>Ga0265780_10002925_pt1 | contig 22810 bp, 23 predicted proteins | sample P1T30metagenome_FD_192432 | JGI IMG/M metagenome (GOLD analysis project Ga0265780, IMG submission 192432) | Plant litter microbial communities from East Loma Ridge, Irvine, California - P1 T30 | ecosystem: Environmental > Terrestrial > Plant litter > Unclassified | place: USA: California...
CACCAGGACCGCAGTCCTGGTGCCAGGATTGGCTCCCTTTTCAGGTTCAATGCCCGCGCAACTCCGCATCGATCTTCGAATGCGCCGCCGTATCGCGCATGAACCAGCACACGACCAGCGTGCAGGCGATCACGCCGGTGACATACCAGTAGAAGCCGGACTCCATGTCGACCGACTTGAACCACAGCCCGACGTACTCGGCCGTTCCACCGAAGATCGAGACCGCGAACGCATACGGCACACCCACGCCGGTAGCGCGGATCGAGGCCGGGAACATCTCCGCCTTCACCAGCGCGTTGATCGAGGTGTAGCCCGAAACGATGATCCAGGCGCAGGCGATCAGGCCGAAGGCTTCCCACGGGCCGCTGGCGTGGCGGATGGCCGTCAGCAGGGGCACGGTGAAGATCGTGCCGAGCAGCGCGAAGCCTACCAGCAGCGGGCGACGGCCGATGCGGTCCGACAGCGCGCCGTACAGCGGCTGCAGGCACATGGCGAACAGCAGCGAGGCGGCCGAGACGGCGGTCGTTTGCGAGTCGGTCAGGCCGACCGACAGGCGCAGGAATTTCTGCATGTAGACGGTGTAGACATAGAACGCCAGGGTGCCGCCCATGGTCAGGCCGACCACCAGCAGTACTTCCTTCGGGTGCTGGGCCAGCTGCCTGAGGCCGCCCATCGGCTTGGCCTTCTTGCGCGCCTTCTCGAACGAGTCAGTCTCCGGCATATCGTGACGCATCATCAGCGCGATCAGGGCCAGCAGCGCGCCGCAGACGAAGGGAATGCGCCAGCCCCAGTCACGCAGCTGTGCGTCGCTGAGCAGGAAATGCTGCAGCACCAGCAGCAGCACCAGGGCCAGCAGCTGGCCGCCGATCAGGGTCACGTACTGGAAGCTGGCGTAGAAGCCGCGCCGTTTCGAATCCGCCATCTCCGACAGATAGGTGGCGCTGGCGCCGTATTCGCCGCCCAGGCTCAGGCCTTGCAGCAGGCGCGCCAGCAGCAGGATGCAGGGCGACAGGATGCCGGCGGTGGCGTAGGTCGGCGCGCAGGCGATCAGCAGCGAGCCGGCGCACATCAGCAGCACCGACGCCATCAGGGCCACCTTGCGGCCATGGCGGTCGCCCAGGTGGCCGAACAGGATGCCGCCGATCGGGCGCACGAAGAAGCCAAGTGCGAAGATGCCGGCGGTCGACATCATCTGGGCGGTGGGATCCTGGGACGGGAAGAAGGAATTGGCGAAGTACAGGGCGAAGGCCGCGTAGCAGTAAAAATCGAACCATTCGACCAGGTTGCCGGCCGAGCCGACGAAGATGGCGCGCAGGCGCGCGCCGGAAATGGGTTCGGCGGCCTGCGGCTGTGCGCCGGCGACCGGATTGCTGATAGTTGTCATGGGGTGTCTCCTCTTCTGGAACCCCATTGTCGACACCGCCAGCAGGCGGCACATCCGCAATATTGGCGCGACCTCCTCCGTAAAAATACGGAGGAGCCCGCGCGAAGCCTGTACAGCTGCTATTGTTGGCTATTTTGGCCAGGGACTATTCGATGTCATCCTTGTTCAAACGACATCTCTGGCGCAAGCTGCTCGCCGTGGCGGGCGCGCTGGCCCTGATCTTCGCCGCCGGCTGGTTTGCCGAGCAGCGCGAACTGCAGGCCAAGATGGAGGCGCTGCACCAGGCGACGGCGGCGCATGTGCTGGGCCTGCGCGGCCTGGTGGAAAAGCACGACTTTCTGCCGCATGCGGCGGCGCGCCATCCCGACGTGCATCACCTGCTGCAGGCGCCCCACGACGTGGCCCTGCGGTCGCGCGTGAATGCCTATTTCGCCGACCTGCAGACCACGACCGGCGCCACCGCGCTGTTCCTGATCGATCGCGCGGGCCTGACCATCGCCTCCAGTAACTGGAACCTGCCATCGAGCTTCGTCGGCGAATCCTACCGCCAGCGTCCCTATTTCGAGGATGCGGTGGAGGGCCGCCGCGGGCTGTTCTTCGGCCTGGGCCTGACCACCGGCCAGGCCGGCCTGTTCATCGCGGAGCCCGTGCGCGAGGGGAACGACGTGACCGGCGTCATGGTCGTCAAGATCAGCCTCGATCCGCTGGAACGGACCTGGCGCGATGGCGCCAACCCGGTGGTCCTCAGGGACAGCCGCGGCGTCGTGTTCCTGAGCGGCGTGCCCGAGTGGCTGTTCAAGAGCGTCGGCCCGGTGTCCACGCTGGACGCGGCCTGGATCGCGGACCACGGCCAGTACGGCGCGCGGCGCCGCTTCGACGTCCTGCCCTGGACGATCCGGGTACGCGACGACGTGCCGGGCTTCGCCTTAAGGACCAGCACCGGCGGAAAGGCGCGCGACTACCTTGCGCTGGATACGCCGCTGCCAGGCCTGGGCTGGACCCTGACGGTCCTCGAGGACATGCGCGAGGTGCGCGAGGCGCGGCGCCTGGCGCTCGCGCTGGGCACGCTGGCGATGGCCCTGCTGCTCCTCGGCGTGCTGTACTGGCGCCTGCGCGAGCGGCGCTATGCCGAGCAGCAGTCGGCCCGGCTCGAGCTCGAGCACCGGGTCGAAGAGCGCACCCGCGACCTCCAGCAGGAATATGCCTTCCGCAAGGCGATGGAGGATTCCCTGCTGGTCGGCATGCGCGCGCGCGACCCGGAGGGCAAGATCATCTACGTCAACCCTGCCTTCTGCGCCATGGTCGGCTACAGCCCGGACGAACTGCTCGGCTGCCGGCCGCCCTACCCCTACTGGCATCCGGACGACCTGGAAAAGCAGGCCCGGGATAGCGACGACGCCCTGCAGGGCCGCGCCGCGCCGCACGGCTTCGAATCGCGCATTCGCCACAAGGACGGACACGACGTGCTCACCATGGTGTACACCGCGCCCCTGATCGACGCCGACGGCGTGCACCGCGGGTGGATGAGTTCGATCGTGGACATCACGGCGCAGAAGCAGGCCGAGGCGCGCCAGCGCGACCAGGAACTGCGCCTGCAGCGCAGCGCGCGCCTGGCCAGCGCCGGCGAAATGGCGTCGACCCTGGCCCACGAACTGAATCAGCCACTGATGGCGCTGTCCAATTTCGCGATTGCCTCGCGCGCCCTCGCCGCCAGGGGCGAAGCCGCCATGCTGACCGGCGCGCTCGACGACATCGTCGAGCAATCGCGGCGCGCCAGCGAGATCGTCAAGCGGGTGCGCGCCATGATCAACCCGCAACGCGCCGACTACGCCACCCTCGTCATCGGCGCCGTGATCGACCACGTCGAAGCGCTGCTCAGGCCCGAGCTGAACGGCCAGGGAGTGCTGCTGCGTGTGATGCTGGAAGACCCCGCCGTGAAGGTGCGCGGCGACCAGGTCCTGCTCGAGCAGGTGCTGGTCAACCTGATCCACAATGCGGCGCAGGCCATGCACGACCAGCCGCGCCATCGGCGCCGCATCGTGCTGGCGACGTGCCGGGTCGCGCAAGGCATACGCATCGCCGTCAGCGACCAGGGGCCAGGCATCCCGCCCGACCAGCTCGACCAGATCTTCGCCCCCTTCTTCACCACCAAGCGCGACGGCCTTGGCCTGGGCCTGAATATCTGCCGCACCATCGTCGAAGCCCATGGCGGCGCGATGACGGTCGCGAATGACGCGGATAGCGGCGCCACGTTTTCATTCATCCTGCCCATCGCTCATTGAAAGCAGCACCATGAAAGATTCACCACTTACCCTCTACGTCGTCGACGACGACGAAGCCCTGCGCCGTTCGATGCTGCTCCTGCTGTTCTCGCAGGGGCTGGCGGTGCAGGCCTTCGAGTCCGGCGAAGCCTTTCTCGATGCGGTCGACCTGAGCCAGCCGGGATGCGTGATCCTCGACCTGCGAATGGGCGGCATGAGCGGCCTGGCCGTGTTCGAGCGCCTGCGCGCCGAGCACAGTCCGCTCGTGACGGTGTTCCTTTCGGGGCATGGCGACATCCCCATGGCCCTCGAGGCGGTGCGCAGCGGCGCCTGGGACTGGGTGGGCAAGCCGGACACCCAGCAATTGCTGGACAAGCTGCCCGACGCCATCATGGAGGCCCGCGCGCGCGGCCACGCGAGCCGGCTGTGGGAAGAACTGACGCCGCGCGAGCGCGAAGTCGCGCGCCTGGTCGGCCTGGGGCAGCCCAACAAGGAGATCGCGCGGGTGCTGGTGCCGCCCTGCGGCCCGCGCTCGGTCGAGACACACCGCGCCAACATCTTTCATAAGCTGGGGTGCGCCAACGACAACGAGCTCGGAAGGTGGCTGGCGGCCTACCCCTGGCTTCGATAGGCGCTCATTGACAGGCGCTCATTTGCGCGGCCACTGATTCTCGATCACCCGCGCCAGCGCCTCGACGCCCTGCCGGATCGCCTCCGGCTTCACCGCCGAAAAACCGAGCAGCAGGCCGGGATCCACCGCGCATGCGGGCGTGGCGGCGGCATTTGCGTAATACCCGAGCGGCCTCAATTCGATGCCGGCCTCCAGGGCCGCCTGCGCAACGCGCGCTTCATCCGGGATGCGCCCCTTGCGGTCTGCCCTGAAATGCGTGCACAGGTCGAGCCCCACGTCGGCCGGCCCGCATGCGAGGCGCTCGCCGAGCCGGTGTTCCAGCGCCGCCATCAGGACCGCGCGCCGTTCGGCATAGGCGTCGCGCGTGCGCCGGATATGGCGCATGAAATGGCCTTCGGCGATAAAGTCCGCCAACACCGCCTGCGGCAGCATGGCGTGGTGCATGTCGACCACCGCCTTGGCGCGCGCCAGCGGCTCGGCCAGCGCCGGCGGCGCCACCACATAGCCCAGGCGCAGCGCCGGGAACAGCACCTTCGACAGGGTGCCGACGTAGACCACGCAGCCGGCACGGTCCAGGCTCTGCAGCGAGGCCAGCGGCGCTCCGGTGTAGCGATATTCGCTGTCGTAGTCGTCCTCGATCACCCAGGCGCGTTTGGCCGCGGCCCAGCGCAGCAGCTCCAGCCGGCGCGCCAGGCTCATGGTCGCGCCCAGCGGCAGCTGGTGCGACGGCGTCGCGAACACCAGGCGCGCATCGGGATAGTGGCGTGCGCCATAGGCCACGTCCATGCCCTCGCTCGTCACCGGCACGGTCTTGACGCGCGCGCCGGCCACCAGCATCGGCGCGCAGGCGCCCTGGTAGCCGGGCGACTCGACCCAGACTTCGTCGCCCGGCGCCAGCAGCAGCTGCGTCAGCAGGTACAGCGCCTGCTGCGAGCCCGAGGTGATGACGATCTGCTCCGGCGTGCAGACCACGCCGCGCGAGGCGCGCAGGTAGGCGCACAGCAGCTCGCGCAGCGGGGCGTAACCGTTGGCGGCACCGTAGCCAAGATAGGGTCCCCGTTGTGCATGGCGCAGGTGGCGCGCTTCGAGCTTGCGCCACAGGTCGAAGGGGAACAGGTCGAGGCCCGGCATGCTGGGGCGGAAGGCGCGCACCGGGCCCTCGTAGAGACGCCGCGTCCCCATGGCCGCCGCCAGCACCGCGCCCCGTTCCGGCAGCGCGCGCAGCAGTCCCGGCGCTGCCGGCGCCTGACGCGCCAGCGGCAAGGCTTCGTCGACGAAGGTGCCCTGCCCCACGCCGCCGCGCAGATAGCCTTCGCTGGTGAGCTGGTCGTAGGCCGCCAGCACGGTCTGGCGCGACACGCCGAGCTGCCGGCACAGGTCGCGCGTGGCCGGCAGGCGCGCCCCCGGCGCCAGCGCGCCGTGCAGGATCGCCTCTTTCAGGCGGGCGTACAACTGGCGAAACAGTGGCACATCGCTGCTGCGGTCGAGCGACGCGCCGGCGATCAGGTCATGAACGTGCATGGAGGATGGCGAAGAATTGGTACGCCCATCTTCCATGGAATTGGCTATTTCAGCAAGCCAAAGCAGGGCCTACGATAACGGCCTTGATCGTCATCCTGGAGAACGTCTAGATGTACTGCCCTGCCCGCTTCACGCAATCCGAGTCCGCCCCGATGCACGCCCTGGTCGCCGACCATCCGCTGGGCATGCTGGTCACGCAGCGCGATGGCATGCCGGACGCCGACCACCTGCCGTTCGAACTGCTGCTTGATGAAGGCGTGCTGCGCGGCCACGTGGCGCGCGGCAATCCGGTATGGCGACGTGCGGGGCAGCGGGTGCTGGTGGTGTTTCGCGGGCCGTCCGGCTATGCGACACCGGACCGGATTGAAAAAGCAGAAAATGGCGGTCGGGTGGTGCCGACCTGGACCTATAACGTCGTGCACGTGCACGGCACGCTGCGTGCGATCGACGATCGGGACTGGCTGCGCGCGCTGGTCGAGCGCCAGACCGACCATCAGGAAGCGGCGCTGCCGGATCCGTGGTCGGTCGACGATGCGCCGCCGGATTACACGGCCAAGCTGCTGGCCGCGATCGTCGGCATCGAGATCGCGATCGACCGCATCGAGGGAAAGTGGAAAAGCGAGCCGCCGCCGCGGGTGGCAGCAATCTAGCTCGCTTGAGAACTGCTTAGTGGCTGGAACCGGTATGGCCAGCAGCGCCGGTGCTGCCGGTGCTGCTTGACTTGCCCTGCGCCAGTTGCTCGGCATGCTTGAGGTGCTCCTGGACGACCGGGATCGTCTTGTCGACCTGCGCCTTGACGTCCGGATCCTTGGCGCCTTTCGAGGCCGCCCGCAGCTTGGTCAGGGTCTCCTTGTGGGCGCCGACACCGCCCTGCTTGACGTAGGCCTTGTCGAAGGCGTCGCCTGACGCTTTCTCGAGCGTGGCCGACATGGCCTTGTGCTTGGCGTCGAGCTCGGCAGGCAGGGTCACGCCCTTCGACCCGGCCAGGGTCTGCACCTCGGTCAGCGCCTTGCCGTGGTCGTCCACCATCTTGGTGGCGAAGGCCTTGATGTCGGCGTTCTGGCTCTTGCTTTGCGCCAGCTTGCCCATCTCGACCTCAGCCATATTCGACATCGCCATGTCGGTGATCGCCTTGCGGTCGGCGCTGGTCAGCTTGGCATTGCTGCTGGCGGTGGCCGACGTCGCGCTGCTACCCGACTGCTGGCCGGCCTGGCTGGACTCGCCGGTCTGCGCCTGCGCGCCGACCGCAACGAACATGGCGGCGGCAACCGATACCGCCAGCAGGCGCTTGATCATGGGATTTTTAGGCATTTCGCTCTCCGTTGAAATAGTTGGATGAGCCGAGTGTAGTCCTGCCTGTTCAAAACTAGCGCCCGCTAGCCGACAAGCAATTTCATAAGAAAAAAGCCAGCCTGGTCAGGCTGGCTTGAACGCGTGGACGGCATAGCCGCCCACCCTACGCTCTTCCAATATTGCCGATCAGCGGAAGCTGAGCGCCGCCGTCAGGTCGCCCGGCCCACGCGCGCCGCGTGCTTCGAAAGCGGCGTTGCGGGTAGCCAGGCCCTCGAGCAGCGGCAGGCCGTGCAGGCGCGTGATGAAACGCAGGATCGAGGTCGTGTCGTAGAAATTGTGGTCGACCGCGCCGCGCTTGGCGTGCGGCGACACCACGATCGCCGGGATGCGCGAGCCCGGGCCCCAGCGGTCGCCCTGCGGCGGCGCCACATGGTCCCACCAGCCGCCGTTTTCGTCGAAGGTGATCACCACCACCATGTCTTTCCACTGCGGCGATTTCTTCAGGTGCTCGATGATATTGGCGACGTGGGCGTCGCCCGACTCGATGTCCGAGTAACCGGCGTGCAGGTTCAGGTTGCCCTGCGGCTTGTAGAAGGCCACCGCCGGCAGCTTGCCGGCGACGATGTCGGCGATAAACTTGTTGGAGATCGGGCTGTCGCCCAGGCCGCCGTCGCGCAGGTGGTCCGCGCGTTCTTTCGTGCCAGGCGCGAACTGCTTGAAGTAATTGAACGGCTGGTGGTGGTACTGGAAGTTCGGCCGCTCGCCGGCGCCGCGGCCGTCGAGCGCCGCCTGCATGCCGCCGCCATACCAGGCCCAGCTCACGCCCTTCTTCGACAGCAGGTCGCCGATCGTGTCATAGGTCTGCGGCGGCAGGGTCGACCCATCCGCAGGATCGGCGTGCAGCGGGTCGCCGTCGAAGGCCGGACGCACCCAGCTCGGTTGATAGGGCGGCGCCATCGTGTTGACGGCGTAGCCGTCGGGCGTCATCGCGCCGTTGCGCACGAACTTCGGCTTGCCTTCGAGCGCCGAGGCCGGCGAATCGGGGGCCAGCGTCAGGCGCACGCCCTGCGGACCGTCGTCCAGCACCGCGATCTTGTTCTTCGCCGCCGTTTCGGACGCATTGAAGTATTCGGGCACACGGCCGCTGATCAGGAACTGATGGTTCAGGTAGGAGCCGCCAAACGCCGCCATGAAGAAGTTGTCGCACAGGGTGAACTCGCGCGCGATCTGGTACAGGCCCAGGTTCTTCGAGGTCTCGCCGTAATAACCCATCACCATGCCGCCGGCATCGGACCAGGCGGCAAAGCCGTCGTTACGGCCGCCATTGATCTGCATCTGGTTGTGGTAGAACTGGTGCACCAGGTCGCGCGTGATGACGCCTTCCGGCAGCGGCTTGCCCTCCACGTCCGTCAGCTTGTACGGCGCGTTCGGCAGGTTGGCCGACTGGGCTTCGGTGGTGATGTAGTCCTTGCCGCCGATGTTCTGGCGGCCCGGCACCACGCCGCCCCAGGCCTTGGGCAAGGTTGGCAGGATCGAACCATCGCGGTCGCGCTGCTGGACGCTGGTTGCCGGCACGCTCGCCAGCGGCACGGCCAGGCCGGGGAAGTCGGCGAACAGGTTATTGAAGCTGCGGTTTTCCAGGTAGATCACGACCACGTTCTTGACGCGGGCGCGCAGCTTGGCGTCGAGCGAGCCCTTGGCGGCGGGCTTTGCCGCGGCTGCCTGGCTCACACCGGGCAAGGTGGCGGCGGCGCCGACCGCGGCGGCGGCCTGGAAGATGCGCCTGCGCGCGGGATTGTCTGGCTGGATGGACGCCTCGGGTCCGTGGGTCTGATCTTGATCTTGCACGTATCGCTCCTCTTGCTGTCGGCCCTGGCGGCCGCAAAGGAACTATTATCCGCGCAATTTACAAATGGAAACAATCAGAAGCAAACAAAGTGTGCTGCGTCAAAGAGGCGTCACATTTCGAGAGCACAATGCAGGTGCTCCTAGGGAAGGGCACTCGGCGGTGCAAACCGCCCTACCGGCGCCGGCGGTCGGGAAACATACCGGCACCAATTCCTCTAATGCAGGCCCATGTGAGTGGGCCTGCATTTTTTCTTTCTCTCGCTTCAGCCGTATAGCGGAATCAGGATGTCGTAGGCATTGTCTGGACGCGCATCGTCATCGACCGTCGGCGTATAGCGGCGATCGTAGCGCTGCAGGCGGATGCCGTCTTCGTCTTCTTCCATGCCTAGTTGCTCCATGGTCGCGATGCCGGTCACGGTGCTGGCCTGGGCGTGCACCATGGGCCCACGATGGGTCATCAGGGCATAACGGCGTTCAGGGATCCGGATGGCGATCATGCCGGGAGGAAGGTTGTTGAGGTCTGCGACTTCGACGGCGATGCATTCGAGTTTCATGCCGCCATATTGCGGCATGCGCACGCCATAGTGCAGGCCATCGGTCGCGCCCAGTTCGGCCTCGCGGGCGAGGAAGGATTTCCAGATCTCTGGCAACTCCGTTTCCAGAACCGAGGCGGGCCCTGCGACAGGCAGCCCGGCGAGCTTCATTTCAGGTAGTGTAACGGTTGAGATGTGCATGATAGTGGCTTGCTGATGGACGAAAAGATTATAGCCTTATCTCTTCGGCAATATTAGCATCCACGCAATCGTGCGGATCGATTTCTCGTGTCAAAAGGAGAACAATGTTGCCTACCTCACTCAAAGCACTGCTGAAAGAGCTCGAAACCTTCGGCATCAACCATGACGCGGCGCCCGATAACCGCACGCGCCGCCTGCTCAACATCACCCACGACACCGGCGAATTCCTGGCGGTGCTGGTGCGCGCCATGGGCGCCCGCCGCGTCCTCGAAATCGGCACCTCGAACGGCTATTCCACCTTGTGGCTGGCCGAAGCCGCGCAAGGCATCAACGGCAGCGTTACCACGGTCGAGCTGTCGGCCGGGAAGGTGGCGCTGGCGCGCGAGAATTTTGCGCGCGCGTGTTTACAGGATCGCATCGTGCAGGTCGAAGGCCAGGCGGCCGACTTCCTGGCCAGCAGCGCCGACGAATCGTTCGACCTGATTTTCCTGGATTCCGAACGCAGCGCCTACCTCGGCTGGCTACCGCAGATCGAACGCATCCTGCGTCCGGGCGGGCTGGTGGTGGTCGACAACGCCACTTCGCACGCCCAGGAACTGGCGCCCTTCATGCAGGCGCTGCGCTGCGCCTCCGGCTGGAGCACCAGCCTGGTCCCGGTCGGCAAAGGCGAGTTCCTTGCGACCAAGCATTGATACCACTTAGTTCCGGCGCCTGTGCAGTTCAGGCACGGTTTTGTGCAGTCCATCGCACGGGGCGCGCAAGGCAAGGACGCGCTCCCTAGAATGGTTTCATCAACTTACCGGAGACCACCATGAAACGCGCCGCCATCGCCGCCCTTCTCGCCCTTGCTTGCCTCTCGGCCCAGGCCGCCGACCAGGTGCGCAATGTCACGCCGTTCAAGACCATCGATGCGCGCGGCCCGGTCAGCCTGGTGGTCGAGGTGGGCAAGGCCCATTCGGTGCGGGTCGAGGGCAACCAGAAATTCATCGACCGCGTTACGACCGAAGTCGTGAACGGCGAGCTGCGCCTGGGCTTCGAGGACAAGAACAGGAACAACGTCAATATCAAGGATGGCGAGCGGGTCGTCGTCACCATGCCCGAACTGGCCAGCTTCCGCGGCGAAGGCGCCGGCCTGATGGTGCTCAATAACGTTCGCGGCGATAACTTCGATGTCAACTACCGCGGCGCCGGCAGCCTGCAGATGAACGGCCGCGTGGGCCACCTGCGCCTGAATGCCGAAGGCGTGGGCGAGGTCTTGGCCAAGGACCTGGTGGCGCAGGATGCCGACGTCACGTTCCGCGGCATCGGCGAAGTGTCGGTGCACGCCAAGAACCGCCTCAACGCCAGCGTGCAGGGCCTGGGCAACCTGACCTATTACGGCCAGCCGCGTTCGGTCAGCCGCTCGGTGTCGGGCATCGGCAACGTCACCGCCGCCAAATAACGCCAACCCTACCGATTGACCAGGTCGAGCAATACCTGCGCATGACAAGGCCCGTCGAGCCGGCACCAGCAGGCCAGATGATGCCCGCGCAGGATGCTCTGCGCTTCTTGCGCCAGTTGGCGGCCTTCGGGATCGTCGCTCAGCCAGCGGCGGTAGGCCGCCACTGCATCTTCCACCGTGGGCATCGCCACGTAGCGCCCGACCGGCGTGCCCGGCGCCACCTCGGGCAGCACCGAGAATGGGTTACCCCAGCGGCCCGGACGCGCCACCGAAATCGTGTTCGGCGGCATGCGCCAGCCCTTCTTGCGACTCAATTGCACCCGGTGTGGCGTCATTGGCTTTCCTCATGATTGGCACAAAGCCATCATACCGGGGCCAGGCGCTCCTGCATCGACTGCGCGCCAGCGCTGCCGCAAGTGGAAGCGAGGAACTCCATCAAGCGCTGCAGGGTCTCCAGGCGCGCCGCATAGATGATGTAGCGGCCCTGCTGGCGTGGCGACACCAGGCCGGCGTGGGTCAACTCCTTGAGGTGGAACGACAGCGACGATGCCGGCATTTCAAGGGCGGCGGCGATATTGCTGGCGGACTGGCCCTGGGGACCGGCCTGCACCAGCAGGCGGAAGGCGGCGAAGCGCGATTCCTGGGCGAGCGCGGAAAGTGCCGCGATGGCGAGATTGGTTTGCATGCGAACAGTATTCTTTCGATTCAAGGGCCAGCGCATCGATGCTGGAGCCACGCTTCGAATACTGTCGAAAGACTTTGACAGGGTGATGACAAAACGCGCGCCGGAGCCAACGACCCGGCGCGCGCCGCCATCAGGCGCGCTTGCGCAGCGCTTCCTGCACCGGCTGCACCGACAGTTCCTTGTGCTTGGCCGCATCGTCCATCAACTCATACCACATCGCGTTGAGCACGCCGAACGCCGCTGCCAGCGGCAGTCCCAACAACCAGGCGAAATACCACATGATGATGTCCTTTCTTTCTTCGATTAGTAGGCGTGGCCCTTGCCATCGCGGATTTCAGTCGGGTTCACCTTGCCCCACAAGACCTTGTAGACCCAGCTGGTGTATATGATGATCAGCGGCAGGAAGACGCAGGCGCAGACCAGCATGATGAACAGGGTCAGGTGGCTCGACGAGGAATCCCACACCGTCAGGCTGGCCTGCGGCTGGATCGACGACGGCAGGATGAAGGGGAACATCGAGGCGCCCACGCTCAGCACGATGCCGGCGACCGACAGGCTCGAGGTCAGCATCGCCACGCCTTCCTTGCGCTTGACCAGCGCCACCCAGGTCAGCAGCGCGCCGACAATGCCGGCGGCCGGCGCGAGTTGTGTCCAGGGATGGGCCGCATAGTTGGCGAACCAGGTGCCGGCCACATTGGCCTGCACGGTCTTGAACAGCGGGTTCGATGGACCGGTCGTCACCAGCTCGCTGCTGATGCGGTAGCCGTCGACCACATTCCACAGCAGCACGCCGGCCACGGCGTACAGCGCCACGGTGGCAAGCGCCGCGCGGATGCCCCAGGTGCGCGAACGGCTGGCCACCAGGCCGTCGGTCTTGAGCACCAGCCAGGCCGCGCCATGCATCACCAGCATCGCCACCGACACCAGGCCGCACAGCAGCGCGAACGGATTCAGAAGCCCGAAGAAGCCGCCTTCATAAAAGATCTGCATGTCGGATTCGATGCGGAACGGCACGCCCTGCAGCACATTGCCCATGGCGACGCCGAAGATCAGCGCCGGCACGAAGCCGCCGACGAACAGGGCCCAGTCCCAGGCCGCGCGCCATTGGGTGCTGTCACGCTTGCTGCGGTACTTGAAACCGACCGGGCGCAGGATCAGCGCCAGCAGCACGGCCGCCATGGCCAGATAAAAGCCCGAGAACGAGACCGCATACAGCTGCGGCCAGGCGGCGAAGATGGCGCCCCCGCCCAGCACCAGCCAGACCTGGTTGCCTTCCCATACGGGGCCGACGGTGTTGATGACGACGCGCCGTTCGAGGTCGGTCCTGGCCACGAAAGGCAGCAGGGTGCCGGTGCCGAGGTCGAAGCCGTCGGTCACGGCGAAAGCGAGCAGCAGGACGCCCAGCAGCACCCACCAGATGACACGCAGGGTGTCGTAGTCGAGAAGCATATGAAGAATCATGTCGTTACTCCGCAGTGATCATTGGCGCAGTGCGCATTGCCGGCGTGGTGCCGACCAGGGGGCTGTGGGTGCCTGGCGAGTGCTCGGCTTCCTCTTCGGGCCCCTTGCGGATGGCCCCAAGCATCAGCTTCATCTCGACCACGATCAGGATCGAATACAGCACCACGAAACCAATCAGGGTGGCCAGCACGGTCTGGATGCCGATGTTCGACACCGCGACCGCGGTCGGCAGCACGCCTTCGACGGCCCATGGCTGGCGACCCAGTTCGGCCACGATCCAGCCGGCTTCGGCGGCGACCCACGGCAGCGGGATCGACCACACGGCCACTTTCAACAGCCATGGATACGCGTCCAGGCGACGGCGTGCCGACAGCCAGAAGAACACCGCGGTGAGCACGATGAAATACAGCCCCAGGCCGACCATGATGCGGAACGACCAGAACAGCGGCGCCACTTGCGGCACGGTGTCGTTGGCGGCCTGCTTGATCTGGTCCTCGGTGGCCTGGCGCGGATCGTCGACGTAGCGCTTGAGCAGCAGTGCATAGCCCAGCACCTTGCTGTTCTCTTCGAACCTGGCCTGCAGCTCGGCCGGCACGGGGCCCTTGCCGCCGAGGGCGCGGATCTGCTCCAGCGCGTCATAGGCCAGGATGCCCTGGCGCACGCGCACCTCGGCCAGCTTGACCAGGTCGTTGATGCCCGGGATCTCGCTGGAGATCGAACGGGTGCCGATCAGGCCCATCACCCAGGGGATGTGGACGGCGTAATGGGTTTCGCGCGCAGCCTGGTCAGGAAAGCCCACCGCGGTGAAGGCGGCCGGCGCCGGCTGCGTGTCCCACATGGCTTCGACCGCGGCCAGCTTCATGTGCTGGTGCTCGGTGGCCAGGTAGCCGCTTTCGTCGCCCAGCACCACCACCGACAGCGAGGCGGCCAGGCCGAACGAGGCGGCCACCGTCATCGAGCGCTTGGCCAGCTCGATGTGACGGCCTTTGAGCAAATACCAGGCCGAGATGCCGAGCACGAACAGCGCCGCGATCACGTAGCCGGCCGACACGGTGTGCACGAACTTGGCCTGCGCCACCGGATTGGCCAGCACCGCGCCGAAGTCCGACACCTCCATGCGCATGGTCTGCGGATTGAGCGACGCGCCGACCGGGTTCTGCATCCAGCCGTTGGCGATCAGGATCCACAGCGCCGAGAAGTTGGTGCCGATGGCGGTCAGCCAGGTCACCATCAAGTGCTGGCGCTTCGACAGCCTGTCCCAGCCGAAGAAGAACAGACCCACGAAGGTCGCTTCGAGGAAGAACGCCATCAGGCCTTCGATGGCCAGCGGCGCGCCGAACACGTCGCCGACGTAGTGGCTGTAGTAGCTCCAGTTCATCCCGAACTGGAACTCCATCACCAGGCCGGTGGACACGCCGATGGCGAAGTTAATCCCGAACAGCACGCCCCAGAACTTGGTCATCTGGCGCCAGATCGGGCGGCCTGTCATCACATACACGGTTTCCATGATGGCGATGACCATCGACAGCCCCAGTGTCAGGGGAACGAACAAAAAGTGGTACAGCGCCGTGAGGGCGAACTGTAGTCGGGAGAGCCCGACGACGTCGAGATCCATGGTGAATCCTTTCTTATTGGTGAATCGATGGTGGTGTTCTAGTCGTGACGCAGCGCCAGCAGCGCCGCGTCGAATCCTCGTGTCCCGCGCCGGTGGTCGGCGACCAGGCGTCCCGCCCGCATCACCAGCAGGCGATCGGCCAGCCGGGCCTCGCGCGCCAGGTGCGTGGCCAGCAGCACGGTGCGGCCGTGGGCATGACGGGCCAGGCGCGCCAGCACGTCGGCGGCGGTGGCGGCGTCGAGCGCCTCGGTCGGCTCGTCCAGCAGCCAGAAGTCGGCCCGGCGCAGCAGCAGCCGCGCCAGCGCCAGGCGCCGCGACTGCCCGCCCGACAGGCCCAGGCCGCCCTCGCCCAGCGGTGTATCGAGGCCGCGCGCCAGTTGGCGCACGTCGGCCTCGAGGCCGGCGGCGTAGAGCGCATCCCACAGCTGCTCGTCGCCCGCCAGCGGATCGGCCAGGCGCAGGTTGTCGCGCAGGCTGTCCTGGAACAATTCGGTGCGCTGGGTCAGCCAGGTGGCGGGCAGCGCCCTCACCTGCCCCGCATGCGGCGCCAGCTCGCCGGCGACGAGGCCGAGCAAGGTCGACTTGCCGGCCCCGCTGCCGCCGACCACGGCGACCCGCTCGCCGCGCGCGATGCGCAGGCTGACGTCGTGCAGCGCGGCGCCTTCGCGGCCCGGATGCACGACGCTGGCGTCGCACAGCAGCAGCGCTTCGTCCTCGCCCGGCGCGCCGACGGCGATGGCGTCATCCGCGTCCTGGCGCAAGCGCGGGCCGACGCGGCGCGCCGCCAGCCAGCTGCGGCCGGCCTCGATGGCGCCGCGGCGCATCGCGGCGAACGGTTCCAGCGCGGCCAGGGCGATCAGCAAGGCCAGCGCCGCCGCCGGTGCGCTCAATTCCCGATGCTGTGCGAGCGCAGCCACCGCCAGCAAGGTCGCCGCGACGGTCAGGTGGCCGCCGACCGCATACGTCCAGCCGGCGCCGGTCTCGAGCCGGTGCAGCGCATCGTCGGCGCGCGCCAGCCTGTCGTCGGTGTGCGCCAGGCGTGCGCACCAGGCCGGCAGGCGGCCGGCCATGGCGAGGTCGGTCTGGCCGGCGACCAGGTCGATGGCCTGGGCCCGCAGCCGTTCCAGCGCGCGCGTCCGGCGCAGCGCCAGCGGGCGGGCAAGACGGGCCACAACAACCGTCACCCCCCAGCCGAAGACCAGCAGCCAGGCGAACATCGCCAGGCCGAGGCGCCAGTCGAGGTTGGCCAGCACCACGCCGGCCAGCAGCGCCGCGCCGAGGGCGGCGATGGCCGGCACGATCAGGCGCAGGTAGATCGATTCGAGCGCGTCGATGTCGCCGGTCAGGCGGAACAGCAGGCGCGCGGGACGGCCCAGCAAGGCGCGCGCCGCCTGCGGGCCGGCCCAGCCGCGAAATAGCCGTTCGCGCAGCGCGGCCAGCACGCCCAGCGTGGCGTCGTGGGTCACGATGCGCTCGGCGTAGCGGCCGAAGGTGCGGCCCAGGGCCAGCAGGCGGATCGCCGCGCTCGGCACAAAAACGTTGAACATGACCATGCCGCCGGCCAGGCCGGCCAGCGCGGTGGCGGTGATGAACCAGCCCGAGGTGCCCAGCAGCGCCATCCCGGCCAGCACCACCAGGGTGGAGAGGAAGGCGCCCAGCGCCATGCGGCGCCCGCCTGTTTTGAGGAACAGGGCAAGCACCGGTTGCAGGTCGTGACGGGATTTCATGCCGCGCTCCGTTTGGTGAAAGGTTCGCCGATGCGCACCACGCGTTGCATGCGCGCGGCCAGGGCCAGGTCGTGGGTGGCGACGATCAGGGTGCGGCCCTGGCCCAGTTCAACCAGCGCGTCGATCACGCCGGCGGCGATGTCGCGGTCGAGGTGGGCGGTGGGTTCGTCGGCCAGCAGCAGGCCGGCGTGCGGCGCGCACACCGCACGCGCCAGCGCCAGGCGTACCAGCTCGCCGCCCGACAGGCCGAGGCCACCCTCGCCCAGGCTGGCGCCCGGCGTCGCGTGGCCCACGCGGCCCAGTCCGGCGCGGCGCACGGCGGCGCCGACCGCCGCGCTGTCGATGCCGTCGCGCTCTAGGGACACGTTGCCGCGCACCGAGCCGGAAAACACGTGCGGCTTCTGGCCGATCCAGGCCATATGCGCGCGCAGGCCGGCGGCCGACTGTGCATCGAGCGGCACGCCGCCGATGCGCACCGCGCCGCCGCTGGCCGGCGCCAGGCCCGCGATGACCGACAGCAGCGTGGTCTTGCCGCTGCCGCTGGGGCCGACCAGGGCCACATGCTCGCCGGCGCGGATGGTCAGGTCCTCGCCATCGAACAGCGGCGCTTCGCCGGGATGCTGGAACTCCAGCCCGTCGATGTCGACCGAAGGCGCCACCGGCGCGCGGCCGGTACGCGATGTGCACTGCGGCGCCAGCGCACCCGGCAGCGCCAGGCCGGCGTGCTGGAGCTGCTCGAGTTCCTTCAGCGCCGCCTCGCCCGAGGCCTTGTCGTGCCACACGGCCGCCAGTTCGCGCAGCGGCTCGAAGAAGGCCGGTGCGAGCAGCAGGATGAACAGGCCTTCGGCCAGCGTCAGGCGCGCACCCCAGCTGCCAGGGCCGATCTCGCCCAGCAGGTGAAAGCCCACATAGACGGCGACCAGCGCCACGCCCAGCGCCGAGAACAGTTCCAGCGCGGTGGACGACAGGAAGGCGATGCGCAGCACGCGCATGGTGCTGGCGCGCACGCTTTCGGCGCTGGCGCGCACCCGCTGCGCGGTAGTGTCCACGGCGCCAAGGGCGCGCAGGGTCGACAGGCCGCGCAGGCGGTCGAGCAGGAAACCGCTCATGCCGCCAGAGACTCGCAATTGCGCTTCGCTGGCCGCCTTGGCGCGCCAGCCGATGACGGCCATGAAGACCGGGATCAGGGGCGCGGCCACGACCAGGATCAGCGCCGCGGTCCATGAGTAATAAAAGACGGCCAGTGCGATCAGGGGCGGCGCCAGCATCGTGCGCATGCGCGCCGGCTGGTAGCGCACCAGCCAGGGCAACACGGCTTCGGCCTGCTCGGCCAATGCGCTGGCGGCGCGGCCGCTGGCCAGGCGCTCGCGGTCGAGCGGCGAGCGCGATGCCAGGGCCTGCGCCGCGTCGCCGCGCAGCTGGGCCAGGTGCAGGCGCGAGGCCGCGAACAGGCGGCGTGCGCCCCAGGCTTCGCTGCTGGCGCGCAGCACGCCCAGCGCCAGGATGGCACAGGCCGGCGCCAGCATGTCCGCCAGGCCGGCGCCATTGGCCAGCCGCTGCACGGCATGGGCCAGCAGGGCTGCCTGGGGAATCCACAGCAGCGCCGCCGCGCTCATCACGAAGGTGGCGCTGCGGGTGGAACGGACGTGCGTGGCCGGGCCACGGCCTTGGCGGCGAAGCATGGTGGTTCTCCAGACGGTTTTTTTGTGGGAGGCGGCGGTTGGCCGCGGGTTGGCACCGGGTCAGGCGGCGGGTGGCGGCGCCCTGCTGCGGTGGTCGGTGCGGAAGGTCGACGCAGGCCGCAGCGCCGGCCCGTGGGCGCGCAGGGTGCGTTCGAGCAGGGTGTCCAGCAGCACCAGGCTGCCCGGAGGATGAGCGGAGATGGCCAGGTCGTACTGCAGGTCGTACTGCAGGTTGTACTTGGATACGCAGGCCGGGCAATGCATGCCGGGGTGGACGGCCTTGTCGTCGGCGTCGCTGCCGGTATCGAGGTCGAGCGCCACCAGCCTGGTGCCGGCCGACATGCAGACTTCGATCCAGGTCTTGCCCTGGTTCGCCGCAAAGGTCGACGCCAGTGAAGGAGCAAGCATGCCCCACAGGATCGCGAGGGTGGCGAGCCAGAGGATGATGGTGCGGTTGCGTTGCGCGTTCATGGTGTTCAGTCCAGCGGTGAAGCCGATGCCTTGATCTACGTTAATCTTTAGCTCACGCCAAACTTTCTAAAGATTTTGAATTTTCAGAAAACAGTGAAATTATGCACTGAAACTTCAAGTTTGTCTGAAAAGGAGAGTGACTTGGTCGGGAATTACTCATGTATTAACAGCTCGCTGCACCATGATGGTGAGGCAGTCCGTGTGCGTGTCTGAGGACCGTGGGATAATCCACCTTTCAAAAGCATCGAAAAGTTCTCAACATGACGCCACTCGTCCAAACCTTTGTCAGTCACTTCGGTGAAATGGGCAGCCGCTGGGGCATCAACCGCACGGTGGGGCAGATCTACGCCCTGCTTTTCGTCACCGAGGAACAGCTGCACGCCGACGACATCGGCGAAAAGCTCGGCATTTCACGCTCCAACGTCAGCATCGGCCTCAAGGAATTGCAGTCCTGGGGCCTGGTGCGCCTGTCGCGCATCCCCGGCGACCGGCGCGAGTATTTCACCTCGCTCGGCGACGTCTGGGAAATCTTCCGGGTGGTCGCGGCCGAACGCCGCCGCCGCGAAGTGGCGCCGACCCTGTCGGTGCTGCGCGAGTCGCTGCTGGCCACCGCCAAGAGTCCCGAAGACCAGTTCGCGCAAGAGCGCATGCGCGAGATGCACGAGCTGGTCGACCTGGCCAACAACTGGTTCGACGACCTGCAGCGGCTGTCGCCCGAATCGATGTCTCAGCTGATGAAGATGGGTTCCAAGGTGCAGAAGCTGCTGTCGGCCAAGGACCGCCTGTTCGGCGCGGCGGCCAGCAAGGACATCAAGGAAGACTGATGTCGTGACCGCGGCGTCGTAGCCGTGCTCACCACGTTCGCATCATGGACTGGAAATGCCGCGCAGCGCCGCCAGGCGCCAGGGCAGCGCCGATGCCAGCGCGATGAGCGCCACACCCACCCCAGTTGGCAGCGACAGCACGATAATCGAGCACAGCACGCCTCGCAGCACTGCGGGAGCGTTTTTCGTATCCATGGTTGCCTCCTTGACGATGTAGACATACTGATGCATGCTCGGTCAATTGAAAATTGCATGGAATGCGCTAGCAGCTATGCAGATTTGAATACCACAGGGGTGCCGGCTTGATCGAATGGGAACTGTATCGGAGCTTCTCCCACGTCCTGCGCGAAGGGTCGCTGTCAGGCGCTGCCCGCGTGCTGGGCATGGCCCAGCCGACGGTCGGGCGCCATATCGCGGCGCTCGAAGACGCCCTGGGACTGGTGCTGTTCACGCGGTCGCCTACCGGTTTTCTGCCGACCGAAGCCGCACTCGCACTGCAAGCGCACGCCTATGCAATGGAGAGCATGGCCGCCACGCTGGAGCGGACCGCCAGCGGTTTCGGTCACGGCGTGCGGGGCACCGTCAGGGTCAGCGTGAGCGAGGTGATCGGTGTCGAGGTGATGCCGGCCGCTATCGCGACATTGCGCGAACGTTATCCCGAATTAAAGATCGAACTCGTCGTGGTCAACCAGGTACAGAATCTGCTGCATCGCGAAGCCGATATCGCCGTGCGCGTCTCGCGCCCCACGCAAGAGCAGCTCATCGCGCGTCGTACCGGCACCATCGAGTGGGGCCTGCATGCAGGCAGCGGCTACCTGGCGCGCTGCGGTGAACCTGCCAGCCTCGCCGACCTGGCCAGCCATACGCTGATCGGCTACGACTGCGGCACGCCGTTCATCCGCGAAGCGCTGCGGCATTGGCCACAGTTCCAGCATGCCAATCTGGCGCTACGCACCGACAACGACCTGGCGCAACTGGCCCTGATCCGCGCCGATGCCGGCATCGGCATCTGCCAGGTCGCACTGGCGCGAAGCGAGCCGCGCCTGGTGCGCATCCTGCCTGGCGAATTGTCGATATCGCTCGAAACCTGGGTGACGATGCACGAGGACCTGCGCCAGAATACCGGCTGCCGCGTGACGTTCGACGCGATCGCCGGCGCGATGTCGTCTTTCGCGTCCCAGGAAGAGGAGGAGCAACCATGAGCCAGGCCGCCGCCAGTACACGTTTTGACGCCGTGTTGTCGCGTCCTGCCGACCTGCAGGGAGAGGACGGCTGGGCGTTCGTCGTCTTGCCGAAATCGGTCAGTGACCTCTTTCCACGACGCGGACGAACCGGCATGCAGGGCAAGATCGGTGGCCACCCCTTCCAGGCGACGCTGGAGCCGGACGGCCAATTGAGCCATTGGTTCAAGGTTCCGGAGACGCTGATGGAAAGCGCGGGCCTCGCTATCGGAACCACGGTCGAATTCGAGGTTGCGCCGGCGCCGGAGGAGAGGGAACCACCAGTGCCGCCCGAACTCGAAAAGGTGTTCGACGCGTCACCGCCAGCCAGGGCGACCTGGGACGCCACCACCACCATCGCCCGCATCGACTGGGTCCACTGGATCGAGTCCGCCAAACAGGCCAGGACCCGTGCCAGCCGGGTCGCCGACGCCGGCGACATGCTGGCGGCCGGCAAGAAGCGAGTCTGTTGCTTCGACCCGTCGGGTTTCTACAGCAAGAGCCTCAAGCCACCGCGCGAGGCCAAATAAACCTGCGGAACCCGGCAGCGCGACGGACTGGACAGGCTCTTAGTCCTTCGGGATGCCGTCCTTCTGCCATTGATCGAAGCCGGCCTGCACCGCGGCCAGGGTTTTCTGGCTGATCTCGGGCAAGCTGCCCCCCAGCATGTCCTGCGCTTGCTGGAAGCCTTTTTCGACTGCGGCGCGAATGGTCTCCATGTTGGATGGATCGGCGCCGATCATTGCCTTGGCGAAGCTCAGGATGCGCTCGGAAGTCTTTTCCACGCTGAATTCGCCGCCATCCGCGATGGCCGCCTTGGCCGCTTCGATGGTTTCGGGATCCGCCTGCAGTTGCTGCTCTGCGCTCACCACCTTGGCGAAGTTGAGACCCTGCTGCTCGACCAGTGGGCGGATCAGGTCCATGACTTGCTGGGCCTTGCGATCGGATTCCTCGATCATGCCGGCAAGCTCGGACTGGGTCACCTTGCCGCCGCCTTTGCTGCCATAGGTCAGCGGCTCGGCCTGTCGCCCGCCCAGGGTCACTTTGTCCTGGGCCGGGGTGTCCGTTTCTTGTCGTGCTTCGGCAGCTGCGGGTTTTACCCTGGCGGCAGGGAGGATCGCTCCCTGCGGGCCGACGCTGGAGATGCTCAGGCTCATGTCCGCTTCCCTATTCGTTGATCATATCGACGATATCGGAAGACCTGGGCAAAACTTAAGGAAAACCTGTTTGAGGCAGCGCACGCGGCGAGATAATCAATCGAACTTGCTGAAATCCGGCTTCCTCTTCTCGAAGAAGGCGGTGAACGCCTCTTTTGCCTCGGCGCCGGTCAGCATGGCGCTGAAACGCTCGTTCTCGGCCGCGATGGTCTCTTTCACCAGCGTGCCACGCGCGCGCTTCATCAGCGCCTTGGTGGTGCGGATCGATGCGGGCGGCAGCTTGGCCAGCTTGGCGGCCTGGCCTTGCGCGAAGAACAGCAGCTCGGCGGCCGGCAGCACACGCGCCACGATGCCCATCTCCAGCGCTTCCTGGGCCACGAACGGCTCGCCCAGCAGCAGCTTCTCGGCGGCGCGGGTATAACCCGCCGATTGGGCCACCAGCAGCGACGAGGCGAACTCCGGGCACAGGCCGAGCTGGGTGAACGGCATCGAGAACTTGGCGTTGTCGGCGGCGTAGACCAGGTCGCAGTGCATCAGCAGCGTGGCGCCGATGCCGACCGCGGCGCCGGCCACGGCCGCCACCACCGGTTTCGTTGCGCCTTCGAGCGCGGTCATGAACTGGAATACGGGACGCTCGGCCGTCATCGCGCCTTCGCCGACATTGTTCAGGAAGTCGTCGAGATCGTTCCCGGCGGTGAAGATCTCGGGCTGGCCGGTGATCAGGATCGCGCGCACCGCGGCGTCCTGTTCGGCTTCGCGCAGCGCGTCGGCCATGGCCTGGTACATCGCGCCGGTGATCGCGTTCTTGCGTTCGACGCGGTTGAATTCGATGGTGAGGATGCCGTCGGCTTTGGT
>Ga0265780_10002926_pt1 | contig 22802 bp, 14 predicted proteins | sample P1T30metagenome_FD_192432 | JGI IMG/M metagenome (GOLD analysis project Ga0265780, IMG submission 192432) | Plant litter microbial communities from East Loma Ridge, Irvine, California - P1 T30 | ecosystem: Environmental > Terrestrial > Plant litter > Unclassified | place: USA: California...
CGACTGGCATGTTTACCAGCTTCCTGTTCGAGAAGACAGCCGGCATCGTCGACCTGGATGCCGGTGTGGTGCGCGGCCTTGGCACCTGGGCCACGCAGGTGACCGTCACCACGCCCGACGACATCGGCCGCTGCACCGCCGCGATCCTGTTCGACGAACCGCGCATCGCGAACCAGGTCGTCTACCTGGCCAGCGACACGGTCTCGTATGGAAGGCTGGCCGATATCGTCGAGGCGGTAACGGGACGCGGCGTCGAACGCATCCTGCTGACCGGCGCCGCCCTGCAGGCCGATCTGGCCGCGCAGCCGGATGATCCGATGGCGCGCTATCGCCTTGCCTTTGCGCGCGGCGACGGGATGGCCTGGCGTCAGTCGACCACCTACAACGCGCAGCGAGGGATCCCGACCACGGACATTCGCGCCTGGCTGGAAAACAGGGCGGCGTGAGCGCGTGGTGTCGCGCCGCGCCGACAATCGGCGCAGCGTCTTGCATGGCGAATGACAGCCGCATCGAATGCGATTATAGTTTCCTCACGTAAATATCGCAGCCACTTGAGCCGCGAAGAGGAGGGAGACATGATGAGCTGGATGCGCAGTCTGGGGCGGATATTCGCGCCGTTCGGGGGCGGGGCGACCGCCGGCAGCGTACGGGCGCTGGTGGTGAAGGCGCGCGATGGCAGTATCCGCACGGCGATCAACGCCGCGCGCCTGCGCAAGGAAGTCGACCAGGCGCAGGCCCAGGCCGCGCGCCAGCACCAGGCAGCCGACGCGCTGGCCGCGGCCGCGCGCGACGTCACCGCGCTGTCGGCCGACGTCAACGCCGGCACGCTGCGCATCGCCGACACGGCCGCGCGCAACCTGCTCACGGCGCGCGAATCGATGGACGAACTGGCGCGTCTGGAGGCGCGTATGCACACCATCGAAACGCAGGTGCACGGCTTTTCCGACACCGTCTCGCAGCTGGTCGGGCACTTGCACGAGATTGGCGAGTTCGGCACCGTCATCGAGAACGTCGCCAACCAGACCAACCTGCTGGCGATCAATGCCGCGATCGAGGCGGCGCGCGCCGGCCCGGCCGGGCGCGGGTTCGCGGTGGTGGCATCCGAAGTGCGGCGCTTGTCGCAGGTGGTCAATGCCGAAGCCGTGAAGATTGCCACTGCCAGCAGGGCCATGCGCGGCCTGGTCGCATCGACCTCCAGTGCGACGGCCGGGATCCTCGATGGCGTCAATGCTTCGGCGCGCGAGGCCGGCAGCGCAGCCAGCCATTTTACGACGTTCGTGGCCGACTTCGAGCGCATGACCGCGACCGTCGACCAGATGGCGCTGGCGATGCAGTCGCTCGACGGCGTCAACCAGCAGATCGGCGCCAGGGTCGGCGAAGTGGCGAGCAATGCGTCCGGGTCGGCGGCGACGATGCAGGATGCGTCGCGCCGGGTCGACGAGGTGCGGGTGGCAACCGAAGAACTGCAGGGCGTGCTGGCGGGTTTCCGCACCGGCGGCACACCGTTCGATGCGCTGGTCGATGCGACCACGTTACTGCGCGAAGAGGTGCTCGCGTGCCTGGAGCGGCACGGCGATGGCGGCGCCAACGTGTTCGACCAGCGCTACCAGCCGATCGCGCAGTCGGATCCGCCGCGCTTTACGACATCCTACGATCGTGTGGTCGAGCGCGACCTGCAAGGCCTGTTCGACCGCGTTCTCACTGATCTGCCAGGCGCCGCCTATGCGCTGGCGGTGGACAACCGCGGCTTCGCACCCACCCACAACACCAAGTTCTCGCGCCCGCCCACCGGGCAGCGCGAGCACGATCTGGTGTATTGCCGTAACAAGCGCATCTTCGACGATCCGGTAGGCAGCCGCCTGGCGCAGAATCGCCAGCCATTCCTGCTGCAGACGTATCTGCGCGATACCGGTGAGGTGATCAACGACCTGTCGATGCCGATCGTGATCAACGGGAAGCACTGGGGAGCGGTGCGGATCGGCTACGATTCGGCCCGGATGATGGGCTGAAGCAAATTTGTCGGTTTTGGGTATAAGCAAAGGCGAAATCGTTATTGGTAACGCAATTTAGGGCCTGTTAAGCTTCGCGTCCCTTCGGCAGTCGAGGTACTGCCGTCACCGATGCCAGAACACAGAAAGCCCGCCATGAGCTGCAAACACCGTCACGCCAATCCGGCCCGCGCCGTCCTCATCCTCGGCCTGATCGCGACCCTGGCACCGCCTGTCGCGCTGGCGCAGGCCACGCCACCGCCCGCGCCGGCCGCCGAAGAACTGCAAACGATCGTCGTTACCGGCACGCGCTCGCTCAACCGTCGTACGCTCGATTCCGAGTCGCCCGTCGACGTCATCGGCAGCAAGGAGCTGCAAAGCACCGGGTCCGGCGAACTGGCCACTGTGCTGGCGCGCCTGCTGCCGTCGATGAACTTCCCGCGCCCGAGCGGCGCCGATGCCAGCGACGCGGTGCGTCCGGCGCAGCTGCGCGGCCTGTCGCCCGACCAGACGCTGGTGCTGGTCAACGGCAAGCGCCGCCATGCGTCCGCTGTCGTCAATGTCAACGGTACGCTGGGGCGCGGTTCGGCGCCGGTCGACCTGAATGCCATTCCACTGGCGGCGATCGAACGCATCGAAGTGCTGCGCGACGGCGCCGCGGCGCAATACGGCTCGGACGCCATCGCCGGCGTGGTCAACATCATCCTGAAAAAAGGGGCAGAGGGCGGCGAAGCAGAAGTGGTGTATGGCCAGTACGACTTCGGCGACGGCGAACAGGCCACCGTGCGCGGCTCGACGGGTTTCAAGCTCGGGCAGGATGGCTGGGTGCGCGTGGCAATCGAAGCGGCCGAGCGCAACGCCACCAATCGCTCGCTGGCCGATCCGCGCGCCTCTGCCGGCCCGCGCCAGGGCACCGTCACGCAGCGCTACGGCGATCCGGACAGCCGGCCGCGCACGCTGTTCGTCAACAGCCAGGTGCGCATCAATGACGATATCGACTGGTACGCCTTCGCCGGTTACGGCGAGCGCGCCACCTCGTCGGCGGCGGTGTTTCGCACCGCGTACACGGACAATACCCGCACCACGCTGCGCTCGCCCCTGTATCCGGAAGGCTTCCAGCCGCTGCTGGACAGCACCTCGGTCGATGCGTCGCTGGTGACCGGCCTGCGCGGCGTCGTTGGCGACTGGCGCTGGGATGCGAGCCTGAATTATGGCCGCAACCGGTTTGAGCTCGACGTTGCGGACACCGTCAACTACAGCCTGGGCGCGGCCAGCCCGACGCGCTTCTATGCGGGTGAGCTGACCTCGACGCAAAGCCTGGCCAACCTGGATGTGGCGCGCGAAATTCCGGTGACGTTCTTGCATGGCCCGTTGACGGTCGCGCTGGGCCTGGAAGCGCGCCACGAATCGTACGAGATCGGCGCCGGTGAACGCAATTCGTACGTCGGTTCGGGCGCCCAGGGGTATTCGGGCTTCCGCCCCGAGAACGCCGGCAAGAACAGCCGCAACAACAAATCGCTGTACCTGAACCTGGAAGGCGATATCACGCAGGATTTGTCCGGCGCTCTGGCGTTGCGCCATGAGCGCTACAGCGATTTTGGCAATACCAGTTCGGCCAAGGCCTCGGCGCGCTATGCGTTCACGCCGACCTTCGCCCTGCGCGGCACTGCCTCGAATGGCTTCCGTGCGCCCTCGCTGGCCCAGTCGTTCTACACGATCACCACGACCAATACGCTGCTCGTGAACGGCGCCAGCGCGCTGGTCGAAACGGGCACCTTCCCGGTCGGCAGCGCCGCCGCGCGCGCGCTCGGCGCAAGTTCACTGAAAGCCGAGAAAGCGCGCAACCTGAGCATCGGCGCGCAGTGGCAGCCCAACCGCAACTGGACCACCACGGTCGACCTGTACCGCATCGACATCGACGACCGCATCGTCTTTTCGTCGAACTTGCAACTGGCCAGCGCACCGGCCCTGGCCAATGCACTGGCGGCGCAAAATGTGTTCGTCGGCGCCGCGCGCTACTTCACGAATGCGGTCGATACGCGCACCGAGGGCGTGGATATCGTCAGCACCTATCGCCTGAACCTGGCCGGTGGCGCGCGCGCCGACCTTACGCTGGGCTACAACCACAATGACAACGAGGTGCGGCGCGTGGCCGATACGCCGGCCGTGCTGGCGGCGCAGAAGCTCGTGCTGGTGGACCGCCAGAGCGTCAATCGCCTGACCGTTGGTTCGCCGAAGGATAAACTGAGCCTGGCGGGTGACTACACGAACAGTATCTGGAATGCCCGCGCCGCCGTCACGCGCTACGGCGAATTCACCGTGCCGCAGAACGATGCGGCACTCGACCAGACGTACGACCCGCAATGGGTACTCGACCTGTCGGCCAGCGTGCGCCTGAACCAGTGGCGCTTGAGCGCCGGTATCGATAACGTCACCAACCGCTATCCGGCGCAGGTGACGTCACTGGCCAACCTGAATGCGAACGGCACCCAGCCGTACAGCGTGTGGGCGCCGAACGGCTTCAATGGGCGTTACTTCTATCTGAAAGCCGGCTACACATGGTAGCCCGGCCCTAGATCGCGTACTCGGGCTCCACGCGGCCTGCCACATCGAGCCTGATCGCCAGTACCTTGCCAGTGAGCGGATACTGCGCGATCTCCTCGCTTGAGCGGCCCTGGCTGGCGCTGGTGATGTACAGCGTGCGCAGGTCGGGCCCACCGAAGCAGACTGACGTCGGGCAGCGCACCGGGAGCTTCAGTTCGCGCACGATCTCGCCATTTGGCGCGATGCGCAGTACGCGGCCGCCTTCGAACATCGCGACCCAGTACATCCCTTCGGCGTCGATCGTGGCGCCATCGGGCCGGCCGCCGTAATCGGGCGCCGTCTTATCGGTCGGGAAGGTGACGATCGTGCGGCGGTTGCTTTGCTCGCCGGTGGCCACGTCGAAGTCGTAGCAGTCGACGCGGTGGGTGGTGGTATCGGCATGGAACATCGTGCGGCCATCGAGGCTCCAGGCCAGGCCGTTCGAGTTGGTCATGCCGCCGCGCCAGGCGCAGCGCAGCTTGTCGCGATCGAGCACGTACATCTCGGCGGCCGGCTGGTCGCGCGGTTCGTACATGGTGCCGATCCAGAAGCGGCCCGCCGGGTCCACGCGGCCATCGTTGAAGCGCACCTTCGACGGATCGTACGGCGCGGCGGCGATCGGGGTTTCCGCGCCATCGGTCGTGTTCAGGCGGATCAAGCCGTTGCGCGTGGCCACGACCAGGACGTTGTTGTCGTCGATCGCCAGCGCCGACGGGTTCGAACCCATCTTCCACGACGAGAACTTGCCGCTCGCCGCGTGCAGGCGGTTCACGGTCAGGCCTTCGATGTCGACCCAGTACAGGGCCGATTCGACTTCGTGCCAGATCGCGGATTCGCCAACCAGCATCGGTGCGTCGTGTACTACTTCAAATTTTTCGGTTGCCATGGTCTCGATATAAAGGTGCGGTTAGACGGCTGCCTTCGCGCGCGCGATCAGGCCATTGGTCGAGCTGTCGTGCAGGTTCGGGGCCGGTTCGCCCGCCAGCTCGGCCTCGATCTTCTTGGCCAGTACCTTGCCCAGTTCGACGCCCCACTGATCAAAACTGTTCACATCCCACAGCACGCCCTGCACGAACGTCTTGTGCTCGTACAGCGCGATCAGGGCGCCCAGCGTGGTGGGCGTCAGGCGTTCCATCAGGATGGTGTTGCTCGGGCGGTTGCCAGGGAAAGTCTTGTGCGGCGTGAGGCGCTCGACTTCCTCTGGCGTCAAGCCCTGCGCGGTCAGGTCGGCGCGCACTTCGTCGGCGGTCTTGCCCTTCATGAAGGCTTCCGATTGCGCGAAGCAGTTCGCCAGCAGGGCGGTGTGATGGTGGTCCATCTCGTGCGCCGGGCGCAGGGCGGCGATGAAGTCCATCGGCGTGATATCCGTCCCCTGGTGCAGCAGCTGGAAATAGGCGTGCTGGCCGTTGGTGCCGCACTCGCCCCAGATCGCCGGGCAGGTTGGCGTGTCGACCGGCTGGCCGTCGCGTGTGACGCGCTTGCCGTTGCTTTCCATGTCGAGCTGCTGCAGGTAGGCCGGGAAGCGGTTCAGGTCCTGGTGATACGGCGCGATCGAGACCGAGCTGCACTCGAGGAACTGGCGGTTCCAGAAGCCGATCAGGCCAAGCAGCGCCGGCAGGTTCTGCTCGAGCGGCGCGGTGCGGAAGTGTTCGTCCAGCTCATGAGCGCCGGCCAAAAAGTCCTTGAAATAGCCGAAGCCCACGGCCAGCGCGACCGGCAGGCCGATTGCCGACCACACTGAATAACGGCCGCCAACCCAGTCCCAGAACGGGAACATATTGGCCGGGTCGATGCCGAACGCTTTGATTGCCTCGGTATTGGTCGATGCGGCGACGAAGTGCTTCGCGAGCGCCTGTTCTGCTGACTCAGCAGGCGCGTGCGCCAGGAACCAGCGGCGCGCGGTCTGCGCGTTCATCATCGTCTCGGTGGTGGTGAAGGTCTTGGACGCGACGATGAACAGCGTCGTTTCGGGATCGACCTGGCTCAGCGCCGCATCCATGTCGTGGCCATCGACGTTCGACACGAAGTGCATGCGCAGGCGCGGATGAGCGTAGTGGCGCAGCGCCAGCACGACCATCTTCGGGCCAAGGTCCGAGCCGCCGATGCCGATATTGACGACGTCCGTGATCGGTTTGCCGGTGTGGCCCAGCCACTCGCCGCTGCGCACGGCGTCGGTGAAGGTCTTGATGCGATCGAGCACGGCGTGGATGTCGGCGTTGATGTCCACGCCGTCGACCACATGCGACGCGCCGCGTGGCGCGCGCAGGGCGGTGTGCAGCACCGCGCGGCCTTCGGTGTTGTTGATGCGCGCGCCGAGGAACATCGCATCGCGCCGCGGTTCGACGCCGCGCTCGCGCGCCAGCTGCATGAGCAGTTCAAGCGTGCGCCCGTCGAGGCGATTTTTTGAATAGTCTAGGAACAGGCCTGCGGCCTCGCTCGAGAAACGCTCGAAGCGTTGCGGGTCGGCGGCAAACAGGTCACGCATCTGCCATGTGGTGGCGATATCGGCGTGCTGGGCAAGGGCCTGGAAGCTGGCAGTACTGGTCAAGGATGGCTGGCGCATGGGGTCCGGGGTGCGTGGCACAATGTTGTCGTTAACAGATTATCGAATAATACAAGCATCTGTGCGTAAATTCACTACAAAAAAGTGTGTGCAGGCTTCAGGGGATCACACTTCTTGCTCATTTCGAGACGCTGGTTCTCTCCCATCTGTATAGCAAAAAAGATGGCAGAAGGGCGCAGCGCTCCGAATTGTAGTAAAATTTCAGATACTAAATTCAGGAAGGAACGAACATGGCGCTCCACCCCGTAGTCGAACAGGTAACCAACCGCATCATCAAGCGCAGCGGCCCGTCGCGCGCAGCCTATCTGGCACACCTCGAAGCGGCCCGCATCCAGTGCGTGCAGCGCGGTGCGCTGTCGTGCACGAACCTCGCCCACGGGTTCGCCGCGTTCCCGGCCAACGACAAGCTCAAGCTGCGTGAAGTCAAGCAGCCGTCGGTGGCGATTGTTTCTTCCTACAACGACATGCTGTCGGCGCACCAGCCGTTCGAGACCTACCCCAAAGTCATCAAGGAAGCCGTGCGCGAGATCGGCGCCGTGGCCCAGTTCGCCAGCGGCGTGCCCGCGATGTGCGATGGCGTCACGCAAGGCCAGCCGGGCATGGAACTGTCGCTGTTCTCGCGCGACACCATTGCGATGGCCACCGCCGTCGGCCTGTCGCACAATATGTTCGACGCCAGCCTGTACCTGGGCATCTGCGACAAGATCGTGCCGGGCCTGCTCATCGGCGCGCTGCACTTCGGCCATATCCCGGGCATCTTCGTGCCGGGCGGCCCGATGACGTCGGGCCTGTCGAACAAAGAGAAAGCACGCGTTCGCCAGCTGTACGCGCAAGGCAAGGCCACGCGCGAAGAGCTGATGGAATGCGAAGCCGCTTCGTACCACGACGCCGGCACCTGTACCTTCTACGGCACCGCCAACAGCAACCAGATGCTGATGGAGGTGATGGGCCTGCACATGCCGGGCGCCGCGTTCATCACACCGGGCACCGAACTGCGCGACGCGCTCACCCGCAGCGCCGCGCAGCAGGCAGTGGCGATCTCGCAGCAGGGCGGCACCTATATGCCGATCGGGCGTATCGTCGACGAGAAATGCATCGTCAACGCCATCGCCGCACTGCACGCCACCGGCGGTTCGACCAACCATACGCTGCACCTGGTGGCGATCGCGCGGGCGGCCGGTATCGTGATCGACTGGGACGACTTCGACCAGATGTCGAAGGTCGTGCCGCTGCTCACCCGCATCTACCCGAACGGCGAAGCCGACGTGAACCACTTCCAGGCCGCCGGCGGCCCGGGCTTCATCATCCGCGAACTGCTGGACGCCGGCCTGGCGCACGAGGACGTCAACACGGTGCTGGGCCACGGCCTGCGCGCCCACTGCAAAGAGCCATTCCTGGGCGAAGACGGCAAGACCATCTGGCGCGACACGCCGCTGCAAAGCGGTGACGAGACCGTGCTGCGCCCTGCATCGAACCCGTTCAGCAACAACGGCGGCATGGTGCTGGTGCAGGGTAACCTGGGCCGCGCGGTGATGAAGATCTCGGCCGTCAAGAACGATTACCACGTGATCGAAGCGCCGGCGCTGACGTTCGATTCGCAAGAAGATTTTATGGGCGCCTACAAGGCCGGCCAGCTCAATCGCGATTTCGTCGCCGTGATCCGCTTCCAGGGCCCGCGCGCCAACGGCATGCCGGAACTGCACGCACTCACGCCAGCCCTGTCGAACCTGCAGGACGCCGGTTTCAAGGTGGCGATGGTCACCGATGGCCGCATGTCGGGCGCGTCGGGCAAGGTGCCGGCCGCGATCCACGTGTCACCAGAAATCCTGGCCGGCGGCCCGCTGGGCCTCGTGCGCGACGGCGACATCATCCGCGTCGACGCCACCACCGGCTCGCTGCAGGCACTGGTGCCGGCCGACGAGTGGGCGGCGCGCAAGCAAGCCACCACAGACCTGAGCAAGAGCCACATCGGCATGGGCCGCGAATTGTTCGCGATGTTCCGCGCCACGATCAGCGAAGCGGAGCAGGGCGCGGCAACGTTCCCGCTGCCGTCGCCGATTCCCACCATCGTACCGCTGCACGAAGGCCTCGATGCCAACGAAGTCGTGCCCGGTTCGGACGAAGACTTTCTCTTTAGGACGCAGAAATGACCTTACTTGAAATCATGCGCTCGGCGAGCGTGATCCCTGTCATCGCCATCGACGATCCGGCCCACGCCGTGCCACTGGCCAAGGCGCTCGTCGCCGGCGGCATCCGCGTGCTCGAAGTCACGCTGCGCACCGAGCACGGTCTTGGTGCGATTCGCGCCATGAGCGAAGTCGAAGGCGCCATCGTCGGCGTCGGCACCCTGACCTCGCCCGAAGAATTCGTCGCCTCGCGCGACGCCGGCGCCGTGTTCGGCGTCTCGCCGGGCTTGACCGCGTCGCTGATCGCCGCGGCCAAGTCGAGCGGCCTGCCGCTGCTGCCGGGCGTGATGACCCCATCGGAAGTGATGGCCGCGCGCGAAGCGGGCTTCCGTCAAGTGAAACTGTTCCCGGCGATGCAGGCCGGCGGCGTGGGGATGCTCAACGCGATCCGCGGGCCCTTGTCGGACATGACGTTCTGCCCGACCGGCGGCATCACCATCGAAACTGCGCCAGCCTTTTTGGCTTGCAAGAACGTGGCCTGCGTGGGCGGTTCGTGGCTCACGCCAAAGGACGCGATCGAGGCGGGCGACTGGGCGCATATCACCGCGCTCGCCAAGGCCGCGGCGGCGCTGCGCGCAGCGTAACCGCGCGTCTTTTCATCCTGGGGGACGCATCGTGCGCTCGCGCTTTCGTCCCCTGAGTGAAGGTGAAATCAAGCTGGCGTCGCTGCTGTTCGGCGACGCCATCGACTTTTCTCGCGTGCGCATCTACAAACGCCGCTACATGCCGTTCCAGCCGCGGAACTGCTGCATGACGCCCAACGGCAGCATGTACTTTCACCATTCCTGTTTCCTGCCCGACTATGCGCGCGGCGATCCGCCGGCGATTCACTGGTTCATGCACGAGATGGTGCATGTGTGGCAGCATCAGCTCGGGTATCCGGTGCGCCTGCGCGGGGCCATCCGGATCGGGCTTTCCTATGCTTACACGCTGGACGAACACGCGACGCTGGAGGACTTCAATATGGAAGCGCAGGGGGATTTGCTGGCGGATTACTTCGTGCTCAAGCATCTGCAGCGACCGGAGGTCATGCGGCAGCAGCGCTATCGCGGCAGTCTGGCGCTGTACGAGAAGGTGCTGGCGCTGTTCCTGGCCGAGCCTGGCAATTGCGCCAGTCTGCCACGTGGGCCGGCGAGATGGCTGGGGCAGTGGCTTTGAAATTCGCCTGAACTGCTGGCGGCCTTCATTGCTAATCGCCGCAGCAAGCCAGGGCGGCCCGCTGCGGCTGACACCATCAGGCGATGGCGTCGTGGTCTTCCTCAACCCGCTCGACAGCGCTGCGTGCCGGCGTTTTCGGGTGTACCACCAGTGAGCGCCCGGCGGCTGCAGGCCGCGCTGCACCCCGCGCTGCCCCCGGCCCGCCATGCCCCACATTGAATACGCTGACCAACTGCGCCAGCTGCGCCGCCTGGTCCTGCAGCGACGCCGCCGCTGCCGCTGCCTCTTCGACCAGCGCCGCGTTCTGCTGCGTCACGCCATCCATCTGCACGATTGCTTCGTTGACCTGCTCGATGCCGGTCGTCTGCTCGGCGCTGGCCGACGCGATCTCGGCCATGATGTCGGTCACGCGGCCGATGCCCTGCACGATCTCCTGCATCGTCACACCCGCTTCATCGACCAGGCGTCCGCCGGCATCGACCTTCGCCACCGAGTCGCTGATCAAGCCGCGGATTTCCTTTGCAGCGGCAGCCGAGCGCTGCGCGAGGTTGCGCACCTCGCTCGCCACCACCGCAAAGCCACGGCCCTGCTCGCCTGCGCGCGCTGCTTCCACTGCCGCGTTCAGGGCCAGGATATTGGTCTGGAACGCGATGCCGTCGATGACCGCGATGATGTCGCCGATCTTTTTCGACGAGGCGTTGATCGACGCCATCGTGGCGACCACTTGCGACACCACGTCGCCGCCATGCGCGGCGATCTGCGACGCGTTCTTGGCCAGCACGTTGGCCTGGCGCGCATTGTCGGCGTTCTGGCGCACGGTGCCGGTCAGTTCTTCCATCGACGACGCGGTTTCTTCGAGCGAACTGGCTTGCTGCTCGGTGCGCGACGACAGGTCGAGATTGCCCGACGCGATCTCTTGCGAGGCGGTGACGATGGTCTCGGTACCGGCGCGCACTTCGGTGACGGTCTTGAGCAGGCTGTCGTTCATGCCCTTGAGCGCGGCCAGCAGTTGGCCGACCTCATCGCGCGAATCGACATGGATGTCGGCGGTCAGGTCGCCCGAGGCAACCTGCTGCGCCAGACCGACGGCGCGTGCCAGCGGATGGGTAATGCTGCGGGTCAGCAGCCAGCCAAACGCGGCGCCAATAACGACCGCGGCGGCGCCGAGGATCATCAGGATGCGCTGCGCCGAGGCGCTGATGGCGTCAATGCTGGCATTGGCCTCGTCGGCCACTTTTTCCTGGTACTCCGCCAGCTTGCGGGCGGTGTCGACATAGGCGTTCAACTCGGGAACGACCTTGCTGCCAAGGAAAGCGGCGAGTTCGGGATTGCCGGCGCCAAGTTCGGTCTTCATCTTGTAGGCCTGGTTGCGCGCGGCGCCGTACTTGGCGCGCTGTTCGATCAGGGCTGCCAATAGCGCCTTGCCTTCCGGACGGGTGATTGCTGCCTCCAGCGATTTTTGCAGTTCGCCGGCGCGTTTGCTGATGGGTTTCATGCCATCTTCGTAGTACTGCTCGTCGGCTGCATCCATGGCCTTGATTTTGGCGACCGTGCCCACGCCGTTGGCGACGGTTCCCGAGCGCATTTCCTCGGCCAGCTTGGCGCGATCGGTGGCCGACGCCATTGCTTCCTTGGCATCGGCAATCTTGTCCAGCTGCCATAGCGCGATGCCCAGCATGAGGACCATCATGGCGAGGATGACGGCAAAGGCGCCGCCGAGGCGAATGCCGATGTTGAGATCTTTGATTTTCATGGTTTCCGTTCAGATAGCGAAGTTGGACCCGGCATGTTGTTCATGCGGAGGGGGTGCAATGCGCTGAGAACGCCAGATGCACACGCGCAAGGTTAAACGCCGACGGTCCGGGAGGAAACCAAAAAATCCGGTAATTTTATATAATGTTGCTGTTCGTTAACATTTTAGTGTATTGATTGCATCTACCAATAATCAAAAATTATCAAAGTTGTCATTACGCTCATTTCCAGGTCTTGATCAGGTATAATGCGAAGATATGCGTGATCCGCGTTCAATGCGCTTCTTTCGCTGCCGCGTCCAGCACGCGCAACAGGTTGCCGCTCCACAGCTTGCCTAGATCGTCATCTGACATTCCGCCCGCCTTGAGCCGTGCGGTAATGCGCGGCAGCAGAGACACATTGTCCAGCCCGGGAAAGCCGCCGCCGCCATCGAAATCGGCGCCCATGCACACGTGATCGATGCCTGCGACGTCGATCAAGTGCACGAGCGACGCGATGTATTGGTCAAAGTTGGTGTTCCACAACGGCGCCGCCGCATCGAGCGCCAGCCATTCCTTGTTCAGCGCCATCTGCTGCTCCGGCGTCATTTTGCCGATTTGATCGATCTGGTCGAACAGTTCTGTGCGCCGTGGGCCCATCTGCATATCGCTCAGATAGATGGTCGACGCGCAAATCGCGCCCCCGGCTGCTGCGATGCGGCGGATGCGTGCGTCATCCAGATTGCGCGGATGGTCAAAGCTCGTGCGTGAACTCGAGTGCGACAGCAGGAGCGGGGTGCGCGACAACGCCAGTAACTGATCGACCACGGCGTCGGACGCGTGACTCGCATCGATCACCATGCCGAGCCGGTTCATCTCGGCCACCCAGGCACGGCCCAGGGGACTCAGGCCATGCCAGCGCGCCTTGTCGGTCGATGAATCGGCGAACTGGTTATTGGCGCTGTGGACCACGCCGGCCAGACGCACACCCTGGCGCTGCCAGTGCGTCAGCCCGGCCACGCTCTCGCCCAGCGGGTAACTGTTTTCAATGCTCTTGAATGCCACCAGCTTGCCGGCGGCAGCGATGCGGTGCGCGTCGGCGGCGCTCGTGGCCAGGGTAATGCTATCGGCATGGCGGGCCAGCGTTGCGTCGATCAGATCGGAGCGCGCCAGCGCATGGTTGCGCGCGGCGGCGAAGCCCCCGGGAGTGAGCGGCCCTTGTTCGGTGTAGATCACGAAGAAGCCGCCATCGAGGTTGCCGTCGGCCATGCGCGGCAGGTCGAGCTGCGCGATCTCGCGGGCCGGGTCATGGCGTGCGCCGAAGTCCCAGCCGGCGCGGCCGAAATGCACCGGCGTGTCGAGGTGCGCGTCGAGCGTCAGCAGTGCGCGGTGCGCCGGATCGACCGGCGCGGTCGTGGCGCCAGGTGCGGCGCAGCCGGCCAGCAGCAGGCAGGCCAGGGTGATGCAGGAAGTCGAGGTCAGGGTCATTCGCGTGCCTTGATCGGGGTGAAGTTCAGGTCCGTGTAGTCCCAGCTGAAGTCGGCGAGCGGCGAGACCGGCTTGACGGTGATGCGTTCGACCTTGCCGTCCTTGTCGAAGGCGAAGCTGAGGTAGGCGGGTTCCAGCGCAGTATCGTCGAAGCGCGCGATCCAGGTATCGTATTGCCAGTGCACGAGCGGGCCGGCCATGCGCGGAGTGGAGCCGAAGTCGATCCGCGTTCCCTGCTTGTTCGACGTGATCGTGATATTGCCATACCAGGGATCGGCGTAGGTGCCCGCCAGTGCGCCAGGCGGCACCGATGGCTTCGAACGCACCGGCGTGGCCGCACTTTCCCTGAGCAGCGCCAGGCCGCCCGCCACCTTTTTCGCCTTGTAGGCCTGGAACGTCGCTGGCCAATCCGCTTTTGGCCGGTCGAGATAATGGTCAGCCAGTTCGTACATCAGGCCGCGCACCAGCTCACCGTCTTCGCTGTTGATGGCAATTGCAAAGCCCACGTTCTGCTCGGGCAGCAGCACGACGGCGGTGCCGAAGCCGAACACCGCGCCGCCGTGCCAGACCATGCGCGCGCCGCGGTACTCCACCAGGTCCCACCCAAGGCCGTAACTGGAAAATTTCGATTCGAGCAGCTTGAGTTCGGACGGCATCTCATCGAGCGGCATCGTCATCGACGGGGTCCACATCTGCGCATGGGCGTCCTTGCTGAACACCTGTTGTCCACCCGCTGCGGTCCCGGCGCCCAGCAGCGTGTGCAGCCACGCGGCCAGGTCGTTGGCGCTGCTGGCGATGCCGCCCGCGGGCGCCGCGTTGCGGCCCAGATCGTCGCGCTCGTCGAGCCGCACCTGCGTGCCGGCGCCGCGCAGGCCGCCGTCCATCCGCGCGTGCGGAAAGGCCCGGTTCGCGGTGGCGAAATTGTCGGCGTTGTCCGTGGTCGACAGGCGCATGCCGCTCGGGCGCAGCACATGCTCGCGCACATATGCTTCCCATGGCGCGCCGCTGACCTGCTCGATCAACTGGCCAGCCACCACATACATCAGGTTCGAGTACGCATACGTGCTGCGAAAACTGGTGGCCGGCTTCAGGTAGCGCACACGGCGCACGGTCTCGGCGCGCGACAGGTTCGTGCGCGGCACGAACAGCAGATCGCCCGCGCCGTATCCCAGCCCGCTGCGGTGGGTCAGCAAGTCGCGGATCGTGATCTCGCGCGTGACCCATGGGTCGTACATCTGAAAGCCCGGCAGATGGTCGGTGACCTTGTCGTCCCAGCCGATCTTGCCGGCGTCGACCAGCGTGGCCAGCGCCGCCACCGTGATCGCCTTGCCGGTCGAGCCGGTCGGGAACAGGGTGTCGCCATCGACGGCGTCAGGCGCGCCCAGCTGGCGCACGCCGAAGCCGCGCGCCAGCGTCGTCTTGCCGTTTTCGACGATGGCAATGGCCAGGCCAGGCGTACCGATGCGCTGGCGCAGCGTTTCTGCACGGGTCTCGAAACCGGCGGGCGGCGCGGCCAGCACGGGCGCGCAGGCCAGCGCAAGCAAGGCAAGAACGGGTAAGCGTTGGCAGTTCATGGCAACTCCTGGCAAGCGTCGAGCAAACGTTCAAAGGCGGCGCCGCCGCGTATCGGATCGGCGACAGGATACGACAGACGCCGCGCGTACCCATCGATTTCGGCCTGCGCGAGCGCGGCATCCATGGCGCCGGTATTGAGCGCGATGCCGATGCAGCGTATTGCGGGGTTGGTCACGCGCCCCAGCGAAATCGTGTGCGCGATGACGGCCTCGATCGATGGCAGCGGCGTGGCCGGATAGCCGAGCAGATGACGGCGCCCGGGATCATGGCACACCACGAACATGTCGGGCTGGCTGCCATGCAGCAGGCCGAGCGAGACGCCGGCGAAGGCCGGATGGAACAGCGAGCCCTGGCCCTCGATCACGTCGATGTGGCCGGGCGCCGCGGCAGGACTGAGCAGCTCGGCCGCGCCGGCCACGAAGTCCGACACCACCGCGTCGATCGGCATGCCGCTGCCGGCGATCATGATGCCGGTCTGGCCGGTGGCGCGAAAGTCGACGTCCAGGCCACGCGCGGCCAGGCCGCGGCTGAGCGCAAGCGCCGTGTACTTCTTGCCCAGTGCGCAGTCGGTGCCGACGGTGAGGATGCGCCTTCCCGCACGCGGCAGGCCGCTGGCAACCGGGATCCCGGGCGGCGGTGTGCGCACGTCGATCAGGCGCCGGCCATGGCGTGCGGCTGCGTCGCGCAGCACGCTGATATCGTCCAGGCGCACGTGCATGCCCGAGACGATGTCCAGGCCCGCCGCCAGGGCATCGGCCAGCACCGGCACCCAGGCCGCGGGGATGGCGCCACCGGCCGCCGCCACGCCGATCACCAGCGCAGTCGCGCCGTGCGCGGCGGCCTGCGCGCAGGTCAGTTGCGGCAAGCCGGTGGAGACGGTGGCGCCGGGCAGGCGCAGTTCGCCCACGCAGCGCTCGCCGGCCCAGTCGCGCAGGCCAAAGGCGGTCTTGGCGAAAGCGGCTTCGGTGACGTCGCCGAGAAACAGCAGGCAGCGGCCGGCGGCGCGTGAAGCTTGAGGTGCATTGGCCATCAATACTCCCTGGTCAGCGTGAAGCCGAGCGTGCGCGGCGCGATCACACCGGTGCCGAGCGCGCCGTTCGGATGGATGAAGTTGCCGTTTGCCGTGAGGGACGACGTCGAGACCTTGCCGTCGCTGTTGCCCAGGTTCTTGCCGAACAGTTCGACCGTCCAGGCGCCCAGTTCCACGCCGGCGTGCGCATCGACGACGTTATAGGCCGGGATCTCGCGCTGGCGGCCGTTGGCGGTGCGGTAGTCGAAGTCGAACGCGGCGTGCTGGCCGGCCACGCGCCGCACCGACACGCCGGTGTAGGCGGGCATGGTCGCGCCGAGGGTGAAGCGGTAGTCGGCCATCAGCGCGGCCGAGTACCTGGGCGAGAACGGCAGGCGGTCGCCCTCGAAGCCGCCCACGATCGGATCGGTCGCGGCGTCCAGGCGCGCCTTGTTCCAGCTGCCGTTGGCCGAGAGCCGCAGGCCGCGCAGCGGACGCAATCCCGCCGTGATCTCGACGCCGTCGGCGGTGGCCCCGGCGCCGTTGGCATTCACGCCGAAGCCGTTGACGACCGCCAGCAGCTGGATATCCTTCCATTTGATGTGGAACGCCGACAGGTCGAGCGACCAGACGCCGTCGGCGCTCTCGGTCTTGAGGCCGGCCTCGTAGCTCATCACGCTGTCGGACGCATAGGTGGTGGGAACGCCCGGGCCGGAATTGGGCGGCAGCAGGTTCGGGCCGCCCGGACGAAAGCCCTTGGCCGCGCGCGCATACACGGCGCTGCGCTCGCCGAACTTGCGCTTGAGCGCGACGGCGTAGGTGAACACGTTCTCTGACGAATCGGCGCGGTTGTCGGTCGGGCCGCCGGCCAGCGCGCCGTCCCCGGCCTGGCGCGCCTCCTGCTCGTTGCGGCTGTAACGCCCGCCGATATCGAGGTCGTACACAGGATTCAAGTGAATCGTGGTGTTGGCAAAGGCCGCGACTTCGCGGTAGTTGGCGCGCAGGCCGATGTCGGCCAGCAGCGGGAACCCGGCAGCCGGCGTCAGCGTGCCCGGCACCACGGCGTGGTAACGCTGGACCAGCGCGCTGTCCTCGTCGGTGTAGTAGAGGCCCGCCAGCCAGTCGAGGCGCTGGCCTTCGTCCGAACTCAGGCGCAGCTCTTGCGTGAATTTTTTCACCTCCACCTCCTGCCCCAGATACAGCTCGTTCGGGATGCCGAACACACCTTCGACCAGGCCGCTCAGGTTGAACGTCGCATCCTCGCGCGCATACTGCTTCTGACGGCCGTAGCTGGTCGACGAGGTCAGGCTGGCCGCGCCGAGATCCCAGTTGGCGGTGGCGTTGAAGACGCGGTAGTGGACGTCGCGCCGGTGCGGCACGTACTGCGACTGGGTAGGGCGGCCGTACAGGGTCTCGAGCGTATCCGGATCGCTCTCGACCAGGCCGGGCGCCTCGGTGGCGATGTTCTGCGCCACCGCCGACAGGCGCAGGTTGAACGCCGCATGCGGCTTGTACAGGAGCGACGCGCGGCCGCCGTAGTTGCGGGCGCCGTTGATGTCATTGGCGACATCCGAGCCGGCCGTGCCGATCGAATCGATGAAGCCGGGCTCCTTCTGGTACGACCCCGACACGCGCAGCGCCAGCGTGTCGCTCAGCGGGGTGTTGACGACCAGGTTCGAGCGGTACGACACCTTGCCGCCATCGACCGTGGCCGCGCCCAGGCGGGCGCGCATGGCGAAGCCGTCGAAGTCCGGGGCGTTGGTGACGAACTTGACCAGGCCGCCGAGCGAGCTGGCGCCGTACAGCGCGCCCTGCGGGCCGCGCAGCACTTCGATGCGGGCCAGGTCGAACGTGTCGAAGTCGCCGGCCAGCGTGGCGCCGTTGGCCAGTCCGCTGCTCGAGCCGAATGGGGTCTCGTCCAGGTACACCGCCACGGTCGAGGCCACGCCGCCGGTGTCCAGGCCGCGCAGCACCAGCCGGCCTTCGCCGGGTGTGCTCTGCACCAGTTGCAGGCTGGGCACCAGCTTGAGGTAGTCGGCAAAGCCGGTGGCCTGGTGCTTGTCGAGGGCGTCGCCGCCGACCACCGACATCGACTGCGGCACGTCGACCAGCGTCTGCGCCCGCTTCTGCGCGGTGACGACCACTTGCTGGACTTCGTCGCGCTCGGGTGACTGACCGGCGGCGAATGCGCCCGATACCGCCAGCGCCATGGAAGTTGCTACGATGCGGCTTGCAGTTGTTGCCATGTGAATTTCCCCTCGGTTGTCTTATCGTTTGGATGGTTCGAGCATTGATGGCTGCAGCGAAGCGGCGTGCTGCATCGGGCCATTGAGGCGCCACAGCAGACCGGCGGCGATCGCCGAAAACAGGGCCAGCAGGGTGAAGAAGGCGGCTGGCGTGAAGCGGCTCCACAGGCCGCCCACCAGGCCGGCCGACAGGCTGCCGGTGAAGGTGACGAGGAACCAGGCCGCCACCGTCGTGCTGCCCAGGTGCCGGGGCGCGAGCCGGGCGAACAGGCCCAGGCCCGTGGGCAGGATGAACAGTTCGCCCACGGTCAGCACCAGGAAGAACAGCACGAGCCAGATCCAGCCGGTGGCGCCAGCGCCGGCGTTCAGGCCTGCCGCCGCCAGCAGCAGGTAGGCGCCGGCCACGATCAGCGCGCCGCAGGCCATGCGCCGCAGCGGCGCCTGGTCGGCGCCGGCGGCCGCGCGGCGGTGCCAGTAGGCCAGCAGCGGGGGCGTGAGCAGCATCACGAACAGCGGATTGAGGGACTGGAACCAGGTCATCGGGATCGTCCAGCCGCCCAGCGCGCGATCGACCCCGCTGTCGGCCCACAGCGCCACCGTGTTGCCAACCTGTTCGTAGGCGGCGCGAAAGACCGTCACGGCCACGCCGATGCCGGTCAACACGAGGATCGTTTCGCGTCCCAGGCCTTGCGGCGCCGGGGCGGCGGCCGACTTGTCGGGCATCACTTCGGGCATCACTTCGGGCATCACTTCGGGCGGCAGGTAGCGCTGGCCGCCGACATAGATGGCAAGGCCGAGCAGCATGCCGATGCCGGCCAGGCCGAAGCCGTAATGCCAGCCGTACAGTTCGCCCACCGTGCCGCAGATCAGCGGCGCCAGGAAGCCGCCGATATTGATGCCGACGTAATACACGTTGAATGCCCAGCCGCGGCGCGCGTCGCCCCGTTCGTACAGGTCGCCGACCTGGCTTGGCAGCGTGGGCAGGAACAGGCCGTTGCCCAGTGCGATCGTGGCCAGCGCCAGGTAGAACCAGGCGTCGAAGGCCATCATGAAGTGACCGGCCGCCATGATCGAGGCGCCGATGACGATGGCGCGCCGCTTGCCGAGCCAGCGGTCGGCCAGCACGCCGCCCAGGATCGGCGTGAAATAGGCTGCGGCGGTGTAGGCACCGTAGATGAACGAGGCCTGTGCCTGGGCGAACAGCAGTTGTTTGGTCATGAAATAGACCAGCAGCGCGCGCATGCCGTAGTACGAGAACTGTTCCCACATATTGGTCAGAAACAGCACCGTCAACCCGCGCGGATGGCCGAACCAGGTCGGCTGGCCGATCGTCTGGCTGCTCATGCGCCGCCCCAGACCTCGGGACCGGACCAGATCTCGCCATCGGTGTAGGTCACGCCGGGGGTGCGGTCGTTGGTCAGGAATATCGGGCCATCGAGGTCCACGATATCGCATTGCTGTCCCAGCACGAAGCTCGGGCCCATCGCCAGGCTCGAGCCGCCCATATTGCCGACCATGACGCCCAGGCCCAGTCGGCGCGCTTCGTGCGCCATCAGCAGGCCTTCGGTCAGCCCGCCGCATTTGTCGAGCTTGATGTTGACGATGTCGTAGCGGCCCACGCTGGGCGCGATGTCGGCCAGCGACAGGATGCTTTCGTCGCCGGCCAGCGCAATCGGGGAGCGCAGGCCATCGAGGCCGGCCTCGCAGCCGCGCGCCAGCGGCTGTTCGAGCAGCTGCACGTCGTGCTCCTGCAGGCCCGCGATCAGGGCGCCCAACTGATTGGCGACGAAGCCCTGGTTGCCGTCCACCCCGAGCCACACATCGGGCCGCGCGGCCCGGATCGCGGCCACGCGCGCCAGGTCGAGATCGAGGTCGCCGGTCAGCTTGATCTTGATGGAGCGCGCCTGCGCGTAGCCGCGCGCGCTCTCGGCCATCGCTGCAGGGGCGTCGGCGCCCAGGGTGAAGGTCGTGCGAAGCCGCCGCGGCGCCGGCATGCCTGCCAGCTGCCATACCGGCACGCCGGCGCGGGCGGCTTCGAGTTCCCACAGCGCGCAGTCGATTGCATTGCGCGCCCCGCCCGGCGGCAGGATGGCGCGCAGTTCCTCGCGACTGAGGCCCGCCGCCACTGCGGCGGCCACGTCATCGATCACGGCCAGCATGTGGGCCACGTCGTCGCCCAGGTAATAGACGCCGCTGGCTTCACCGCAGCCCTGGTGGACGCCGTCGGCGAGCGTAACGCGCACCACCTCGAAGGCATCGAACACATAGCCCGAGATGCGAAACGGCTTGGCCAGCAGCAGTTTGCTGGTGGCCACCGACAGGTTCAGGGGCGCCATCAGTAGCTCACCGACATCGAGACCAGCTTGAAGCTCACGGCGATGTACGCCAGGACCAGCACGGACAGCATGAACAGCACGCTCCAGGCCTTGCGCCACCAGCCCTGGTCTGGCCGGAACGCCAGTTGCAGATTGCGCGCGCCGGCCACGAGCGCCGCCACCAGGGCCAGCAAGCCGCCGATCTGCACGATCCAGAGCCACGGATCGAGTACGCTGGAGGCGTAGCTGACGCTCTTGGCAAATGCCGCGACGATGCCGCCCCAGCCGGCCAGCACCGCCAGCACGGCCAGTGCGCCCAGGCGCGTGAACAGCGTCGCCTGGCGCGCCGGACCGGCGGCCTCGCGCCCCAGCTTGAAGCGCCGGCGCACGATCCAGCCGGCCGGCATGGCCAGCACGGCCAGCAGCAGCACCAGAATGGCCAGGCTCGCCGCGGGCAGCAGCCAGGCGCCGTTTTTGGCCGCCGGCACCGGTTCGAGCACCATGAACGGAGACATGAAGTCCATGCTCCAGCGCACCACCCGGTCGTTGACCACGCGGGCTGCGAGACGGTCTTCGCCATTCTTGTCGCGCCAGACGAACGGGGCGACCTCGACCCATTCGCGCGGGCGGCCGTTGGGGCCGACCAGGGCCGGGATCACCAGCTCGCCCTTGTCGTCGACGCTGACTTTTACCTGGCCCAGCAGGTTGGAAATGGCGAAGAAATTCGATTCGGCGCGGCGCGTGCTGTCCCACGAGCCAGCCATCATCTGCGCATGGCGCCTGGCCAGGTCCGGCGCGACGCGACCGTCGGCAGCGAGCGTCGACGGGAAGTAGCGGTCCGAGAAATCGTGGAACAACGCATTGCGCAGCGTGTTCGACGCACCCGCGCGTCCAGTGCCGTTGACCGACAGGTACAGGCCCACGCCATCGCCCATGTACAGGTGCAGGGACGTGTGGAAGCCCTCGGTGTCGCCCAGGTGGGCGATCACGTCGCGGCCGTTCACGTTGGTTTCAAAGAAGCCCAGTTCCATGCGGTTGAGCGGTGGCAGCAGCGAGGCGCGGTCGACTTTATCGAGCGGGCTGTCGTGCATGGTGGCGGCGGTGGCGGCCGACAGAATGCGCTGGCCGTTGAACTGGCCGCCCTGAAGGTGCGCGATCATGAAGTTGGCCATGTCGATCCCGCTGGCCGAGAGCGCGCCGGCCGGCGCCGAATTGACGATCTCGAAGCCGAGTGAAGGCTGGCCCGGCTCGCTGTAGCCGGTGGCCGCCAGCGGCGCCAGCGCAGCCGGCAGCGGCTGGCGAAAGCTGGCCGTGCGCATGTTCAGCGGCGCGAAGATGCGCTGCTCGACATAGTCGTCGAACGGCAGGCCGGAGAGCCGTCCGACGATGTAGCCGGCCAGCGAGGTGGCATAGTTGGAGTAGGCCGGCGTGGTGCCGGCGTCGAAGATGCGCGCCGGCGTGCGCGACTTGATCAGCTCGGGAAGCGTCATGGCTGCGTCCCTGTCGTAGACGATCAGCGCCTTGGCCGACTCCTCGAAACCGGCGGTATGGGTCATCATCTGACGCATCGTCACCGGCTTGCCGGCGCGCGGCGGGATGGTGAAGTCGAGGTAGGTGTTCACGTCGGCATCCAGGTCGATCTTGCCTTGCTCGACCAGTTGCATCACGGCAGTCCAGGTCACCAGCTTGGAGACCGAGCCAGGCCGAAACAGCGTACGCGCCGGGTCGACCGGCGTGCGCTTGTCGACGTCGGCATAGCCAAAGCCGCGCGCGCTCAAGACCTGTCCGTCCTTGACCACGACGACGACGGCGCCAGGGATGTCGCTGGTGTTCAGCGCAAACGGCATGTAGCCGTCGAGCCAGGCGTCGAGGTCTGTCTTGTCGAGCGTTCGTGGGTTGCCCGCGCGTGGCGCAGCGACCGCCGTGGGCGGCGTCGCGGAGGCTTTTGCGGCAGCCGGTTC
>Ga0265780_10002927_pt1 | contig 22799 bp, 21 predicted proteins | sample P1T30metagenome_FD_192432 | JGI IMG/M metagenome (GOLD analysis project Ga0265780, IMG submission 192432) | Plant litter microbial communities from East Loma Ridge, Irvine, California - P1 T30 | ecosystem: Environmental > Terrestrial > Plant litter > Unclassified | place: USA: California...
TGAAAAATCGATCGAACAGCGCCCTGTCGCTGATTCCTACGTTTTCTATGACGGCCCTCCGTTCATCACCGGCGTGCCGCACCACGGAACGCTGCTGAGTTCCATCGTCAAAGACGCCGTGCCGCGCTACCAAACCATGAAAGGCAAGCACGTCGAACGCGTCTGGGGATGGGACACGCACGGCCTGCCGGCAGAGAACTTCGTCGAGAAGAAACTCGGCATTACCAGCCGCCACGAAGTCGGTGAAAAGATCAGCTTGGCCGATTACATCACGACCGCCCGCGAAAGTATGGTCAGCAACGCCGCGCTGTGGGAAGACACCATCGACCGCATCGGCCGCTGGGTCGACTTCAAGGGCGCCTACAAAACCATGGACAAAGAGTACATGGAATCTGTCTGGTGGGCATTCAAAGAGCTGTATGAAAAGGGGAAGATCTACGAAGGCGAACGCGTGCTGATGTACGATACGCAGTGGGCGACACCGCTTTCCAAGGCCGAAGTAACCATGGACGCCGGCGCGTACGTCAACGTGACCGACCCGAGCGTCTACGTGAAATTCGACGTGAACGGTGAAGATTACTCGATCCTGGCATGGACCACCACGCCGTGGACGCTGCCTGCCAACGGCGCGCTCGCCGTCAACGAAGCCGTCACGTACGTCGAAGTACGCCTGGGCGACGAACGTTTCGTTGTTGCCAAAGACCTGGCTGAAAAAGTATTCACCGACGAAAAGCACCAATTGCTCGACTACGAAGTGCTCCGCGAACTGCCCGGCAGCGAACTGGTCGGCAAAACCTACGCGCCGTTGTTCGTCGACCGCGGCGAAAACGCGCACAAAATTTGGTCAGCTGATTACGTGACGACCGATTCCGGTACAGGCATCGTGCACTTGGCGCCCGCGTACGGTGAAGAAGACTTCATCTTCGCGAAAGAAAAAGGCATTCCCGTCGTGCACGTGCTGGACGAATACGGCATTTATACCGAAGGCGACTGGACCGGACAAGAAGTCTGGGCCAGCAACAAGCAGATCGCCAAAGAACTGAAAGAAGCCGGCATCGTTTGGAAGATCGATTACATCCGCCACGAATACCCGCACAACCCGCGCACCGGCCACCGTTTGATGTACCGCGCGCACCCGAGCTGGTTCATGGACATCGACGGCCAACGCGAGCAAATGCTCGAAGAAAACACCGAACACATTAATTGGTTCCCGGACCACATCAAGCACGGCCGCTTCGAAAAGACCATCCAGACCGCACCGGACTGGAACCTGTCACGCGACCGCTTCTGGGCGACCGCCATGCCGGTATGGAAGGGGACCGACGCAAGCGGCACCGAACACATCAAAGTCGTCGGCAGCTACGCCGAGCTGAAAGAACTGTCCGGCGTCGAACTCGACGATTACCACCGCCCGTGGGTGGATGACATCACCTTCGACATCGACGGCGTCACGTACCGCCGCATTGAAAAAGTCCTCGACGGCTGGTTCGAATCCGGCTCCATGCCGTTCGCGCAGTTCCATTATCCGTTTGAAAACGTTCAAAAGTTCGAAGATAATTTCCCTGGCGACTTCATCGTGGAGTACGTCGGCCAAGTCCGCGCCTGGTTCTATTACGTACACGCCGTCAACGTGGCGCTGTTCGGCCATAACGCCTTCAAGAACGTCATCGTCACCGGCAACGTCGCCGGCAATGACGGCCTGAAGATGAGCAAAAGCAAGGGCAACTACACCGACCCGAACCTGCTGATGGACCAGTACAGTGCCGACAGCCTGCGTTTCACGCTGCTTTCCAGCCCGCTGCTGTCCGGTGAAGACTTCGCGCTCAAAGACAAAGAAGTCGGCGACGTCGCCCGCAAGCTCAGCATGGTCTGGAACATGTACGACTTCTTCACGCTGTACGCGGAAGTGGACGGCTGGGAATTCGACGGAAAGATTGAAGACCCTTCAGCGCTGCTCAAAAACCCGCTCGACCAATGGGTCGTCAGCCGCGTGCACCAGCTCATTCAAGACATCGAAAAGAGCATGGACGCCTACGACATTCCGAACGCCGTCAAGCCGATCCTGCCGTTCATCGACGACGCCAGCAACTGGTTCGTCCGCCGTTCACGCCGCCGTTTCTGGAAGTCGGAAGACGACAGCGACAAAGATCTTGCGTACAAAACGCTGCACTACGTCCTGGTCCGTTTGAGCCAGGCCATCGCGCCGTTCGTTCCGTTCCTGTCTGAAGAGCTTTACCAAAAGCTCACGGGCGGGGAGAGCGTCCACCTGACCGATTGGCCGGAAGCCGGACACATCAACGAACCGGTCGTCAAAGACATGGAAACCGTCCGCGAGTACGTCAACCAGGCCCTCAGCTTGCGCGCCGCGGCCAAGATGAAGATCCGCCAACCATTGGCCAGCGTCATCGTTCCGAGCCTCGGCGAGTTCGTCGACTTCGAAGATGTGCTGACTGAAGAATTGAACGTCAAAAAAGTTGTTCAGGGTGATGCGTTGGCACTCGACCTCGAGATCACGCCGGAACTCAAACGCGAAGGCTACGCCCGCGAGATCATCCGCTACGTGCAGTCGGCTCGTAAGAACGCCGGCTTGAACGTCGACGACCGTATCGACCTCAGCCTCGTCACCACCGACGAAGAACTGCAGCAAACGATCGCGGAATTCGGCAGCGTCATTGCCACCGAAACCCTCGCCGGAAGCGTCACGACAGGGGAGTACTCGTACGCGGAAACCGCCACGATCGAAGGCAAGACGCTCGACCTCAGCTTGCAGAAGAACTAGCAAGACACTAAGGAACGGCCCCGTGCACAGCGGGGCCGTTTGCATATCTATTGACTTTTTATGCCATTTATGCTTAAATACATCCATACAAAAGTAAAAACAAAAAGCATGAAAACCACCAACACCCCTGCGAACACCCACTCTTTTTACGAATATTTAAAACTGCAGCCGCTTGAGCCGTCTGACGGAGAAGTGAGCGAACTCGACAAATACCTCGAAGACGACACGATCAGCCTCGACGACACCTTCGACGAAAGCGAATTCGAAGCCAGCTTCGACAAACTGGTCGACAGTTTCAAAAACGACCCCGACAAGCTTACGTTTTCAGAAGAATAACGCTATACTTGGTCTAGCAATGGAACTATCCGACGAAGATTTCGACCGACTCATCAGCCGTGCCATGGACGAACTGCCCCAAGAATATATCAAGGGGTTGAACAACGTGGCGATTCTGTATGCCGACGACCCGGATGAATACCAGGTCCAAAAATCCGGCCTGAAAGAAGGGAACATCCTGCTCGGGCTGTACGAGGGCATTCCGCTGACCCAGCGCGGTGCCGGCTACACGTTCGTCCTGCCTGACAAGATCACGCTTTTCAAGCGCTCCATTCTGATGGTCGTGCGCACGCCCGACGAATTGTACGAGCAGATCAAGCGTACCTTGTGGCACGAAATCGCCCATTATTACGGCCTGGAACACGGCCGCATTCATGCCCTTGAAAGGGGTGAAATTTCGCCGGCCTAAGCTTTAGTGGTATAATGGAAACACCAAGGAGCAATCGCTCAGGTGTGAAAAGGATACGAAGAGGCAGCGGGAGCTGCCGGGAGGTCAGCTATCAAACGTCGACATGCGTTTATACCAACCCTGCGAGGAATGAAAATTTCAGCTCTTTCGTTCGTCTTCCTGTTCGCCACCATTCTCAACGCAACGCTTCCAGCTCGGCCCACGCAGGCCGAGTCTTTATTTGGGAACATTATTGCTTTGGGTGATACCGCAGGCGACACCCAGACCCAGCCGAGCGGCGACGAAGCGTCCGGTGACAACGGCGAAACGCCACCGCCGCCGAACACCCCGGCACCCGTCATTACGTCGTTCGACGTCAGCCGAACGCTGGCCGGCGGGTCAGAAGCGAACCGCAGCGTGGTGATCACGGGCGAGGCGACCGATGATGACATCGCATCGTGCCAAGTGCTTATTAACGGGGTGTCCCAGGCGGAATGCGTTCCCAAAGAAAATGCTGCCAATACTTACAGCCTCACGTATACCTGGTTTGTGCCGAACGACCAGGCCAACAAACTGCAGAGCGGCGCGTACACCATAAGTTTCGTGGTAATTGACAGTGCCAACAACCAAACCGAACGCGACGCGACGGTAACAGTTGATACCGACGCGCCCGACCTTACGGTGCAGGGCGGAGGCCTGATACAAAGCGGCTCGCTCTCGCCGAACGTCACCGCCAAAGATGACGGCAATGACGTGACGCAAGGCTACTCCTGGACAGCGGGCAGCGACAACCCGTCTGTGCTACTGTTCGACCGCAGTGCGAAAGAACCGGTCTTCACCCCGAAAGTTGAAGGAACGTACGTCTTCTACCTGACCGTGCAAGACGGGTTGGGGAATGCGGTGACCAAACCGTTCACCTTCGACTACGCACCCGTCCTGGCAACCATACCGCTCCCAACCATTCAGGCTCCCACGCTCACGCTGCAAACAAAGGCGAGTGATGATACGGAAGTGGCAACGCCAGCCATCCGCAGCACCCAGGACATGGCTGCCAGTGACGATATCTCAGTACTGGGCAACACGATCGCGGCAGCAGGGAAGGCTTCGCCTGTAACCACCGCATCGCCGCTGACGCCGACGAAGAGCGGCTGGAGCATATTCGGCATTCTGTGGTACTGGTGGGCGGTCGTCGCGGGCATTATGGTGAGCGCATGGTATTTTATTAAAAAGTTCTTTGACGTGCGGCTGCCGGAACAAGCATAAGCGCAAATATACCACTAAATAACATTCTTTACATTTATTAAATATTCTGATATAGTACGCTTTAGTAAATTTGAGGAAGAGTGTGTTTGCTATGCAAGAAATTAATTTGTACCGCCTGATGGCTTTTTATGTCCGTAACTGGTTGCTGATCGCGTCTTTGACGTTGGCAGGACTGTTGGCGGGCCTCGCATACAACACGTTCATTCAAACCCCTCTGTACAAAAGCGACGCGACGCTGCTGTTCATCAACCCTTCAAGCTCGACGTCGACGCAAGACACGACGACTATTAATAACTACGTGCAGCTGTTTAAATCTCGCCGTGTGCTTGAACCGGTTATGAATGATCAGCATATAGGTATGACTTTTGATGAATTTGTAAGTTCTGTTGATGCGAGTAGTGAAAAAGGAACTGAAGTTATAAAACTTAGTGTTAGCACGAAAGACCCTGAAGTGAGCCGTAACTTCTTGCGTGAAGCGGTTGTGTCTTTTAAGCAACAAGCAGTTAACTTGTACGGCAAAGACACGTTAAGCGTTGTTGACAACGCCAGCAATGCTCAGCCTCCATATAACGTACATAAACCACAACAGCTTGTAATTGCCACAACAGCAGGATTTATCGTATCATTGTTAGTGTTGTTCTTTATCTACGATGTTAAGGGCGACGCCATAAAACCACGCGTCACAAAAACAATCGCTAAAAAGAAAAAAAATAACGCTTCAAGCGTTAAGACTCCTCGGTTAATTCGGCAAAAAGTTTCGGCTATTAAAAAACCTAGTAGTAAACCTTCGATTAGCAAAACTACTGCAAAAAAATCTGTTACTTCTGCAAGCACTAAACCAAAAACTATAAAAAAGAACAATGCTAGTAAAAGTGTGCCTAAAAAAGCAATTGTTAAAAAAAAGAACGCAAAGAATACGATTGATAATTAAACCGGCGTAAGAACCGGAGAACGGCGCAATAATGTATAATTTTGTCTTTAAAAGAATTCTCGATATTGTAGCCGCAATTATTGTCTCGTTAATTCTTGTAGTACCAATGATTATCGTTGTTATCTGGATAAAAACAGATTCTAAAGGCCCTGCTCTTTTTAAGCAACTTAGATCTGGAAAGAACAGAAAAGCTTTTGTCGTTCTCAAGTTTCGAACAATGAGCGTCGATGCACCAAATGATAGTCCTACAAGTTCTTTTAAAAATTCTCATTCGTATATCACAAAATCTGGTAAAATTTTACGCAAATTATCAATTGATGAATTGCCTCAACTCTTAAATGTTTTAATGGGTGATATGAGCATGGTAGGTCCTCGTCCAGTTGTATTGAAGGAATTAAATCTGTTGGATCTCAGAGATCAATACGGGGCAAATACAGTCAAACCTGGTATTACAGGCTGGGCTCAAGTTAATGGTAGGGATGAATTAGGAGACGGTTTGAAATCGTCTTTAGATGGAGTATATGCTCAAAATGTCAGTTTGTTAATGGATTTAAAATGTATTATTCTAACCGTTAAAGCCGTTCTCACGGTAAGTGGTCACAGAGAAGGGCATGAATTGGGGCAGAATTCCGTGTCGCGTTCATTTGATCATGTTTTAACTCCCGACGAGGCATAAAGTTCATGAACCTTTCGTCTATGTTGGTTCACGTGATCCAAGTATGCAAAATATTGCATATGCAGATCATGAGATATGAAAGCTTAGCGTTAAGATGATTATTAAAAAGATTTTTAATCTTGAATTTGGTGCTGTATTTTTTAGCATATTACAGTTCTATCTATCTAATTATATAAATTCATTTAGGCTGATGGGACTTGATGGTAACGCAGAAATTTCTAGAAATTTAGCCTATTGTGCGCTTGTTGTTGCAATTTCTTTGTCACTGTTGTCAATTTGGCGTAATAGGAAAGAATATTTCCGACATGGGAATTCTTTCAAACTCGTAATTGTCGTTATACTGTGTGCTCTATTACTTATAGCCACTAAGAATATAGGGATGGTTCTATCATTACCTGTTGGATTAATTTTGATAAATACTAAGGATCGAACTATATTCAAATATATATTTTATTCGAGCTTGGTTCTATACTGTTTGACCGTTATTTTTTACACGATCGGTTTCATTAATGGAGGAGACGTAGTTGATACGCCATTATTTGATAACAAGGAAAACGTACAGCAACTTTACTCACTTGGTTTCAATAACCCTAATGTCGCGTATAAGTTCTTTATGCCCATTTTACTTTCAGCACTTTATTTGTTTGGTGAACGGAAAAGAATAATCTTATTATTATTTATCGTATCAGTTGTTCTTGGCTTGTTAACGGGTAGTACCGCTGGTTTTATAGTTGCTGGGATTGCTTGTTTAGGTTTTGCCGCAATCAATCGTGAGGGCATGAAGAAATTTGTAAGAAAAATAATTCCATACGCATTTGCTTTTCTAACTATATCAAGTTTTTTGGTTGCATTGGTGTTTGGTTCAGCTTCATCAGTTCCTAATCCAGTAAATGATGCTTTGACCGGTCGTCCTAGGCTTTGGAATCTACGTATTGATAATAATTCTTATTTGAACGTATTAGGCAACAATGATCAATATCCGACTGACAGATTTGATGACAAGGGGATAGAGCAATCTTACTATGCTTTAGACAATACTTTTTTGTATTTAATGGTGCACTATGGTCTAGTTATATATGTTCTTTATTTCCTGGTTTACTCAAAGTCTAGTCTAATAATCAGAGATGAAAAACTATTGCTGATAGGACTGCTGTTGCTGCTGGTTCTTTTTATCGGTGAAAGAAGTGATTTTTTTTCTAATATATATTTATTATTTGCAATTAAATATTTGGCATTAAATTATTTTCACAAGGAGAAACTAAATGCATAAAATAAACTATTCGATCATTGTACCAACCCACGAATCGAGCAGTTTCGTCGAAAATTTGTTATTATCTATACCATCAAGAGATGATTTAGAGATAATTGTAATTGATGACCACAGTGTAGATTTCGATAATTTGAAACAGAGAATCAGTACCTTCGAATGCGTAAGACTTATTAAAAATAACAAAAAAAAAGGTGCGGGCAATGCTCGACAAATTGGTCTTGAGAACGCGAGAGGAAAATGGGTGATATTTGCGGATTCTGACGACAAATTCACCGTGAATTTGAATGACGTACTGAACGATTACGTGAATAGTAATGCGGATATAGTACTATTCGTTCCAAAATCTGAAAAGTTGGATGGATCGCGTTCTGGCCGTTGCGATTATTATCATTATTTATTCAACAAATTCATTAATGGAAAAATAAATGAAATAGAGCTTTCTTATCGTTTAACTAACGTGTGGTCTAAAATCTATCGAAAGGAAGCTATCTTAAACGCAAGTTTTCAAGATACTCTCGTGGCAAATGATGTTCAGTTTGCTGCACAAGCAGCATACTATACTCGCAATGAGATAGTTGTTGATAAGAGAAATCCTATTTATGTTCTTACGGAACGTACAGGGTCTATTACAACTATACGCCGTGGGAAGATTTCGAAATATCTCAAACGCGCAAAAATACGAATGACATATGACAAGTGGTTTAAGAATAAAATGAAATATGATAACGGTAAGCGTATCCATATAAGACGTTATGAAAGTATATTGCGCAGTTTCTTCGCGAATTCAAGCTATAACGAGGAAAAGAGAAGCAAATGGGCTATCAATCCTATCAAAAATATTTTGAGAATCGGTTCCATAATGCAAAAAGCAATTTTTGCATTAACGGTGAAACGTTCTTTGTATAAACGCAAACATTCATCACCCGTGCGTATGGAGGAAGTTGATATTGCCTATTGCATAGATGAGAATGTAGTTGAACAGTCACTCATATCCCTTGTTTCTGTTTTGGAGAATAACAACGTGTCAAAACTCAATGCGCACTTTGTTTTTGTAGAGCTGTCTAAAAAAGATAAAGCTGCCATTAGTGCACTGACTCTTAGATACAATAACCTGAGAATAAACTTCCATACTGTAAGAGCTGAAAAATTACAGGGCTTATTTTCACGTAAATACACTAAGATAACACCCATAGGCTATGGCCGTTTCTTGTTTGCTGAAATTTTCCCAAATTTGAAAAAAATACTATATATGGATACTGATGTAGTGTGTGTAAATGATATGTCGTATTTGTGGACTTTAGATATTGAGAACGAATATGCCGCTGCAGTGTCAGAGTACCCTAGTTGGCGATCTACGGGTATGACGAAAAACAAGGAAAAAGCGCGCTTATTTATTGCACAAAAGAATGAGATGATAAATTCAGGTGTGATGTTGTTTAACTTAGACTATATGCGCCAAATGGGAGCAGTAGAAATCCTATTTAAAACAGATAAGCTCATTATTAATCGTATGAACCAGGATCAAGATATTTATGATGTAGTATTTGAGGGGAAGATGAAGATTTTGCCTGTAACGTATAATCTTACCGCAATCAACTACACTCAAAATTTAAATAAAATATTCAATGCAGTCTTCATTCACTATACTGGTCCAAATAAGCCTTGGAACGATAAAACTGGTATCAAGAAAATCATGGCGCTTCTTGATCTCAGACTTCCATACTATAAAAAATATGAGAAGGTGCTAAAAAATGAAACCTAAAATAGCTATTTTCCAAAAAGACTTAAGACTTGGGGGGATTCAGAAGTCCTTAATTAATCTACTGAACACCATAGATGTGGATGAGTACGAAATTGATCTCTATTTGTTTTCAAATGAAAATTTTTATGAAGCTAATTTTCCCAAAAAAATAAATATTATACATCTGAAAAAACAAATGGATTTCGTACGCTTTTTGCCATTTACTTTTTATAGCTTTTTCAAACGTATTTTGATAGACAAAAAATATGATCTCGCCATTGATTTCAATGGATACCAAAGCATTACTGCAGCTTATGCGCTAAAAGTTAAAGCAAAAAAACGAATATATTGGATCCATAACGATTTGTATATTAGACATTCCGTGCAAAAAAACTTTATCCTCAGGTTATCGTATTGGGTTTTGGCGCAGCTTACGCGTAGTAAATGGCGTAAATTTGATACTTTTGTGGGGGTATCGTCAGGGGTACTTGATGGTTTTAGAAAAGATTTCAAAGATAAAGAATTTATAGTAATCCCTAACGTCATTGACGTCGATGAAATCAGAGAGAAAAGTTTAGAAGAAATTACTGATTTAAAAATCGATGATAATAATTTGAACCTTGCTATGATAGGCAGGCTAGAAGAGCAAAAAGGTGTAGACACACTGATTTCTAAATTCGTGTACATATCACGACAACGTAAGGACGTGCACTTGTATATCATAGGCAGCGGATCATTGAATTTATCTTTGCGAAAGCAGGTTAGTAAATTGGGTCTGGACGAACGTATTACTTTTTTGGGAGCAAAAAAAAATCCATACAAGTATCTAGCTGTCATGGATGGCCTCGTTTTGAATTCTCGCTACGAAGGTCAAGGTATGGTTCTCATGGAGGCGAAAGTTCTTGGAGTCCCTTATTATTTTCCTGAACACTTGGAAAAGTATAATGACGGTCTTCAAGGAACGAAGGATATTGTCGCTAGCATTTCAAATGCGACAAAAACAACCGATAAACACATAGACACCTTGAAGGAATATAATAGAAATATTTCAGTAAAGGTTAGTTCGCTTTTTAAGGATAGTCTTGATGAAACACGATAATTTAGCAAAAAATACTGTTCTATTGTTTATAAACAAGTTTTCAGGTGCATTGACTGCGCTTTTATTGTTGCCTGTATATACTAAGTATTTTTCCGCTCAAAGTTTCGGTACTGTTGATCTTGTTGTAGGATACATAGCGTTAATAGCGCCTATCATTTCCTTAAAGCTTGATATGGGTATTTTCAAGCATTTAATTGATGCGAGAGGTGATTCGCAAAAAACCAAGATAGCTATCAATAGCGCACTGAAGCTTTTGTGCTTGGTCATGATAGCCGCAATAGCCATTTCTTTTTTGTTAGATTTTTTCGTAGACGTTCCTTTTTATGAGCTTGTGGTTTTGGCTGTATTGGCTAATGTTTGCTTCAGTGTGATGTCTCAGATCACACGTGGGCTTGGTTTAACGAAGGATTTCGTTCTAATTAGTATATTTGTTACGATTATATCTTTCTTGATTAGCATCATAGGTATCATCGTCTTGCATGCCAATGTGGAAATAATTCTTGTGTCATTGATTTCGTCTCAGTTTTTAGGTTCATTGTTAATGGTTTTAAGAACAAAAGTATATGAAATTCTACGGCCTCACTCATCATCGAGTATCGTACAAAGGCAAATTTTGAAGTATTCCGCTCCTCTTATTCTTGATGGTGCATCGTTTTGGATAATGAATACATCAAGCAGAACGATTCTTGCTGTGGTCCTTGGTGCATCTGCAAACGGTATTTATGCTGTGGCAAGCAAGTTCTCTATGATTATCGAACAAATTATTGGCGTATTTTTCCAAGCTTTCATAGAAACGGCTACGTTGTATGCCAAAAAACCAAATAAATCGGCATTGTATTCTGACGTATTGAATAAGTATTTAAAACTGCTGTGGAGTGGCGGGCTGCTGCTCATAGCGCTAATGCCATTTATCTTTCCATTCATGGTACACGGGGCGGAATTCTCAAGTGCATTTTTGTATGTACCTGTAATGATAGCGGCGGTTATGGTTAGGGCAGTTCAGAATTTTATTTCTGCTGTTTATCAAGCGAATGGTTATACGAGGCAGATAGCTACTACGACGATCATTGGTGCGGCAATTAACTTTGTAAGTAACATCGTTTTGGTTTTCTTTATTGGTATATGGGCTGCAGCCTTATCCTCGCTTGTGGCTTATTTGGTGTTAAGCATTTATAGGTATTATGACGTTAGGAAATATGGTGTTGTATTGCAGCTACACAAACGTATGATTTACTTGTTTATCACTTTATTGAGCGTAGTTTTAGTGTTTTACTATTTAGACGATTTGTTGCTTCATGTTTTAAATCTTATATTTGTTATTATTGCTGTGCTAATTATTAATCGAACAAACGTCGGAAGAGCTATTAGTTTTCTTCGACCCAAGCAAAGGTTGTAACGATGATGGATAAATTAATTCAAAATAAAAATTTAATACATAAAATTTCTAGGATCTTAGCCATTCTTTTGGCTGCCAGCTACCTGGTGATGGGCTATGCCGTGTTCAGCTCCAACCTCATCCCCGGCAAATACATAGGTGTCGGTTCCCTGGTCCTCACCCTCGTTGTCGCCGCCATCGTCTTCTTCCAGTTCAAAGCCAACGTCGCACTCAAAAAGGTCATCGTCCTCGGCGTCATTTCCTTGCTGATGATCATCGGCAACGTGCTGCTGGCATCGGCTGCATTTTCTGCCAGTCATTTCCTGCATTCCATCCAGGAACCGCCGCAGTCCGTTGAAGAGTATTCGATCGTCGCGCTCAAGGCTCGCCACACCCAGCTAAATGCGGCAGGGCAGTCGGTCGCATTCCTGAACAGCGATACTGCAAACCCGGAAGTGAAGGCGCAAGCAGCGACGAAAACGAACGCAGCGGCCCGCGATTACGACAGCCCGACCGTCATGACCATGGGCTTGCAGAACAACGACGTGCAGCTGGCTGTCTTCAAAACGTCGTATTTGCAGCTGCTCAAAGAAGCCAATTTCGACCTGTATGACCAGCTCGAAGTGCTCGCAACATTCACCGTAAAAATCGACGGTACGGCCGCCAAAAACAACACGGACGTGACGAAACCGTTCATCGTCTATATCAGCGGTATCGACACGTACGGGGCGATTTCGACCGTCTCCAGGAGCGATGTGAACATATTGGCTGTGGTTAATCCTGTTACTCATTCCGTCCTTTTGGTGAACACGCCACGTGACTATTACGTGCAGCTCCACGGGACCACCGGCGTCAAGGACAAGCTGACGCATGCCGGTATTTACGGCGTCGACACCTCTGTTGCGACCATGGACGACCTGTACGGCATCAATATTAATTACAACGTTCGCATCAACTTCTCCTCACTGGTGAAGGTGGTGGATACCCTCGGCGGAGTGGACGTCTATTCTGAGTACAATTTTAGTGCGGGGAAGTATTCCTACGTTGCCGGCCAGAACCACATGAACGGCGAACAGGCGCTGGCTTTCAGCCGTGACCGCCATTCGTTTGAAGGCGGCGACCGCACCCGCGGACAGAACCAATTGCGCGTCATTACGGCCATCATCGACAAAATGAGTTCGCCGACCACGGCGCTGAATTACCAGCAGGTGCTTGCGTCCATGCAGGGCGCGTTCCAAACGAACATGGGCGCTGCCGACATCACGACGTTGTTCCGTCACCAGCTGGACGACATGGCGAAATGGAAAGTCGTTTCGACGAGCGTCGACGGCACCGGCACGACGGCAACGACCTACAGCATGGGCAGCACGCCTTTGTATGTCATGGTGCCCGACGCGGCTTCATTGAATACTGCCAAGCGCAGCATTCAACTGCAACTGCAATACTAGACGCACGCTGCGTTTCTCGCGCCATCCTTGTGCTATACTAACCACAATACATACTACATGTGGTGGGCACGAGGGTACGATGAGGGAGCATGCGAGCGTAAAAAGGGGACTGCACTATGCATTGTTCTTTTTGCTTGCCGTTCCGATTTTGAGCGGGATCGCGTTGGCATCACCGGCCCATGCCCAAGCGGCACCCAGCGCTCCGGGGCCGGTCGTTCCGGCAGAACCGACAGATCCAACAGAACCGACGGTACCCGTAGAACAAACTGCGCCGGTCGCCACGATCAGCTTTAATGCGACGACTGAGACGAACCAGCAGTTCGCAGTTATATATAACGGCGCCGTCGACCCGCTCGATGTTATCAATCCCGACCATTATTACCTTGTTGATAACGGCGCGGCGGCAAGCACCGTTCGTTTGAGCGGGCGAGCAATCGTTACGTATAACGACCTGACGCGTACGGCAACGGTCACCATTACCGATCCGTCGCTTTCACTGCTGCGCGAAGGGGTATCGGCTGGCGTTGACGGCGTGAAGTCTTTGTCGGGCAACACTTTTGTCGCGCCGACCACCGCATCGGTCGTTGCGCTTGCGGCGCCAAGCATGGCGGGTATTCCCGTAGGCGTCTTGGCCCTCGATGCGAAATCTATTGTCTGGACGTGGAATGCGGCCGTCGATAACGGGACGTATCCGTCCGGCATTGCAGCGTACCAGTACGAGCTCTACAAAGACGGCGTGTTCGTGACCGCCGGCACCACGGCTGCCGACGTCTTGACGCTGACGACGCCGACCGATGGGGAAGGGGCGTATACGCTCCACGTGTTGGCGACCGATAACGTTCGTTTGGCGAGCGACGTCGTGGTTGCTGCCGACATTATTGTTGCCATAGCGACGCCGACCGACCCGGGCACGCCGACCACTCCAACGACGCCGACAACGCCAACGGAACCGACAACTCCCACGACGCCCACAATTCCGCAGCAGCCGGCCGAACCTTCCGTACCTCCTGCACCTGTCGAACCGCCACAGCCAGTAAGCGAACCGCAAAAACCTACAGCGCCTTCGTATTCGGCCGCGTCTCGCTACGCGACGCCGGCAATCGTATCCGGTGACATCGCCTATGCTGTCGCCTCCGCGGCATCACCCGCAAGCACCGAAGCGAGCGTGTTGTCACCAGCCCCAACGCAAGCGGCTGCGCCCGCACAACTCAGCGACCCGGCACCGCAAAAAATGGTCGCCATGACGGAAAACGGCGTCAACGTCCTCGGGCTGCCATGGTTCTGGTGGTTGCTGATCGCGGCGATCATCGGCACGGCCTGGCTGTGGGTGCGATCGGTCGCGCGGCGCCAAGAAGACGACGCTTGATAATAACGTTCGTCGGCTCCCTCTGAACGACCTCTTGAAATCAACCCCTTCATCTGTTATAATGAAAAACTGAATTGCTAATTTATTAAAGGAACAACATGACAAAAGCAGTCGTTAAGATCGGTGGCAAACAATTTGTTGTCAGCGAAAAAGAGACCCTACTGGTGGACCTCCTCCAGGAAGGAACGAAAGAGCTCACTCTCGACGCACTGTTGGTCATTGACGGTGAAAACGTAACCGTCGGTACGCCAACCGTCAAAGATGTGAAAGTTACCGCGAAGGTCGTCGACGACCTCATCAAGGGTGACAAAGTCCACGTGATTCGTTACAAAGCGAAAAAGCGTGTGCACAAGGTGAACGGACACCGCCAGAAGTACAGCAAAATCGAAATCACTTCGATCAAATAGTACGGCAAAATCTTGAAAGAAACTCCTGCGGGAGTTTCTTTTTATTGCAGAAGCATTTCGGCTGCTCGTGCCATGATGCTCGTGCTACAATAGACGTAAAGAGAATAGGGAAAAACACATAGTGCCGACTGTCATAGCTGTTACGAATCAAAAAGGTGGCGTAGGGAAGACTACGACCGCTATTAACTTGGCATTTTTCCTGGCAAAAGCCGGCAAGAAGACCTTGCTCGTCGATTTCGACCCGCAGGGCAATGCGACCAGCGGCCTCGGCATCAACAAGGCCGAATTGACCCAAACGATGACCGACGTCATTACCGGCACGGCCGACATGGCTTCTGTGGTGGTGAAAACCGAGCACAAGAACTTATGGCTGGCACCGACCACGTCCATTCTGGCGAACACCGAGGTTGAGCTGGCAAAGACCGAGCGCCGTTTCACCCGTTTGAAGCAGTCTATCGATGCCTCCGGCGAAGCCTATGACTACGTCGTCATCGACAGTCCGCCGAGCTTGAGCCTGCTCACCGTCAACGGCTTGATCGCCGCCAAATACGTGCTGCTGCCGGTCCAGGCAGAATTCTACGCGCTGGAAGGCCTCGGGCAGCTGCTGGAAACGATGAAGATTGTCCGCAAGGGCATGAACCCCTCGTTGGAACTGCTCGGCGTCCTGCCGACCATGCTCGACAGCCGCACTACCTTGAGCAACCAGGTGCACGATGAAATCAAACGCCACTTCCCGGGCAAAGTCTTCGCCTCGACGATTCCGCGCAACATCCGTTTGGCAGAAGCGCCGAGCCACGGCGTGCCGATCGGCGTCTACGACAAGTTCTCAAAAGGCGCTCGCGCCTACAAGTCGCTTGCCAAAGAAGTGATCGACCGCACCACGCCCGCAGCCGGGCAGGCGGAACCAGCCGGAGCGACGGCGTAATGGCGCAGAAAAAAGGCATGGGCAGGGGATTGGGCCGCGGCTTCGAGTCGTTGATTCCGACCGATCTTTTGGACGAATCATTCGACCCGACCAACCAGTTAGATGAAAAAGTCAGCGAACTGCGCACTTTGCGTGTCGCCGACGTCACTGCCGACCCCGACCAGCCGCGCCGCAGCTTTGACCAGGAAGCATTGCAAGAGCTGGCGGAATCCATCCGTGAACACGGCGTCATTCAGCCGATTATCGTGGTCAAAAACGGCGACGGCTACCAGATCGTTGCCGGTGAACGCCGTTTCCGCGCTTCACAGCTTGCCGGCCTCGACACCATTCCGGCCATCGTCCGCACGCTGAACGACCAGAACAAGCTGGAAGTATCTTTGATTGAGAACCTGCAGCGCCGCGACCTCAACACGATTGAAATCGCGACCTCGTACCAAAAACTGCGCGACCAGTTCAACCTGACCAACGAGCAGATCGGCAAACGCGTCAACAAGTCGCAGAGCGCCGTGCAGAACACTATGCGCCTGCTGAAGCTGCCGAAGAACGTCCGCGAGCTGATTGCGGAAGGCAAGCTGAGCGAAGGGCAGTCGCGCCCGCTCATCGCCTGCGACGAAGCGTTCATCAACGCCGTCGTGCCGCGCATTGTCGCTGAAGAGTGGAGCGCCCGCAAAGTGGAGCAGTACGTCGTTAACGCCCGAAAAGGCGCTGCCGAACCGAAAGAAGGCGCAGGGGACGACACGGTCACGCGCCACGAAGCCGGCATCGCCACGCTGCGTACCCGTTTGAACACTGACGTGAATATCAGGGTCAACAACAAGGGTGCCGGTTCTATCGTCATCAAATTCACCAATGAAGAAGATCTCGAACGCTTGCAGAAACTGCTCGGCGAATAGTTGGTACGTGTGAAATATAGACTTTTTAGCCATTTTGTGGTATAATGCAACTATTCTATCCATTGAGGGCTCGGAGATTCCGGGCCTTTTTATATCCGAAGGAGATGGTGAGAATGAACGGCATGTTCAAGATGCTGAAAGCGCGCCGCAACCTGAAGGCCTCCCACAAGGCGGCCACCAAGGACCGCGCCGAGATGGTCCAGAAGATCGTGCGGAAGAAGTACCCCGAACGAGCTCGGTTCTGAGAAGACCGTCGTGTATCCGCGAAGTCGGCCGGTGTATGCTATGCTGGCCAAACGTCTCGGAAGTACCGGCACGTTCATCGCGGCCGTCGTGTTCCTGAGTTCACCCTACGGGTGGATGAAGCTCATCGGCGTGCTGTTGATGCTGTCCTGTTGGGGCTACTGGTTGTACCGGTTGTTTCGCTGGCTGGGTATCGGCTTCGCCGACGAAGCGCTCGTCACGGTCGTCCTCACGGACGAGCAGAAGCAAGCGGCGCTGCAAGCGAAGGAGGACGAAGCACGGTTCTTCTGGATGCTCTACGGCACCGACGAAGACATGGAGTGGCTGCATCAAGACCAGTAATTCGTCCATGCCCAAAAGGGCGGCCGACACGTTGAGGAACTATCCTTCGTGCCGGCCGCCCTTCAAACTTTTTTGCCCACTGAAAAAGCCCCTGAGCGGGGCTTTCTTTTTTTGTGAAGCTGATTACATAGGGAACGTGCGCATCTTGTTCAACGGGTAGATGCGGACTGCGGCCGGGCCGACCACGTCGTAGAGGGGGATGGTTCCCAGGCCGTTGCGCGAGTCGTACGAATAGTTGTCTTGGCGGTGGTCACCGGAAACGAACAGTTCGCCTTCCGGAACGACTTCGTCGACTTCGCCGCTGGTAGGGCTGCCGGGCTCGCCGTTATTTCTGTCGTCTGGGTTGAAACCGTCCGGGTTTTCTTTGTTGTATACGGTGTAGGTTCCGTTTTCCAAAACGACGCGCTCGCCGGGCAGGCCGATGACGCGTTTGACGATGAACTCGTCTTGAGCGTCCAGCGTGTAGTGCGGGTTCTTGAAGACGATGACTTGGCCGCGCTTCGGCATGTAGGATTTTCCTTGCAGCTGTGCCCAGGTAACCGGCAGGCGGTCGACGATCAGGCGGTCACCGGTATACAGCGTTTTTTCCATGCTCGGGCCGACGACATTGAAGCTGCGGAAGACGAACGTGTTGATGAGTACGGTGCCAATAATGACGCAGATGATGAACACGACGATTCCGAGGACGTCTTTGGCAAAAGGGTGGCGGGTGAAAAAAGAAGCTTGCATTAACTGTGTTCAATTATAACAGACTCTTGCCCGGAACACGCTCAAGATTACGCTTATGTCATGCTTCATAATTTCAGCGTCGTCGGGTATAGTAGGGGAAGTATTTATGACAAAGCGCACACAAACTTCTATTGACGGCTTCGTTCCGCGCCGGCCGGGCGCACAGCTCGGGGGCCTTCGTGAAAACGAAAAAGCCCGACCGGTGAACCGTTCGGTGCACACCAGCGACGGCATAAGCAGCGGCCGCAGCCGCGAAACCGTCGGCGTGCCCCGTGAGAGCAAGATTATAGGTCGTTCCGACATCGACGATTCTTTGCGCGAAATCGACGGGCTCGACCAGCCTGAAGACGGCAGCCGCAAGTCGCGCCGCGCGCAAAAGAAGCGTGACAAGAAAGCCGGTAAAAAACCGGCCTCCAGAACTCGCCGCATTATCAAATGGGTCGGCATCGGCCTGCTCGTTATTATTCTCGCCATCGGCGGATACCTGTTGTTCAAGGCGATCAACGCCAGCGACTCGGTCTTCAAGGGCAACTTCCTGGATATTGTGAAAAGCGATCCGCTTCAGCAGGACGCCAACGGCCGCAGCAACTTCCTGATTCTCGGAACGTCTGAAGACGACCCTGGGCACCAGGGCGCCAACTTGACCGACTCCATCATGGTGCTCAGCATCGACCAGAACAAGAAAAACGCGTTCACGTTCAGCATTCCGCGTGACCTCGAAGTGAAATACGGCCAAGCCTGCGCATCCGGATACTCCGGCAAGGTCAACGTCTACTTCAGCTGTACGAACGAAGGCGACGATGACGCTGCAGAACAGGACCGTTTAACCAAGACGCAACAATTCATCGGTAATATTGTCGGTATGGACATCCAGTACGGCGTCCATGTGAACTACACCGTCATGCGCGACGTCGTCAACGCGATCGGAGGCAACATCACCGTCAATATCGAAGGTGACGACGGAAGCGGCCCATCGCCGAAGCTCGGCATCATGGACAGCAACTTCGACTGGAAGTGCGGCGCGACCCGTGCGAAGCGCATTGCGAAATGTCCGCCGAACGGCCACTTCATCGAATACGAACCGGGTCCGCAAGTCCTGGACGCGGAACACGCGCTGTACCTGGCACAAGCTCGCGGTGACGCGGCACCGACCTACGGGTTGGCACAGTCTAACTTCGACCGCGAACGTAACCAGCAGAAAATCCTGCTCGCGATCCGTGAGAAGGCGATGAGCGCCGGCACGCTGACGAACATCAGCTCGGTTACCGGATTGATCGACGCGCTGGGCAACAACTTGCGCACGGACGTCCAGACGAAAGAAATCCGTACGCTCATGGGCCTCGCGAAAGACATTCCGAGTTCAAGCATCACTTCGATCGACTTGCACAAAGAAGGCGAAGCCGTCTTCGACGGTGCTGCGCAACCGGTCGCAGGCAAGTACGATTTCTCAGAACTGCAAGCATATCTCACGAAAATCATTACTGCCGAACCGTACATGAAGGAAGAACCGCACGTCATGGTATTGAACGGCAGCGAAACGGCCGGGCTGGCGCAAACCGAAGCTGACAAGCTGATCGCCAAAGGCTTTACCGTCGACGGCGTCGACAACGCTCCGGAAGGAACGTACCCGGCATATACCGTCTACCAGGTGAACAAAAACAAGCCGCTGACGGCAGCGAAACTGAAATCGTTGTACAACGTGACGTTGAAGACTACGGCGCCGCCGGTCAGCGTGACGGGTGAGACCGACTTCGTCGTCATCATCGGCATGAGTGACAGCGGCGCGGCTAATTAGCCTTAATCTGACGCCCTCACTCGTGGTATAATAGAGACACTATGGAGTTCCTCAAACTAGTACGACGCCGCTCATTTCTGAGCGAAGTAGTGTATACGGTTCTTAACGTCGCTTTCGCCGTCGCCTTGGTGCTGGTCATCCGTTACACGGAATCGATCGCCCTGGCACTTGCCCTGGTGCTCATTAGCAAATGGCGCGTCTTGGCTGTTCGTCCGCGTTTCTGGTTCGTCAACATTCGTTCCAACCTGGTGGACATTATCGTCAGCGTCAGCGTCGTGATCGGCTTGTACACGATCAACGCCGCGAATATCGAAGACCTGCGCAAAATGATACTGTTGGGCGTCGCGACCGCGGCCTACGTCGTCTGGCTGCTGGTCATCAAACCGCGCGCCAAGCGCAGCTACGTGGCGATGCAAGCCGGGATCTCGGTACTTATCGGAACGGCTGCGTTGTATACCGTTTCTTACAGCTGGCCGGCTTCAGTGGTCGTGATCGGCATGTGGTTGATCGGGTTCAGCGCTGCGTATCATATTTTGAATACCTACGACGATGAAACGCATGCTTCATTCTTGAGCCTTGCGTGGAGCCTTATCTTCGTTGAAATCGGCTGGGTGGCGTACCACTGGACGATCGCGTATTCATTGCCTGTGGTCAACAACCTTCTGGTCCCGCAAATTTCCATCATCTCATTGCTGATCGGGTTCTTGGCGTACAAAGCCTACGATTCGTTTTATCACCACCAAAAGGTGCGTACCAGCGACATCATGTTGCCGTTGCTGTTTACGCTCAGCGTCTTGGCGGTGCTTATATTCGTGTTCAACCGCGTCGGCACGGCTTTCTAGATAAAGGCTACAGTTTTTCGAAGAGCAGGGCGTATCCGTCCTGTTCTTTTAATAGCAAGCCGTATGGTTTGGCGGCTTTGACGATGTCGTCGTGCTGTTCCGGATCGGCTTCTAGCAGGATGGACCCGCCGGCAGCAAGTTTTTCTTTTGTTTGCGCCAACAGTTTGTAAATCAGTGCTTTGCCGTGGTCGGCAGCGAAGAGCGCCAATGCCGGTTCGTGATCGGTTTCAGGGGATCGTTCCCATTCCTCGTCGACGTATGGCAAGTTGGCAATGATGATGTTGGCGGTGAAAGGGTAGCTGGTCAGCAGGTCGCTTCTTAACGTCGTGACTTCTGCATGGCAGTGTTTGATGTTCTTTTCAGCGACCGTCAACGCATGGCGGCTGATGTCCGTCAGCGTCACATCGAGCTCCGGGTACTCCAGTTTTGCCGTAATGCCGAGCGCACCGCTGCCGGTGCCGACGTCCACTAAGCGGAGCGGTTCTTCCAGCAACGAAAGGTTGCGCGGCACGACGTGCGCGAGCAGCTCAATCAGTGATTCCGATTCGGGGCGGGGGATGAGCGTTGCGGTCGTGACGTGGAAGTTCCGGCCGTAAAACTCTTTATGGCCGATGATGTAGGCAACCGGCACGCGGTCCAGGCGCAGCCCGAGGCGGGCGCCGGCGATTTCTATCGTGCGGTCGGAAAGCGGTTCATCCGGGTGCGCATGCAAGTAGCTGCGGCTTTTGCGGATGGTGTGCGCCAAGATAAGCTCGCTGTCCAAGCGGGCGCTGGGTATCTGAGCAAAGACCAGTTGACGCGTCGCGTCGGCCAGCCAGTCGTTAATTGCCAGCGTTTGCGGCTGCAAGTTCTCGTTCATAGGCCTGAAGGTGTTCGACGAGGTCGTCGATCGACCCGTTCATTGCTTGTGGAATGCCGCTGCGGCTGTAGCCGATGCGGTGATCGGTAATACGGTCCTGCGGGAAGTTGTAGGTACGGATTTTTTCAGAGCGGTCGCCCGAACCGATAAGGCTGCGGCGTTCAGCCATGATCTTGGCGTTTTCAGCATCCGTTTTGATCTGCAGCAAACGGCTTCGCAGAACGCCCATGGCTTTCTGCTTGTTTTTCAGCTGGGATTTTTCATCCTGGTTGATGACGACCAATCCGGAAGGGATGTGGGTGATACGCACGGCGCTGTCGGTCGTGTTGACGGACTGGCCGCCGTGGCCGCCTGAACGGTAGATGTCGATACGCAGGTCATTCGGGTTAATTTCGATGTCCGTTTCTTCGGCTTCAGGAAGCACGGCGACGGTGACGGTACTGGTGTGAATGCGACCCTGCGATTCGGTAGCCGGGACGCGTTGCACGCGGTGCACGCCCGATTCGAATTTGAGCTGAGAGTAGACGGCTTCGCCTTTGACGCCGAACACGACTTCTTTGTAGCCGCCTGTGTCGTTGGCGCTTTCGCTGATCAGCTCGGTTCTAAGATTATGGTTTTCGCAGTAGCGCAGGTACATGCGGTACAGTTCGGCTGCGAAAAGGCTGGCTTCGTCGCCGCCGGCACCGGCACGGATTTCCACGATGACGTTCTTTTCGTCATTCGGGTCTTTCGGCGCGAGCATCATGAACAACTCGTCTTCCAAAGCGGCGAGGCGAGCGGTGTTTTCTTCAATTTCCATCTTTGCGAGCTCGGCCAGTTCGTCGTCACCGCCGGACATTTCTTTGGCTTCGACGATTTGCTTTTCCAGTGATTCTCGTAATAAGGCTTTTTCCAGAATGGTTTGCAGTTCAATAAAGCGTTTGTTCTTCTTGGAATAGTCAGGGTCGGCGTAGGCGTCAGGGCGCGCCAAGAAACTGTCCAGTTCTTTTTTCTCGGCTTGCAGTTCTTCGACGTTCAAATTAATTTTCGGCATGATGTTGTTTCCTGAGGTAGTTCTGTATTTATTCTAACAAAAAAGAGCCTTATCAGATA
>Ga0265780_10002928_pt1 | contig 22796 bp, 27 predicted proteins | sample P1T30metagenome_FD_192432 | JGI IMG/M metagenome (GOLD analysis project Ga0265780, IMG submission 192432) | Plant litter microbial communities from East Loma Ridge, Irvine, California - P1 T30 | ecosystem: Environmental > Terrestrial > Plant litter > Unclassified | place: USA: California...
CATATATACATATATAGCGCAAACATAGGTCGACTCCATGATAATGGGCTGAGGTGAAAGCGGGCATTCTACGCTAGGTATAGGATCAACCTTCGCGGCTCGAAGCGCAGTAGGAACTTCCACACGCCTGCCACAAATGCTGGTGTCCGGAAGATTGTCGATGACAATCCCAGGATGCTTCGACTCAATACGTTTGACGAGGTTGAAACGAGGAAAGAAACTCCCAACGTGATCACATCCGACCACTGGACAGTAGTGATTCCGTCGTCTGCGCTTCGAGCTCGTCGTCATATGAGGCCGATTCCTAGAGGGTATCGAAGTAGGGTGCTGTTCTAGGACATGCTTATTTAGTGTGTCCGCCGCAGAGAAGCCAGCGGCTGATCGGCTTGTACGGTATGGTACTGGACAAACTAGTGCGTTATTCGAGAGCTCTTGGTGTTGAAGAGTCTCAGCTTCCCTGCTTGTTCGAAACGGTTGGGTTGCAGCTTTTCGACCATTAGTCTCATTGAATGAATGTCTCGCCTTCTTGCTTTTCCGTTGAGATGATGGGTTTGGAACACGTCAGTGCCCAAGAACGTGGCCTTATGACTTTTGGGATTCAACTTTGATCTTGACACGCTGTTGCACCGGAGTACGCCTCTTTCCATGCGCGCAAGCCGCGTGCCGCCTGCACTTTCCGGAATGAGCGGTGCGATAATCACAGCCAGTGATCGGACTGACCTTGTTAGTACTTTCGCCATGAGCCTTTGCTCCCCGATGACGCTCCGGATGGGTTACGTTCCTGATTGGAGATGGGGGATTGTCTCTTTTTGCGTGTCCCCGTCCATCCATAGTACAGACATTGCTCATGAGACGGCATTCGCTGCAAGGCCCGGGAACAGTTGCAAGTCTTCCCGTTCGGACCAAGTCAGGGTGGTATACCCGACACTTTGTACCGTTGCCGATACATCTATTACATGTGACAGGGGAAATGACACCGTAAACCCCATCAATGAGCCGCGCATGTGCAACCTTCGCCCGATACTCTTGTGAGATGTCATTCCAGTTGTACTTATGACCATACTGTCCAGATGGTGCATTTTTCAAGGCACATGCACGAAGGTCGCTAGCATGCTGCTCGGTAGTAGCAGTTGCAGGTAAATCGGGCAGCTTGTGGTTTTTGAAAATGTCGTTCCGCACAAGGTAGTCGTCATCGGATGCATTTTCCGGCGTAGGAGTTCGACGGTCATCCTCGTATACGCTCTGAAGGTCAGATTCGCTCTCTGAAGAAAGATCGTGAACCTTCGATAGCTTCGGCTTTTTGTCTGATCGAAGCATCGGACGCTCATCACTGTCGACTGGTAGTCCAACTTCATCCATCATCTCCAAAGGGCTGGTGGCCAGGCGCTTGCGTGAACGCCCCAGTTGCTCCGCAGGTGTCGTGGCTCAGGCGGGCGGGATGGTTGTGCACCTTTGTTTTCGAAGTGGGCAAAAAGATGCAGCTTCCCACCTTTCATGCAGCCTTCATCGAAATAGCCGCCACTGTTCCAAAGAAATGGCAACACTTTGCCTTCACAGGTTCCATCTTCAAGATGAAAATGAACAAGCCATTCCTGAGGATCCTTCTCCAGGACACCAAAGGTCAAGTTCCCAAAGTCTTGTGTATGATCAGCCATGCCCACAAGTCTCGCGTCTAAATCTACCTTGTATGTCTGCGCAAGCCGGCCCGGGATCCAGTCACTGATGGTGTTCGCCTGAAAACCCCTCAACAGGATGTTGGGCAATGCCATCGTCTCAAGCTTCCTCAATGAGCCTTCTCCTTGTTTTGCTGTGATGAACGACGCGATTGAGTAAAGGTGGCATGAGGCGGTGACTTCGTCGGCGCATCGGGCTTGTTTCGGGGCTTTAATCTACTGTAGCGCGACGCGCTACAGTGGACGGCGGAGCGTGAAACTCTAAAGCGCGAAATCGCGACTTCAAGAAAACCAGAAAAGACAGAACTGCTCCAGCGTGAGGCGAGATCTTGTGGTTGCATGTACCAATTCATGATGTGCCATGATGTGGAGGGTTGCGACAAGTGACGATGAAGGATTAATTTAATGAGTAGTGCTGTCTAACAGAAGGAAACAATGTTGTATCGGTATTGAGCGAAGGTCCAGTATCGTAGCAAGGCCTAGTTAAGGTGCCATCGTACGGGAAAGGTCTAGAGGTAGAGTAATGAATATGTGCAGTGGAAGAGAAGATAAGAAATCGGAAGCAAGACGGCTCATTTGGGGAAGTCAGACGCTGTACACCTTGATCGAATTGATAAGCCAGTAGCTCTGCATTTTATTAGCATTTTGACCTCTTTCGGACGTCTTGTAAGTCACGTACCTCGCCAAACGATTGTGGCTGCGATGCGACATAAGCGTTGCAGCTCGGGTTAATTTGTGAGCACGAAGTTGATCCCCAGACGTTGCCGGCCCAATCGCCACAGAACGTGGTATCAAGAACCTAGATCGCAAGTCAGTCAAGTTTGCTTGTCTTCTCTCAACGGGGCTACTTACGATGCTCATGTCCCTAAACCTCGCATCAAAATCACAGCCGCCGTTACCATAGTTGGCAGCTGGCAAGCCCCAGGAATCAGGGTCCGGGTTGCCATATCTGATATTTTCGGGCACGTCTTTTGAAGCGAAATACCAGACTTTGATGCCTTGTGAGGTCCATAGCGAAGCATACACGCCCCCACCGTTCGCGTTGAAGGGCGTGCCGAAGGTGGTCGGTCGGTTGTCGACAACACCGCAACCATTGAATCCTCCGCCAGCACCACAGTCTGCATGCTCGACACGGCGTCCAGACTCGCCACCAGGGCCAACATTAGGGGAGCAGCCTGGGGACGTGTGGAGGGTGATTTGATTGTTGTTGTTCAGGTGGACACCCTCGATGATGTCAAGTTCTCCCTGCGATGGCCAGTTTGGGCCGACCATCCAGCTATGAGAGGTGAGTCATACGCATAAGTGGTGAGCGGAGGAGGCTTACTATGCTGGCCACGAACCACAAGCACTTCCAGGTACGTGTGCGAAGTCGGCGATAACGAGCGCACGAGTGTACGAAGTCTTGCTTTGTATGCGTACGCTCTTACGGCCGGGACCGTTTGGGTCAAGATATGACCAGGTATCGACGCCCATATAGACTTGGTTGTTCTGTGTCTTCAGCAGGCCCATATTCTGCGCTTCATGACTGTCGACATAGTCGACAAAACCATCTGTCACGGTATATTAGTGTGTGGGAGCAGCAACGAAGGCCAACAAGCTTATTACGTGTTGGGTCGGCAATATTTTCAACATTGAACTTGTCTATCCAGTTGCTTGCATCGTACTGATCAACGAGGTAGTAGCCTGACGAGATATGAACGTCAGAGGTAGGGACCAAAGGCGAAGTACCGTTTGGGAAGAAACCAGGCCCAGCTGGGAATGCGGTAGCACACTGCCAAAGGGCGGGAAGAGTCGCAACGATGGCCTTGAAAGACATGGCTCTTGGAAGTATGTACACAGGTCGGATCAATGGTCGCACGAAGACGGTAACTTGGGATCGCGCCGCATACTTTTATACTGAGCCATCACGGTCGGCTCTTGCTCCTGATCTCCTTAGTTCAGGTCAATCATGGGCCACTTGTGCACCCACTGGCAAAGTAGAGATGTGACCATTTCTTACGTCTTGAACACATCTCCCATTGGCCGTCGCTATGAAATTGGACCTAAAGCCTTGCGATGTTACAATGAGGGCCAGGCCTTGTGGATCGGAAGTTGAGAAGCTGATTCTACGCGAGATCAGCCCAGTCCAGCAGATCGCATGGTTCGAGTGGATGAGCGTGAACATGGCGGCTGATTGTTCTAGACACTTGCTTCTTCTGTGTGTCTTTTAGCCTCGGCCATTTCGCTTTGAATCTTGTAGTTTCATAAGGTCGCCATGGATGAAGCGTTGAGCGACTGTGATTGGTAGGGAATATCGAGCGATTCATCTCCAGTTCGACTACGCTTCCGCCGTGACGGTCTGTGCCGTACGGCAGTCCAGTCGTGAACCTTAAAGCCATATACTCCTGTTCATACATTTGCGCCGCGGTGATGCATCCTCGTCATGGAAGCATTTTTTCCCCGTGCACATAATCTGACACAGGACCCTAGATCTGGCGAAGCCGCGCAACTGGTGATTGTGTCCTCTCGGCGCACAAGAAAAACTCTTTTCACAGCATTTGCAAGTCTGTCTTGCAGAAATCGGATGCGTTGCTCATAGTGGCATGGCCGCTGGCGGACCCCGCAGTATGCGCATCTGATTTCGACGTCGCACCGGACATCCTCACAAGGCATGCGATGCCATTCTCTGATGCGCCCTGCTGTGTATGGTGTTCAGATTCTACCCCGAGACCAGAAGCTGCACGCGCGAAGTCGCGTGGCCCTAGGTAACATTGTTGGAGATTTTCTCTCGGTCGAAAGTTTCCACTCGTAACACTGATCACGATTCTTGCGCTGCAGCAGCGGCAGCCCGATTTCTTCTTCCATCGTGAGTCGCACGACTAAGGATACCTAGTGCGCGATTAGGCACACGAATGATCGCTCTGCGTCGAGCCACGCGGGCTCTTTGATCGCTCACCGGTGAGCAGCAGGATCCAGAGTCCGAAGTCGCACAATAATGAGGGTCAGCTTCGATCATGTTACGCATCCGGACGAGCTGCGCTGATTAGTAAACAGAATTGCGAACGTAGATGAAAGAGAGCGGGAGGTGTCCTTGTGGCAGGTACCTACAGTGCATGACCCCTCCAAAATCGGCTGGAAACCCATACGGTACCTACTTCCTTGACGCTTTCAACCATCAGCACCTACACTCCTTGGTACGACGAAAGAATGCATGAATTAACATGCTAAAATGCGGTGAGTATCATTGGCGAAAAATAAGAAATCATCCCCTGGAAGATCAAGTATTGAACACGTTCTTCTACTTGACATCGCAGCACGGAGAGTTTGCGCGCCATCACGCTCATAATGACACCTTCAAGGAAATCTTTTCCACTCTAATAAAGAGATCGCCGCTCTCTACAATCATTTGAACACCTTGCACGTATGCTGATGCAAGCGCAACACCATTCGCACGAAGTACATCGGAAGTGGAGAAATATATTTGTCTACTCAAGGAACCCTGAAAACCATCAACCACAATCACCTCAAGCATGCCCCAGCGTGTTGGACCTGGCGCAATACCCGACTTTAATGAATGACCCTGCTTCCGAGCTAGTCGTACTACATCGACCCATCCTATCAGTCCAACATCGGACCCGCATCGAATGTAGCATGTGCGCCACTCAAATCGTCTCCCAAGACTCGATGTGCTGTGCCTTACAGCCAGGCGTGAGAAGTCCCGGGGCGACATCGACATGGTTGACCTGGTTGCCAAAGCGCTCGTTGCATTTCACAGTATAGAAGCGCACTGTGCGGTGTCAATTGATGTTAGTATCATTATTAACGCGCCGAAGGACTTTCAAGGTTGAATGGCGGATATACATACGAGTGCGAGTGATGGTGCTTTGATTGAAGTATGAGGCAGTGAAGGGGTTGGTGATACCCAAGTCTGAGCAGACGCCAACGGGGTTCTGGACGAAGTACGTGTCATCAGCCCACTCTTGTTCAGGACCGCAGAAGCCGCCATTGTTGAAAAAGGTCGCGCGAATGCCTCCGGATTGGCGTGCCTCGAGGGGCGAAGCGCCGATGGTCAAGGCCGTAGCGAGGAGAGCGGACAGAGTGGCGAGTGTGAACTGCATTTTGAAGATCGGGGAATCAACGAAGACTTGGTTGGAAGGGGATGAAGTGAGGAGCTGTTGAGCTTGGAAGAATGCGCTGTGGTTGTTCCTAAGATCTGTTCAAGGGCAGTTCTTCTTTTATACACACTCTCCCGCCTCTAGCCTTTGTCGCTGAGCACTGATGGTTTCTTGACCTCACATACTCGTACTGCGCTTTTCCACCAACTTCGATCTGACGAATTCGTGGCGCCGTCCGACCATCCCTTGACCGCCATACAACGACACCACCGAGGCCACGACTAGGCACATTGCGGACTCTGAGGTCAGCGTTTGACTCAACAGTGGCCATCACACAACCTGTGATGGTGATGAAGCTACTCGATGGCGTAGAACATGATGCTATAAAGTGTGATGTTATAGCCTTAGACGATGGCGTGTCGTTGGTGTGTTTCCTGGTACGTGTTTAGGATACAACCTGCGCTTCGAAGCTGACAGCGTGGACAGTGCCACATCAGCTTCAAGGTAAGCAATTCGTCATTCTAAAGCCCGTCATGACCGTGATGATTGAAGAGGATAGACCTAGTTGCCGAAGGGACGAGAAAGGTTATTGTCACTGTGCATTTTTGTGAGCTATTCCTACGGAGGTGCCCGTATCTTGAAGCCACCAACTTTGACATTCGATACGTTTTAGACGTGGCAAGATCGATCGAAGCATCTTGGTATGGCGCCCTATACGATCACGGGTAGCCGATGGATTTCTACCACATCTGCTCGCCAGATGTAGGCAACAATGTGGCTGAGTAGTCCTAGACTCTCGATATGTCTACCAATCGAACGCAAGATTCTCAAGCCTGCTGATGCGCCCGAGTCGGTCTTCTGCCATGACCAACACAGTCAATCTTGCAAAAGTTTAGGTGCTCAACATCTTAGACTTGCCACGACCTTGGATTCACATAGCATCGACCTACCTTAGGTCTAGTCGGGAAAGCGGGAAGACGATGCGGACCGTTGGTGCATGTGCATGATCATTGCAGTGTACCAAGAATCGGGTCATAGCGGCTGACGACCTGCAGGTGCCGTGCGAATGGCTGCTGGGAAAAATGTGGTGTCAGCAACTAGAACGTCTGAGCTTCCTGCACCTCCATCTCACCGCTTCACACTACCTATGACATGTGGTTTGCACAGTCTGATTTAGGGAAGAGACTTAATTTCCGTGTCAAGAGAGCGGTCCAAAACGCGCAGACCTTTGGGGCACAGCAAAATGATGTTTCGGGTGGCCAAAGACTCCCCTACCAATAACGACCGTGATGGAGTATAGGTCATGCAAGCGGGATTGCTAGAAGCAGATAGTCCTTGACCGTGGCACATGAGACCGCCTCACGCATTCTCACCAACCGGCAGTGGCAATACGAGCTTCGGGTGACTGCAAGGTGCATTCGTGCATTCTTGCATTCCAACATGCACCATTGCGCTGCCGCTTCCAACTTACTGTTCTCAAGCGGCAGAGATAATTTTTGCCATACGAGCGGGCACTCGCAGCGCACGACATGCGCTCGATGTCTATGACTGGGTGTGCTAATACATAGGCCTGTATAAGTCCAGGAGCTTGTAAACGAGGCTTGACATGACCTTGGAGCTTTGAAGCTTAGCATCGCTGCGTAAAGATCTGTCGCCGTATTGTAATAGCGTTGTGACAATGCAGCGAGCAGCAGTGCGTGGGTAGGCCGGCGCCTCTGTTATTACGATTCACGACCAAGATCAATGTCAGAAGGTAGCAAGGTCACTGTCACAGTGAAGCAAAGGGAGAATGATGATTGATGTGAAGATGTCAGATTCATTGATGCTGATTTGATCCTTTTGTGCCAAAGATTATGTTCCTTCCATGTCACCAATGCCTTACAGTTCCTTGAAGTTCCATCCATGATATGCCTTGCGAGATATTCCAACCTTGAGTTCCGAACAAGTCCAACCACCTTCAGTACCAAAGTCCGTCCCAAAGCGTTGTCGTGTTGATGTTCAGTGTTGATGTTCAGTCGATGTATGGCCAATGCCATGAGCCTCACAAACTGAAGGAGAGAGGAAAGTCCATGCTGCAGCCTTGATTTGACTTGACCCGAAGGCGCCATCAAGGGTATGCAGGGTAGCCGAGTGATCAAGGGAGACATCGAGCGAAGATCGCTTCAAGGTGCTCCAGAAAAGCATGCGGTAGGCCACGTACGAAGACGCTCTGTCCTCCCGCACAAGGCAGAATTGGAGCGGTAGGAGGCAAGAAGGCATACGATGCTGGTACTCAAAGTCAGTGAGATTGTGACGTTGTGCGGCGTGCCTCATGGGTCCGACGGAGTTGACGAGAACAACTGTGATAACGTGAGACCATCAAGACAATGGTGTGATACCGAAGGATACACTCAGGCTTTTCAGCCAAAGAGGATCTGCGATGTCCATCGCGAGTTGGCCGGCCGTATCGTTTGGCAGTAGCAGGGAAGCCTGTGCGACGAGTTTTCTTCACGTGCGAGATGGGGAAGTACTGCCACATAGAGGCGAAATGATCTCTGGATTGTTGAGAACGAACCTTGAGAGACGGCTGCTCGCGAGCGGGTGATGCATCAGAGCGCAGTCGCAATGGCCAACGGACGAGCTGTGAATAGTGACCATTACCTACGCTCGAAAGACTCTGGCTTGGGTCAGCAGGTATCATAATTGGAAGCATGTTCAACGTTGAGAAGACTCGTCGAAGAAGACTGGCTGCGACGGCGCTCACTCGAAGCTTAGGGCATACTCCCAACTGGGCGTCCCAGCACTGCGCGGCGACGAAGGCATACCAATGGTAAACGTCGCAGCACTCCCAAGACTCGCCCATCGCTAGTCCAGCGCTGCCGTTGCTCATCGTTGTCTTCTGCGACGCGCTGTGGGCGCCATACAGTACGCCCGACCGCCTCTCGCAAGTTTGCAACGCTTCGCACAACCGCCCGGCGCGGATTGACAGCTTGCAACCCTCAGCACGGCAGAGGTGAGCAGCCGTGTTGAGCTACCAGCGGCACATGCAGCACGTAAACTTCGGTGACAGTAACAAGACCTGCACGGATTGCGGTGGAAGACTACGAGAGCATGAGAAGACGAGAAGCGAGCTCGAAGGTGACTCGGCGCTAAGAGCGATGAGAAGCAGTGAGATGGGTCATTAAGAGCATGATAGAATGACATTTTGAAGCTATGGAAATCACGCTGTTGGGATAGACACCAAGCTACTGCTCTTGTTCGCGGTGAGCATCTTTGAAGCTAGACAGCTGTGCAGCAAACCCTTGGGCTGCAGCGCCGCGACAGGTTACCTTCTTTAGCACAAATTCCCGACGACCGCCGTCGCATGCAGATACTAGCCTTCATGGTCGTCGTAGGCACTTCCTCCCACCCATCCTCAATCACGTGATAGCCTTGGGTTGTCGGGCCCTGCGATTGTAGTTGATTGCGTCGCAGCAGGCAAGCAATATCAGGTATGGAGTGACGCTGGTTAGATATCGTCATCGGGGCGCAGTCGCTGTACCGATGTTCGGGAAGCCTTGGCTGCGTACTGCTTCTGCCAAACTTCCCTTGAGCAGGCGAGCAGGCTGGAGTGTCGCATACTATGATGCTGCTCGGCACAATGGACGTGAGGAACCAGCCCTCCTGCTTTCTGGCACCACTTGATTCTTCTGCTGTTGATGACCATCCTCACCACTGATTAGTGTAGAAGTCCCGATCGTGCAACCTGCCCTCTTCAATGCCAACCAACACGCTCTTGACCCATGGCGGCGGCCGCGGACCACCAGTCTCTGTTCCCATAGGGCACGTGATAAAGGCTCTGTCTAGCGCGAGCTTGCCAGACTCTTGCACGATACGAGACCCGTCTGCGACGCCGTCTCTATCAGCCCCCAGTCTTTCGCGGCGCTCCTGCATCTTTCGCTCGAGCCAGGACGATGCTTCTTCCATGCCTCTTGACGCCAACCGTTGAAAATGGGTAAGGAATCGATTGATAATGTCGCAAAGAATGTGGTATAAGAGCTCGGTGGCTATGACAGTGCCGGTTTGTTTGCTGAAGAGCCGAGACGAGATAATGCACGAGTGCGATGATGCCGTTGTCAAGGCAGATGTTGATCCTGGTCGGTAGAGGACAAGGGATGAGGATGTCATGCTGGCGGTTTCGTAGCCCGTGAAGGAGTTGAATAGCGCTGGAATGTTGGTCGGTCTTTGTGACGCTTTGAGCAATGCGAATTACGTGGGGTGGGAGCCATGATTTATGTTGTCGTAGGAAATGTACGATGATCTCCATCTCGTCCTTCGGAAGTTGAAGGTCGGTGGAAAACGAGACCGATGCACCAATCAGCATTCGTTCATGTTCATTAGTTGGACGCCTCGTCGGTGGCGGCCGCGACCGACGCGAGCGATGCGCAAGGCTGAAAGTCCACGGCATCCGATCCCGACGCGCAACGCCATGTGAACGTATGTTCAGAGTATACAGCCTCTCCCTTGATGTGAGTGCTTTCGATGCGGTTGTTGGTGATGTCGCCAACAAAATTGGTCCGGCGCATTCCCTCGACGCTCACAACTCTATCTCTATGGGTCCGCGACCGGTGTGTATGTGGCCAAAATAGTGCAGCTTTGGCTTTGCTCTTGCAAGTGCACGTCTCAGATGCTCGCAGCCTGCACTTTGGCCATCAGAAGTCGCATCCAAGATGTACTTTGGCGGACCGTGGATCATGAGAATATCGATGCCGCTAGGAATGATTGAGGATTCGGTACCGACGTTTTTTGCACACACAGGGGTTGAATCTGGAAAAGTGAAGCGGTCTTCATTTGACGGGTACTGGAAGGCTGAAGCACCATGCTCGGAGTATACGGCGACGCGTATACGCTGGAAGTAGCTCCAGAAGAAAGCGCGATGCGATGTGTCCCTTCAGAGAGAAATGTGACTCCGCACTGACTGGCCTTTGAAACCGCCCCTGGGCGTATGAGCGAATGTGCTTCTTCCACGTCTGCTTCGTCCCGCCTTCGGCAAGGTAGAATGACCTGTCCATCGAAATCGCATGGTTTCCAGCTATTACCAACTTGACTTCAGCTTCAATTTTTGACAACGCTTCGAGTGCTTGAGCAATACTCTTAGGGGAGCCGTCCTCGGTCAAATCTCCGCAATGCAAGACCACATCGCACGGTGAAAGGTCCGAAGGTAGATCGGCCCCGTGAGTATCGGAGAGGATAAGAAAACGAACCTTTGAGCATGATGAGGGCATTTCAATCTGAACGCGCTTTGGAAATGAAGGGGTTGGGGAGGTAGAGCGACAGCGTTTGGATGTATTGAGAGTCATGATGGCAAGGCAATGTGGTACTGATGGAAGGTCGTAGTGAGTGAGATATGAGTGGAAGTAATGAATGCAGAAAAGAGAAATCTAGGTACTTATTCGATCTCAGCCTCTACCTAGCGCCACTGTCCAAACCTTGGTACTTTGGTACCAGTGCAGCCGTACCAAGATTGTTCACTTCCGTCCCGAAACATGATAGTGTGTCCTGTATAGATTCACAGCATTTTGCTGGGCTTACTTTTGGAATGCACCCAACGTTATTCGACCGACGCCCACGACCAGATGAGCCCTGAAGGCCATGCTACCAAATTTGGACCAGGTCCATCTATCTCTCGGGCTCCTGCTGGTGGGCACCGTGATTCGAGCAATTCTGTGTAGCGTTCTGATGATTCAAGTACTGAGGTGTAAAAGACTGCGAGGACATTCAGCCTCTCGTTTGAGACGATCGTCGGCGCACGTGCTTTCGCGATTTCTTAGCCCCACATGCAAGCGCAGCTTTCACCTCGAACACCATACCATCCTACAGCGCCATGGAGCTCCCGCCCGGATTCGACATCTTTGTCAACCAGGATGTCGTTGTTTGGTGGTGACGACAGGCAGTCGCCGTACGAGACCGAAACCGAGCACTCACAGCCAGCGTCCGCAGCATCCTCACCCTCCGTTGACGGACGCGCCAGCCCACCGAGCGCGCAGCATCCAAATGACCTCCACTACGCGACCGATTCAGGCGAAGGCGACAATCTCTTAAGCGGCAGCGAGTCGGAGAGCGAAGAGTCTGACGACGAAGAACCCACGCGCCCAAACCGCTTCAAAGGCCGATCGGACGTATGGAAGAGCCACACTGCAGCAGATCGCCTGATCGCGGCATCGCTCGAGCAGCTGCATAACAAAGACCTCGCAGCCCATCTCTACAATGCACACGCCCTCAAACGTCGCGTGCGACGCCCAGCAGAGGATCTGGCGGGGCTGAAGCCATGGCAGAACAAAGACCTGTGGCTGAGGAAAGGGAAGGAACTGGACTTCACGGACATCTCTGGTGTGACGCAGACGGAGCTGATTCCTGCCAAAGATTGGACCGCATGGCCTCTTTCCCCAGCAAGGACGCCCACAGGTCATAGACAACCAGGGCCATCTCTTGGAAGCGAGAGCAATGATTGGAGGATCGGAGAGCCTGGCACACAAGATGCAGGAGAGGAGATGCGGAAGGAGCTTCTTGCAACTTTCCTGCGTCTGGCAAAGGAGCGCTGGAACTCCAGACAGCCCGAAGACATGACTGATCACAAGCGGGAACGCAACACGATGTCAAGAAGCAGATCGCGATCTAAAAGCGCACGGTCTACCCGGTCTGAGTCGAAAGCCGATGTGCACATGAAAGATGACGAAGATTCAGAATCAGATTATACCGGCACGAAAGACGAGGCAGAGGAAAAGTTCGCGCACATTCTTGGGAGGAGGACCGGCAGACCACCTCAGCCTGCGACACTACTCATGCCTACATTCCTGGCCGACGATCAGCAAGCGTCAAGAATCTTGCAGCCAGCCATCAACTCGGTGTTGAGAAAACTAGACGATCTTGCACTTGCTGTTCGCCGCACTCGATTCAATCATTTCGGGGGCGCGGCCGACAGCGACATGTCTTCGCACAGCGAGTACACCTCAGGTGTTGAGTCGTCAGCTGCAGAGTCCAGAGCTCCCTCCAGGGCTCGATCCCGAACCGCACAGAGCAGGAAATCTAGCACTGGTCCCACTTCCCGCGCAACATCAGCACAGTGCCGTCCTACAACGATGAAGGAACGTATCATGGCCCAGAACAACCCTGGTAGCGATACCGACACAAGCTCAGACGCGAGTGTCGACTTCAACGACACAGAGAGAGATGCCCATCGTTCACGGAGACCTAGTGCAACTGGAAGCACGGCGACAGAGCGCAGGTCCTTGGTTGGCCGCGGTGATGGGCGAGCAGGACTCATGGACTGGAGCGAAGTGCTTGGGCTCGCAGCCACCCAAGGCTGGAACAAACCTGCAATCTCACGTGCCGCTCAGCGGTGCGCCGCTCTTTTCGGCGAAAGCATGTCCTTTATCCCACTCGAGGAGAACCTTGCCACGAAGCCTAGCAGCAAGCCAGTGCAGTACACGCCATCCACCATTCCAGCCCCAGACATATTGTTCCAAGACCGCTCTGCGCCAGCAAAACGTCCGTATTTCCAACATGGTACTCTACGCTGTCCACACCCCGATTGTGATCGCCACGGTGTAGACTACGAGTCTCCATATCGCGTTGTACAACACTGTATCCGGGAACATGGGTACGACCCTAGGACTAACGACTCGGACAACGAGGAACGGACTATTGGAGGCGTACACATAGATGGCTTCTTGCAAACGATCGGCAGACAGCGGGGATGGATCGAGCGAGGCAAGGCGCAGGCTGGCAGTGCGAAGAGGCAGCCAAAGAAAGAGGAGGAAGAAGATGAAGGTCATGGCGAGCAGCATGCCATGATGATCGACTCGGATTAGGACAATCGCCATAGGTCACAAATGAACATCCTCCCCAAATCACTACGATCAACTATCATGATGTATAAGTGAATACAGTAGAGAGGTCATCAATGTACCGATAGGTTGCGATCGCGTGTATGAATGATTCCGTAGTCTTTGGAACGCCGAATTTGACCTTGAGTGTGTCCTGAAGGTTGACACAATGGCCACGAGCACTTTGATCGCTTGCTCACAAATTGGTCCTCACGTTCATGACAGATCGGTCCAACGCTGCCCCACATTTGCGGGAAGCCGGAGCGCCACTTTAGCGCCTGATTTCGCGTGCGGTTCGCGACTGGAGGAGCGCGGCTCGCGTGTGCGGCGACCTTCCATTTGCAGCGTCATTGGCAACTCCACGAGCATTGGGAACTTTTTGCACACGGGCGTGTGATTGATCCTGTCCTTGCATATTCTTCTTGTGAGCTTTTGTTTAAGTGCATTATGGCTGTACTGAGCCATGAGTTACGATGATACTGAGACTAGCTGGAATCCTATATCCTCACTCTTCACGCCTTTAGGAGTAACTCCTACGACGGGATTTCAGTACGAGTGGGAGCCTGCAGAAAGCCATACTGTCGCACGATCCTCAAAATCTACGACCGGTGATATCATATCCAACACCTTTCCAACGCGCGAGAGGGCGGAGAGGTTACTCATGGAACACGAGGAAGGGTCAGCAAAGAAGAGAAAGCACGGCAAGGAGCGCGGTAGAACTGCGGAGAGCAAGCGTTCCAGAGCAGCGAAGTCGACTGGTTGTGAAGAGCCATATATCCCACATACACCGGTTTATGAGCAAGGCTATAACCCGCAAGCTGCACCTTTGACAACAGGTCCACCGCTTTCGACACCCTTCGCACCGTATCCTCAATTTCCTCCTGAAGCTCCTTCACTTCCTGGCGCCGAGCGCTACTTGCAACGGCAACTTGCGCAGCATCCGGTTTCGTTGTCCCGAAACAGTCCTCCACCCCGTCATACCCATCGATCAGAAAAGCCAATGGCTTCCGAGAGCTCATCCTACCTCCCCGAGGGCTCAAAGCGCATCAAGATAGTGTCACGACCAGGACACTCTACCTCCGACAACCTTTACCCCACTCTACCACAAAAGTCCACCAGGACGCCCGCGCCACCAAGGGGCACCCAACACAACCCCGTCGATCTATCTTCAAGCCCAGAGCCTGCGCCAAAGAGCAAACCCGGAAAGAGGGGGAAGAACTTCTATGCCGTTGCGGTTGGTCGTACGCCCGGCATATACCAGGAATGGAAAGATGTGGAGAAGGAAGTCAGGGGATGGTCTGGTGCAAAGCACAAGGGCTTCGAGACGATGAGTGAGGCAGTGGACTGGTATAACGAGCAGTTGGCAATACGGTGCCCACAACCAACTAGAGAGGAATGGGAAGCCAGTGATGTGGCGAAACAGCAGGCTGCTATCCGACAGAAGAACCGAGAAAAGACATTGCGGTATGCGGGCATCAACAATGCACGTCCCAACGCCGCTACTCCCTACGCCATACCTCTGCCCACTCTTAGCTCAAGTCCGCCCAGAGCTGCCATTGTCACACCTCCGGCCGATCCTGAACCAGTTCTGACACCTGAGCAACAGAAGGTCGTAGACCTTATACTTCAGGGCCATAACGTCTTTTACACTGGATCTGCAGGGTGTGGAAAGAGCACCATACTCAAGGCTTTTGTAAAGCAATTCCAGGCGCAGGGAAAGCGAGTCAAGATTGTCGCACCCACAAATCTTGCAGCCCTGAATGTTGGTGGGGTAACGACGTGGTCTTTCGCCGGCTGGACTCCTGACAGTCTGAAGAAGCCGCTTGACAAGCTCATGCAGGCAGCTCATGGAAAGGAGGTATGGGAACGTTTCCACTCGGTGGACGTTTTAGTCATCGACGAGATCAGTATGGTTGAGAATCTCATGTTTGAGCGACTGAACGAAATTATGAAAGCATCTCTCGGAGAAGAACGCGGTGGTGGGCCGTTCGGCGGGGTGCAGATCATAGTGACTGGCGATGTGAGTGGTGCTTGAATAACTCTGTATTGCCTTAGCTGACATGTCTAGTTTTGCCAACTCTCGCCTGTCAAACCGTTCCAGTACTGTATCGGGTGTGGGTGGGAGCTGATACGCAATAATAAGTACCGGCCCACAGAGTACGACTGCGAGAACAAATACTGTCGCCAACTCAAATTCTACGACATCGACAAATGGGCATTCCGAAGCAAAGCGTGGGAGGTGAGTAGGCGAACGAACAACTAAACCCGTTGCTAACAAGCGAAGGAATGTAAATTTGTCCATGTCAACCTCACTGAAATCCACCGGCAGAGCGACAAGAAGTTCATCAGTATTCTACAAAAGATACGAACCGATGGGTTAGTAGATGAGAGTACGAACCAGCTTCGCGACAGACACTGATTTCTTCACCTCTATAGAATAATCCTCCCACCACATGCGAACATTCTTCTCAACCACACATCGGAGACGGAAAACGCTATTCAGCTATTTGCGAGACGAGACGACGTCGACAGGATCAACAACGACAACATTGCACGACTTCCAGCCGACGCAATCACATACAAATGTTTGGATCACTTCAACTGGAAGGACCATCACCGCGATGATACCTCACTGGAGAAGAACACGCGTCTAGCCGACGACGGCACACTGACAGCGTTGGTGAGTCTTATTCAAATTGGCTGACCGAGACGATCTAATGTACATTCTAGAAAGAGCATAGATACGAAGTCAACGTACAGCTCAAGAAAGGCATGCGCGTCGTCCTCCAGGCCAATCTCGACGCAAGCGGAGGCCTGGTCAACGGCTCTCAAGGTGTCATTACAGACTTCGAACCATTTGATGACAAGCGCCTGCCCCGAAAGCTCGAGAACAACAGGAACGATGCGGCCATGGCGATGTCGACGGCGCCGTCTACACGAGGCGCGCATGCCAAGTACTTCGAGGAGCAGATCAAGATCTACGGCAAACACAACACGCGGAAGCCATGGCCGATCGTGCGCTTCGACAATGGCGTGACCAAAACCATCTTTGCGGACTGCACGGCGAGCGAGCTGGGCAATGAGGAGCCGTATAGCTTGCTGTCAAGGACGCAGATACCGTTGATGGCTGGATACGCTATTACGGTGCACAAGTCGCAGGGTATGACGCTTGACAGAGTCATTGTCGACCTATCAAGAGCGTTCGAACCGAGTCAGATCTACGTTGCGCGTAAGTAGCTGCATCTACCATATCGAAGATGAGTTATTAACTTCAGGACAGTGAGTAGAGCACGATCTCTAAAAGGCCTTAAGGTCGTCGGTCTGCCACGTACCAACTTGGGCGGTGCGAATGCACAAGTCAAGGAGTTCTTTGAAACGTATTTGCGCAAGCCGGTCGAATGATATTCCACAAGGCGCGCCAAAACTGAAGGGCACGTTGGTCACTTGGCTCTCGTGCATGGGAGTTGATCGGTGTTTTTATGCCCACACCGTGTTTGAGATCTAGTCTATCAGCTAAGATCTAGCAAGATACCCAATCTATCGCAACGCTTGAAATTCATCATACCCACCATTCACTAAAAAGCTCCTCACCCCCACGTCCCTTTTCTCAGAACTCATCACCACGGAATCTCCACCCCAAACCGATCAACCAACCTCCCACTATCTCCCCTCCCCCACCCCTCAATAACTTTCAAACAATCCCTTACACTCTCCTCCACCCCAACCGCCCCCTCCTCCCTCCACCCCACCAGCCCCGTCTCCACCCTTCCCGGATGCAACAAACAATACGTCACCTCCGGCGTATCAATACTGAAGCTCCTCACCACCGCATTAAGCGCCGCTTTACTCGCGCGATACGCATACCCACCGCCAACCACATTACTCGCAACGGAGCCCATGCGCGACGCCATGACAATAACTTTCGGCTTTTCCGCGAGTCGTAAATTCGGCAAGAACGATTGAACCACATTAAACGTGCCATACGCATTTGTTTCAAACGTGCGCAGCATGACATCTCTCGTCATGACGTCGTGCGTTTCCGCGGCTGCTACGTTTTGTTCGCGGCTGGGCACGAGGCCGCGCACGCCGGCGCAGTGGATGATTAGGTCGATTGGGGTGTTGGCGTAGTGGCGTGCGAGGCCCCGGAGGTAGGCTGTTATGTCGATGGGGTGGAAGTGGATTTTTGGGTTGGATGTGTGGGGGGCGGGGAGCGGGTGGGTGTCGAGGGCTATGAGGAGGTGGGTGGTGGGCAGGGAGGCGTAGTGGTGGGTGAAGGCGAGGCCGAGGCCGGAGGAGGAGCCGGTTATGAGGACTGTGGTTGGCATTTGGGGGGTGGGTGGTAATTGGAGGGGGGATGTGGGGGTGGAGTGTTGTATCAAAATAGTGAGGTACTTCTGGCTAGCAATTGGAAAGGCTGATGATGATTGATATCCTACGACCTGTGTGGAGGTAAGTAAGACGATAACCACGGTATCTATACCACAACGAGTAAGCGATCCGCACTGCAAATGAACGATCTCAGGGTCCGTCTAACAGTTGCCGATCTTCATGAGGCTGAGATGGTTCCCCGCATTCTAATGCCAGTAGCGCCTTGGATGATACCTAGAGACAGCAAATATACAGGTTCGCGGAGTAAATCATGATAGTATTTATACCCCGCTTGATTGCTCAAGGATACGTCAGATTTTAATTGATTTTTCAAAGAAAGAAAAAACCCTCTTATACACACAACCATGTTCTACCAACCTGGCATAACAAACCACAACCTCCCCCACGACCCCTTCAAAGTCCGTCATCCTTCCCATCCCTCTCCTTAATACCCCCCTAATTCAATCTCCCTACGTAATGTTCAGCGCCAACCAGACAACTTCCGCACATCAAAAGGACACGGTCATCAACGCCGAAGCCACAGGGAAATTCTGCTGGAACCTCGCGACGTGGGACTTGAGGGAGGAACTAAATATTAAGAGCGAACAGGTTCCGTACGATGTTGATGAATATGCGCGTGCGAGGCTGGAAAGCTTGGATAGTAAGATTGTACGTGTAAGCGTTGGCAAGGAAGATAGGAGCGTGCCGATGGTAGCGTGGAGTCCAGCTAGATTCGAGTGCGAGCACTACACCACTTTGCGACTACCCGGTAATCCGCCCACGGGCGCCGTGGACGTTGTGATTGGCAAGGTGGTGGGCATACACATCGATGAGAGTGTATTGACGGACGGAAAGATCGATGTGGCGAAGACGCAGCCAATTGCACGGTGTGGGTACTATGAGTACGCAGTTGTGCGGAAGGTTTTTGAGATGAGGATGCCGAATACGAGTGAGGAGGGGCTGGCGGGGTTGGAGGAGAGTGTGAGAGGGAGTCGAGCGATGGGGGAGAAGGCGAGGGAGAAAGGCGAGGGGGACATATAGTACTCTGCTGATGCTGTGAGCAATTCGAAGCTAAATTGTGGAACAGAGGTGTTGGCTTACGTTGACCAATGCCATGGCGCTGCATGTCTCCGTGGGCAGCTGCGCGCTTCGTTGAAGTTGAATCCGATCCCAGGTCGCATACTGAGCTTTTGCCAAAGCACCTGCGATGAAGCTTCATGAAGAGCCGAAAACATGCTGCTTTCCACGCGTAGGCGGAGTCAGGCAGTCCTTTGCCAATTCTCACGTGCCAGGACCCGGATCCGCATCAGCTTCAGCCGCACGCACATCGCCCACAGTGTCCTGCTCTTCCGTCTGCGGCACATCAGTGATCTTCGCTGCAGTTGCCAGACCTCCTTCAATCTCGCCGATAAGTGCATCCAACGCACCAAATACATCGTCCTGGCTCTTCTCTCGTGCTTGGCTTAGCTTGTCGCTTCCAGCCTGTCCTTTCCCCTTGCCCTTGCTACTCTTCGGAACCTCGACTCCTTCAATTCGCAGCATGTAGCCTTGGTCTGGCGAGCTCTCGTCGAAGGAAGGAGCTGTGCGGATATCCTTGTCTGTGATCTGCCAGTCTGGCGAGAGCGACTGTGCGTCTACGATAGTGCGTCCGTCTGCGCCCAGGTCGATGATCATGTAGCGCTCCTTGACACCTGGTATGGGTGGCGGCAGTGGAGACTCGACTGGTGAGTCCTCGCCGTCGTCGTCTTCACTACCTCCTTCCTGCCCCCGCTGCCTCACAGTCTGGTTCTGGGCATCTTGTGGCAGATACTTTGTGTCGTCTAGGCTCATGCTCCTCATCAAGGCTGCTGTCACGGTCGACGGCTCGTCGTCGGCGAAGACGTAGTGTACGTATGGGTGGTGGTGCTCGCCCGAGGTCGTGTCCTCGATCAACGTGAAGAAGGGACTGAAGTTCGGTGGTGGTAGGAGTGTTTGTTCGGAGCCAGGCTCTGGATATGGTATCTCGTCCTCGTCGTCGCCATCGTTGGGATGGTGTGGCTCAGGCGCATCGTCGTCTGGCGGGTGGTATTCGAGATGAGGTAGCGGAGAAGATCGCGGTGACCCTGCGACGCGTGGTATTGAAGGCGATCTTGACTGGTTTGGGTTGAGTGACATGCTGGAGGCTGTAGAAAGACAGGCGGAAGCTAGGCGGAGCTGCGGCAGCTATGTCTGGTCCTATCGATAAAGAATGGGCCCGTGCATACTAGCATGTGAATGTTTCCACAGTGTGAGGGAATGGTGGCCACGTGGGACGACAGATGCGCATTCCATACTACAAATCAGTCTTCCTTAGGGTATTATCCAAACGCCTTACACCAATACACAGCCGAGGCCGAAAATGCATGCTTCCATGCCACCAAGACATGCTCACAAGCTTCCAAGGTTCCTGCTTCTTTCGTATACGCTCCCCCATGTGCAATGCATTTGCTCGAGGTGTAATGTATGAATCGGAGCGTGGTGCCACTACAAAGGACTGGTGGCGGGTGCCTGCGCTGGCGTCTGCTGTTCGGCTGAGGCAGCGGACGCGTCTTGACTCTTGGATTTGAAGGCTGCAGCAGCTTGTCAGTGAACATGTAATACGAAATGCACCGAAGATGTGCTCACGCTGTCTACACATGGGACACTTCTCTTGGGAGCTCTCCTGCCTCAGCCAGGAGAAGATGCAGTGCTGGGTCGCTGTCAGTACGGTTGCTGGGCGTCTACAGCTGTGCAACATACCATGTGGAAGGAATGGTTGCATTCTCCAAGTACTAGACACCATCAGCCTATACTTTCACACGCTCTTGATAGTCTCAGACGTACACAGCGGACACTCGTCGCCAGGGAATTTGCACTTGGAGCATGTGCTATCGTATGGATTCCGGCAGATACCGCAGACATCGTCGTCGGGCATGTCCCAGCGCCAGGCGGCGACGGCGTTCCATTCTCGAATCGTGACCTTCATGGCGACTTGTTGCAGGTGAGATGGTAGACAGGTGTTGGGTTCGTGCTTAGGAAAGTGGAGAGACAACAAAACACGACTCGTGCTAGCTCGCCCCACCACATGGCGCCGCGCTGTCACATTCAGGGTCCACGCGAGCCCTGACGGACGAGAAGACTGTCTTTGAACAATCACATGCGATAGTCGTGATACAGACACACCTTAGTGATTGAAGCTAGCACGGGACATATAGCAATGCTCCAAGATACATGCTCGACATAGACCAGCCCACGCGCTCATAGGCCAGACTGCTCTCCCGTTACCTGGAATCTAACTGGTGCCCTCAGATAGCACCATCAGTTACCCCACAAACAAACAAGCTCTCCCTCTCCGCTACCGACAAGCTCCATCCTTCGCTCCAACTAACGACACACTACTCCGACTGCCCTCACGCCAGCCTCCACCATGTTCGTCTCAAGCTTCCGCTGCTCTCTGCGGCCCCTCTCCTCCCCGTCCCTCAGATCGATCACTGGCAGGCGCACAATGTCCACGCAGTTCACCCTCGATTCGTACCTCGTCACGCCCGCAGAGCTCCAGTCCGCGCTCCAGAAAAACATCCACAGCAAGATCTCCACCGCGCCCCGCGTCATCCCCCTCTGCGCATCGTGGTTTCTGCCCAATGACGGCCGCGATGGCTACAAGACCTTCCTCGAGCAACGCATTCCTCACGCACGCTTCTTCGATCTCGACCGCGTCAAGGACGCGCATTCGCCGTACCCGCACATGTTACCTACCGCAGAGGTGTTCGCAGAGGCGATGTCGCATATGGGTATTCGACGTGAGGATAGTGTGGTGGTGTACGATACCAAGGAGCTGGGTATCTTTAGCGCACCGAGAGTGGGATGGACGCTGAAAGTCTTTGGCCACGAGAATGTGCATGTCTTGAACAACTTCAGGAAATGGGTGGAGGAGGGATACCCCACTGAGAGCGGCGAGGGACGTGAGCCGGATCAGACTGAGTACCCTGTGCCTGAATTCGATGCGAGCAAGGTCATTGCGTTTGATGAGGTCAAGGAGATTGCAAAGGATATGCGGAAGGAGGGTGCCGAGGAAGTGCAGATCTTGGATGCGCGGAGCAAGGGCAGGTGGGAGGGAAAGGATCCTGAGCCCAGAGAAGGTGAGTCTTCACTACAACACATTTCCGTCGTAAGCTAACATCACCAGGTCTCTCTTCGGGCCACATCCCATACTCCATCTCGATGCCCATCACCGACCTGCTCGACCCCAAAGACAAAACACTGCTACCTGCAGACAAGCTCCTGGACGTCTTTCGGTCAAAGGGCGTTGACCCCGCGAAGCCCATTATCAACAGCTGTGGGACTGGCGTTACGGCAGCAGTCATCGATGCTGCTCTGACTGAAGCTGGCTACCCCGTTCAAGACCGCCGGCTGTACGATGGGAGCTGGACAGAGTGGGCACAGAGGGTCAAGCCTGAAGATGGCTTGATCCGGAAGGTGGACGACAAAGGCATCAATCATGGCTCGTGATAGAGTCAGGGATGGCAGGGTGAGAGTTTCATATGTCAGTGTACGAACAGAACAAAATGATACCCTTTTCTATAATACATGACTACGAAGTCCGACTTCAGAAAAAAATCGTCCGACCCATCTCGACACTCCCAATCTCAACCTCATCCACACTCGATCATCCCTCCTCATCCCCACCCCCTTCACCCCTCATCCTCCGTATCCCAATACTCCTCACTCAACGTATCCCACCCCTCCACCCCCTCAAACCACCTACTCATTAACCTTCATTTCTCCCCCCCATCATCCCTCCCCTCACCCCCACCCGCAAG
>Ga0265780_10002930_pt1 | contig 22790 bp, 16 predicted proteins | sample P1T30metagenome_FD_192432 | JGI IMG/M metagenome (GOLD analysis project Ga0265780, IMG submission 192432) | Plant litter microbial communities from East Loma Ridge, Irvine, California - P1 T30 | ecosystem: Environmental > Terrestrial > Plant litter > Unclassified | place: USA: California...
CCTTGCTTTTATCGGTCCCTATTGGAACTTGGCTCGGTATCCGGCTCATGATCAATGCGCCGCAGTTAAAAAGGGGCGCAGAGCCCTCTTAATTGCCCGTCTGACTCTCGCCATCCATGAGGCAACGGCTGGTATGGGTCGTTTCCGGCCTGTCGCGGCTGCGGCAAGGTTTCCTCCTTCGCAACCTGCTATGCTGGGTCGAGCCGCCGGGTTCGGCCAAAAGCGGTCATTAATTTGGCTATTCTTGCAGGCTAATACGAATGAAAACTAGACCGTACAAAAACGGCCCCGCCAAATCATTGGACGGGGCCGTGCGGTCTTTGCAAGATACACCTACACGACCAGTACACCTGGTCGGCAGACACCTGCACTGCTTGCTGCAACGGTTTTGGCAGCGGGTCCGAGGTATTGGTCGGCAGCTCCTGGGCCACGGCTGTCTTCAATGTCTGCGTCAGCGGCAGCGCATCGGACGAACTGCCGACACGGATCTTATAAGCAGCCGCATCGAAATTCCACGCTTGTTGAAGGTTTACTTGATGTTTTTGTCAAGAAAAGCATGGATCACCGGAATAATTTCCTTAGCGTGCGTCTCGAGGGCAAAATGGCCAGTCTCGTAGAACTTAACGTCCGCGTTTGGAAGATCACGTTTCCACGCAGTTGCACCGGCCGGCAAAAAATAAGGATCGTTCTTGCCCCAGACAGCGAGGAGCGGAGGCTGCTCCTTGCGGAAATAGGCTTGGAATTGTGGATACATCCGCACGTTGGAGGCGTAGTCAAGCAGGAGGTCAAGCTGGATCTCGGCGTTACCCGGACGCGCGACCCGAATGCCTTCCAATGTGTATCCGTCGGGAGACACAACGCCCGGATCTTTTACGCCCTCGAGATACTTCCATTTAATGGATGCCGGCGTCGGAAAATCATGCAACGCGGCGCGATTTTCTGCGGTAGGAGATTGCCAGTATTTCTTGATCCCGTCCCAACCTTTGGCCAGTCCCTCTTCGTACGCATTTCCGTTCTGCGAAATAATTGCTGTGATACGAGAAGGATGTGCCAACGCGAGGCGCCACCCCACTGGCGCGCCGTAGTCATGCACCATGATTGCGTACCGGTCGAGCTTAAGCTGCTCGGTGAACCGGTCCATCGTTTTCGTGATGTTCTCAAAGGTATAGGCATAGTGCTCACGACTGGGCGCTTCGGTGTAACCGAACGAAGGCAGGTCTGGGACAACGACGTGATAGCGATCGCTCAATGCGGGGATCAATTCACGATACATGAATGAAGAAGCTGCGAATCCGTGCAGCAACAGGATGGTCGGCGCGGTGGGATCGCCCGCTTCGCGGTAGAAGACATTGACGTCTCCGACTTTTTCAAAACGATAGTGCACTTGTTCTTTTGCACTGGCAGACATCGGAGCGGCGCCAGCACCACCGGCAACCATGGCCAGTGTTGTCGTGACAGCGAGGGTAGCAGCATTGATTTTCATATGTGATCCTTGTAACCTCTAAACTGAGTTCTTAAAGGTTACAGTCGTTTGTGGTAACCTGTCAATCTATTTTAAAAGGGTTACAAATGCGTCCGCAACTAATCAATACGCCACACTTCATCGCGAATAACTTAGCCCTAGACTTCCTGAACAGCGCCTTTGGCACGGGGGAAAGTACATGCGACTGCCTGGAGAACGACGCCAACGCCGTGGCCTGGCTGCAGGCCGCAGGACAGCTTGGGTCCGAGTTCCATGGCCAGGCGGTAGGGCTTGCTGCAGCTGCGCGCAGGTTGCGAGAGGCAGGCGCCAGACTAATTGACACGACCAAGCAGCACGACGAGGGCGACCTTGACGAGATCAATCGACTATTGGAGGCGGGTCACCCGATTCGTAAGCTCGAACGCGATGCGGGGACGCGCTTTATATTGACGGAAAGGCGCCGCGATCACAGCATTGCCAGTTTGCTCGAACCAGTTGCGGCGGCATTTGCCCACCTGCTTGTAGATGGAGAACTGAGTCTGGTGCGCCAGTGCGAAGCTCACGATTGCACCCTGCGCTTCCTTGATGTCACCAAGTCAGGGCGCAGGCGCTGGTGCAGTATGGCTGTCTGCGGGAACAGGATGAAGGTCGCTGCGTTTCGGGCGCGTAAAGACGCATCCTAAGCCACCGCTCATCGCGCGCATAGAGTGCAGCGGCCCCCTGAATTTAAGCCTGACGATCTGCTATGTTTGGCTCAACGGTTGAGTCTGGCCAAAAGTGGACAGTCAGTCACTCCAACTAGGTTTAGTTACCAAAAGGAAATCTTTTCATGACCTCGTTTTCCGACTCAAAATTGGTATCTAGCTATGCCGAGAACGCATCCCGCATGGTGCCGGGAATGCTCGATCTGCCGAAAATGGCAGCGGCTTTACTCAGTGAAGTTGTACCCAACGACGCGCACATCCTTGTACTTGGTGCCGGCGGAGGATTGGAATTGAGAGCATTTTCCGAGATGCAGCCAGGCTGGGGCTTTGATGGCGTAGATCCTTCCGCGGAGATGCTGCAGTTGGCTCGTACAACCCTTGGTCATTTTGAATCACGAACGCGGCTGCACCAGGGCTATATCGATAGCGCCCCGGTAGGCCCTTTCGATGGAGCAAGTTGTTTGCTAGTCTTGCACTTTCTTCCTAAAAAACAACGGCTAGAAACCTTAAAAGCGCTCCAGACACGTTTAAAGACAGGCGCCCCACTTGTTGTTGTTCACCATAGCTTCCCAAATAATGGTTCTGAACAAGACAAGTGGCTTGGACGTTGCGCTGCATTTGCAATCGCTTCAGGAATGCCTGCGACGCTGGCTAATAACAACATTCCGGCCCTTAAAGAGCGATTACCCGTTCTATCGCCAGAGGAAGACGTAGAACTGCTTGCAGAGGCTGGTTTTGTTGGCATTGAATTGTTTTACTGTGCATTTACGTTTAAAGGATGGGTTGCTTATAAGGCTTGAGGTGCGCTTCGGGTCGACAGCGGCCGGTCGAGACGGTCAGTGACCTCTCAGGTTGGCCACCTGCTATGCTGGCTTCAACGACCGGATTCGGCCAAAACCGGTCATTTAAGTAACCGGCGCTTTATTTGGGCTCGAGATGAATACTGACAAATATGCGAGTCTGCCGGACGGAATGGATCCATCAACGGTCTGGGAGCTTACAAAGGAGGCTCTTATCGAATCTGGCGATGAAGGAACGGTTCTCATTCTTCGCAGACTTGAGGAACTCTCGCATCTTCAGTGGCATACCTACGAGATTCCTCCCCAAGCCCTTCGCGAGCACTTACAATGTTGGCTTCTAGATCACTGGAAGCTCTCTATTTTTTTCATCGAATCTGTCCTACTCATAGCTTACTGTTTCGCTTTAGATAAGCGAATTTATGCCAAGGCTCTGGCAGAATTCCCAGCTGAAAAGAGAGAACACGCGCAACATGCCCAAGATCTAGAACAGTCCCTTGCTGAGAACATGGATCCGTGGTGGTCGATGGCGCGGCCAATAGCATGATCGCCCTGGTTGCTAAACCTGAGTTCATACCCAGTAATCCCTAGTAGCTCAACGTCTGGTTTGGGTCGGATGCCGCCTGTCGCCGCGGCCACTAAATTTTCAGTCTGGCGGGCTGCTATGCTGAGCGCAACGGCCGAGTTCGGCCAAGAGCAGACGTTTGAAGTAGTGCAAAGGATGCTGCATGCTAGTTGAATCAGTTTTCTACCTTGTAGCGCCTGGCGACAGGCCACCTTACGGTCAGGTTGCCGATCACCTTTGGGGATCGAAAGCGGATATCGATTCAGACGGCGACAGTCGCACGCCCGACGACACACAGTGGACAGAACTTTCCCTCATCCTTCGAGGCAGTCAAGGTAAGGCTGAAATCCACATAGACCCCGTTTCGGAGGCCCCTCTTGTTCTAAAAATCAGGTCTCTCAACGCAGGCTTAGCCGAGCGAACAGCGATATTTCTAAGCGACCAAACGGCTGGCACTATCGAGCTGAATTTGTCCGGCGGGCAGTGTTGAAGGTCCGCTTCGGGTCGGTACCGGCCTGTCGTAGCCGCTACTGAATTTTCAACCTGGCAACCTGCTATGCTGGACCGGATTCGGCAAAAAGCTGACTATCGCCAGACTGCCAGACGCATTTTCCTTCCTGTACACCTAGTCAATGCTTCCAATGAATTCCTCCCAAGTCGAGAAAGAGTTTCGAAAATTCCTCCACGCCAGGTCACTGAAAGTTTCATCCTTGACCTTGCCGACTGCGTTCGACGCCATGGCAGAGTTTTGGGCCACTTTTAGGTTTTCCAATGTACTTGCGGAGGATGGAGATGGAATCGCATGCTATGAAGACGTAACGGACCACGGGCGTGGCACGCGCTTGGAGATCGGCTTAGTCAGACTTCTTCGCCTGCCGTCCGAGGACGTTGAGGTGGCTTCGCCACTTCATGGGCCAGGGCTGCGCAGTTGGCCAGTTCATAGACTACGGCTGCGCGTCTGCTACAAATGGGATATGGACGTTATCAAAGATGTGCTTCCTGCTGGTACTTGGTCCTTTGCCTGTTGGGATTGCCAAGAGTTCGACTCTTTCAAGCAAACGGTTCTCAATACCGCTGGCTTTTCCGCAATGGCACACAAAAAGCCTGCCGAGGCGAAAATCTCATTTGAAACAGTTTCGGCGGTTCCAAGCGAGCTCAAGCCAGCAGTCGATGCTCGGCAAATGTGGTGGGGAGTATTTTAGTTTTCCGTCGTGCGAATGGCAGCTTTGGGTCGAAAGCGGCCTGTCGAATTGACCGGAGAAATAACTGGAGAAAGCTGGCGCGACAAACCGGGGGCTTCGGCAACCGCCCGCTGTGACAGTGGGATGAAAGGCATTTAATATGCGCCGGAAAAAGCTTCGGCATCGATGCGCATGGTGTGGCGGCGAACCTGCGCCGGCAGGCCGCCATTGGTATGGCGGAAGCTGCGGCAGCGCCGGTCCTCAGCTGACCGTTTGCATCACTGCGCGCCCCCTGCGTCCGGCATCACCCGCACCGCCACGCCTGAGGCCATCCCCGGCGCCCTGAACACCCGCTGCGTCGCCTTCTGGAAATCCTCTGCCTTCGCATGCGGGATATCGACAAACGTCTGCGGGTTCAGGTCGACCAGCGGAAACCATGAACTTTGCACCTGCACCATGATGCGGTGGCCGCGCCGGAAGGTGTGGTTGACGTCGGCCATGGTGTAGTTGACGGCTTCCATCTTGCCGGGAGTGAATGGCTGGGGCTTCTCGAAACCGTTGCGGAACTTGCCGCGCAGCGGGTCGCCGCGCACCAGTTGCTCGTAGCCGGACATCGTCACGGATGGCGGCGGCACATCGTGGCCGCGTTCCGCGCTGGCCGGTTCCGGGTAGCTGGACGGGTAGACGTCGATCAGCTTGACCACCCAGTCCGCGTCCGTGCCCGTGGTCGAGACAAACAGTTTCGGCATGACGGGGCCGGCAATGGTGACGTCTTCTTCCAGCGGCGCGGTGCGGTAGGTGAGGACGTCCGGGCGCGTCGACGCGAAGCGCTGGTCGGAGACCATGTATTCCTGCGGCACGCCGGTGACCGGATAGCCGACGTACGGGACCGGTTTCAGCGGGTCGCTGACGTATTCGTCGAACGCCGGTCCGGTGCCGGCGCCTGGCTGCTGCCATGTCAACGTGCCGTTGGCGCCGAAATACAATTCTCGCGCTTGCGCCTGCTGCGGCGGCCATGTGGCATATCGTCTCCAGACATTGCTGCCCGTCTCGAACGCATGCACTTCAGCCGTATCCTTGTTGGCCACGCCTTTCAGGTGCTGCTCGAAAAACGGGAACAGGATCGTCTTGCGAAATTGCTCGCCGGTTTTGGCATCGAATTTGACGTTGCCGAGCGCCGCGCCATCGCTGCGCGCCCAGCCGCCATGCACCCACGGGCCCATGACGAGGCCGTTGTAAATTCCCTTGTTCTGGCGTTCGATGGTCTGGTACGTGGACAGCGTCCCCTGCAGGTCTTCCGCATCGAACCAGCCGCCCACCGTCAGCACGGCCGCCTTGATGTTTTTCAGGTGCGGCAGGATGTTGCGGGTTTTCCAGAAGTCGTCGTAGGTGGTGTGTTCGATGGTCGGCACCAGCAACGCCTGCTGCTTCGCGTCGAGCCGGGCGACGATGTTCGGCATCGTCAGCAGCGACAGGAAATACGCGTAGCCGTCGCCGGTGCCATAGTCGAATGCGGCGCGTTTCTTCGGTAGCGGCGTGGGGTTCTTTTCTTCCGTGAAGGCGGAATAAAAATCGAAGTTTGCCGCCAGCATGAATGCGCCGCCATGGTAGGAGTCGTCGTTCATGTACAGGTCGGCAATGGGCGCCTGCGGCGACGCGGCCTTGATGGCAGGGTGCGAATCGATGATGCTGCTCGACGTGTAGAAGCCGCCGTACGAAATGCCCAGGATGCCCACTTTGCCGTTGTTGTTGGCGACGTGTTTCAACAGCCAGTCCACCGTGTCGTGCATGTCCTCGGCTTCCACGCCTTCACCTTTTGCGCGGCCTGGGTTGACGTGGGGCGTCATTTCCTGCCACTTGCCCTCGGACATGAAGCGCCCGCGCACATCCTGGCGCACGAAAATATAGCCGGCTGTTTCAAAGTCGTGCGACGGACCAAGCGAGCGCGGGTAAAAGTCGACGCCATAGTGCGACTCGTCGCCGTCGCGTACTGCCACGCTGTACGGCGTGCGGTCCATCAGGAACGGATACGCCTTGCCACTGTCTTTAGGTACATAGACCACGGTGAACAGGCGCACGCCGTCGCGCATGGGGATCTGGTATTCGTACTTGGTGTAATGCTCGCGCACGCTCCAGGCCGGGGCATCGGGCGCCGCCGCGCTGACATGGCCTCCCGCCAACAGGAAGGCCGACAGGAGGAGGGCGGGCAGGCTCAGACGGCTTGGCTTCATGGGGGATCAATTTTCCGGATGGTGAAGTGGCAGATACATGGATTGGGACAGCAGGCGCGACCCTTCGCGCAGCAGGTGCGGTTTGCCGATCGCAATGAAGCCGGCGCGCAGGTACAGGCGGGTGGCGGCAGCAGCCGTGAGCGCCACGCTCAGGTGGACCGCACGGGCATTCTTTGTGCGCGCCCAGGCAATCACTGCGTCGAGCAGCGCGCGGCCGACGGAGCGGCCGCGATAGGCTGGGGCGACCCAGACCTGGTAGACGTGGACGTCGGGGCCGGCGCCCTCGACCTTGCCCCAGATTAGGCCGGCCGGGCCGCCGTCGCACTGGGCCAGCAGCGGCAAGGCGTCGTCGGAAAAGATGCCGGCTTCCAGGCGCATCTTCCACAGCGTCTCCGGCCAGTCCTGCTGCTCGGCCAGCTGGGCGCCAAAAGCATCCGGGGCCTCCGCCAGGGAACCCAGGCGCAGGGCGCGGTAGACCAGCCACTGCTGGGGCGTGAACCGGGTGATGGTAATAACGCCTTTTGACGTCATCAAATCTCCAGGTTGTCGATCAGCCGCGTTGCGCCCAGTTTGGCGGCGGCCAGCACCACCAGGGGCGTGCCTTGCGCCAGGTCGCCGGCCGATGGCGGCTGCAGGTCGATGCGTTTGCGTACTGAGATATAGTCGGGCTTCCAGCCTCGGCCAGTCAGGTCGGCCATGACGCGCCGTTCCAGTGCGAACGTGTCGAGGTCGCCAGCGCGGATGGCGTCGGCGACTGTATTGAGGCCGCGGAACAGGGCCGGGGCTTCCGCGCGCTCGGCGTCCGACAGGTACATATTGCGCGACGACAGCGCCAGGCCGTCATTGGCCCGGTACGTCTCGGCGCCAATGATGTCGGTGGGCAGCGCGAACTGGCGCGCCATGTTCCGGATGATCATCAGCTGCTGGTAATCCTTTTTGCCGAACACGGCCACGCGCGGCTGCACGCAGGAAAACAGTTTCAGCACGACTGTGGTGACACCGGTAAACATCGCCGGGCGGAACTCGCCTTCCAGGGTGCCGCCCAGGTCGTCCGGCGGGCGCACGCGAAACTCTTGCGGCTCCGGATACAGGTCTTTTTCGGTGGGCGCAAACAGCACGTAGACGCCTTCCTTTTCCAGCTTGTCGACATCGGCCTGGAAGGTGCGCGGGTATTTGTCGAAGTCTTCGTTGGGGCCGAACTGCAGGCGGTTGACGAAAATCGACGCAACCACCGGATCGCCATGCTTGCGGGCCAGGCGCATCAGCGACAGGTGGCCTTCGTGCAGGTTGCCCATGGTCGGGACGAATGCCGTGCGCAATTGACCGCTCAACTGGTCGCGCAGGTCTTCAATATTGGTAACGATTTTCATGATGGAGTCGACAATGCAAAAAAAGTCTTAGACAGGTGCATACGCCAGGCGGACGTAAATGGGGGCGAACGGTTCGGCCTGCGTAATCTCGATCAGGGTTTCCTTGGCCAGTTCGAGCATCGCCACAAAATGGACGACCACGATCGGCACGCCTGCCAGGCCTTCGAAGAGATCGGCGAATTCGACGAAACGGCTTGACTGCAGCTTACGGAGAATCGCCGTCATGTGCTCGCGCACGGATAATTCCTGGCGCCCGATGCGGTGGTGTTCGGTCAGGCGCGCACGTTTCAGCACATCCATCCAGGCGCGCTGCAGGTCGCCCGGTTCCACATCCGGCAGCGGTGGCGCGAGGCCCGCTTCGACAAACAGTTCGGGGCGCTGGAAATCGCGCTCGAACTGGGGAATCGCATTCAGTTCCCACGCGGCGACCTTGATCTGCTCGTATTCAAGCAGGCGCCGTACCAGTTCCGCGCGCGGATCGCCCACATCGTCGAGGGATGGATCGACGCGTTGCGGCAGCAGCATGCGCGATTTGATCTCGATGAGCATGGCCGCCATCAGGAGGTATTCGGCAGCCAGTTCGAGATTGTGCAGGCGGATCTGGTCGACATACTTCAGGTATTGCAGCGTCAGCTGCGCCATCGGGATGTCGAGGATATTGAAGTTTTGCTTGCGGATCAGGTAGAGCAGCAGGTCGAGGGGACCTTCGAATGCGTCGAGAAAGATCTCCAGCGCATCCGGCGGGATGTACAGGTCGGTTGGCAGGCGCAGCAGCGGCTCGCCGTAGAGGCGGGCGATGGTGGCGGCCACTGCGTTGTCGACCGCATTTCCCCCACCTGCTGCCACTTCGGCCGGCAAGTCCGGCCCGGCCTGGTCTGCCAAGACGTCAGCCTTTGCTGTGGTAGACGTAAGCTTGCTGGCGCAGGCGCGATTGCTTCAGGCGTTCCTGTTCATCGAGCGAGGTAGGCGCCTTGTCCCACAGCAGTGCGCGGCCCGCAACCTGGCCGGCGTCCATCTGCGGGTTCTTCGCTTTCAGTTCGGCGATGAATTGGGTGTGCTCGGACTGGTAGCCGGAATGTTGTTTGGAGAGTTTCATGGTCTCAGTGTCGAATGAACGTGTTCAGGTATGGAGCGTGTTGAGCTGGCGGGCAATGATATCGTGGTTGAGCCACACGACCGGCGCAATTTTCTCGATGGCGCCGTAAAACATCAGCGGACCGGTCGCTTCCAGAACCAGGGCGCTCAAGTGGTCGGTGATCAAGGCCTTTTTATCCTTGTGCTTTGCCGTGATGGCTTCGGACGTGCCGATCATGATGTCGGCCAGCGCTGGCGTATTGTCCATTGGCCAGGCCGCAAAATCGCGGAACGCGGCGCTGGTGGGGTCGTTGTTGTAGGCTTCGATGGTGTCGACAATCGACTGCAGCGACGTACCGTCTTCCAGCAACGCTTCGCAGATTGCCCACTGCTGCTGCGCCCATTCCCCGCCGCCTTCTTTTTTCAGCGCATTCAACAACGGGAACAGCGACAACTCGACGCCGACAAAGATATCCGAAGAATTGGTGCGGATTTCCGGGCAATTGAATACGGTGGCTGGAATGCCTTGCGCCCAGGCGCTTTCCGCCACCGATTCCAGGCGCATCTTGGCGTAGCCCTGCGTGTAATTGGTGTAGGTCTGCCACTGGTAGCGGCCATCGATCAGGATCTCGGTGCCGTGGTAGCCGTAGGCCGTGTAGCGGACCTGGCCGCCGGTTTTTTGCACGCGGTCGCGGATCGCTGCACTGGCCGTGATCAGGTGCTGCAGCGTGTTGGCGGTGACTTCGTCGAAGTTCATCAAAATCAGCTTGCCGAGGTCGCTATCGAGCAGGGCGCGTGACGACATGAAGCGCTCGCCGCGGCCTTTGTAGATACGGTTGGCAATGGCCAGGAACGCCTTGATCTTCGGAATGCCGCCCGCCATGGTGTGGGCAAAAAACACGTTGGCGCCATCCGGCACCAGCTTGTCGATTTCGGCCATCGTGCGGGCCGCCGAATCGGTGAAGCGCTTGACACCCACCGCGCGGCACGCTTCGATCTTTTCCCAGTCGAGCTGCTCTTCCTGCCAGCCCTTGAGCGTCACGCCGGACAGCATCTCGGTCGGGTTCTTTTCGCCTGCAGGGGCATCCAGGTCGAAGCCGGCCATCAGCGGGATATTGATGATCTTGCCGCCGAGTTTTTCTTCCGCTTCCGCCAGTTCAGCAGCGTCCAGTGCGCGCAACGCATTGTTTTCGTCACGGCGGCCGACAGTGATGCCGACGATCGTCATGCCGGCCTTGCGCGCCTCGTCGATGAGGCCATTCACGTAGCCTCGGCCGAACAGCTCGCCGAAGAGGACGAATACATCGCCCTTGCGGAAAAATTTCGCTTGTGGAATGTGGCGCAGGGAAGTCAGGTCGGTCATGGGTTACCAATCAAAAAATTGTGAAGAATGGAGCACGGCATTATAACGTTGCCGGTCAGCGAATCCGCATCCCCGGCGTGGCGCCTGCCATCGGATCGAGCAGGTACAAGCCAGGATGCGCTTTTTCATCCTTGGCCGACGCGCACAGCACCATGCCTTCGGACACGCCGAACTTCATCTTGCGCGGCGCCAGGTTGGCCACCAGTACCGTCAGCTTGCCAATGAGTTCTTCCGGCTGGTAGGCCGACTTGATGCCGGAAAACACGTTGCGCGTCTTGCCTTCGCCCACATCCAGCGTCAGGCGCAGCAATTTGCTGGAACCCTCGACGTGTTGGCAGTTGACGATTTTCGCCACGCGCAAATCGATCTTCGTAAAGTCGTCGATGGAAATTTCGGGCGCCAGTTCTTCGATGTCAGCTGCTTCGACGGCCGCCTCCGCAACCACTGGCGCTGCGACGGCCACCGGCGCCGGCTTGTCGAACAGGTCTTCCACCATTTTCGGATCGATCCGCTGCATCAGGTGATTGTAGGCGCTGATGGTGCGGCCCAGCATGGTGTCGTACACAGCGGGGCCTTGCGTATCGGCCCAGGTGAAGGCAGCGTCGCCGAGGAAATCGGCCACGCGGCCAGCCACTTGCGGCAGCACTGGCGAGAGCAAAATCGTCAACTGGCGGAACAGGATCAACGCGGTCGTGCAGACATCGTGCAGTTCGGCGGTTTTATCGGCATCCTTGGCCAGGATCCATGGTTTGTTTTCATCGACATACTGGTTGGTGATGTCGGCAATTTCCATGATTTCACGCAGCGCCTTGCCGTATTCGCGCGCCTCGAAATTCGCCGCAATGCTGGCCTGGCGTTCGACGCCATTCACCGTCAACGCTTTGGCAATCCACTCCTGCGCTTTTGGCGACAACGCGCTTGCCAGCTTGCCGTCGAATTTCTTGGCAATGAAGCCGGCGCAGCGGCTGGCGATATTCACGTATTTGCCGATCAAATCGCTGTTCACACGGGCCACGAAATCGTCGCCGTTGAAATCCAGGTCTTCGACTTTTGCGTTCAGTTTGAAGGCGATGTAGTAACGCAGCCACTCCGGGTTCATGCCCAGGTTCAGGTAGCGCAGCGGCGAAATGCCGGTGCCGCGCGACTTCGACATTTTTTCGTTGTTCACCGTGAGGTGGCCGTGCACGTTGACCTTGAGCTTGTCGATGACCGGGTGGTCAGCAAAATGCAGCATGGCCGGCCAGAACAGCAGGTGGAAGGAAACGATGTCCTTGCCAATGAAGTGGACCTGCTCGGTGGCCGGGTCGCGCAAGAAAGCGTCGAAATCAATGCCTTGCTTGCCGCAGTAATTTTTCAGGCTGGCCAGATAGCCCACCGGTGCGTCGAGCCAGACATAAAAGAATTTGCCCGGTGCGTCGGGGATCGGAATGCCGAAATACGGCGCGTCGCGCGAGATATCCCAGTCGGCCAGTTTTTCACCGGCTTCGCCCAGCCACTCGGACACTTTATTGACCATTTCCGGCTGCAGGCGGCCCGGGGTATTCAACCATTCCTTCAAAAAGGTGTAGCAGCGCGGGTCGGACAGCGCAAAGAAATACTGCTCGGACGGCTTCATCACGGGCGTGGAGCCGGTGAACACGGAAAACGGGTTGATCAATTCGGTGGGCTGGTACGCGGCGCCGCACACTTCGCAATTGTCGCCATATTGATCCTTGGCGCCGCACTGCGGACATTCGCCCTTGATGTTGCGGTCGGCCAGGAACATGCCCTTGACCGGGTCGAAAAAGCGGTCGACGGTTTTGGTGACGATCAGGCCGGCATCGCGCAGCTTGCGGTAAATGCCCTGCGAAAGTTCGACGTTTTCCGGCGAATCGGTCGAATACCAGTTATCGAAGGCGATATGGAAGCCGTCCAGGTATTGCGGGCGTCCGGCGGCAATTTTCGCCACGAATTCCTGCGGGGTGAGGTTTTCCTTTTCGGCGGCGATCATGATCGGCGTGCCGTGGGTATCGTCGGCGCAGACGAAATGCACGTCATTGCCCTGCATGCGCTGGAAACGGACCCAGATATCGGCCTGGATATATTCCATCATGTGGCCGATGTGGAAGGCTGCGTTGGCGTAGGGCAGGGCGGTAGTGACGAACAGCTTGCGGGTCATGGTCGAAAACGCTTTGGCGATATGGGGAAACCAGCATTTTACCAGCCGCCGCAGTGTGTTGCGCAGCCACATTTTCGGCCCCTCGGGCCAAGCATGGAACGGTTTTGCGCTACACTGCGCGCTACCCAATCCGGAGAATTCCATGAGCATCGCAGCAGAAGACGTCAAGTCCGCCTTATCCAAAGTCCTCGACCCGAATACCGGCAAGGATTTCGTGGCCATGAAATCGGTCAAGAACATCCAGGTCGACGGCGACGCTGGCGTCACCAACATCGCGCTCGACATCGAGCTGGGCTACCCGGCAAAAAGCCAGGTCCCGGCCATTCGCAACAGCGTGATCAATGCGCTGAAAGCGCTGCCAGGCGCTGGCAACATCAGCGTGAACGTCACGATGAAGATTCTGTCGCACACGGTGCAGCGCGGCCTGAAAATCATGCCGAACGTAAAAAACATCATTGCGGTGGCCTCGGGCAAGGGCGGCGTCGGCAAATCGACGACGGCTGTCAACCTGGCGCTGGCGCTGGCGTCCGAAGGCGCGGCAGTCGGCATCCTGGACGCGGACATTTACGGCCCGTCCCAGCCGATGATGCTCGGCGTATCCGGCCGGCCGGAAAGCCATGACGGCAAAACCATGGAACCGCTGGAAAGCCACGGCCTGCAAGTGTCGTCGATCGGCTTCATGATCGATCCGGACGAGCCAATGGTGTGGCGCGGCCCGATGGTCACGCAAGCCTTGCAGCAACTGCTGGACCAGACCAACTGGCGCGAACTCGATTACCTGATCGTCGACATGCCGCCTGGCACCGGCGACATCCAGCTGACCCTGTCGCAAAAAGTGCCGGTCACGGGCGCCGTGATCGTCACCACGCCGCAGGACATCGCGCTGCTGGATGCCCGCAAAGGCTTGAAAATGTTCGAGAAGGTCGGCATTCCGATCCTGGGTGTGGTGGAAAACATGAGCACGCACATCTGTACCAATTGCGGCCACACCGAGGCTATTTTCGGTCACGGCGGCGGCGAGAAGATGTGCCAGGACTTCGGTGTCGATTTCCTCGGCGCGTTGCCATTGACCATGGAGATTCGCGAGCAGACCGATTCGGGCCGCCCGACCGTCGTGGCTGACCCGACCGGTCCAATCGCCAACATCTACCGCGATATTGCCCGCAAGGTCGCCGTCAAGATTGCCGAAAAGGCAAAAGACATGACCAGCAAGTTTCCGACGATCGTCATCAAGAACGATTAAGCGTTGAAGCTGGGCGAAATCCGGACCCGGCTGCGCGCGCTGGGTGCGTTGCCGCTGCACGAGCAGCGGGTGCTGCGCGACTGGGTGCAAGCGGCCCCCCATGAGCGTGGGCGGCGCCAGCCGGTCGACTTCCTGCCCAAAGCGGTGCGGGAAGCACTGCCGGCGCTGGACGCGGAACTGGCCGGGCTGGTACGCCTCGTCAGCGAGCATCCCGGTGAAGATGGTTCGGCCCGGTTGCTGGTGGCGCTGGCTGACGGCCAGAGCGTCGAAAGCGTGCTGTTGCCGCGCGACGGCGTGTGCGTGTCGAGCCAGGTCGGCTGCGCTGTGGGCTGCCAGTTCTGCATGACGGGGCGTGACGGCTTGATCCGGCAAGTCACCAGCGGCGAAATCGTTGCCCAGGTGGTGTTGGCGCGGCGCCGCCGTCCCGTCAAAAAAGTCGTGTTCATGGGCATGGGCGAACCTGCCCATAACCTGGACAATGTACTGGAAGCCATTCAATTGCTGGGCGTGGAAGGCAATATCGGCCACAAGAACCTGGTGTTTTCCACGGTCGGCGACCCGCGCGTGTTCGAGCGCCTGGGCAGTGGCCGCGTGAAACCGGCGCTGGCCTTGTCGCTGCACACGACGAAAGCAGCCCTGCGTGAACGCCTGCTGCCGCGCGCGCCGCGCATCGCGCCGCCTGAACTGGTGGCGCTGGGCGAACAGTACGCCCGCCTGACCAACCATCCGGTGCAGTACCAGTGGACCCTGCTTGACGGCGTCAACGACGGCCAGGACGAGCTCGACGGCATTGTTGCTCTGCTGGGCGGCAAGTATGCCGTGCTGAACATGATTCCCTACAATGCGATTCCCGACCTGCCGTTCCGCCGGCCCAGCTGGGACAAGGCGCGCGCCATTGCTGCCGCGCTGCACGCCCGCGGCGTGCTGACCAAGCTGCGCGATTCGGCAGGGCAGGATGTCGACGGCGGCTGCGGCCAGTTGCGCGCACGCACGATCCCCATCAAGGCAGCCTGAGCGCGACCAGATCGCGCACGTCGATGCCGTGCTGCACCACCAGGCGTGGCCGCGCGATCAACAGCGCGGCAACCGCGTCGGGGTGCAGGGGGCGGTGGAATAAAAAGCCCTGGGCCTGGTCGCAGCCGAGCTTGACCAGCGTGGCGTACTGGTCCTCGGTCTCGACTGCCTCGGCAATCACCGTCAATGCCAGCTTGTGGCCAATCGACACGATCGCTTCGGCAATGGCCTGGGCCCGCACGCACCGTTCGTCAGGCCCGGCGCCCAGGCGGCGCACGAACTGGCCATCCATTTTGAGGATGTCCACCGGCAGTTCGCTCAGATAGTTCAGGCTCGAGTAGCCGGTGCCGAAATCGTCGATCGATACCTGCAGCCCGGCGGCGCGCAGTGCCGCCAGCGTGACGCGGTTGCGCGCCAGGTCGTCCATCAGCACGCCTTCGGTGATTTCCAGTTCCAGGTAATGCGGTGTGACGCCAGCCTGGCCCACCACCTGCAGCACGCGCGCGACCAGGCCCGGGTCTTTCAGCTGGCGCGCCGACAGGTTGACGGCAATCTTGATGGCGGGCAGGCCGGCGTCGATCCAGGCGCGGTGCTGCGCGCAGGCCGTGCGCAGGACCCAGTCGCCGATCGGCACGATCAGCCCGGTTTCTTCGGCCAGTGCAATGAAGCGGGCCGGTTCGATCCGGCCAAAGTGCGGGTGCTGCCAGCGGATCAGGGTTTCCACGCCGACGACGCGCCGCGTGACCAGGTCGACTTGCGGCTGGTATTCGAGCAGCAACTGGCCGTCGGCAAGCACGGTGCGCAAGCCGTCACGCAGGGCCAGCCGCTCGTCCTGGCGCGCAGTTCCGCTGGTGCAGGCCAGTTCGATGCTGTGGCCGCCCAGGAGGCGGGCCCGGGCCAGCGCCTCTTCGGCGCGGCGCAGCAGCCCGTCCAGGCTGGTGTCGGCATGCGGATAGAGTGCAATGCCGACGCTCGCAGTAATGAAGCATGCGCGCTGCGATCCTTCGTGGGGAAGCACCAGTGGCGCGGCAAAGCGGTCGATGATTTTCGCTGCCACCTGGCGCGCATCGACTTCGCCGCCCACGTCTTCCAGCACCGCGATGAACTCGTCGCCGCCCCAGCGCGCCACGGCGTCCGCTTCGCGCAGGGCGCCGCGCAGCAGCGCACCGGTGCAGGCCAGGACCGCGTCGCCGGCTGCCACGCCCAAAGTTTCGTTGATCTCGCGAAATTTGTTGATGTTGAAGAGGAGCAGGGCGAGCGGGCGGCCGTTGCTGCGGGCACGGTCCATTGCTTCCTGCAGGCGTTCACGCAAGGTGTGCCGGTTCAGCAACCCGGTCAGCAGGTCGGCGTGCACCGGATCGCATGGCGGCAAGCCGGCGGCGCCGGTGGGCGGTGTCAGTTCGTCCTGGCGCGCACTGCCGGTGGGGGCGGCGAGGGCGGGTGTCGTGTCGCCATGGCAGATCACGCAGTTGCGTCCGGAGGACTTGGCCATGTACAGGGCCGCATCGGCACGCCCGACCGCCAGCGAAACCGCCTCGCCTGGAATGAATTCGGCGATGCCGATCGATACAGTCAGCACCACGTCGGCGCCGACTTCGGCGCAGCGCATCTGCTCGATCGCCAGGCGCACCCGTTCGGCCAGCGCCTGCGCACTGCTGGCCAGCGTATCCGGCAGCATCAGCAGGAATTCCTCGCCGCCATAGCGTCCGAAGGTGTCGCCGGGCCGGACCTGGCTTTGCACGGTTTGCGCAAACGCGCGCAGCACTGCGTCGCCTGCGGAATGTCCGTAGGTGTCATTGATGCGCTTGAAGAAATCGATATCGAGCAGGCACAGCGACAAGCGGCGGCCGCGTTCGCTGGCGCGCTCGATCAGGCGCATCAGGTGGCGGCGGTTGTAGGCGCCGGTCAGTTCATCCCGGATGGCCAGTTCATTGATGGTGCGCAAGGCCTGCTCAAGATGGACGAACCCTTGCGTCTTGGTGAGCTCGAACAACAGGACGAATACGGTAACGACGACCATCAGGCCCATGCTGCACAGCAGGTGCAGTGTCGGCAACTGTTCCACATGATGGCGCGTGGGCATGGCTGGTTGCAGTACGTACAGGGCGGCCAGTGCGGCGCAGCTGATGCCAAGCCACCACAGCGCTGTGCGCACGCCACCGAGGAACATGGCAACCATGGGAGCAGTCAGCAGCCAGGTTGCCGTGGGGGCGGTGATGCCGCCCAGGTGGTAGCTGAGCCAGCTGAAATTGAACAGCACAGCACCCAGGAACAATTCGCGCGCCACCACAATACTGCCGGTGCAGCGCAGCACGGCAGGGGCGCACAGCATGACCACGCAGCACAGCAGAATCTCGCGGGCCGCCGTGTCAAAGCCCAGCCAGTAATACGCCAGTGCGTACAAGGGACCCGTCAGCCCGGCAATGACGGCCGCGTTCACGACATTCTGCGCGCGGGTGAGCAAGGCAGCGTCGCTGCGCATTGCTGGGGGGATGGCCCAGCGCATCGCAGCCAGGTAGCGGCCTCCCCAATGTGCTGTGTCCATCCGTGACTCCGGTCGTTGCTCGAAGGAATCAGTTTAGGGAGGGCAAACAGGTGGACTTTAATATGCCGCAGTGATTGCGGGATTGCCGGTGGCAATGTCGCGGGAATGGCACAAGTGTGCTGTGCAGCGCGCGTGCGCGGGATCAAGCCTCACGCGGAAGTGCGGCTTGATCCCGTTCAGGGGACCCCGTCAGGCAGCCTCGGCAGCGTCGCGTTCGGTGATGCGCACCTGGTTGCGGCCGCCCCGCTTGGCGGCATACATCAGCTCGTCCGCCTGCGCAATCAGGGCGTGGCTGGCAATGGCAGGTTGCTGCGGCGACAGGTGTGCGCTCACCACGCCAAAGCTGGCCGTGGCGGCAAGCTCGATGGCGCCGTGCCGGGTGCGCGTGCCTGCGAAGGTGGCGCGCATGCGTTCGGCCAGGGCATGGCCCTGGTGAAGGCTGGTACCGGGCAGGATCAGCAGGAATTCTTCGCCGCCGTAGCGCACCACGGTGTCGATGCCGTCGCGCGTCAGGGCCAGCAACTGGCTGGAGAATGCCTGCAGCAAGGTGTCGCCTGCCTGGTGCCCGTAGGTGTCGTTGATGGCCTTGAAGCCGTCCAGGTCGCACATGACCAGGGTCAGCGCCAGGCCGGAGCTGCGGGCACGCTCGAGTTCATGGTCCAGCAAACCGGCATTCAGGTGGCGCCGGTTGAACGCGCCGGTCAGCGCATCGCGCATGGACAGGTTGGTCAGGGTTTGCTGCGCCAGGTATTGTTCGCGCCACAGATGTGCGCTGCGCACGGCGGCGGTGGCGCCAAACAGGTTGGCCAGCAGAAGCAGCATGGCCATGCTCAGGATGCGGTCCGGCGTGAGGGTGCCGAGTATCAGCGCCAGCGCCAGGAAACCGGTCGTTGCACCGAGGGCCACTGTCGTGGCAGTGACCAGCCGGTTTGGAATGAACAGGTACACGATCACCAGCATGATGGCCATCGACATGCCATGCAACAGCACGTCGCCGGGGCGCAGCGCCACCACGAGCAAGAACGTGGCCATGCCGAAGCCGGTAGCGGCAGTGGCCGCGCGGTATGCCGTGCGGGCCCCGTTGCGGCTGCGGCGCGTCAGCACCACGCCAGCGAGTGCCACGATTGCCACGGCGGTCCGGGCCAGGAACAGCAGCATGGCGTCCAAGCCATAGCCCAGGTCAGCCACATCGGTCAGGGCAAACGCCATATAAAACGCTGCGCAGAAGGACTGCGCCCGGCACAGGTCGCGCCTGATGGCGGAACCTTGCTGGCGCAGGAACGCAGCTTCAATGCTGGCGCTGACGAATTCGCCACGCCAGCGCGCAATGGCGCTGGCGCCTTGCGAACCGGAAGAATGCGGAGGGGACATGGGGGCGGCTGGGGAAAAATCGACATTGGATGTAATCAATTATAAGATTTGTATATCTAATATTGAACACAAACAATGGAAATAAAGCATTCAAAATGCACTGTGCATAATTGTGATGCCAGCCAGACACAGAATTGATGCACTGCAGCTAGCGCGGCTGCAACGTGCGCCCCGGCGGGCAGGCGGCCGGCATCCTGGCGCCACATCAACGCGTTAAAATAGCGCCTTTCTCTTTTGAACCCTACGCCATGACTGTCGTCCGCACCCGCTTCGCTCCCAGCCCGACCGGCTACCTCCACCTCGGCGGCGCCCGCACCGCGCTCTACAGCTGGGCCTATGCACGCCACTTCGGCGGCACCTTTGTCCTGCGCATCGAAGATACCGACCTGGAGCGCTCGACGCCCGAGGCGGTGCAGGCCATCCTGGACGGCATGCAATGGCTGGGCCTGGCGCATGACGAAGGCCCGTTCTACCAGATGCAGCGCATGGACCGTTACCGCGAAGTAGTGGGGCAAATGCTGGCCGCCGGCACTGCCTATCAGTGCTATTGTTCCCCGGCTGAAGTCGAAGCGATGCGCGAGCGGTTCCGCGCCGCCGGCGAAAAACCCCGCTACGACGGCACCTGGCGTCCGGAAGACGGCAAAACCTTGCCTGCCGTTCCGGAAGGTGTCCAGCCTGTCATTCGTTTCAAGAACCCGCTCGACGGCGACGTCACGTGGGATGACGTGGTGAAGGGCACCATCACCATCGGCAACAAGGAGCTGGACGACCTGGTCATTGCGCGTCCCGACGGCACGCCAACGTACAACTTCTGCGTGGCGGTGGACGACTGGGACATGCAGATCACGCACGTGCTGCGCGGCGACGACCACGTCAACAACACGCCCCGCCAGATCAATATCCTGCGCGCTATCGGCGCCCCGTTGCCGCAGTACGGCCATTTGCCCATGATCCTCGGCGCCGATGGCGAAAAACTGTCCAAGCGCCATGGCGCGGTCAGCGTCATGGATTATCCGGAGCAGGGTTACCTGCCGGAAGCGATGCTCAATTACCTGGCGCGCCTGGGCTGGAGCCACGGCAATGACGAAGTATTCACGATGGACCAGTTCTGCGCCTGGTTCAACCTGGAACATTTGACAGCGTCGGCGGCCCGCTTCGACCACGAAAAGCTGGGCTGGCTGAACAACCATTACATCAAGCTGGCCGACAACGACCGCCTGGCGGCGCAAGTGCGTCCGCGCATGGAAGCCGAAGGCGCACAGTTCGATGGCGCGCCGCAGCTGGCGGCAGTACTGGCATTGATGAAGGAGCGCACCAACACCACCGTCGAGCTGGCTGATGCAGCCATGCTGTTCTACCGCACGCCGAATCCGGATGCCGCCCTGCTGGCCCAGCACCTGACCGACGCCGTGCGTCCTGCGCTGGCCGACTTTGCCACCCGCCTGGATGATGTCGAGTGGAACAAGCCTGCCATCGCTGCCTTGCTCAAGGAAGTGCTTGCCACACACACGCTGAAAATGCCGGCCATGGCCATGCCATTGCGCCTGCTGGTAACCGGGCAATTGCAGACGCCAGCCATCGATGCGGTACTGGAATTGTTTGGCCGCGACGCCGTGCGTGCACGCCTGCAGAAATTCATTTGAATGAACCCGACTAGGGTTTGCATAATGCAAGAGCCTAGTCTATAATCCTGCTTCTTCACCGGTACGGGGGTATAGCTCAGCTGGGAGAGCGCTTGCATGGCATGCAAGAGGTCATCGGTTCGATCCCGTTTACCTCCACCACGTTGAAGAAGCAGTAGAGTAAAGCAGTAGCCGTTTTAGTTCAGGTCCCCATCGTCTAGAGGCCTAGGACATCACCCTTTCACGGTGAGTACAGGGGTTCGAATCCCCTTGGGGACGCCAGGATTTCAGCGCGTGTAGTATGTAGTGATGCCAGTAGTAATGCAGTATTTTGGGGGTATAGCTCAGCTGGGAGAGCGCTTGCATGGCATGCAAGAGGTCATCGGTTCGATCCCGTTTACCTCCACCAGGAATTCGCTAGAAGTTATAGCACCCGTTCAAGTCCCCATCGTCTAGAGGCCTAGGACATCACCCTTTCACGGTGAGTACAGGGGTTCGAATCCCCTTGGGGACGCCAGGTTTGGCGTCAGGTAGTAAAGCAGTAGAAGCAGGACGCGGACAGTTCATGTCCCCATCGTCTAGAGGCCTAGGACATCACCCTTTCACGGTGAGTACAGGGGTTCGAATCCCCTTGGGGACGCCAGACAGGCTGCATTGCGCAGCCAGCAAAAAGCCGCTGAAAAGCGGCTTTTTGCATTTCTGCGCGTTTGTGATCGCGGATTTTATTGCGACTTGAATTCCCCCCGCGCCAAAGCTGCCGGCGTGTTGCCGGCACGGTCAACAGCCTGCATGTCGGCGCCGCGCGCTTGCAAACTCTTCAGGATTTCCGTGCGCTGGAACAGCGCCGCGTACATCGCCGGCGTCTGGCCCGCATTGTTGCGCTGGTTCGGCTGGCACTCTGTCGCGACCAGACGCCGCGCGATCGCAACTTCCCCCTTGAAAATTGCACCCATCAGCGCGGTATTGCCGCGTTTGTCTTCGGCGCAAGGATCGGCGCCGGCATCAAGGAGCAGCTTCACTGCTGCTGCCTGGCCGTGGTAAGCGGCCAGGATCAGCGCCGTATAGCCTTTTTCGTCGCGGGTGTTCAGGTCGTAGCCGGCCGCGCTGAACTCGCGCAGCATGCTGATGTTGCCGCTGCGCGCTGCATCGAAGTAATACGTTTTGATCTGCTGCGCAACCTGGGGTGCAGCGGGCGGGGCGGCCTGCGGGGCCGCGCTCGCCGACGCCAGCACGGCCAGCGCGAGCAATGATGGCAACAGGTGTTTCATTGGTTTTCCTTTAAAGCAGGTTTGGCACGCAAGCATAGGCAAGCCGGGATGTTTTGAGAAGTTGATTAAATGCTTTGCCAAGATAGGTTAAAACTATCAACATCGGAATATTAATCAGTCGCGGCGCATACAGTAAAATGCCGCGAACCTTCACTTCCGCTCATCCTGCAATGACATCCCTCCTGCGCCTCGACCTGTTTTGCCGTGTGGTCGACAACTACGGCGATATTGGCATTTGCTGGCGCCTCGCGCGCCAGCTTTACAGCGAGCATGGCGTCGCCGTGACGCTGTGGGTCGACGACCTGCACAGCTTTCAGCGCATTTGTCCCACCGTCGACGTCGGCCAGGCACAGCAGATGGTGGCGGGTGTGCAGGTGCGCCACTGGCGCGACCAGGATGGTGTGTTCGCGCCTGGCGACGTCGCCGACATCGTGATTGAATTTTTTGCCTGCGATATCCCGCCCGCGTATATCCAGGCGATGGCGCAGTGCGACCCGAAGCCGGTCTGGCTGAACCTGGAAGGGTTGACCGCCGAGGAGTGGGTCGAGGGCTGCCACACGCTGCCGTCGATGCATCCGCAACTGCCGCTGACCAAGCATTTTTTCTTTCCGGGCTTCACCGCCAAAACCGGCGGCCTGCTGCGTGAAACGGGACTGGCCGCAGCACGCGACGCGTTCCACGCCGACGTGGCCGGGCAGGCTGCGTTCCTGGCGCGCTTCGGCGTCACGCCTGCCGAGATGGCGGCCACCAAAGTGTCGCTGTTCTGCTACCCGCAAGCGCCGGTGGCTGCGCTGCTTCAAGCATTGCAGGATGGCGCCGACC
>Ga0265780_10002931_pt1 | contig 22787 bp, 15 predicted proteins | sample P1T30metagenome_FD_192432 | JGI IMG/M metagenome (GOLD analysis project Ga0265780, IMG submission 192432) | Plant litter microbial communities from East Loma Ridge, Irvine, California - P1 T30 | ecosystem: Environmental > Terrestrial > Plant litter > Unclassified | place: USA: California...
CCACGTTATCGCGACGCGATCAACGGCGAGGACGTCCCCGCCTCGCCTTTGTGTCACCGCTGCCGCCAGCACGGACGGGCATCGCCGACTACGCAGCCCAGTTGCTGCCGGCGCTGGCAGAACACTTCGACATCGACCTGGTAGTACAGCAGGAAGCCGTGACGCTGCCACCCGCGCTGGCCCACCTGCCACTGCGCGATCCGGCCTGGCTGCGCGCCCATGCGACTGACGTCGACCACATCCTGTACCAGATCGGCAACAGCGAGTTTCACAGCCATATGTTTGCGCTGCTGCGCGACCTGCCGGGCGTCGTGGTCCTGCACGATTTCTATCTTGGCAACGTCATGGCCTACCGCCAGATGCGCCATGACCCTCCCGGCGCCTGGACCGGGGCGCTGTTTCACTCGCACGGTTACCCAGCGTTGTACGACTGGCAGCAGGCGCGCGACCGCACCGCGCTGTTCAAAACCTGGCCGTGCAATCTCGCCGTCATCGAACAAGCCAGCGCCGTCATCCACCATTCCAGCCACGCGGCCACGCTGGCGCGCACCTGGTACGGGCCGGACGCCACGCGCAACTGGCACAGCGTGCCGCTGCCGCGGGCGGCGCCGCCCGTGCAGAACCGCGCCGCCGCACGCGCGGCGCTGGGGATCGCCGACGATCTTTTTTTAGTGTGCAGCTTCGGCCACATCGTGCCGAACAAGCTGGGGGACCGTTTGCTGGCAGCCTGGCTGGACTCGGCGCTGCACCGGAGCGGGCGCTGCCTGCTGGTGCTGGTCGGCGCCCGCCAGGACAGCCCATATGGCGCCAAGATCGCACGGCTGGTGGCATCGGCGCAGGGGACGGTGAAAATTGCCGGCTGGTCGGACGACACGGTCTATCACCGCTACCTTCAGGCGGCCGACCTGGGCGTGCAACTGCGCACCAGCGCGCAGGGCGAGACGTCGGCGGCGGTACTCGACTGCATGAACTACGGTCTGGCGACGATCGTCAATGCCAACGGTTCGATGGCGGGGCTGCCGGATGACACCGTGCTGCGCCTGCAAGATGATTTTGACGACACCGCACTGACCGGCGCGATGGAAGCCCTGCACGACGACGCGGCCGAACGCGCGGCCATCGGCGCGCGGGCTGCGCAATTACTGGCCGGCGCCTTTCGCCCCGAACATGGCGCAGCGCTGTACGCTGCGGCACTGGGCCAGGCAGCGGGCAATGCACTGCATGTGCGCCGGCTGCTGGTCGACATCGGCGCGTGCAAGCCGGAACAGCGCGGTCTCCTGCGCACCCTGTTGCTTGCCACGGAGGTGCGCGTCGAACTGGTGCGCGCGGTGCATGAAGACGGCGCGTGGCGCTTGCGTTACGCACGCGCCTATGCCGGTGGCTTGCTGGGCATGACGTGGGCGGCGCCGGACGATCCTCTGGCCACCCCGGCTGCAGGCGACATCGTGTATCTGCTCGACGACACCGCGGCAACGTTGCCGCTATGGCAAGACCTGCGTGCAAAGGGCATCGCGCTGGCCATTGGCTGCCCTGATGCCGCCAGCGCGGCGGCTTAGGCGGCTTATAATAGCGGCTGTTAATCGATCGCGACATCCCATGCAAGCTTCCACCGACCTGGCGCCAACCACCGCGCCGCAGGCGTACGTCAACATCGCCGCCTACAAATTCATCACCTTCGACGATACCGAGGCCATGCGCCCGCTATACCAGGCGCAGTGCGCCCGACTGTCCCTGCGCGGCACCATCCTGCTGACGCCGGAAGGCATCAACCTGTTCCTGTCGGGGACGCGCGCGAACATCGACGCCTTCCTGGCCTGGCTGCGCAGCGACGCGCGCTTTGCCGACATCGCCGTCAAGGAAAGCTTCTCGGCCGAGCAATCGCACAAGCGCATGCTGGTGAAGATCAAGAAAGAAATCATCACCATGCGCATGCCGCTGATCAAGCCGGAGCTGGGCCGGGCGCCCGCCGTGGAAGCGGCCACGCTCAAGCGCTGGCTCGACCAGGGCCATGATGACGCCGGCAAGCCCGTGGTCATGGTCGACACGCGCAACGATTTCGAAGTCGATGTCGGCACCTTCGACAACACCATCGACTACCGCATCTCGAAATTTACCGAATTCCCCGAAGTGATCGCCGCGCACAAGGACGATTTCGCCGGCAAGACCGTGGTCACCTTCTGCACGGGCGGTATCCGCTGCGAAAAAGCCGCGATTCACATGCAGGAAATCGGCTACCAGAATGTCTACCAGCTCGAAGGCGGCATCCTGAAATACTTCGAGGAAGTCGGCGGCGCGCACTATACGGGCGACTGCTTCGTGTTCGACTACCGCACCGCGCTCAATCCCAAACTGGAACCGACAGTCACCACCCAGTGCTTCGCGTGCCGCGCCGTGGTGACGCCGCGCGAGCAGCTGTCGCCTCAGTATGTGTACGAGGTGTCGTGTCCGCATTGCGCGGACCGCGCGCAAGCCGGCTGAGCGTGCCGGCGGCCCGGATCTGGCCCGGGCGAGCATATTGTTTCATTCAAGTGCAATGTTATAATCCTGCTCGTCCGTTTGCCGCTGATTGCCGGGGCATGCCGACGTCGAGACCCGCACCATACTGGTAAGCGGCGGCCTGCAGGATCCACCACTCCTTATATGACCAGCATCCGGTTTTCTTTCGCTAAAGCATTTCGCTTCCACTGCCGAACAGCGCGATTTTCAGGCCTGGACGCCCACGCATGATCGTTTCCTCCATGTTCAGCAGTATCTGGCGCTATCGCGGCTTCATCACTGGCAGCGTCAAACGCGAATTCCAGATCAAGTACCGCAATTCCCTTCTCGGCGCGGCCTGGACCATTCTTAACCCGCTGTCGATGATCGTGGTCTATACGGTCATCTTTTCCCAGGTGATGGGTTCACGCCTCCAAGGTGTCGATACACCGTTCGCCTACAGTATTTACCTGTGCGCCGGGATCCTGACCTGGGGCTTGTTTGCCGAAATCACGACGCGCAGCCAGACCGTTTTCCTGGAAAATTCCGGCCTGATCAAGAAACTGCAGTTTCCTCGCCTGTGTCTTCCGGTCATCGTTCTCCTGAGTGCTCTCATCAATTTCGGGATCATTTTTGGTTTGTTTACGGCCTTCCTGATACTCAGTGGAAATTTCCCGGGCCTGGTCTATTTCGCGATCTTTCCCGTTTTGCTCGTGCAAGTCTTGTTGTCGATCGGACTTGGCATGATTCTCGGCGTCCTGAATGTGTTTTTCCGCGACGTCGGACAGTTTTTCCTGATCTTCCTGCAGTTCTGGTTCTGGTTCACGCCGGTGGTGTATCCGGTTGCGGCACTCCCGCTCGCCGTGCGCCACTGGCTCAGCTGGAATCCGATGGCCGTATTGATGTCGGCCTACCAGACGATCCTGGTACACGGACAAGGACCTGAGTGGAGCAGCCTCGTGCCGGCCCTCGTCATTGGACTGCTCCTCTGCGCGGGCGGGTTCCAGCTGTTCCGCAAACGCGTTGGCGACATGGTGGATGAACTCTAATGGGCAGTATCAGCGTCAAACAGCTAGGCAAGGCCTACAAGCAGTACAACACCCGCTGGAGCCGTCTGGCCGAGTGGATCCTTCCTGGCCAGCGTGCGCGCCACAGTGTCAAATGGGTCATTCAAGATATTAATTTCCAACTGGCGCCAGGCGAGGCGGTCGGCATCATCGGCGTCAATGGCGCCGGCAAAAGCACACTGCTCAAACTCATCACCGGAACGACGCAGCCCACCACCGGCAGTGTGACCATGACCGGGCGCGTCGCGGCCTTGCTTGAATTGGGCATGGGATTCCATCCTGATTTCACCGGCCGCCAGAATGCCTTCATGGCCGGCCAGCTGATCGGCCTGAGCGTCGAGGAAATCACGACCCTCATGCCGCAGATCGAACAGTTTGCGGAAATCGGCGACTATATCGACCAGCCGGTCCGGGTGTACTCATCCGGCATGCAAATGCGCCTGGCTTTCAGCGTTGCGACCGTCAAGCGGCCCGATGTCCTGATCATCGACGAAGCCTTGTCGGTAGGCGATGCATTTTTCCAGCACAAGAGCTTTGACCGCATCCGCGAATTCCAGAAGCTGGGCACCACCCTGCTGATCGTCAGCCACGACCGTGCGGCGATCCAGTCGATTTGCGACCGCGCCATCCTGCTCGACCGCGGAAGTATCGCCAGGCAAGGTTCGCCCCAGGAGGTCATGGACTATTACAATGCCCTGATTGCGGAACGCGACAATTCGACCGTTGCGCTGACGGTCACGCCGAGCGGCCAGGTCCAGACGTCATCGGGAACCGGTGCGGCCACCGTGACGTCGATCACACTGCACGACGAGGCTGGCGCGGCGCTCGAGGTTGTCAATGTCGGCGCGCTCGTCACACTGCGGGTACAGGTTCGTATCGACACGAACCTGCCACGGCTGGTGTTTGGTTACATGATCAAGGACCGGCTCGGGCAACAGATGTACGGCACCAATACACATCACATGAATGCGCCGCTCACGGACCTGGTTGCGGGCGACACGGTTGAATACCGTTTCCAATTTCCGCTCAACCTCGGTCCCGGCAGCTATTCGATCACGACCGCGCTGACCAGCAGCGACACCCACCTTGCCGACAATTACGAATGGCGCGACCTGGCCGCGCTGTTCATGGTGATGAACATGAGCCGCAATGTTTTCGTCGGCACCAGCTGGCTCGAGCCTACCGTTGAGATAATTCGATGAGCAATACCTTTTACCGCGCGTTTGAAGACGAGCACCGTGGTTCGCGCGATGTCATCAAGGCGCGTTTGCGCGCCTACGAGCCCTTTCTGCTGCCGCTGCGCGCGGCCCTGGCGGCGCCCACTGCACTCGATCTGGGATGCGGACGCGGCGAGTGGCTGGAACTTCTGACCGAACATGGCTTCGACGCCCGCGGCGTCGACCTCGATGAAGGCATGCTGGCAGCGTGCCGCGAACGTGGCTTGCAGGTGCAAACGCAGGACGCGCTCGGCAGCCTGCGCGCGCAGCCTGATGCCAGCCTGGCAGTCATCTCGGCGTTTCATCTGGTCGAACATATTCCCTTCGACGATGTACAGGAACTGATTGCCGAGTCCTTGCGTGCCTTGCAGCCGGGCGGCTTGCTGATCATGGAAACGCCCAATCCCGAGAATCTCGTCGTGGCGACCTCGGGTTTTTATATGGATCCCTCGCACCTGCGCCCGATTCCGCCAATGCTGCTGGAGTTTGTCGTCGGCTTCGCCGGTTTCCCGCGCCATAAAGTGCTGCGCCTGCAGGAACCGGAAGCATTGCACGGCCCAGTCACGCTCGAACCCATCAATTTTTTGAATGGCGTCAGTCCGGATTTCAGCGTCGTGGCTCAGAAAACAGGACCGGAAGCGCTGCTGGCAGGGTTCGACCAGGCTTTCGCGATGCGTTTCGGGATCGAATTGGCCGACTTGTCGAGCCGGTACCATCAACAGCAGCATGATGCACGCACCGCCATCGAGGCCGAGGTGCTCCGCCTCGATGAACGCGTGGCGGCAATCGAGGGAGGTGCGGCCAGCGTGATCGACCGCGCGCTGTCCATGGTTGCTCAGGCCAATGAAAGCATGCGCTCGGCACAACTCGACCTCTCCATTGCCCTGCAACGTGAGCGCAGCATGGCCGACTGGTCGCGCAGGATTGAACAGCAGAACGTAACCTTGTCCACCGAAGTCGCCGAAAGAAAACACCAGTTGGCGCAGGCGCTCGCGGTGCAGTCCCTTGGCGAAGAACAGTCGAAACAGCTGCAACATGCACTCGGCCTCGCCGAGGAACGGGCTGCACAGGCAGACGAAGCCATGAAACTGGTTCAGCAGGCACAGGAAATGCAACGGCAGCTCGAGCATGCAATGGCGCAGGTCGCAGCGGCTGAACATTCGGTATCCGTCGTGTATGCCAGCACCTCCTGGAAATTGACGTCGCCGGTACGCTTCGCATCCCGCGTGGTCGGGCGTCTTGTACGTGGCCTGCGGCTGGGTGGGCTGCGCAGCAGGACCAGCGGCGTGCTGCGCCGGATGGCCGCGCGCATCGTCCGGAAAATGATGGGCCATGGGCGCCTGGCACGCTGGGGCATGGGCTTTTTGGCCAGTCGTCCCGGCCTCAAGGCGCGCCTGCGCCGCCTGGTTGGCACTGCCTCCTCCCCCTCCGAGCAGTCCTGGCGCGGCTCCGCTGCGTCCGCCAGCGTGGGCGGGGCCGGTGACATGACACCCCGTGCCGCACGGCTGCTCGCTGACCTGAAAAAATCCGCCGCCGAGAAAGAGCACTGATGCGTATCGTGATCGACATGCAAGGCGCGCAGGCGGGCAACGGCAAGCGTGGCATTGGCCGATACACGCTGGCGCTGAGCCAGGCGATCGCGCGCGCGCGTGGCACGCATGAAATTTTGCTTGCGCTTAACGGCGCGCTGCCCGAATCGATCGATTCGATCCGGGCCGCATTCACGGACCTCCTGCCACCCGAAGCCATTCGTGTATGGGATTGCCCGACACCGGTTGCTTACGCCGAATCATCGAATCACTGGCGCCGGAGCAGCGCCGAACTGCTGCGCGAAGCTTTCCTGTCCAGCCTGGCGCCTGATGTGGTCCTGGTGTCGAGCCTCTTCGAAGGACTGGGCGACGATGCGGTCACCAGCGTGGCCATGCTCAGTGCGAACTTCCCTACCGCCGTTGTCCTGTACGACCTGATTCCCTTCATCCGGCGCCAACCCTACCTGGACAATCCCGTGGTCGAGGCATGGTATGAGAACAAGATCGGCCATTTGCGCCGCGCCGACCTGTTGCTGGCAATTTCGGCATCGTCGCGCCAGGAAGGGATCGACCACCTTGGCTTTCCTGCCGCTGCGTGTGTCGAGATCTCGACGGCGGCCGACGGCCATTTTCGCCCCGAAACTATTGATCCTGAACGCGCAAGCACAATCCGGCAGCGCTATGGACTGGTGCGTCCGTTCGTGATGTATACCGGCGGCATCGACCACCGGAAGAATATCGAGGGACTGATCCGGGCTTTCGCATTGCTCCCGGAAGGAATGCGCAAGGGCCATCAATTGGCAATCGTCTGCGCCGCCCACGCCGGCGCCCGCGATGCCCTGATGAGCCTGGCCAAGAAATTACAGCTGCCAAACGATGCACTGGTCTTGACGGGGTATGTCCCCGAGGATGAACTGGTCACCTTGTACAACCTGTGCGAAGTGTTCGTATTCCCTTCCTTGCACGAAGGTTTCGGCTTGCCTGCGCTGGAAGCCATGTCATGCGGGCGCGCCGTCATTGCATCGAATACGTCCAGCCTGCCGGAAGTGATCGGACGCGAGGACGCGCTGTTCGATCCCTCCAGCGATACCGCCATTGCCGACAAGCTGAAACAGGTTCTCGGCGACGGTGCCTTCCGTGCCAGCCTCGCGCAGCATGGCCTGGAACAGGCGCGCCGTTTTTCCTGGGACGGCAGCGCGCAGCGCACGCTGCGCGCGCTGGAAGACCGGCACGCCACCGTCGCGCCGCTTCCCATTCGGTTTGCCAGGCGCCCGAAACTGGCCTACGTCTCGCCCCTGCCGCCACTGCGGAGCGGCATCAGCGACTACAGTGCCGAATTGCTGCCTGAACTTTCGCGCTTGTACGATATCGACGTTATTGTCGCGCAGGATCAGGTGGATACGCCGTGGATCCGCGCCAACTGCGCGCTACGCAGCGTGGACTGGTTCCGGAAAAATGCCGGCCGCTATGACCGTGTCCTTTACCACTTCGGCAATTCGGCTTTTCATCAGCACATGTTCGATTTGCTCGACGAGATTCCCGGCATCGTCATGCTGCATGATTTTTTCCTGTCCGGGGTCGTTGCTCACATGGAAGTCACCGGATACCGGCCTGCCTGCTGGGCACGCCAGTTATATGAAGGCCACGGCTACGGCGCCATCGCGCATCGTTTTCGTGCGGCTGATACGGCCGACGTGGTATGGGCATATCCATGCAACGCAGCGGTGTTGCGCGGCGCCCTGGGCGTGCTGGTCCACTCCGAGTACTCTCGTCGCCTTGCGGCCGATTGGTATGGGCCCACTGCGGCGCAGGACTGGCACGTCGTGCCACTGCTGCGTGTGGCTGAACCGGCGCCACAGCGCGCGACGGCGCGCACCGCGCTGTCGCTCGCTGAAGACGACTTCGTGGTGTGCAGTTTCGGCCTGCTCGGCCCAAGCAAGCTGAACGATCGCTTGCTGGCAGCCTGGCTGAACTCGGCGCTGGCGGCAAACCCGCGTTGCGTTCTGGTCTTCGTCGGCGAAAACCAGCCGAATGCATATGGGCAAGAACTGGTTGCGGCAATACGGAGCAGTGGTCTGGGCGCGCGCATCCGGATTACCGGCTGGACCGATACGGCGACATTCCGCCGCTATCTTGCGGCAGCCGATGTCGGCGTACAACTGCGCAGCAAGTCGCGCGGCGAGACCTCGAGCGCAGTCCTCGATTGCATGAATTACGGCTTGCCCGTCATCGTCAACGCCAACGGCAGCATGGGCGACTTGCCCGGCGAAGGCGTCTGGATGCTGCCGGACCTGTTCGAGGACGCCGAACTGACGACTGCGCTGGAAAGCTTGTGGCGCGCACCGGTCCGGCGCCAGCAGCTGGGCGCACGTGCGCGCCAGATCATCCTCGACGATCATGCCCCGCGCAAATGCGCCCTCGGCTATGCCCATGCCATCGAAACGGCCTACCAGCGGGCTGCCAGCAATTGCAATGCAATGACTGCGGCCGTGGGCCAGCTTGACCATGCGCCGCAGGACGACGCGCCATGGATCGCGTTTGCCCAGGCCACCGCGCGCTCGATTGCACCGCCGCTCCCGATGCGGCAGCTCCTGCTGGATATTTCAGAACTGGTGCAGCGCGACGCAAAAAGCGGCATTCAGCGCGTGGTGCGCAGCATCCTGCGCGAGCTGCTGGACAATCCGCCAGCCGGATTTCGCGTCGAGCCGGTGTTTGCGACAACCACGCAGGGATACCGTTACGCGCGCCACTTCACGCTGGCCATGCTCGACTGCCCCGGCGGCGTACTGGAAGACGACGTCATCGACTACCAGCCGGGCGACTTGTTCCTCGGCCTGGACTTGCAACCTCAGGTGGTGACGGCGCAGCAGCCGTTCTACCGCCATCTGCGCCGTGCCGGAGTCCAGGTCCAATTCGTCGTGTATGACCTGTTGCCGATCACCCTGCCTGACGCTTTCCCGCCCGGGGCGGAACATGGCCACGGACAGTGGCTGCAAGTTGTGGCCGAAAGCGACGGGGCCGTCTGCATTTCCGCAGCGGTGGCACATGAAATGCAGGAGTGGCTGGACCGCACCGTGGATGCGCGGACGCAGACGTTCAAGATCGCGAGCTTCCATCTGGGCGCCGACATCCACGCCTCGCTGCCATCGCTCGGCCTGCCATCGGACGCCGCGACGCTGCTGACACAGTTACGGCGCGTGCCGACTTTCCTGATGGTCGGCACCATCGAACCGCGCAAAGGCCATGCCCAGACCCTTGCTGCCATTGAATTGCTGTGGGACCGGAACGAAGACGTCAACCTGGTAATTGTCGGCAAGCAAGGCTGGATGGTGGAACCCTTGATCGACCGATTGAACCATCACGGCGAACTGAACCAGCGCCTGTTCTGGCTCAATGCCATCAGCGACGAATTCCTCGAACAGGTGTACGACGCCAGCGCTTGCCTGATTGCAGCCAGCGCCGGTGAAGGCTTCGGCCTGCCCCTGATCGAAGCAGCGCAGCACGGACTGCCTGTCATCGCACGCGACATTCCCGTGTTCCGCGAAGTAGCGGGTGAGCATGCGCTTTATTTCGATGGCGCGACCCCACAGGCCCTGGCCGACGCGCTGGCCGGCTGGCTCGAAGGGCACCGTGCCGGCGTCACCATTGCATCGCGCGCGATGCCGTGGCTGACATGGCGTGACAGCACGTGCCATCTGCTGGCGGCGCTGGGTTTGCAGGCCGGCCGGTAAGCAACCCGTCGCACCACGCGGACCGGTTCCCGCGTTGAACCGATTTCTTCAACTGGACGACAATGAACGACATGCCATCCGCACCCATGAGTAACTTCCTGAAATTTTGCTGGTGCGGAGCGGTACTTGTCCTGTTGGTCATTTTCGGGTTCCGCTACCACGGCATGAATGCGGTCGTCATGGCCGACGAGTGGTATTACAGCAGCCTGACGCGACTGACAGCGCCAGCGGACAGTTCGATACCGTCGTATTTTTACAATGCGATCTACCGCACCACCACCGCATGCGGCCCTGGTTTCCTGGACTGCGTCCGGCTGTTCAACAGCGTGTTTTTCCTTGCCTCCGCACCCTTTATTTACATGGTGGGGCGCAGGTTTCTCAGTAACAACATTGCCAGCCTGGTGGCGCTGCTGGCGATGCTGGGACCGGTCAACAGCTATACCGCTTACTTCATGCCGGAGTCATTTTATTTCTGCATGTTCTGGGTCACCAGCTGGATCGCCTTCCGCTTCAATGACCAACCCGGGCTCACCCGTGCAGCAGCCCTTGGCGCCTGCATCGGCGCCCTCGCCCTGATCAAGCTGCATGCGCTGTTTCTGATACCGAGCCTCGCCGCATTCGTGCTGTACAGCTGCCTGCGCGGCAAGCCATGGTCTCAACCTCGTGCATGGCGCCAGGCCGTTGGCTGCATCGCCCTGATGCTCGTCGTGACGGTGGCGGTGCGCCTCGGCTTCGGCTATCTTGCCGCCGGCAAGAATGGCCTTAGCCTGGCGGGCAGCCTGTATGCGGCCCAGGCCGGTAACTCGACCGGACAGAAAATACCCTTGTTGCAATTAATTCAGCTCAGCTTGTTCAATCTGCGCGGCCATCTTTCCGCACTCACGATCCTGTTCGCCGTGCCAATCGCGGCGCTCGTGGCGCACGGGTTCGAGCGCCGGGCAGCAGTGGAAGGCGCTGCGCCACGTTCGCCACTGGCGGTGTACACGACCCTGATCCTGCTGGCACTGCTTTGCATGACGGTTACGTTTACCGCTTTCGTGGCCGGCAATGGCTATGAAACCAATTTCAGGTTGCATATGCGGTATTACAATTTCGCGTTGCCGCTGCTGGTCATGTTCGGCGCCGCCCAGGTCGGCCGGGGCGGCAAGGTTCCCACACTGCTCGCGGTGACGGTGGCAACGTTGCTGGCAGCCACGATCGTATTCACGATCGCCACCTCATGGCAGCCCTTTACGCCAAGCATGGTCGACAGCCCGGAATTTCGCGGCATGTCCAGCCGGCGTGCGGCGTTTTTCATCCTGGGCGCATTGTCTCTGCTGAGCGTGGCCGGCTGGATCCGGCGCCGCGATCTGGGGGCGCGCATTTTCCTGTTCGGGTTCATGCCGCTGTACGCAGTCTCGGCCAGCATCAACATCCACCACGAAGTGCGTGCGGGTGGCGCCACCAATGACTTCGACCGTGCCGGCATCTTTACCCGGCAATTTCTCACCGCGGCGCAGCGCGACAAACTGGCGGTCGTCGGGACCGACCCAAGCGGCATGTTCCGCACCCGCTTTCACATCGATAATAATCTGGCCTCGCAGCAAACAGTGACGCAAAACACACCGGTAGACCTCAAAACACTGCCCGCGGGTACGGCATGGCTGCTGTTGTTGGGCAGCTATCCGACGCCAGAGGGAGCGGTCGTCCGAGCACACGGCCGCGGTTATTCGATTGTAGAGCTCGGGGCAGCGGCGGCACACGATGGCACCGGCAAATGAGGACTGACAGTTCCCGTCCGAGAGAACAAGGCGCTGTACCTGTTCTCTATGGAAGACGCCGACTGCCGCCCTGAGCAAATTCTCTGAGGAATGAATGCGCTGCTGGTCAACGGCCCAGCGCCAGTCCAGATAGTTCGGCAGGAAGCGCGTGGCGACACCGCATTTGATTCACGAAGGCGTCGAAGGAACGCGCGTCCAGGGCAATCTCCCGCAGTGAGCAGTCCGGGTTGGACCTCGACCGCAGGAAATAATTCACTTTTCCCTATGTAACGAGTACAGCGCCAGCACAACGCGCGCTGACGAGGCGTCGGATCAGGCGCCCGCGCGCCAGTCGGCCAGGCGTTTCTGCAACTGCTCCCACTGATAGAACTGACGGTACTCGTAATACAAGGTCCCGGCATGAGGCCGTTCCAGCGTTCGGGCAATAGCGACCGGCTGCAAGGTCTGAACCCGCCGCAGCAGGTAGTGCAGCAGCACAAAGGGGAACAATCCAATCCATGTCACGCGCTGTGACGGATAGCAGAGGCACAATCGCAGGTAGCGCAAGCGTTGAGCGAATGGAATAGCCGACCGTTCGACCAGCCCGTTGCTGGCCATCGGCGACAGCACGTTGAACCACGGCCCCCTGCAGCCGAGCCGGTTGTACAAAGCATATTGGCGCAGGCGCCCGAGCAGGCCGGCGCGCAGTGCGATGTCGGCGCTGATGGCATGCAGGCAATCGTGGTCGTGGTGCCCGCCTTCCCACGCCGTGACGTGAATCGATGCGATATTGTCGAACTGTGCAAACCACCCCTCGATCCACGCTGCCGCGCTGGCGATATGTTCAGGCAGCGTCGCGTCGTCGAGCTGCAGCGTATCGCCTGCGAAAGCAACATCGCCGGCATCGATGCCGAACGTCGATAGAACACGCAAGGATTCCGCATTGCGCCGCTGTGCGAGGGTCGGATCGGGACTGCGTGTCAAATAGGCGCAAGCGACCGCCAAACCGGCGGCGCGGCACCTTTGCAGCGTATGAAAGACGCCGAACTCATCATCCTGGTGAGCGAATAAAAACAGCGCCACCGGCGCGGCGCGGTCAATAGGCATCGAAATCGAGGAACGAGAAGCGTATCAAGGCTGGATCGAGCTCGGTAACACGTGGTGAAAAAGAACGGTAGATCAGGTTCAGCGGTGACGGGCGCATCCGCACCGGGATACTGGCATAAGTCGCCAGGCCGCGGGCTTGGTCCGGCACCAGTCCCAGGAACAAACGCAAGGGCGTCAACGGTGCGCCCGAGTCGACTGCCTGTAGCCCGATCCCGCGATCGAGCTCCGCATAAGCCGGCACCATCGTCAACGCCCGCGCATGGAACTGCCAGACAGTGCCGCGAGCACGGCATTGAATCCGGTTGATCGGGCTGCTGCAGCGCCATGCCAATGCGCTGTCGCTCCACATGCGTTCGAACGACAGGTTGGCCGGGATCGGCCCCGTGCCAAGCTTCCCCACACCGACCATTGCCTCGAGTGGACGTACCAGTTGAAAGCCGAGCTTCCGGATAAATCCCGGCGTGCTGTTGGCGTTCGCTACACCGTACACGCCATCATAGCCGGTTGCCGCACCAGCTTCAAAGGTCAACGCGGCCAGCTTGGTAAACAGGCCTTTGCCCTGGAACTGCGGACGGGTCGCAGTGTTCAATGACAAGAGCACCGATACCTCCTGACCCTCGACGCGCGCTTTGGCCGGTATGCATACGTAATGAGCAGCAAGCGTACCATCGTCAGCCCACGCGTCGAAACCCAGGGCGTTGCCGTCCGGATTGGCCGCATACAGCCAAGCGAGATAGGCGCGCGTAAAATGGCTGGTGCCGGGAAAGCATTGCGCAAACAGCTCCGCGTATTCATCCAGCGCGCGCTCGGTATAGGCTATAGGCGTAAATCGCATTATTTGAATATCCAGTATTTGCTTAGAAAGAAGCCATTCACGGCAACCACAGGCAAAGAGGCCACCTTTCCGGCCAACGCACTGTGCCACCATGCCACGCCCAGCCTGACAAGGGCAATCGTAATCAGAAAATTCATGCCGACGACGCAAATAAAGCGCACGAGAGTCGCTGGCGTCGTGACGTTCTTGAACGTCACCTTCGCGTGAAACATGTAATTAACGAGCAGGCCGGCGAGGAACCCACTGGCGGCGGCAGTCACCGGCGCCCAATGATTGCTGATCAATAGCTGCATGATGCCGATATCGATCAGGGCGCACACCAGTCCGCCCGCAACGAAGACGATAAATTGCGGTGTCAGCAGGGCGCTCAGTTTCGGCATGGCCACCGCTGTTTAGCGATCTTCTTGTGCAAGGGACGCGTCGGTACGGATGCGATATCGTTGGCCAGGAACGCCAGGACCAGTTGCATGCCCATCAGCACGGGCAGCGCCGAGAGCATGACCGTTCCGGCCGGTGTAGCCACATTTCCGCGCTCCGAGGCCAGCCAGTGCACACCACCGTAAAGCATCCCGCCGAACAATAAGACAATTCCCAACGGCAGCTCGATCGATGCAAGAGACATATTGCGTAGATAGTAATTGTAGAAAATCCGCTTGGTAAAATTTCTGGCGTGCTTGACGAGGAATTCAGTGACGATTTTGGAAATCTTCAAATTACTGACTTCGTCGCCGTAGCTCGCGTCCATCGGCACATCGACCACCACTGCGTTCAAGGTGTTGAGCCGGAACAGCATGTCGGTCTCGAAAAAATAGCGCTGGCTGATTTTATCGAAGGGCAACTGGTTCGCGACGTCGGCATGAATGGCGGTATAACCGTTGGTCGGATCGAAGACGTCCCAATAGCCTGATGACAATTTGGTCATCAGCGACAGCACCGCATTCCCGAACAACCGCACCGGTGGCATCTCCCGGATTTGTTCGAGATTGAAGAACCGGTTTCCCTTGGCATAGTCCGCCTCGCCACGCAGAATGGGCGCAACGAACTGCGTGATCAGCGAAGGGTCCATCTGGCCGTCGCCATCGACCTTGACAATGACCGTCATCCCGTCCGCAATGGCAGCCCGGTAACCGGTCATCACCGCGCCTCCGACCCCCCGGTTTTCCACATGATCGATGACCGTGACGCGAGGATCGCTGTTCCGGGAACGGACCAGGGCTCCCGACCCGTCCGGGCACTTGTCGTCGATGACATAAATGCGGCTGACCTCCGGACCGATTGCGGCGAGAACCTCGAGGATATGGCGCGTGACGCGATAGCTGGGGATGACGACGGCGATGGTTTCTTGGGTGTTCATACTGGGTGCCAGAGTGGGGAGACGATGAGGCGCTATTATTGCCGAACTGCTTAAAAAACCCAAATAAAGCACTAAATAAATTTATTTTCAATAAAAATTACGCTGGCCCCACCTCCCCTTTTGGCCCGGCGCACTGGTGCTATAATCGCCACGATCAAAAATCAGCTCATCAAGCGGCCTGACTTGGCTCATTGCGCGCGCCCTGCCGGCCCTGCAAGCGCTGTCGTTGCGAACGGTTGGCCTGGCTTGCGCACCGGTTCGGGGTTCGGCCATGGCCATTACCCGTCACTTCCGCGCATGCCCCGCTTCGGGCGCAAACCGCCACTGCAGCCCTGAACATAGCACTATGTGTAGATTTGATTTCCGCTGTCTCACGGCAGATTCGCCAGTCATTCGACACCTGGCGACACGCCCTGCTATTTCACCAGATCCAGGATATTTCGTATGATGCAAAAAACAACCGGTCGATCCGAGCCGTCTGCAGGCACTCGCGGAGTCATTCTCGTGCTGATTATGGCGATATGCGTCACCTGGTTATATCGCCAGCAAATATTGAATGGTTTTACGGTACTCGCCGGCGACCGGTACGACGGCGTCATCTCGACGACCATCCTTGAACACTGGTACAAGGTATTTCAAGGCCGGGCGAATTGGGCTGAAGTGAATTATTTCTTCCCACACGTGCGCAGCCTGGCCAACACGGACGGCTACTTTATCGTGGGCCTGATTTATGTTCCGTTTCGTGTGCTTGGCTTCGACCCTTTCCATTCCGCGGAACTGGCGAACATGGTCGTGAAGGCGATCGGCTACCTCGGCATGTACTGGATGTGTCGCCGCGTGTTCTCTCTGCCTTTTCACTGGGCGGTGTTCGCTGCCATATTATTCACGTTAAGCAATGGCATGACAGTCCACAGTTCACGCTCGCAACTTGCGACAGTCGCGTTAACACCTTACATGGCGCTGCTTTTATGGAAAGCAGCAAATGCCGCGAAAAACGGTCACTTCAGCCAGGTCCGTCTTTTCGGAGCATTGGCAGGATTGCTGTTTGGTGCGTGGTGCCTCACATGTTTTTACGCTGCCTGGTTCTTCTTTTACTTCTTCATCGTCTTTTCGGTCATTGCCCTGCTTATCTATGGCAAGGCTGGCCTGAAGCTCGTCAAGGAACAGGCTTTCGGACACCCCGGCAGCTATGCGGTCGTTCTCGCGGCATCACTGCTGGCGATTGGACCTTTCCTTTACGCGTTTTTTCCGAAATCGCAAGAAACCGGGGTGCGCAGTTATTCAGAGTCCCTGGCCTACACGGTACCTCCGGAAAATATCCTGCAGCTAGGAACTGAAAATCTCTTTGTTGGCAAACTATATAATGAGGTCTTGCTAAAATTCGAGCCAACTTACTCACCACCAAACGAATACTACAATACCGGTTTCGGCATTTTTCTATTCGCGCTATTTTTGGTGGCGATCATCCAGATGATCAGGCAATATCGAAAAACTAACAACAAGCTGCTTTTTGCGTTGATGCTTGCCACGGTAATCACCTGGCTGACCACGCTCAATTTCAGCGGGAACAGCTTGTGGTTCGCGGTTTTCCACAGCATTCCGGGTGCGAAGGCACTGCGCGTGGTTTCCGCTTACTACGTTTTTCTGGCGCTGCCCATCATCGTTATCGCTGTTCGCTATCTCGCCATGCGCCGGCTGCCGGTATTGCTGGCGTCGGTCATTGCCGCGCTGCTGATCGTGGAAGAGCTCAACGCTCCCGCACTTGGGCTGAACCGAAAAGCAGAGCTCGAACGCATTGTGCTGCCACACACGCCACCGGACCAATGCAAGGCTTTCTATACCTCCGGGTGGCGCAATCAAGCCGAGCTTGCTGGGCCTGCGGAAATTTATGCGCATAACGTCACTGCAATGTTAATCGCCCAGAAATTGGAAATTCCCGCTGTAAATGGTATCGCGTCATTCATGTCAGCAGATTGGGACTTCGCCAATCCGAACAAACCGAATTACGATGCGCGAGTCCGGTCGTATGCCAGCAAGAACGATGTCAAAGGGCTGTGCCGGCTTGACTTGAACGATAAAACGTGGAGCGTGGTCGATCCCTCGACCATCCGAACGCTCCCGCTTGACTTGCCGTTTTTTGAAAAGAGCGCATGGACTGGTGGCGTGGCAAGCGTTAGCGGCCTCAATGCGCCGGAGCCATGGGGCAGCTGGTCGATCGCAAAACGTATTAAATTCGAGTTCACCGAGCCATTGCCGCCGAAGTTCGAGTTGCATGTCACTGGCCATGCGTTTGCACATAACAACGGAAAGGACTTTGTCGTCACATTGCATTCGGCAAAGTCCGAAGAGGCGACCGCGCCTGGGGCTGTGCAGAAGTTCTCGATGTCGGGAGAAAAAGACGCTGAACGTATCATGCGCTTCGACAATCCCGCAGGCCTGAGGAGTATCACCATTGTCGTCCCTCATCCAGTCTCGCCTGCAGACGTCGGCGCACCGGGAGATGACCGGACACTCGGCCTTGCCCTGGCCAAGCTGAGCATAGTCCCACTGTGACACCCGTCGAATTCTCCGGGCATCTGTCATGAAGCATCCTCCCGGTCAGGCCCCTGCTCGTCTGTATTCTCTCGACGTATTGCGCGGTGCTGCTGCGCTCGCCGTGATTTTCTGGCATTGGCAGCATTTCTTCGCGCCACTGAACCCATTGGGCGCCCCTTTGCTGCAATCTCAACAGCCGTTCTTCCCTGCACTGTCCTTCCTGTATCGTCACGGCTATACCGCAGTCCAGCTGTTTTTCTGCTTGTCCGGGTTTGTCTTTTTCTGGCTCTATGCAGGACGCGTCGCTGATCGGTCCATTTCGTTCCAGCGCTTTTCAATCCTGCGCCTGTCGCGCCTTTATCCACTCCATCTCGCAACACTCCTGCTGGTGGCGCTTGGACAGCTCGCATACCTCGCGATGACACAAAAGCCATTCGTTTACCAGTACAACGACTTGTATCACCTGTTCCTGAACGTCTTTTTTGTATCAGCGTGGGGATTCGAAAAGGGATTCTCGTTCAATGCGCCGATATGGTCGGTCTCGGTCGAAATATTCCTATATGGAATATTCTTTGCTCTGTGCCGCCAAACCAGATCAGGATGGATCAGCGTAGTGACGGGCATCATCGCCGGATGCATCATGCAAAAATTTGTCGGCCCCCTCGGCGTGGGCATGGTTTTCTTTTTCCTGGGCGGAGCCGTCTATCTTGGCAATCATGCCATGCGGCCCCATGCCGGCAATCTCGCCCTCCACTGGGTGATTCCGGGCCTGACCGCCATGCTCTGGATAATGGTGATCAACGTGTCCGATCCCCAGTTGCAGCGACCTGCACCAGCGATTTTGCAATGGCTGATTGCGGATTTTTTCAGTGCCTGGACACTCGTTCTTTTTCCACTGACGATACTCTCGCTTGCGCTGATCGAAACCCGCCGGGGTTCCCTGTTCCGGCGGATGGCCTTCATCGGAAACCTGTCATACTCCTGTTACCTCCTGCATTTTCCATTTCAGCTTGCCGTCGCGATAGCCATGGCAACATGGCAGCTGGACCCGCAAATCGTTTATTCACGTGCATTCATGCTTATTTTTTTCACAGCGCTTATTCCGGCTTCGTTCGCAAGTTACTGGTTTTTCGAGATGCCGGTACAGCGCTGGCTGCGCAAGCGCTATACCGCGGCCGGCGAAACATGTCACGCCTGACGCCGCGCCGTGTGCATCGAATTTCCTGGATAGTCCAAATGCCTGATCAATTTTCGCAATGCGGGGCAAGCCGACCCGCATCGAGCGAATTCAACGGCGCTGCCGCCGGATATCACCGTTGTACCCAGCGTGGTTGCACCTGACCACGCGGCGCCACACACCACCCCAGGAGCTACATTCATGCCACCCCAATCCGCCGGTCCGGCATCCAGCCGTTCTATCTGCAATGGCACTTTCAATCCACTCAGCGTGGCGGTCATCCTGCCTTGTTATAACGAAGAAGCCGCCATTGCGACCGTTGTGACGGACTTCAGGAAGGCCCTGCCAGATGCACGCATTTATGTCTACGACAATAATTCGAAAGACCGCACATCGGCTGTGGCGGCCGCGGCTGGCGCCATTGTGCGGACTGAAACGCTGCAGGGAAAGGGGAATGTGGTGCGGCGCATGTTTGCCGATATCGACGCCGACATTTACCTCATGTGCGATGGGGATATTACTTACGACGCTGCCAGCGCGCCTGCGCTGGTCACCAAGCTCATCGACGAAAATCTCGATATGGTCGTCGGCTGCCGCGTCGATCAGGACGTCGCCGCCTACCGCGCCGGGCACCGCTTCGGCAATGCCCTGTTCACGGGTTTCGTCGCGAACCTGTTCGGCAACCGCTTCACGGATATTCTTTCTGGCTATCGCGCCTTTTCGCGCCGCTACGTCAAATCGTTCCCGGCTTTGTCGAATGGCTTCGAAATCGAGACCGAACTGACCGTGCATGCGCTGCAGCTGCGCATGCCAATCGGCGAAATCGATACGCCATACGGCGCACGCGTCGAAGGATCGACCAGCAAGCTGTCGACGTATCGCGATGGCTACCGCATCATGGTCATGATCATCAAACTGTTCAAAAATGAGCGCCCGCTGGCATTCTTCAGCCTGATTTTTGCCGCATTCGCCTTGCTGTCGCTGGGTTTGTCGGTACCATTGATCGTCACCTATGTGCACACCGGACTGGTGCCGCGCCTGCCGACGGCGGTGCTGGCCACCAGCACGATGCTGTTGGGTTTTCTGTCGATGACCTGTGGCCTGATCCTCGACACCGTGACACACGGCCGGCGCGAGATCAAACGCCTTGCTTATCTGACGGTATCGTCTACTGGCGCCCGCGTCGAACGCAACAGCCAGGCGCGCCCTTGAACCAGTTCCAGCGATTTTTATTGACCGGCGCGCTCGGTTTTGCCGTTGATTTTTCCATTCTCTATGTGGCCGTCAATGTCGGCGGCCTCGGCCCGGTAAGCGGACGCTTGTTGTCGTTCGTGATCGCGGCCAGCGTTACCTGGAAGGTCAACCGCCATTTCACGTTCGCCTCGTCGCAGGACCCGGCCACTTGGCAATGGATACGTTACCTCTGCACGACGGCGATTGGCGGCGCCATCAACATCGGGGTCTATCGGCTTTGGCTGATGTTCACGGCACCTGACAACCTGAACCTGTTCGCCGCGGTGGTGGCCGGATCGGCAGTGGCGCTGATCTTTAACTTTGCCCTGTCCAAATACATCGTGTTCAATCGCTGACGCTGCGCGCGGCGCACCGCTGCGCAACGAATCAGTTGAGCGACTTAGGCTGCCCGCCAAGCAACACGGCGACCTGCTGCCGCGCTGCCTTGGTGGAGGTCGATCCAGGCGGTGGTACGGCTGCGGCCGGCGCGACCGCGGGTTCGTATGGCTTCAGGAACCATGGATCCACTTTGTCGCGGCGGGGGAACGGTCCGTTGGACCTGGCGTGGCGCTCTGGCCGTTCGCTCCCCTCTCCTTCCGGACGCCGCGCGCGCGGCGCAGCCGAGCGTTCACCGGCATCGCGTGGCGCACGTGCAGCTGCCGCCGGCGCCGGATTGAACCCGGTCAGCTCACCGCGCGTGATGGTCTGCTTGATCAGCTTTTCGATATCCACGAGCAGGCGCTCGTCCTTGTCCGAGAAGACCGACAAGGCGTCACCCGACGCGCCGGCGCGACCGGTACGGCCGATGCGGTGCACGTAATCTTCTGCGTTGTACGGCAGGTCATAATTGATCACGCACGGCAGGTCGGTGATGTCGAGGCCGCGCGCGGCCACGTCGGTGGCAACCAGCACTTCGATTTCACCCCGCTTGAACGCGTCCAGGGCGGCCATGCGCTCCTGCTGCGTTTTATCGCCGTGAATGGCCGACGCCTTGATGCCGCTCTGCTCCAGGAAGCGCGACAATTTCGACGCGCCGATCTTGGTATTCGAGAACACGATCACCTGCTTCAAGCCGCGCTGGCGAATCAGGTGCTCAACGACTGCGTCTTTCTGGCTGTCGGCAATCTTGTAGACGATCTGCGTGACTTTTTCGGCGGTGGCGTTGCTGCGCGCCACCTCGATGGTTACCGGATCGTTCAGGAAGGTGGCGGCCAGGCGCTTGATTTCGGGCGAGAAGGTCGCCGAGAACATCAGGTTCTGGCGTTGCTTCGGCAGCATGTTGATGATGCGTTGCAGATCGGGCAGGAAGCCCATGTCGAGCATGCGGTCGGCTTCATCCATGACCAGCATCTGCACCGCGCCCAGGCTGACGTTTTTCTGCTCGACGTGGTCGAGCAGGCGGCCCGGGGTGGCGATGACGATTTCGATGCCACCGCGCAGCAGCACGGTTTGCGGCTTCATGTCCATGCCGCCGAACACGACGGTCGAACGCAGCGCCGTGTGCTTGGCATAGGCCTTGACGTTTTCCGCCACCTGCACGGCCAGTTCGCGGGTCGGCGTCAGGATCAGCGCGCGCACCGGATGGCGCGCCGGTGACATGCTGGCGCTGGCGTGTTCCAGCAGCAGCTGGATGATCGGCAACGAAAAGCCGGCCGTCTTTCCGGTGCCGGTCTGGGCCGCGCCCATGACGTCGCGGCCCTGCAAAACGATCGGGATCGCCTGTGCCTGAATCGGGGTCGGGTGCACATAACCCTGGTCGGTCAGCGCGCGCAGGATCTCCGGCGCCAGGCCGAAATCGGCAAAGCGCACGGGCGCCGCTTCTGCCGTGCCGGCGTCAGCGCCGGTATCGGGTTGGATCGGTGTTTCTGACATGGTTGCCTTCCGGGCGAATAGGGTTCAGCTCTACGGCCGGGCGTGCGGCCAGCGCCGCCAATGGGGCAACACTTGACGCGAAGGTGGCGGAAATCGAGCCGCCGCAAGGGCGAGGCCCGCGGCCGGCTCGAATGCACGGTGGCGCCGTCAACAACGGACGCACGGACGTAGATGCACTAATAGTCCCTGAAGGTTACCCTAAATCGATGCAACTGTATATGGCGGACCTGTTCCGGACGCCCTTCCCCACGCAGCCGCATTGCCGCCTGAACAACAAACTTCCGCTTGTTTTTTATTGCTTAACGTCACTTTACATGGCTTTACATGCTGCACCCTGTTGCTCCAAGTCACCTTACCGATAACATGGCAAGACTCCACCGCAAAGGAAAACAGTATGGTTGCCCCGATCAGCAGCAGCACCGTCAGCAATTGGTCCGATTCGCTGTTCAACAAGCTCGATACCAAAAAACAGGGTTACGTCGACCAGTCCGACCTGGCTGCCGCCCTTGGAACCGATGAAACCGGTTCGGCCACCAACAGCGACGACGCCGCCGCGATGCTCAAGCAGATCGACGGCGACGGCGATGGCAAGATCACCAGGAGCGAATTGTCGACGGCAATCAGCAAGGTGGCCGATGAACTGAATGCGCAGTTCGACAGCAGCCGGGTGGGCAACTCGCAAGCGTCGGCAAGCGGGGCCACGGCTGACGCGGCAAACGACGACAACGACAACGACAACGACGATACCAGCGTCGTGGCGACGGGCGCAGCAGGCAATGCTGGCGCCCCAAGGGGTACGCAGCCCGCCGGTGGCGGCGGTGGCGCGCCGGCGGCCAGCAGCAGCACCGAAGTGACCAACAAATATTCCAGCGAAGCCGACACCGACAGCAACGGCACCGTCAGCGATGATGAGGCG
>Ga0265780_10002932_pt1 | contig 22784 bp, 19 predicted proteins | sample P1T30metagenome_FD_192432 | JGI IMG/M metagenome (GOLD analysis project Ga0265780, IMG submission 192432) | Plant litter microbial communities from East Loma Ridge, Irvine, California - P1 T30 | ecosystem: Environmental > Terrestrial > Plant litter > Unclassified | place: USA: California...
CACGTCAGATACCACCCGGCTAAAAAAGTAAAAGTCCATCATACGCGTGCTCATCCTAAACCAGTCGTAATCCCAGCGCGAGTACAGCTCCATTTTGTGGGTAACCGAAAAATTGCCAATATTCCAGTCAATAAACACAGGGATGGTTTCAAAAGTATTGGCAGCATACTTGGCGCGGCCTTTCAGGTACAAATCGCAATGGTAACGCAACAAGTCAACCTGGCTGCGCGAGCCGAACTGGCTTTCGTCCTTGTTCAGTTGATCCATCAATGCGTTGATATCCGTCCGCATGGTTTTAGACGATTTGGGCAGCACCTTGCTGGCCCTTGAGCAAGCCTTGTGAAACTTAGCCGTTTGCTGTGCAAACTTGCGAATGTGGTGATCTTCCAACCTGCTGGGCAGGCGCTCCATAATGCGCGTAGGATTGTAAAATACTACCCAGGCATCGGTGCCGCTTAATCGGTGGCGATAAATGTACACGCGGTTATTCTTGAGTAACGATTTAGCCAGGAAGTTTTCGTACGGATACAGCAGGTTGTTGCTCAGGCTGTGAATAATGCGGTGGTCTTCCTTAAAATAATCGTGTTTACCAAAGTTAGAGAGCTTGGCAATAATAATGTCGTCGTCCTCAAAAGTAACGCGGAATACAAAATTGGTTGATACATTGGCGCTGATGTCGTCTATGCTCCTGATAATTTTAGAAGCATCGTAGCCTTCCCATGCCTTGCGGACAATCAGCTTACTTAATTCGTGGTCCATAATTGGTGGTTAACCTTGCGGTTATATAATCTCAAAATATCTTTTCAGTTCCCAGTCGGTTACATGCTTGTTAAACTGCCGCCATTCCCAAAGGCGGGTGTTAGTAAAATGCCGCGTAAAGCTGTTACCAAACAATTCGCGCGCAATAGCCGAACTCTTCATGGTACTGGCCGCTTCCAATAAATTGGAAGCAATACTGCCGTTGCTTTTATCAGTATACCCATTGCCTTTAACGGGCGGTATGGTTAATGGTAATTTGTTTTTAATGCCATACAAGCCCGATGCCAGTGCGGCCGACAGTGCCAGGTAAGGGTTGGTATCGGCACCTGGTATGCGGGTTTCTACCCGGGTATATTGCGGGGCAGAATTAATAACCCGCAATGCTGTGGTGCGGTTTTCAACTCCCCAGGTTAGGGTAGTGGGTGCCCAGGCACCTTCTACCAAACGTTTATAACTGTTTACCGTAGGGGCATACATGGGCGTAATATGCGGCAGGCAGTGTAACTGGCCTGCTATGTAGTGTTTCATGAGCTGGCTCATTTTCAACTCGTCTGCCTCGTCGTAAAAAAGGTTAATAGCTTTATCGGTGCTCCATAAACTTTGATGCACATGACCGCTGCAACCCGGCAGGTTTTCCGACCATTTTGCCATGAACGAAGCCATGATGCCATGTTTGGATGCAATTTCTTTAATGGCATTTTTCAGCAGCGCAGCCTTATCAGCGGCTGCTACCACATGGTCATGAATAATAGCCGCTTCGTATACGCCCGGGCCGGTTTCGGTATGCAAACCTTCCAGCGGGATACCGAATTGTTCCAATAAATTGATGAGGTCGAAATAAAAGTCGCTTTGCTGCGATAGCCGTAATATAGAATAACCGAACATGCCTTGGGTTAGCGGCTCTATTTTAGTGAAATCTTTATCTTGAAGTGACTTTGCCGTTTCGCTGAAATTAAACCATTCAAACTCCTGCGCAAACTCGGGGTGAAAACCCATATCATGGCATTGCTGCGCTATATTTTTAAGCAACGTACGCGGACAAGGCACGCCTTCGTTCCCTTCGCCACTAAAATCGGCCAGGAAAAAAGGAATATTATCTTGCCACGGAATAGTACGAAAAGTAGAAAGATCTATCCGGGCAGGTTTATCGGGGTAGCCGGTGTGCCAGCCGGTTACATTGGTATTATCGTAACCCTGATCGTTCATGTCCCAGCCAAAAACCACATCGCAAAAGCCGTAGCCTTGTTCCAAGCCGGCTTCAAACTTTTTTTGATGGATAACTTTGCCACGCAGCACACCATCAATATCGGCAAAGGCAAATTTGATGTGATGCTGGTTGTGTTGCTTTAAATAATCCAGAATTTGCTGTTTATCCATGGCGGTTAGTTTGGCTGGCTGGCAAGTTATATAAAAAATACGAAACAAAGCCCTTCCAACGTCTCTTGATGGGACTGCTTATTAGATCAACTTATCGGCCGTAATGGGCAATTGCCGTATGCGTTTACCCGTAGCATGATATACTGCATTGGCTATGGCGGCGGTAAAGCCAATTAAGCCAATTTCGCCCAAACCTTTAGCACCCATAGGGTCTATCACGGTATCGGCCTTGTCAATAAAATGGACATCAATGGCTGGCACGTCGGCGTTGGTGGGTACATGGTAATCGGCCAGGTTGTTGTTTACATAGCGGCCATAACGGTGGTCAACAATGCCTTCTTCCATCAGGGCTATGCCAATACCCCATACTACCGATCCTAATACCTGGCTTTGGGCCGTTTTATGGTTCATAATGCGGCCTGCATCAAGTACCGTTACCACCCGTGTTACTTTGGTAGTACCGGTAGTAGGATGAATGTTAACCTCCACGAAATTCACACTGAACGATTTGCCTGAATATTTGCTGTTTTCGGCATCGGGTTTCGATTCGGTTTCGGCAGCAAGCTCCTTTAACCGCTGCGTTTTCAGGATGGCAGCATAATTGGGCTGGGCCGATGAACCATCTAAGGCTAAAAACTTTTGTTTAAGTGCCATAGCGGTATCATACACCGCAGAACCGGTTGATGCCGTAGTGTGTGAGCCATATTGCGGCGGGGCAAATGCAAAGGTGGAGTTGGCCCATTCGATACTTACCTTATCGGCTGGTATACCCAAGGCATCAGCCGCAATTTGTGTCATGATGGTAGCCGAGCCCGGCCCTGTATCGGCTACCGAACTGCGGATCACAGCCCTGCCATTGTCATACATGGTTATTTGTGCCGATGCTGTGGTTCGTTCGGCCTTATAAATTCCTGCGCTCATGCCCATACCCACCAGCATTTCGCCGTTGCGCATACTGCGCGGCTGTAAGTTGCGCTTGTGCCAGCCAAACTTTTCGGCACCAATCTGGTAACATTCTTTGAGGTAATTGCTGGCCCAGGGCTTATTGTTCATCAGATCAACTTCCGAAAAGTTCTTGAGCCGTAATGCCAACGGGTCCATATTTAAGGCATAAGCTAACTCATCCATGGCCGATTCCATGGCAAACGAGCCGCTGGTTTCACCCGGCCCGCGGGCAGGGCAGGGAGTGCTCATGTCTAAATGTATTAACCGGTATTGCGCAGCAAGGTTAGCGCAGTTATACATCGACTTGGTGGGCTCTACAATGCGCTCGGTAAACTGCTCGTACTGTGAGGTTGTGCCCATGGCTTCATGCCTAATGCCTATTAGCGTACCATCGGCTTTTGCACCTATAGCATATTTTTGTAAAGAATACGGCCGATAGCCCACCATGTTAAACACCTGCTCGCGGCTGCAAACCACCTTTACCGGTTGTCCTACTTTTTTAGCGCCCATAACGGCGGCTATTTCATGCGGCCATACTTTTGAAGAACTGCCGAAAGCGCCGCCCACATAAGGGGCATGCACCTCAATATTTTCGGGTTTTAAATTAAAGTATCTGGCAAACTGCTGTTGTGTAGTTTTAACCGACTGTGTTTTGTTGTAAATAAACAATTTATCGTTGCCCTGCCAGTAGGCGGTAGTGGCGTGTGGCTCCATAGGGTTATGTACCTGTAACGGGGTGCGGTATTCCTGCTCTATTTTAACAGGTGCATTTTGCCAGGCATTAGCATCACCGCGCGCATAGTCCGATGGTCTTTGCGGCGTAATCACTTTAACGTTTGATGCCGTGGGCAGGGTTTGGTGTGCTTCTTGCTTGTATTCGACTTTTACCAGCCCGGCAGCATGTTGTGCCTGTTCAAGTGTTTTCGCTATTACCATGGCAATAGGCTGCATGTTAAAATGCACCTCATTGGTCATGAAAGGCGTAAACTCTTTGCCTGTAAAAATAGGTGCTGGTTGTGAGGGCGGCTGCGCATATCCGGGTACTTCGGGCGCATTTAAATGGCTCAAAACGATTAATACCCCTGAAACTTTTTCGGCTGCAACGCTGTCAATGGCTGTGATGCGGCCTTTGGCAATAGTACTGGTCACTAACACACCGTGGGTAATATTTGGGGGTGCGTAATCGGCGGCGTATTTTGCTTTACCGGTTACTTTAGCCAATGCTTCTACACGGTTAAGCGGCTTGTCTATTGCGTTATATACCATGGTATTAGTTTTTAAATACCTGTTGTTCCATACAGGTATTTAGTCAACAGGTAAATTAAAGCTAAGTTTTAAACCAAAAGTTAAGTTAATGAAGAATAGGTTATACATTTATCTGAAACCGTGAAGTGAATAAGCTCAATACAAATTTTGGAACAACTTGTTTGCAAATTTTTCGTAAAAGAGAATATTGTAATATATATTTACATTTTGTGTAAATGCCCCTGTTAAGATTAATTCTATTATTAATTATACTTGTTGTAACCGCTGGTGATAATAAGGCACAAGAGAAGCAAGGTAGCACCTCTGCTAATACTTTCGCCAATAATCTCACCATAGCCGATTATGATAAGCTTGTAAAGCGCTATCGTTATTACAAGCCCGATTCTGCCGTATACTTTGCAAACATGGCCATTAACCACGCCCGCCAAACCAAAGATGGCAAAGGTGTAGCCATGATGCTGAACCAATTAGGCATGATTGATGATAACCGCGGCGAATTTGATTCCTCAAGGCAAAAATACCTGCAGGCGCTTGCCATATATCAAAAGCAAAAAGATGGTGTGGGCGAAGCTGCGGTAATTGTGCGTTTAGGGGTGGTTGAAATGCGTAAAGGTAACTATGATAAAGCCATAGGCTACTTTTTACAATCGCTTAAGGTGAGCGAGCGCAGTAAGAACAACCTGGGCCGTATGGAAGCTTACTTAACCGTTGCAGAAGGTTACCTGGCGCAGAAGAAACTTGACGTTGCACTTAAATACCTTAATACTGCCGAGCAAATTAATAACACTATTCCCTTTTCAAATCTATCGCTCAATATTTATAATAACTACGGTGTAATATACCGTGAACTGGGTATGCCCGATAAAGCCATGGCTTATTTGCAAAAAGGCATTATACTTAGCGACGAGCCGCAGTACCAGGGACTGAATATTACACTCATCAATAACCTGGCTAAGGTTTACAATAAACAGGGTAATAAAGCCAAATCTATAGCGCTGCAAAAATCGGCATTAAACAAAGCACGCAGTATAAATAATTACCTGCGTGAGTTGCAAACACTTACCGGCCTGGCCGATACCTATGGTACCAGTAACGCGCAGCAAGCCCTGTTTTATTTTAACCAGGCACTTGCATTAGTTAAAGAAAAAGGAGCCTATAAGCAGCAAATTGAAGTTTTAGCTCGTCTGGCCGATCTGTATAAATATCAAAAGAACTACCAAACGGCCTTGCTCATGAAGGAGCAGCAAAACGCACTGGCCGACAGTGTTTTTTATAAAAGCATGGCCAAACAGGTGGTAAGCCTGCAGTCCGAATATCAGTTGTACCGTTCAAAAGCCAGCGTGCGCGAGTTAAGGGCGCTAAATACCAGCCAAAAGTTTCAGCGCAATTTTTATATAGCAGCGGTGGTAGCATGTTTGCTGATCATTGTTGTGGTGGCTTACTACTTCTACCAAACCAGGCAGTTAAACAAGCAACTAAACAAGGTAAATGCCGATCTGCAGGAATCTAACCAGGTAAAAGATAAATTATTCTCGGTGCTGGCGCATGATCTGCGTGCGCCCTTTGCTTCTATAATTGATTTGCTTTACCTGCTGGATGATGAAGATATTACCGGCGATGATAAATCGATGCTCATTAAACGTTTGACCACGGCCAGCAACGTATCGTTAGAAACACTGAATATGCTGTTGAAATGGGGCGAAATGCAGATTAAAGGGGTAAAACTAAATACCATGATCATGCAGCCCAAGCCAGTAATTGGCCGGGTTATAGATTTGGTAGCTACCAACGCTCATAAAAAAGATATTACCATTAAAGATACCGTAGACGAAAGCATTGCTGTAAGGGTAGACCCTAATCATTTTGAATTTGTAATGCGTAACCTATTATCAAACGCAGTTAAGTTTACCCGTTTAGGGGGTCAAATACAAATTAATGCCTCGGTAGACCAAGCCCGTAACCTGGCTACGTTCGCTGTGCAAGATAACGGCATTGGCATAAGCGCCGAACGCCTGCCTAAAGTATTTGAAATAGGCAGCATGAGTACTAAAGGTACCAGTAACGAAACCGGTACCAGCCTGGGCTTGGTAATTTGTAAGGAGTTTATAGAAATGAATCAGGGCCACATCTGGATAGAAAGTCTGCTTAACGAGGGTTCTGTTTTTTACTTTTCATTACCGCTGTTTAAAACAGGAAGCGGTAAAGCCTTACCTATAGCTATACCCGACCGATCTGGTAACATGGTTCAAGAAAATAATACCAAAAAAGTTTAATCTTCGGCTATAACCACCTGCGCAGTGTTGCGGCTGGTTTGTTGTATCAATACGCTCTTACCCGCTGTTAACTGCTGCAATAGTGTGAATTTGTAATGCCTCAAGGTAATGAGCGAAAGCCCATTGTTGTACTTTACGTTAAATTCCTGTTTAAGCTGGTTGTAGAGTTGTTCAAAGCGTTCTTCTACCTGGTCAAAGCATACAGAAAGGCTTAGCGCTGATGTTTGCATAACATTCACCTTTACCTGGTTTTGGGCAAATATGCGGTATACCTGGCTCAGTTGCTGCTCTGAAACAAAGGAGTGATCTTTAGCTGATACAGATATAAGTACCTGGTTTTGCTTCACAATGATGATGGCTTTATCGAACCGTTGATTTTCGGCCTGGCCAATTACCGTACCTGCAGCATCGGGGTCATTAAAAGGTTTTACAAGTAGCGGGATGCCGGCGTTTTGCAGCGGCTTAATAGTTTTAGGGTGAATAACTGTAGCGCCGTAATAGGTCATTTCCATGGCCTCGGTATACGAAAGCTCATCAAACTTAACGGTATCTTCAAAAAACTTAGGGTCGGCATTTAATACGCCGGGTACGTCTTTCCAGGTAGTAACAGATTCGGCCTGCAAGCAAGCCGCCAGTATAGATGCGGTGTAGTCCGACCCTTCGCGGCCCAGGGTGGTGGTAAAGTTTTCGGAGGTGCCGCCTAAAAAGCCCTGCGTAACTATCCTGCTTTGGCCCAGCATGGCAGGCAAATCCTGCCGTATGCTGGCACGGGTTTTAGGCCAGTCTACCACGCCTTCGCGGTATGTATTATCGGTATGAATATAGCCGCGTACATCCAGCCATTTGCTGGTGAGGCCCTGCTGGTTTAAATAGGCGGTCACAATACGGGTAGAAAGCAGTTCGCCTACCGATACCAGCTGGTCGTAAATAAAATCATAGGTATCTACCGGCTCGTCCTCCAGCATCCAGTCAATCTCCACAAAAGTGTTGGCCACTTCATCAAACACCGGGTGGTTGCTTTCGAATAATTCCTGCAAAATGTGGTAGTGATATTGCTTTACCTCTTCATACAGTTCATGCACATCATCTGCCTGGTTAAAATAGGCTTTGGTGAGCTTTTCGAGCGCGTTGGTGGTTTTGCCCATGGCCGATACCACAATAAGCAATTGCTCATGGGCGTACTTTTGCACTACATGTGCCAGGTTAGCTATACCGGCCGCATCTTTAACCGATGCTCCTCCAAATTTAAATACAAGCATTTATTTTATATAACGGTCCACAACCGTACCAGGCTGCAATAAGGTTTTAATTTGAGCGTAAGGAATATCTAAGACGGTTTGACCGGCCGCGTATGGTTTAATTTCATACTGGTTGTACAAAAATTTAAGCCCCAGTGGTGTGATCAAAAAGTTTTTGTTGAGGCTAAATTTGCTGTCTTTAAAAAAGTAATCGTTTTTAAGCGATGCAGTGGGTGTTAGGTTTTCCTGCTTGCGAAATATAGAATCGGCTACTTTGGTTAGTTGTGCTTCATAGCCGGGTTTAAACAAGCTGGCCAGTTCTATCTTTTTACGCGCGCTAACATCCCAATTAAAATATTTAATAAGGGTGGCACCATGTGCGCCGCCGGTAAACTGGTAACCGTTAAACTCTAAACCTACCAAACTGCTGTCTTGCCTAATGACGTTCACCTTGCTATCCAGCTCAAAAAACATGGGCGATTTGGGGTTCTGTTTTTTAAAGTCTTTATAATCTTGTAGGAACTGCCCTGTTAAAATTTGCAAGCCGGCTATGCCTTTTTGCCTGTCCATTAACATGGCCAGTCCGGTTACAATACTATCATTCAATAGCGCCTGGTTATCAAAGGCGGGGTATTTAAACTTTACCGTGGTGCAGGTGCTGTCGGGCTTACCGGCGCAATCATCGGCCTTGGTATTAATTACTTTAAACTGGTAGGTTAAAGTATCGGTATAAATATCGGCCGTTTCTTTTTTAGGGCTGCTATTGCAGGCAACCATGCCCATATTCAGGGCAGCCAGAATAATTAAAAGGTTAAATTTCATGGTTGATAGTTTAAAACCTGGTCGGTTGATAAAGAAGCGTTGAGCCAGCCAGATTCTAAGCCCGCCTCATATTTGTTGTAAAACTTAATAGCCGGCTCGTTCCAATCCAACACCTGCCAGCTCATGCCATTAAAGCCCAGTTCGGTGGCTTCTTGTATTAAGCGGTTAAACAGGAGCTTACCAATACCTTTACCGCGCATAATTTCGGTCACAATAAGGTCTTCCAAATACAAGCGGCTGCCTTTCCAGGTAGAATAGCGTACATAATACAAAGCAAAGCCTACAATAAACCCATCTACCTCGGCTACAAAGGCTTTCCATATCGGGCGGGCACCAAAACCGGCTTCCTGAAAATGCTGCAGCGTAACGGTCACTTCATCGGGCGCTCGTTCGTAAACGGCAAGTTCGTGTATCAAATCCAGCAAACGCGGACAATCTTCTTTGCGGGCAACTCTTAAGTGTGCTTTCATGTTAATTGTTGCTAAAGTGCTTTATAACACGTTCGCCAAAAATAGTACTGCCCAGGCGCACCATGGTACTACCCATTTCAATGGCCAGTTTATAATCGGATGACATGCCCATACTCAGCGTGTCAAACGTGTCTTCCTTGCGGAAATAGCTTTGCGTAATACCGTCAAAAAAAGTATCCAGCTCATAAAACTCTTCTTTGATCTGCTTTTCACTGTCGGTATTTGTGGCAATGCCCATCAATCCACGGATACGGACATTTTTTAATTCGGCAAACTCTTCCGAGCGCAGCAGTTCAATCACTTCATCAAAGCCTAAACCAAACTTAGTGTCTTCGTCGGCTATGTAAACCTGCAACAGGCAGTCAATTACACGTTTGTTCTTTTCGGCCTGCTTATTTATTTCCTGTAACAGCTTTATACTGTCTACCGAATGTATTAAACTAATGAAAGGGGCAATGTATTTTACTTTATTAGTTTGCAGGTGGCCTACCAAGTGCCATTCAATGTCTTTAGGCAGTGCTTCATGCTTCTCTACCAGTTCCTGTACCTGGTTTTCTCCAAACACGCGCTGGCCTGCATCATAAGCCTCCTGTAAATCTCTGATAGGTTTGGTTTTTGATACGGCAACCAAGGTAACGTGTGCTATATCCATTTCGCTTTTCAAGCGTTTAATGTTATCGGTAATGCTCATTTATTGCGTAAATTTGCTCATTAATTATTAGCCTGCTAAATTACAGAATGCGGATATATAAAATCTTGTTTTTTTTACCACTGCTTTTTTTGCTTTCATGCAAGGATAAAGAGGCAACAGGCATACTCAGTCATGAAGACATGCAGGCAGTGCTGGTTGATGTGCACATTGTAGACGGTACTCTGTTTGAGGTATCTGGCTTGCCAGATAGTTTGTACAAATACAGTTCGGGCAAGTATGAGCAGGTGTTTAAAAAGCATAACATCGATAGTACGCAGTTTAAAAAAAGCTTCCTTTATTATACCAACCGGCCCGATGAGCTGTTTGATATTTATGAGAAAGTGGTGCCGGCTATCAAAATTAAGGCCGATTCGGCAGCCAAAGTGAAGCGGGTAGCCGATTCGCTGGAGAACATTAAGCAGAAAAAAGTTAATCAAGATTTGGGCAAACGTGCCGCCGATTCTATTAAGCGTATCAACGAGAAGAAATTAAAGGCCGATTCGTTAAAGAAGAAACCAATCATTAAGCCGGATTCAACGGTTATTAAAAAGAAAAGGTCGCTTTTTTTAGAGCGGTCCAAAAAATTTAGAGGAAAGAATGCTATATCCCGACAATAGTGCCGATAAGCTGGGCTTTACCGAGGTAAAGGAACTGATTAAAGCACACTGCCTGAGCACCATGGGACAACAAATGGTGGACAAAATTCAGGTGATGAATAATTTTGACCTGATCAAAAAGTTTTTGAGCCAGGCACACGAGTTTAAGAACATTTTACAAAACGATGCGGCACTGCCCATCAACCATTTTTTTGATATTAAAGCACTGGCCAACAAAATACGCTTAGAAGGCGCTTTTTTGGCCGAGGAAGAATTTTTCCAGATCCAGGCATCATTAACTACGGTGTTTGCCGTAATAGGCTATTTTAACGAGCGCGAAGGCCAATATCCCAATCTTGAAGCGCTTTTTGAACACTTACCCATTGAGAAAGCCATCTTGAAAAAGATAGATATGGTGATTGATCAGAAAGGGAAGATAAGGCCTAATGCCTCGCGCGAATTGCAAGACATTACCTCGGGCATATCCAAAGCCGAGCAGGAAGCACGTAAAAAGATAGATCAGATCTTCAAAAGTGCAGCCGGTAACGGTTGGACTGCCGATGGTAGCTTGACCATACGCGATGGCCGCCTGTGTATACCTTTACTGGCCGAAAACAAGCGTAAGGTAAAAGGCTTTATCCATGATGAATCGGCTACCGGGCAAACCGTTTATATGGAGCCCGAAGAGGTGTTTACTCTTAACAATCGCATCCGCGATTTGGAGTTTGAGCGCCGCCGCGAGATCATCAAGATACTTACCCAGTTAACAGATGAACTACGTCCGTATGTGCCCTTGCTGTTATCATACCACGGCTTGTTAACCAAGCTCGATTTTGTACGCGCCAAGGCGCTGTTTGCGCTCGATGTAGAGGGCGAAATGCCGATACTGGTTAACGAAGCGCGCGTAAGGCTCACTAACGCACGGCACCCATTGCTATTTTTAAGCTTTAAAAAGGAGCATAAAACCGTAGTGCCACTCAATGTGAGTATTGATGAGGGTACACGCATCATTACCGTATCTGGCCCTAACGCCGGTGGTAAATCAGTTTGTATGAAAACGCTGGGCTTGCTGCAAATGATGGTGCAAGCGGGCTTATTAATACCTGCCGATGAAAGCAGTACGGTGGGCGTGTTCAGGCAAATGTTTGTTGATATTGGCGATGACCAGTCGATAGAAAGTGACCTGAGTACTTACAGTGCCCACCTTAGCAAAATGAAGTATTTTGTGGAAATGGCCAACGCCAAAACCATGATTTTGATTGATGAATTTGGTACCGGTACCGATCCGCAATTTGGCGGACCCATTGCCGAGGCTGTGCTCGAATCGTTAAACCATAAAAAGGTGCGCGGTATGGTAACCACGCACTACTCTAACCTTAAAATATTTTCGAGCAATACCGAGGGAATTGAGAATGCCTCCATGCTGTTCGATAACCAGCAAATGAAACCGCTGTATCAGTTAGAGGTGGGTAAACCCGGTAGCTCATACGCTTTTGAGATAGCACAAAAAATAGGATTGCCTCCGCAGGTGCTTAACCTGGCCAAAAATAAAATTAGCGCCGGACAGAAGAAGGTAGATACCCTGCTGGTTGATCTGGAGCGCGAAAAGAAAGAAATTTATGATACCCGTATACAGCTTAACCGCCAGCAAAAACGGGTAGATGACCTGTTGGGCGAAAACGAAAAGCTGAAAAGCTACCTGGAAGAGAACCAAAAGGCGCTCATTCGCGATGCCAAACAACAGGCCAAGGAGATCATCACCAATGCCAATAAACTGGTAGAAAATACCATATCAGGCATTAAAAGCAGCCAGGCTGATAAGGAAACCACCCGGCAGTTACGCGATAACCTGAACAAAGAGTTACAAAAGAACACCGTAAAAGCCGAACCTGCCGCCAAGACCGCCACAGACGAGGAAGAATTAAAGGTAGGCGACTGGGTGAAACTGGTAGATTCGACCACTACCGGGCAGATTATCGAAATTGCTAAAGACAACATCATTATTGCCATTGGCGATCTGCGTACCGTGGCCAAGCGTAAGCGGGTGCAAAAGGTATCGCGCAAGGAAGTACCTAAAGAGATCCGACGTGCCGGAACCAGTGCCTCTTCCACCAGCGATATGGCCAGCTTTAGCCCCGAGATAGACGTTCGCGGTATGCGCGGCGAAGATGCCCTGCACGCTATCGAAAAATTGCTCGACCGGGCCATCATGATGAGCTTTGGCTCGCTTAAGGTTATCCACGGCAAAGGCGATGGCATTCTCCGTAAACTCATTCGCGGTTACTTTAAAAAGTACGACCAGATAAGCCACATGGAAGATGAACATGCCGATAGAGGCGGGGACGGGATTACGTATATTTATTTGAAGTAAGGAGAAAGAGAGTCAAGAGTATAGAGTCAGGAGTCAAGAATAGAATCCAACCTGTCATGCCGATGAATATCGGCATCTCACTTGCTGAGTAGCGTTATTCGTTTTGAACTGGAGTCAGTGGTTTTGAACTCACTTCGTCTCGCTCATTGCCGCGAGAGGCTACTTCTTTTGTCTTGAAACAAAAGAAGCAAAAATTCAAGTCACCTCTCTATGCTTCTTTTCGCACAAGGCCTTTACGCTGCAAAGCGGGGCAGCACCACGGGCTGTTTAGATTTGCCCGTTGGCTTTGCCCGCACTTAGGCCACCGCTACATGCAAATCTAAAAGGCCCTGCCTTTACGCACAAGGCCACCTTGTGCTGCCCCGCTTTCGACCGAAGCTGTGAGGATGACGAACCCCCTCTTGGCCCTTTCCAAAGGAAGGGGACTAAGCGCGTTCTTCTAAACAAACCAACATGCATTTACCATCCTGTCATTGCGAGGAGCGATAGCGACGCAGCAACCGCACGCATGCAAGTATCAACGCGTGCGGTTGCCGCGCTACGCTCGCAATGACATGGTTTGACAGAGGTAGCAACGCTGCTGTTCAAAGAAGTGTGGGGCTTCCAGCGCACCCGGCCGGGAGTTGGGCTTGCGCGCAAAGGCAGGGATTGCGCTGGATAGGCCTTTTGGTTACTTTGTGGCTATGACAAAGTAACAGCCTCTGCGGCCTTTAGGTTTGTAAGCGAACAATAAGTAATAGATTTGTGGAAAGGAATGGGGTGAACTTACTCTGCGGCCAGGTTGTCTGAAGGCCTATTCTTTGTATTAGTCCCCATTCCATCCATAAGTTGCCTAAGAACAATTTAGAATTTTAGACTTCTGAGGGTCTGTTAAAGGTCTTAGTAAGGCAACTGCTTTTTGTAACCTTAAAAACAAAGTTATGGATTACTCTGCATTCATTGGCATCGACGTTTCTAAACTTACTTTCGATGCATTCATTCACAGTAAAGGCGTTAAGGAGAAGTTTGCCAATAACAGCAAGGGCTTTTCAGCATTCCTTGGCTGGCTGAAAAAACAGCTTGGTGCCTGCCAGCTGAACAGTATATTGGTATGCTTTGAGCACACGGGGATCTATTCATTGAACCTCTCTTTATTCCTTGAAAAACAAACTATCCTTTTTGCCATCGTACCAGCCCTGGATATCAAACGTTCTTTAGGTACCACACGGGGAAAGAGCGATCAGCTTGATGCGCAAAGGATAGCAGCTTACGCTTATCTGAAAAGGGAAACACTTTGTCCCACTAAACTTCCGGGCAAGGTTATACTCCGCCTTCAACCACTTCTCTCCCTGCGCGATCAATTAGTAACAGACAGGGCCAGGCATAAATTGACCAGCAACGAGCGAAAGGCCGTTTATACAGGTGAAGATCATCAGGAACTGTTCGCTGTTTATCAGGACCTGATCAAAGTGCTCACTGAAAAGATTAAAGCCATAGAGCAGGCTATTGAACGCTTGCTGGCAAGTGACCCTGAAACAAAGCAAACTTACGGTCTTATCACCAGCGTAAAAGGCATTGGCCCGTTAACCGCCACTTATCTGATCGTATATACACGAAACTTTACACGGTTCGGGCATTGGCGAAAGTTTGCTTGTTATGCAGGTATCGCACCTTTTCCACATACTTCAGGCACTTCTGTTAAGGGTAAAACCAGGGTCTCTCACCTGGCTAACAAGCACATCAAAAGCCTGCTCTTTCTATGTGCTAACAATGCGGTAAAAACAGACCCTGAATTGAAGGCTTATTATCAGAAGCGGGTTAACGAAGGTAAGAGCAAGATGAGCACCCTAAATATCATTAAAAATAAGTTAGTTGCAAGAGTCTTTGCTGTCGCAAAAAGGCAAAGCCCCTTTGTCTTAAATTTCGCTTTAGCTACTTAGTTGTTTTGAAAATAAATTTGCTTTTTCCTTAGAATACAAATGAGCAGACGAAGGAAGTATATTAGCACAACACAAAGTTCAAAACGCACTAAATGTCAAGACGACCTCCGCAGAGATTGCTTCGTACACGCAATGACGAGATTTCTAAAATATAAATGGGGGTAGAAATATAATATTATCCTTTAGGGCAGCTTCCGCAGCGCTTACCCTTTTTATATTTTTTGCAGCATTTTTTGTAAACACAATCCAGTTGAAAGGTAAACTCCTTTACAAGCATTGGTTGAATATTGGTATATTCGGCTGGTTTATTTTGTGTTTCTCTATCCATGGCACCTGTCTGCGGTCAAAGATAGTTTATAATTAATCTAAATAAAAGAGCTGTTTGAAAATATATCAAAACCTATATGCGTAAAATAATTTATATCCTGTTGTTTGGCTTAACCATTACCAGTAGCTGCGTTGCCCAGCAGGTGGTTAAAAGCAACGATAGCCATATCCATTACATGGGCCGGGTTGACGTGCAGGCAGATAAAAGTATGCTTTCCTGGCCAGGCACCAGTTTAAAGATCAACTTTAATGGCACAGGGGTTAAAGCTTTGCTAAAGGATGAGTATGGACAAAATTATTACGATGTTATTATAGATGGCAAGGTAAGCCAAAAACTCAATATCGACACGCTGAAACAGGAGTACACGCTTGCAGCCAACCTTCCTGCCGGAGAGCACATTTTAGAGCTATTTAAAATTACCGAATGGGATAAAGGAAAAACCTGGTTTTATGAGTTTAAATTAGATGCCAATACCAAACTCCTGGTAACGCCCGAAACTAAAAAACGCAAGATCGAATTTTTTGGCAACTCCATTACCTGCGGTTATGCCGTACTTGATACCACCGGCAAAGACAGGGGCACAGCACCATATGAGGATAATTACCAAAGCTATGCCGCAATAACTGCCCGTCATTTTGATGCGGAATACTACTGCACAGCCAAAAGCGGCATTGGTATGTTGGTAAGCTGGTTCCCCTTAATAATGCCCGAGATGTACAACCGGCTGGATGCCACCGACCCGCAAAGCCGTTGGGATTTTAAGAAGTTTACGCCCGATGTGGTGGTCATTAACCTGTTTCAAAACGACTCGTGGCTGGTTACTCACCCCGAGCACCCGGAGTTTAAGGCCCGCTTTGGTACCACCGCACCAACACCACGCGACATTGTGAAGGCTTATGAAGCATTTGTTAAAACGGTAAGAGCTGCCTATCCAAAAGCACAGATCATTTGCGCATTGGGCAGTATGGATGCCGTGCGTAAAGGTTCAGTTTGGCCCGAATATATTAAGGAAGCGGTTAAGAATGTAAACGATAAGCAAATTTACACGTACATGTTCACCCCCAAAAATACGCCGGGGCACCCCAATGTTAAGGAACAAAAAGTAATGGCCAACGAGTTAATTGGTTTTATAGAAAAAACGGTTAAATGGTAAGCCACATACTTTGTAAATCGTTAACACTTTTTTTGATGCGTATTTGCATCAAATCAGAAAGTGGTTCATTTGTTATAAACCGGTTCATGAACCATTAAGGTTTTTTAAGGAAATATGAAGCTTTTTGGAACTTTTAGGTGGTTTCCTGAAGTAACATCAACAAAAAGTCCCGTATTTAGCGGGACTTTTTTTGTTCTTATTTATCGGATGCTTAGCCGTTGTCCGGGCTGTTGCTGCCATAATCTGGCGTGCCTTTATCATCTTCAGGCTTGTAATAGGCAGTTCCGGGGGTATCTGAATCATCCTGACCTACTTTTTGCTGGTCACCATCGGCATCTGAGGTGCCTTCCTGAATTCTACCATTATCTTGTTCAACACCGCCTACTTTTTGCTGATCTGGTGCCTCGCGGTAACCTGGCACTTCTTCTTTTCCTTCGTTCATATCGGGTTCTCCTAATTGATATTGTGGTTTAAAATTCTGATTTTCAGGGTGTTCCTGTAATGGTTCGGTACGTTTGAAATAATCGTTGCTATAACCCGCATTGCGCGATGGGTTAGCCAGATCATCGCCCGAACGGGTTTCGCTGATCTCGCCAAAAGCTTGTCCGCCCATGCCATGGCTTTCATAGCCGGGCTGATCTGGGTTAGCGTCTTCGCCTCCAAATATTTTGCGTTTTAAGTCGCTTTCATCAAGGTTATTGTCATCATCTTTTACCTCGTAACCACCTGCGGGCGCATTAGCAGGCTGCTCAGCGGAATGCGGATAATCCTTGGTTGGTTCATCATCGTAGGGTACCATAGGTGTTGTTTTTTGATGTATAGATTAATAAGGTTTTAACCGCCAATTTGTTTTTATAAGGAAAATTATGTTGGTTCAGTTAAACGGTTTGTACAAAGAAATATAGGCACAAAATAAAAAGAGGTACCTGTGCAGGCACCTCTTTCAAGTATTTTATAATCGGGTATTACTCGTTAAAAAGCTTATGCCTTAAGTTTTCCGAAATTTCGTCTGTAATCTTAATAATATCATCGGCAACCTGAGTGTTGTTGATAATGATCTTATCGCAGGTTTCACGGTAGGGCAGCAGGTATTCTTTGTAGGCTGGCACTACGTGGTTATGCCATTTATACATCACATCATCATTAGAGTAACCACGCTCTTCCAAATCGCGTTTAAGGCGGCGTTTCAGGGCTACCTCTTCATCGGTTTCCAGGAAAATCTTGAGGTCGAGCTTTTCGGCAATATCTTTAAAATGCAAAATAAATAATCCTTCCACTATAAGAATAGGAGCCGGCTTGATCTCTAATGTTTTGGGTATAGCGCTAGGATTATTAAAAGTATATTCTTGCTTAAAAATGGTTTGGTTGTTCATCAGGCTTAAAATATCCTGATGAAAGTGCTCGCGGTCAATAGTGCGCGGCAAATCAAAGTTATATTCCTTATTCTCTTCGGCGGTCATATTATGCGCCACCGGGATATAATAATCATCTTGTGATACTAAGCAAACTTCATCGGCGGTAAAATGCTCTAAAAAACACTTCAAAAAGAAAGTTTTGCCCGACCCGCTGCCGCCGGCAATACCAATTATATAAGGCTTATTCATTAGTTGTAGGAGCTCCGTAGCTTATATTTACCTGAAAACGTTTGTCTAATGCACCAAGGGCATCGGCGGCACTCTTGGTAAGTACTATGACTACGTCTTTAGTGGATGCGTTTTCGGTAAAGCTGCCCACTACTTTGGCAAAAGTAGTACGGTTGGTCATGGGGTTGGTTATTTTTAATACTGTACCAATAGGCGCTGTGCGGTGTAATACCAGTTTTTTGTTAGGGTCCAGTCCCATGCCTGCGTCATCCATATAGGTGGCTACGCCTTTCTCATTCCGTTCGGTAAGGCCGTAACGGTTGGCTGGCAAGCGTCTGTCTACCGTTAACGTACTATCGGCTTGAGCAACTGTGGCCGAGTCGCGTTTTGCAGGCGTAACCGTTGTGGTTTGCTGTACAATAACCGGCGGAGGAGTAGGTGGAGCCACGGTGGCCGCGGCTGAACTGATCTTTAAAATCTGGCCCGGCGTAAGATTGTTCGATTTTAAATTATTTTGGCTAATAATATCTTCTACCTTAATATTGAACCGGCGTGAAATGGCGTACAAGGTTTCACCGGCCGATACTTTATACTCGGTAACTGAGGCTGTATTACTGGTTGATGTAGTTGACGGCGTAACCGTGGTTTGCGGCGTAGCACTTACAAAAGACTGCTCGGTAGGTACTTTAATAATTTGTCCAACCCTAAGCGATGCGTTAGTGTTATACTGGATAATAACATTTGGCTTAATGTTATAACGGCGGCCTATAGAATAGTAATTGTCTTTAGGTTCGAGCTTGTGCAAAATTACTTTTTTACCGTCCTGGTTCTCAATTCCTACAGAATCGAGCAGCGGACTGGCCATTAAGCATGCAGAAGAAAATGTGAGTATGCTTGCTAACAGGAAAATCTTTAATGTCATGTCTAAACTTTTCAGCTATAAATTTAATACCTTAATCTCCACCTTATCTTTTAAATAGATGAGCTGGTTACGGTATAAAACAAACGCCTCGGGCTGCAATTTTTGTATATTGGTATTTAATATATCTTCAAAAATTAATTCATCGTTGTTGAAGATATACAGGTACTGCCTCATCTGGCCTGCCCAAAGTGCGTGCAAAGATACAATTATGTAGTTATTGTACTCTACATAATGCACATTGTTATGGTAGGGCTCTATAGGTAATGAAGGCAAATTAGCAGGCAAAGGCATACTTTGCGGAACAACAATATGATTATCAGGCACAACGTCAATTACAGGGTTATAGGTGCGTAATTGTGCACCGGTAACTATATCGGCCAGTTTATATTGCGGGGGCTGCATGCGGCTGTCAAAAACAACCGGGCCATTTACGGTTAACTGGTCAAACGAGTAGTTAAAGTTATGCCAAAGCAACTGGCCTGTTACGGCATTAATAGCAGCAAGGCCTTTATGTGCGGGGCTGGAGGGCGCCTGATAATAGTGAAGCAACAGCACTTCGTTATAAGCGGCTTCAATACCCGTGAGCCAGTTTTCATCAACGGTATAATTTTTAAAATAGGTTTTACCGCTTGTGAGGCTAATAGAAGCAAAGCTTACTGTGCGGTCGTCTGTTTTGCGTATTTCGGCAAACAGGGTATGGCTAATATGGTCTACTTCCATGCGCCATATTTGCCCTTCAAAATGTTCGGCTACCAGTAACTTCAACTCAGTCATGTTTAAAAGTAGCGTTTTTATTTAAAACCTATCAAAATGTTGGCTTTTTTCAAACAGTTAGATTACGTTTGTGTTGAACCCATACATTAATTACAATTCATAATCATGGATGCTAAAGAAATAAGCCTTAACGAAAAGGAAGTAAAACCGGTTGTTGACCATTTAAATGAACTTTTAGCCAACTACCATATCCACTACCAAAAAATTAGAGGTTGCCACTGGAATGTGAAAGGACACAACTTTTTCACCCTGCACGTTAAGTTCGAAGAAATGTACACCACTGCGGTACAAACCATTGATGACCTGGCCGAGCGTATCTTAACCTTAGGTAAACCACCATACAGCACTTTTGGCGATTATATAGCGGTATCAAAAATTAAAGAAGTAAATACCATTGGCCAAACAGCCGATTTTCTGGTAAAAGCTTTAATTGAAGATATGGCTACTCTGATTGAAATGGAGCGTGCTATTTTAGAATTGACTGCTGAAGTTGGCGACGATGGTACCAATGATTTGGTAAACAGCTTTATGCAATATAAAGAAAAAAATACCTGGATGCTGCGTTCATTTGTGAATGAAGATTAATTCTTGATTAAACCTTAAAAAAAAAGCTCGGTTAAGATAATCTTAACCGAGCTTTTTTTATGAAATAAAGGTTGAGTTTAGAATCTCAAACCTAATGTTAGAAATACATTGTTATTAGTGTTTTTGATGCTGGCTAAAGGGCTTAATTCGCCAATTTCGTATGGATATTGTCCGTATTTAGACTGTACATGCATGTAAGTTGCGTCAATATAATAGTTAGCAAACCGGTAACCTAAACCGCCGCTTACCGTAGTAGTATTGGCATCACTATCAGAATTACGTACCGGCGAGCCTAATATACCGTAACCACCACGTAACATAAAGTTAGGAGTAAGACGTGCCTCAGCACCAAAACGAGTGTTTATGGCTCCTTTATAAAAGCTTTTGATGTCCGCGTTATCACCTCTAAAGTCAAACTCATAGTCTGAGCTTTCGCTTAACTTGGTAGACGAGTAATCAACATATTCAATATCGCCGGTAATAAAGCCAAGCTTTCCTGCAAATACAGACAATCCTGCCGCAACCTTGTACGGGGTACGCAATCTGTAAGAAATAGGATAATTGCTGCCATCAGACTGTGTTCTATCCGAACCATATTTGGTAGCCAGGCCTTCCGAACTGCTATCGTCAATAGTATACCAGGTTGGAGTGGTAAAGGTAGCGCCTAAACGTACGGTTTCCACAGGCTTGTAAATTACCCCTATACGGCCGTTAAAGCCATTGCCCCGGGTTACCTGGTCTTGAGTATAGGTGGATACATATTGCTGATTTAAGCTAATGTACTGAAAGTTTTCTTCGGTAAAGTTTGAAGTAGAGTTGTAGCGTATACTGGTAATACCAAAACCTGCACCTATATAAAACTTGTTGCCGTAATTGGCACCAAATGAGAAGTTAAGGTCAGATTGTCCCCCTGTACTTACTATGTTTCTTGATTGCGTACCCTCTAAAGTGGTTGTAGCTTCATAACTTCCGTTGGTTAAGTAAATAAGCTTTTGAGCTTCTGCCCAGCCCTCCAGGTAGCCATTTAGAGAAAAATTGTTGGCTAAAGCTGTGTTGCCCAACGATGCATAATAATCGGCTATGGAACTCGACGGGTTAACACCGCTATAAGCTGTTTTTTGATAAAAATTATTAGTGCGGCTATAATTAGCGCCAAAGTTTACACTTAACCATCCCTTGCCTTTATCTTCTCCGGGTGCTTTGTTTAGCTTACCATAAAACACTACCGACGCATTGTTTAAATTACCATCGTTACGACTGCTGTTGCTGTTTTCTCCCAAGTAAACCGAATTGGTTTTGTTCATGTTGAACTCGGGCGTAATGCTTAACTCTGACCGGGTGAAAAAACCGAGCCCCGCAGGGTTGCCACCAATAGAGGTTAAGTCGCCGCCAACAGAAACGTTAGCGTTACCTAAAGCTTTTATACGCGATGTTGACCCGGGTTGCGTTCCCGAAAACCTTATAGCATCTGCCGAATATTGGGCAGATGCATGTTGTGTAAGGGCTACTGTAGCCATTACAAGTAGTAGATATTTGATTTTCATGAATGTATATGCAATAAGAGATTAAGGTCTTCCAGGACGGCCACCACCACGACTGCCACCACCGCCGCCACCACTGTTTGAGCTGCCTGCTGAACTGCTTTGCGAACCTCTGTCAAAAGTAGGTTGCGGAGCCGGGCGGCTGGCTTCTGAACGGGTTGGCCTGTAAACAGGCTGACTGTTAGTAGCAGAACCACGGGTTGGGCGCGCACCGCCATAATTGCCGTTTATAGCACCCGATGCACTTGGCCTGCGGCCAGGGTAGCTCATGGCATTAGGGTAATTACCGTTATAACCTACCGGGCGTGCTGATGATGTACGGCCACCGCCTATAGTTGAGTTTGGAAAGCCCGCACCACGGTAAGGCCTTGCTCTTGATACATTATTGGCCGAAACCACGCCCCAGTAGCCGCCACCGCCGTAACCGTAACCGGTTCCCCAGTATGAGTATGGTGAGTAATAGCCGCCTAAGCCGTAGCCATAACCGCCAAATCCGTAACCGCCACCATAGCCATAACCCCATGGGTTACCAAAGGCACCGTAGCCATAACCGCCGTAACCAAAGCCTAAGCCAATGTTCCAGCCACCATAACCATAGCCTAAGCCGCCATAACCCAAACCTCCTCCATAACCGCCATATGCGTAGGGGTTGTTGTAGCCATAGTAGTAATCGTCATAATAATCGAACGGAGAGTTGTACCCAAAACGGTTAATGCGAGATGCATAGCTATCGTAATAGTAATAATCTTCGTCGTCGCCTTCCTCGCCATTAGTAGCAATGTAGCGGTCTTCATTAACCGGTTGGCGGTAAACGGGTGCATCGCCAGCCTCAGCCTTGGTAAAGTAAACGTCGTCATCAGCAGTTTGAGTAGACGCTATTTTATTAGTGGTTGAGCAGGAAGCAAGTGCCAGGGCACTCAAAAGAACGAATGTTTGTAAAATGTTCCTTTTCATATTGTTGGTTGTTATATTAAAGTTGAAGCTTATTAACGTTTAAATTTCTAAATTTGACGGCAATAATACACATTTCAATAGTCAAAATCTATTCCATAAAAGTTAATATGAGCAAGGGGATTATTAGTAAAGACGAAGATTACTCGCAATGGTTTAATGACCTTGTAATAAAAGCTGATCTTGCCGAATATGCACCGGTAAGAGGCTGCATGATCAT
>Ga0265780_10002934_pt1 | contig 22782 bp, 22 predicted proteins | sample P1T30metagenome_FD_192432 | JGI IMG/M metagenome (GOLD analysis project Ga0265780, IMG submission 192432) | Plant litter microbial communities from East Loma Ridge, Irvine, California - P1 T30 | ecosystem: Environmental > Terrestrial > Plant litter > Unclassified | place: USA: California...
GAGGTGGAGTGGTTGAAGGCTGTGGGGAGGCGTTGGTTTTGTTTTGTTTATCGTGGGTGGTTGGCGGTTGGTGGGTTGGACTTACCGTTGCCTCCTAGGCGCGTGGAGGGCGACATTGTTATGTGATATGGAACGAATGTGATTCAGCGAATGGATAGTTGATGTGGAGGAGGAATGAATGTCAAAAAAATCAAACGAGGAAAAGATCCTGCTATAGATCTTGTTGTCGCCAATGGCTTTGGGCTCGGCTACAACTCTCGCGCGCGTCTGTGAGCTTGGAAGTGGATCGTGGTAGCGCCGATCTTTGCTGTTCTAGGTTGATTGCGACCGCGTCAATCGTGGACTACTATCATGTTTTCTTGGAAAACGTACCTCGATCCTTGAGGTTCTCATCAATCTCCGACATGGTGCTCATTTATCCTGGCAAGAGTTCTTCGCTGATAGATGCGCAGGATTGCAGACGTCCGGTACACAGAGCATGTTCAAAGACAGGGCATGATGCGTTGGACCTTGACAACACAGCAACGCAGATATACGCGCCCACATACCAACCGATGTACTCGGGCTCTAGGTCAGAGTGGTTACACGCTTCGATGTTAAGAACAGTAGGTATGCTACCTTGCGTTGGCTAAGATCATGCAGCCAAGCTAGTTGCCTGTTTTGTGTAACGTTGCACGCCAGGCACCTGTAGGCGCTCACGCTAATCGGACTATATCCATACTCTTATCATCATCTCGAGGTAACCTTGAGGCCTCCGACAGAAACTTCTATACTCCTGATCTACCCGGCTGCAACCATTCTTGGACGTTCACCCGAGCTCACTCAAGATGAGGGCGCAGCTTCCAAATGAACTGCTTCACGTCATTTTCGAAGATCTGCCGCAACAGACATTGAGAGACGTTCCGCTTGTCAATCCTCAATGGAACGCCGTCAGCACTCCACTCGTTTTCGAACGCATTCACACGAGTTTACTTTCCTGGTCTTTGGCCAAGCTCTCAGCCCTCTCTCAGTCACCACTGGCCAAGCATGTCAAGGCCATCGACTTCCACACGAAACGACTGCGCGATCTTGGTCGTCGAACATTTCAACAGTACCGAGAAAACACAAACCTGCCATTTTTATTTGGATACAACAGACTCACGTCCACAGAGGTCGAAATGCTGGAATCATCGGACGAACCTGGGCCTAACCGGTACACGCCGAACCAGATACGGAAGGGCTGGAAAACGTTCAGAACTTGCCTTGATGAGCAGGATCCTGAGCTTGACCTGCTAGAGTATGGTCCTCTCCTGAAAGACTGCCTCCACAAGTTCCGCAACTTGCGAGAAGTTGTAGCGGACCGAGTCAGACAATCGGGAACCAGTCGCATCGACGCCAGAGTGTATTGGAACAATCTGGAGAGCAAGATCCTAGTCAACCCACTCTCTCGGACTACTTCCGATATCTCTAAAAAATTTGACACCGGCTCTGCATCCAGTGACGATGACTATGCTTGGAGAGATGATGGGCTCGCGCCAACGTTCTTCCTACTGGAAGCCCTTGGGTACCGCTCAGGCATCGCCGGCATTAGATCCGTGGAAAGCCTTACCATCGAGATGTCGTCCACTGCTTACCGCCAAATCTTAGAGCGCTCCCAAGAGACCCTGAGAAGCGGTGCATTCGGTCTCATGGACGCGGCGGAAGGAGAACCGCGGTACCAACTCATTGTTGATATATTCGTGAAGCTGAAACATCTCATCTTACTGATTCCTGGGCCCCACGACAGAAAAAGTGGTATCAATGCGGCGGCCCTGCGCGAAATGAAATTGATCCTCGAGACTGCGATAAACCTCCAGAGTTTGGAGCTGGAAATCCACGGGAACGATTATCCTCCGCTATGTAACGTCTTTTTCAACGAAGAAGTCATTGGGTGGCTGCTGTCACGCCGCAAAACGATGTTCCCGCATCTGCGGGGATTGAAACTCAGAGCCAGGTTTCCCCCGAAATCATTCATCAACTTTCTCTCGCAACACAGGTCTACACTGAGAACGGTAGAGATGCGAGATTGTGAGAGTTACAATTGGAGGGAGATTTTGGCTTTCATCGAACAAGGATTGGAGCTGGAGAAATTCCATGCAAAGTTTCTGTGGACAAGCAAATTCATGAGCATTTCTACGCATCGGAGCTGGAGTTGGAACGATCCCTGGGCCTCGGCGGTTTTCGACGAGACACTCAACAAAATGGTGGGTGTCTCTGACCAAGAGATGGTGGATAGAATCCCTCAGTATGGTACTCGCAAATGGATTATACAGCAAGGCCAATATAAAGGGTGGGATCATTATCACGATGATGATGACTCTGCGGATGAGGCCAAATGGACCAGACTTTTCGCGGATATGTAGATTTCTTTGCTCGACCAGAATGGCGGTTTGGTGTAGCATTGCTAGGTAGGTATACATGAACTGCACAAGGTTGAAAAGCGCACTAAATACAAAATCCCAGCTAAATAATGAGCTGGACACTTCTGGAAGCTCGACCCTGAAGATGCGCCCACTTCTCGGGTCGTCGGGAGCCGAGGTCGGCAATAATGTCAAGCGGAGCCGCGTTGACGTGCTTATCATAGCGGGCATCAGTCATCAGAATTGTTCCCTGTCCGTCGCTGTCTGCCATCTTACGGCCAGCATCGTCGTCCTCCTCCTTTATAGTAGACAAGACCATACATTTGTTCCCCTCCTCTCCACACTCACAATGCCCGACTACCCTGCACACGCCTCGCCGGCCTTCCCGCCCTTACAACCACCCCGACCTAAACGCGCCGTCTCAGACTTCAAACTCGATACCAATGCCACCCCCGCCGACCCCTCAGCTGTCGCGCCGCCTCTGGTCAGTCCGGCATTGACGCCGCCGGACACCCCGTTCACCCAGAAAGGACAAAGACCTGACAGACAGCCTCGCGGTGTGAATGTTGAAGCGAGCGCCGAAGACAGCGAAGCGGAACGACCAGCATTACTTCCCAAGCTGCCTCATGTCGAGTGTGCGGTCCGGGCACGTATACCAACTACTACCGGGCAAGAGATGTGGCTTCACTTGTACCATAACGACGCCGACGAGAAAGAGCACCTTGCAATTGTCTTCGGGCCAAATATTCGCAGCCGGAGTCTAGATGCAGTGCGGCCGGGCGAGACGGAGCGGGATAGGATGATCAGAGGTGCTTACACAGGAACGCTTTACCCCGGCCGAACGAGCAGTCGACTTGAAGCGATACGTAAGGACGCCGGCGCAACTCCAAGACCGAGCTCAAGCTTATTGTCCGGACTCAATGGGCCCACGTCTAAGAAAGAGGGCTCTGAAGGCGATGTTGAAAGCACAACACCCGGATACCCCGAAGATCTCGGTCCCGCGATGGTCAGAATTCACTCCGAGTGCTACACCGGCGAAACCGTCTGGTCTGCAAGATGCGATTGCGGCGAGCAGCTGGATGAGGCAGCGCGGCTGATGTCGCTACCCATGCCCACACCGGCCTCGACACCTGGAAGCGAAATCGGCGAAGCCGACTCGCACCGTTCCACATCAAAATTGCCCTCAGCAGGCGGCGTAATTATCTACCTTCGACAAGAAGGTCGCGGAATCGGACTTATGGAAAAGCTCAAGGCATACAACCTGCAGGATCTGGGTCACGATACCATGGAAGCCAATCTACTACTCCGCCATCCCGGTGATGCGCGCTCTTACGGTCTCGCGACTGCTATGCTTATGGATCTGGGACTTGGCGGCGAGCGCGGCATCAAACTTTTGACCAACAATCCAGACAAAGTGCGCGCCGTCGAGGGACCTTCAAGGGAGGTCGTAGTGAAGGAGAGAGTGCCGATGATCCCATTGGCATGGTCGACCAAGGGCGAGAGTGGAGTGCATGGTCCAGAGGTGGAAAAGTATCTGTCGACAAAGATTGAGAAGTTCAAGCACATGCTCAGCGCGAGTGGCTGATCCATGGCGAGACAGTATCTCCTATGCCTTGCTGGCAACTTCTCATACTTCAATGGGCGTTTTTCATGGCACAAATGTCAAGACTGGCATTTCCCGACTGCTCTGTCCCCAATCGGATAAGTCCGCGTCCGGAAAAGTCATCTCAGCACGGCTTCGCGGTAGCGTCCAAGAAGCCCAAACGAAGCTTTTGGGGCCAAACTATCCGAGCGGGTGGATTCTTCCGCAAAAGCCTGGCTCACGAAGATACAAGTGCATCTGTACATACTGGACGATCGCATAGGTACCCACGGACCGACTGTTGCTTCCTTTTCCTCCCACTTCGCGAAGAACCCCCCACTAGCAGCGAAATTCTTGTACATTTGACGCGTTCATCAGCGCTGCATATATTCTTTACGATACAAGTTCAAACGAGATCTACGATACAAATCGCACTTCACAAAAGCTTCACAGATTTCCACTCCACGTACCAGAAAAAGTGTGTGCCAGAGCAATTTTCATGGGAAGAGTTTGGGCGAGCGAGGCAAAGAAAGGCTTCGATACACGGGACGACTGACGCTCTCTTGCTTTCAGAATTCGGAGATAATTGGCTGCTGCTCGCCCAATGGACAGACGAGCAGTGAAAAGAAGTTCTTATCAGCTCTGATGTTCTTCCCAGGTACATCAAACCATCTCAATCAAGCAATAATGTCACTTCTCATCCTCCTCCTCCAAAAGATTCAACCGCCTTATCTCGCTCCACCGACTCCACTTTCCCATTTCCAACAGATTCATCCGCCGCATTTTTCCCGAAGGGTTTCCGATAACTACAGGCTTCCAGTCCGAATCGGCAGTCGCGCCGCCAACACCAGAGCTCCCTTTCAGCTTCTCAAAAGCCCGCACCCGCCTGATAGCAGCCACGACCCCGTCGGGGATCACTTGCACGCTCTTCCACCGCAGCAGCGTGCCCAGCAGGAGTAAGGTCAAGACGAGTAGGACGCCGGCGACGACGGCTGTGCTGATCTGCGCGCCGACGGCGCGCGTCATGTAGCCTGATACTGCGGTGGCGGCGGCTGCGAAGAGGAAGCCTAGACTCTGCGCTGCGAAGAAGGCGGCGCAGACGCGGGGGAAAGAGGAGTAGTGCGTGCGGCGCTTTTTCGTCTGAGCAGAAGGGTGCAATGCGTTGATTCCCGGCTGCAAGTCGCAAGTGTCGAACGTTTCCATTAGCAGGCCGATGCACTCGGAGATGGCGAGGTTGGAGAGGAAACCGATGAAGCCTGCGAGGAGGGTCGGGGCGATCCAGGGGATTGGAGGACCAGGGGAGGCGAGGGTGTAAGCTGCGCCGGCGAGAGGCAGGGTCAGGGTGAAGATGCAGCGGCGGGCCATGTGCGAAGTCCAATTGTAGCGTTTGTGATGGAAGGTCATGCTGTCGGTTCGCTGCGGGGTGGTGCGCGAGCGGGAGAGGATGTTGGCGTGGGAAAGAGGGACGGCGAGCAGGGCGCCGATGGCGAGACTGAGGGTAGCGAGGCCGACGTACTCGGCACGCGCAGTATAGTTGCGGGAGAGGAGTGCACCTAGGAGGATGATGATCAAGACTACTTGGGCGTAGATCCAGGCTAGGTAGAGTATCATGAGGTGGCAGCCGGTTTGCGAGAGCATGCGAGTTGTTAGGACTATGCCGGCGGTTACTTCCTCGAGCCACCACTTGGGACCGGTGTTGTAGATGTGTAATCTGATTTCGCCACGGGCTAGGCGTCGCTTGAAGTTGGAGCCGGAAGCATCGAAGAAGTTGATCAGGGGACGCCGGTATGGCGAGGGTCGGGTTTCAGGTGCAACGACGTTGACGAAGAGGAAGAAGGCGAGCAGGATGATCACGAGGTAGAACCCCCAGGCTGGATTGAGCGTTGAGATGATGCACGCACCGATGCAGAACCCGACTGAGAGGGAGCCAATGTAGCACCAGCACCAGATGCCTAGCCAGAGACCTATGCCGCCTCCTTGCCTACGGATGTCTTCTTTGACGACGACTTCCTGGTGTGGCTTTTCGGACATGAGAGAGGCACCGAAGAGATCGAATAGGGTTGGCAGGAAGTTGATGTTCGCGAAACCCATGGCAAAGCCGGTCAGAAAGCGCGGGAGTAGTAGACCGACGCGAGCGAGCACTGAGTTCGGCTCTCGATAGCCAGATATGGAAATTGCTTGAGGGAATTGCAGCGGCAACATCAGAGCGAATGCTGCGAGGGTGTACGCTTTGCGTCCGTGGAGCAAGGGTAACGGCCAAAATATGAGGGACGATATGGCAATGCCGATGTACAAACTGATTGAGTCAGCGGAAGAACATCACCAGCTGAAAAACCATGAGGAAAACTCACAAGACATTCCCCAAAATGACGCGATGGTTGGTATCTCCGATCTTGAACTGGATCCTTGGAACTTCACCAGCCTGTTGATGTCAGTTGGGTCATGTCGATTTTTGGGAGGCGAGAGCAAACTCACATATATGCCTACGATCAAGCCGGTGAACACCGTGTTTAGGCAAGTGATTGTTGCAGTGATGCGTTTTCTGAAAATCTGCCACTCTCTTGCAATTGGCGGTCGATGATGATGGCGCCCAAGCGATACATCCTGGTGGGTATCAAGACTAATGTGACGTTTGCGAGGGTGCTGAAGGTCGAAGCTTTCAGGGCCTGCAGTAGTTGCAGTGGAGGTACCATAGCTGGTCGTCAATGCCATTGGACTAGTACTTGGCGGAGCTCTGGAGCTGGTGCGAGGAGGTACTGGTTGGACCACGGGGACCGGAGGCGGTGGCAGAAGCGGTGCATTCGAGACCTTGGCACGAACTCCCTGTGGACCTTCGACCGTGGGCTGACCCTGCCTCAACACGATAGGTAGACCGACATGGTGAAGCTCGACTGGGTCGTCCACACGTGGTCTGGCGTGTCGGCGCATTGGCTGGGGATTCCTGGAAGTCGGTTCGAACGCTCTAGATGGGGCGGCAGGCAAGTCGTGAGTGTTGGCAAATCCATTTCGGCCGCGTTTCAGCTCATCCGTTGAGTGATGTCGGCGACGAGGACTCTTTTTCTGTGTTTGACTCGCCCCTCGGAGATGAGCTGTGGCATCTTGAAAAATGGCAGCGATTTCGTCCGGACGGCCATCGTGGGCAGCCTGTCCAGCAATCCGAAGGGCTTCTTCCATGAGCTCGTTCAGTCCTTGTACCGCATGATTGAGCTGTGTCGACGCGTCTTGGAGGTCCGCCATATCGAGATCACTTGAGTCGGAGCCGAGATCTCTCCTCCGATCCCTGTGCTAGAGGTAAGGCGAAGAGACAACGTTCCTCACTCCGATCAACGGTTTCCGCTGTCCGGATGACAACGTCTCATGAGAGGAGTGAAATGAGATCGTGGAGCTACGATAGTCGCCGCTATATTCAGAAGGCAAGTGCTCGCTCGCGGCCTTGCGGGTGGGTTGAGCATTTGACGAGGTACCAAAGGCTGCCTGGGGGATTGCTACAGGCACCACAACAGTCTCCAGGTTTCTGAGGTCTTTTGTCGGGTTGGTGCCAAAGCCTTTCATCATGTCTGGGAGGTTCATCAATGCCGCCGGGGCGTATTTTGGGGGCTCAGCGACTCTACCATGTCTCCAGTAGCCAAAAGTCGCTCGCTCAGCAATAGATGCGACAGGCCCGTCTTCATCGTCGAGAGCTTGCGGTAGGAATGCAGGGAGAGGAGGCTCCAGATTTTTGAGTTTTCCCGCCACTGTTGAGCCGACGTCCTCTAGCGTAGCCGCCACATTCGCAAGAGCCGCTGGAGCATACTTGTCAGGCTCGACGACTCTCCCGTGTCTCCAATAGCCAAAAGTTACTCGCTCAGCGTCAGATGCAATGGCACCATCCTCTTCCAGGGTTTGCGGCATGGCAGCGGTTACAGAAGAGCTCAAGCCTTCCACCTTTTCCGTCACTGCCGTTGAGAGATCTTTTACTGCCGCCTTCGAAGCCGCAAGAGCCGCCGGAGCATACCTTTCAGGCTCGGTGACTCTTCCATGCCTCCAGTACCCGAAAGTCGCGCGCTCAGCCTCCGACGCAGCGACGCCTTCGTCTTCCGCAAAGAGATCCCTGGCGATCGTGAGGTCTGACGGTCCGGTGAGCTCTTTCTTCGGAGTCGACCCCTTGATTGCTTCTGCTCGAGGCGTTTCTGGGCCTGCTGTTCCCGGCGAGCGGATGAGTTCCGGCGTAGCGGGCTCCGGTCTGAGTGGTAGCGGTCTAGCTTGGGCGCGTGGTGATCGAAAGTAGGGAATGGATGCAGTCGGGATGAGGGAGGGCTGCAGTCCGGGCTCCGCGTCCTCAGGGTTGGCGTCCTCAGGGTTGGCGTCTTCAGGTGGGGTGTTGAGTGGCTTTTCTTTAGCAAGAAGCGACCTTTGCGCTCCGGTGATTGTTTGTCGGGTGACAGGTGTTGCATCTTGGTTTGAGACGTATGGCGAGGTCACAGCCATGCTCTCATTGATGACAGAGGGGAAGTCAAATGTAGGGGAGATGATAGTAAGAAGGAAAAGAAGATGATTCAAAGGAATGTGAGGTGTGAGGTATGATGTGTTGAGGTGTTAATTAAGGTAACGAGGTGGCGAGATAGAAGTGAAGATGAGAGGTATTGTGAGTGATAGTATGAAAGACGAGTCCCGGTACAGTAAATAGCAAGGAATGGTGGTTGCATAGTATGGAACTTGCTGCCAACACCTCTGGCAAGAGCATCCTGTCCATCTGCAGGTGCATCAGTGATTCTTGAAAGCGCATACTACCTACCTCTTGACAAGAAAGTCATGATAAACACATACAGTAGCTCGACGAGACGTGTGAGGTCGACGAAGTCTTGCCCACGCACAGTAGGTTCTGGTATAGCTTCAACGATGTGAGACTACTTGGTGCGGTAAGCGTACGCAATGAACGACGGACTCGGATACTGACGAGGCTGTGACAAGTCCATAATCTATCCCAGACGAAGGTCAGGTAACCCGGACACGCACAAGCCCCGGTGCTTCGATCGATCGGTCGTTAAGCAGGCAAGAGATGTCGAAGCAGCGACGTGGTATGGCTGCACGGCAACCGGCATGCCGTTATGCGTACACGACATCGATGGCCGGTAAGGGAGTGAGATACACAGGTGTGCTTGCCACCTAGATGTGGTTTCGCCAACGCGACGCGGCGCGATGGAGGGGAAGGAAAAGGCTGGTGGAGAAGATACACGTGAGCGAGCACGTCCGATCAGAATAGCACAACCACTTTGACCACCAAAGAGCACAGATGATGCGGTCTAGACTCGATGTCCGTGTAGTCTTAGTAAGAAAGGGGGGTCTTTTCATGTAAGCCCTCTTGTACCGTACTATATAGTAAGCACGCTGAGTTGACAAGTTAGGTACGATACAACGTACAAGTAACAGTATTTTCACTTGTACCTATACACGTACCGTACCACGGAGCGGCTTAAAAAGTAAAAGAATCCCACCTCTTTCTCATCCCCGCCAAAAGACGCGCAAGCGCTAGCTCCCTAGCGTCAACGGCCAGGTACCGAACACAGCATGGATGGACAAGCACATGCATGCTGGGGGACGGTCCCTTTGCTTTGCTTTGCCCGATAGCGAGAAGGTAGTAATTGAAGGTTAACGGCTCAACCTCCCTTTTGCTATTGCCTTTCTCTCTGCCTCTCACTCTCTTTACCTACCACACACCCTCAACCCTCGTCTCCCTGGCATCGCATTCACTTGTCGCTGTCAATTACTCTCTTTCTCGACGAGCTGCGACAAAGATACGAGGAAGCCGCGCAATTTCCATTATCATCTTCTGCACCCAGGCAAGCGGTACTGTAAGCTGCACCTGCTACTTCTCAGCCCGTCAGCCGTCTTGCTGCTTCCGTCTTGATTGCGTGAGTGAGCTATCGGTCCGCGCTGAACCGTCTCGCATCGCCTGAGAACCCGGACTCTGCGAGCTTTGCCATTCGCGACTGTCTGTCTCTGTACCTTGAGGCCGGTCCGACTACACTCGAGGACTGCTGCTGCGCCATTCTTTACCACCGCGCACCACCATACCATCTGCCATGGCTGCCGATTTCAGAATCAGCTTTGCTTGTTGGGCTGCTGTCTTGCTCTGCATACAGTGCGCCCACGCTTTCTACATTCCCGGTAAGACATGCTCGACTTGGAACGCGAGCGAGCCATGCTGACCCAATCGCAGGCTGGTCAATCAAATCCTGGAGAGACGGAGATTCCGTCCCACTTTTCGTCAATAAGGTCTACAGTGACAACACTCAGATCCAATACGCCTTCTCCGAACTTCCCTTCGTTTGCCCGCCAAGTGGTAGACAACGAGCCGGTACGGGTCTCATCTCTGGCTCAAATGTCGCTCTTAACTTGGGCGAGGTCTTGCGCGGCGATCGCATCACTGTCTCGGATTACGAGCTGGAAATGGGAAAGGACGATGAAGCACACTACCTCTGCAGTCAAAATGTCGACCGCGCAGGACTCAAGAAAGCGATTGAGGTGGTCAAACACGGATATGTGGCGGAATGGATCGTCGATAATCTTCCCGGAGCCACGAGCTTCGTCACGGTCGACAGGAGCAGGAAATATTACGCCTCTGGTTTCAAGATGGGCTACGAAGATGTGTCGTCCACCAATGGCAGACCGAGATATTTCATCAACAACCATGTCACGCTTGTTATCCGATACCACGCTGCGCCTGGCAGAGACGGTCAACAAGGCAAGAAAGTGATTGTCGGCTTCGAGGTCTACGCCAAATCGATCGAGGCTTCCAACCGCGACTCCGACGGCCTTCCACCGGATGTGCACGACGTTCGCAACGGCATGGAGCTTACCATGGCGCACAAGGCGAACACAACCCTCCCGAGAGATCTTGATCTGTCGTATCAGCCGGAGGAATTCGACGAGGGCGACGAAGACGCAACCCTCACTATTCCATACACCTACAGTGTATACTTCCGCGAGGACGAGAAGCTAGAGTGGAACAACAGATGGGATCTCTACTTCATCAACCAGGAAGAAAGCTCCAAGATCCACTGGCTGGCTATCATCAACTCACTTGTCATTTTCGCTGCCCTTTCTGCTGTGGTTGCGGTTATCCTTGCACGAACGGTCCGTGGCGACATCAAGGGCTATGTGGACGCTGGAATGGAGGAAGGCAAGCTCAGAGTTGGCAAGCGAAGCAAAGGGCTTAGGTCTCCCCGATCTCCTAGAAAGAGCTTTGAGAAAGGTGGTCTGCTTGACCAGGGTGAGAGCGACGGCGTGGATGATGCAGGCTCCGACGACGAGCTCCCTGAAGACACCACCGGCTGGAAGCTCGTTCACGGAGATGTCTTCCGTGCGCCTGCCTTTGGTCAGCTGCTTGCTCCTCTGATCGGATCCGGCATGCAACTCGTCGTCATGTCCATCGGCTTGGTCATTCTCTCCTGCTTCGGTATTCTCAATCCCAGCTTCCGGGGCGGCTTCGTCAGTGTCGGCATGGCACTGTTCATCCTGGCTGGAGCTTTCAGCGGATACTTCTCCGCTCGCATCTACAAGACTTTCAACGGTACATTGTGGCGACACAACGCCATTGTCACTGCAACACTCGTACCTGGACTCCTCTTCGCCACAGTCTTTATTCTCAACCTTTTTGTCTGGGCCAATGCCTCATCGACCGCCATTCCCTTAGGCACTCTGATCGGTCTTGTCTGCCTTTGGCTGCTAATCCAATTGCCTCTTGTCTACGTTGGCAGCTGGTACGGTTTCAACCGCGGCGGCGCTTACAGTCACCCGATCAAGGCCAACGCGATCCCACGTCAAATTCCGTACCAGCCTTGGTACGCCCGCCCACTGCAAGCCGCTCTCGTTGCAGGTCTGGTTCCTTTCGCCGTCATCTTCATTGAGCTCCTGTTCCTCTTCCGCAGCTTGTGGCAAGACAAGAGCGGCTACTACTACGTCTTTGGTTTTCTTGCCGTTGTTTCCACCATTTTAATCCTGGCCGTTATGGAGACCACCATCATCGGCGTCTACATTCAACTATGCTCCGAGGTAAGTCAAACTCAACGAGTCAAAATGGTCCATTGAGCCAAAATGCTAATCAATGTCTTCAACAGAACTACAACTGGCCCTGGCACTCTTTCCTGCTGGGCAGCTCTTCGGCTTTCTGGGTCTTCGCCTACTCGGGCTATTACTTCGCCACCCAACTCCACATCACCGGCTTCGCAAACACTGTGCTCTTCTTCTCGTACGCAGGCCTCGCTTGTGCCGTCTACGGCCTCTTGATGGGTACCGTCGGTTTCCTCACAGCGTATGCTTTCGTGAGGAGGATCTACGGTGCCATCAAAGTCGACTGATGGGTGGTAACTTTGTTTCTCGGGCGTTTCTGAGATGGGATTGGGGAAAACAGCACATAACTTCCATCGCTTTTCCTTGTCTGTCTATCTTGCATGATTTGTTGCATATCTTAGCGCGTAACAAAATAAACAACACCACTTTGAGTCAGATCTCATGTCTATATTTCTCTACCTCATTCGGCCGGATTTCCACTGTGAACCAGTTCAAAAAATCAGCGATAGATTGGGTAAGGGGCGCAAGTTGGGGGTGTTGAGGGGCCGGCGTGGGTGGGACTGGGTTGCGGGATGTCAAGTCTTCTCTGAAGAGGACAGGAAGGAGATGGAGGCGGCGCCGGCTAGTGGTATGGTGTAGAAGATCAGATGTTGTATAGCGATTGGATTTTGTATAGCTCCCGAAATCGCTGCAATGTTTGCATTTAAAAGTTTGGTTAGTTACCTTAACTTATAGACTAAACCAGACTAGACGGAAATCCACTGTGAGAGGCGCAAGATTTCACTTCACCGTTTCTTCTACAACCGCGATCACGCAAAAAAAAAAACATTTATCGTCTGCCTTGCATACTAGCTCACCCCAATCACGACGCGCGCCGAATCATCGCCAAAACTACTCACAACACCTTTTCAGCGGCCGCTAAATGATTTTCTGACACAACCACAACACCTTACTATGAACCTCCCGTCAAGTCAACGTGCCCCAGCTCCCCGAAAGAAGAGCCGCATACGCGATCCCTAGGCGAGAGAGAACTATCAGCCATAAAAGAAAAACGATTGAAAAAAGAGAGAGAAAAAGAAAAATCATAACCATCAAACCATCAAACTACCGACCACCATCCATCCATCCAAATGGCCCTCCCAAGGCCTCTCGTCCGCCCGTGGCGATTCCTCCGCCGCTGGCTGCCACCCCTCAATTTCATCACGATCCACTACGCCTACTTCGTAGTAACCTGCCTGCTCTCGGCCGTCATCTTCTGGGGAGCGAGCACGCCGGCCTACAGCGTGCGCTTCATCGACGCCCTTTTCATGGTCGTTAGCGCCATGACGCTCTCCGGGCTGGGGACGATTAATCTCAGCACTCTCAATACTTTCCAGCAGGTTCTGCTTTTCTTGCTGATCATGATGGGCTCGGCGATTTTCGTCAGTGGGTTTGTGGTGTTTGTGAGGAAGAGGGCTTTTGAACAGAAGTTTCGGATTGTGATTGAGAGGGAGAGGAGGGGGGATGGGACGAGGAGGAGGACGACTTCTTTGGTGAGGGGTGAGGGGCGCGAGTTGGAGGTGTTGAGGGGCGGTGAGGGTGAGATTGGGTTGCAGGATGTCAAAGGTTCTGCGGAGGGTTCTGGTCCTGCGGTGCAGTCTGCTGCTGACGGGGTCTCTTCGAAGATGACTTTCAAGGAAAAGGCGCGTGATGAAAGTGCTGTTCTAGACGAGGATGGGGATGAGACTGTTACTCCGGCTCATCTCACTTTCAGTCAAGACACTCGATTCAGATCCGGCAGCGCATCTGAAGGGTCGCACCGTCGTCGGTCACGTCTCAGTCACGGCCTGGACGTCGAAACCGCGGACTCGACGGCTATTGAAACTCTCAGACCAACGATCAGCATCGCACGCTCGGCACACTCAGCAGAAGGCGACAAAAACGACCCGAATCGATACTTGGGCACCTCTGAAGGCTGGATCTCGAGGAATAGCCAATTCCATGGTTTGACTGAGCGTGAGAGGGAACGACTTGGAGGGTACGAGTATCGGGCCGTCACTCTTCTGGCGTGGCTCGTTCCAGCATACTCCATCACGTTTCAACTCCTGGGTTGTCTGGGCTGCGGCGCTTGGGTGGCGTACAACAGGCCAGACACCGCCACCGCCAACGGTATCAATCCTTGGTGGGTAGGCGCCTTCAATGCCGTCTCTGCTTTCAGTAAGTCAATCATGCAAAAATTCGTGCTTTTTCGATGTATCCTAACAGCAGACAGACAATTCCGGAATGTCCGTTCTCGACGCCAACATGATCCCCTTCCAGACCAGCTATTACCTGCTGATCACGATGAGCCTCCTGATCCTCGCAGGCAACACCTGCTACCCCATCTTCCTCCGCCTTCTCATCTGGACGATGCTCAAGACCGTCGGGCGCTTCAACGGAGAAATCTGGGCCGAGCGCGCCGCGACCCTACGCTTCCTCCTCGACCACCCCCGCCGCTGCTACACCAACCTCTTCCCAGCCGAGCACACCTGGTGGCTCCTCCTGGTGGTCATCACCCTCAACGGCATCGACTGGGCGGCCTTTGAAACCCTCAACATCGGCAACCCCAAGATCGACGGCGTGCTACCCCCCAACATCCGCGCGATCGACGGCCTCTTCCAAGCCATCGCCGTCCGCTCGGGCGGCTTCTTCGTCGTGAACATTGCAGACCTGCGCATAAGCTTGCAGGTCCTGTACGTCGTCATGATGTACATCTCCGTCTACCCGGTCGTGATCACGATGCGCAACTCGAACGTCTACGAAGAGCGCTCGCTCGGCATCTACGCCACGGAGGACACGGCGCCTTCGACCTTCACGCTCGCCACCACACCTCTCGCTGGACCGGAGGAGGGGCAAGAGACCACCCAACGACAACGACAACGACCAACCATCTTCTCCGGCAGCAGTAGCGGTGGAAGTCCCAACCGCACGTTCATCCGCCACCAACTGCGCTCCCAACTAGCGCACGACGCCTGGACAATCGCCCTCGCGCTCTTCCTCGTCACCGTCATCGAAGCGCACAAATTCGCCGAGGACCCGACTGTCTTCAGCGTCTTCAACTTCCTCTTCGACATTGTGAGCGGGTACGGATGCGTGGGGATTTCGGTCGGGGTGCCGTGGGACATGTATAGCTTTTGCGGCAGTTGGCAGACGGCGAGTAAGTTGATTCTTTGTGCGGTTATGGTGAGGGGGAGGCATAGGGGGTTGCCGGTTGCGATTGATCGGGCGGTGCTTTTGCCGGGGGAGGAGCTTGAGGGGGCCGACAGGGGGACAGTGGATGGGGCGGAGAGGATGGTTGTGGGAGGAGGTTTTTGAGTTGAAGTGTGTTTTTAGAGAGAATCGGGTGTTTAGAGATGTTTTGGGCTAGAGTGTGAGACCTGCCTGTGCTTGGTGTGAGTATCAAGGGAATTAAGAAGTAGAAAGGATTGAGCTAGGGAACAATGGCTGTCAAGGAGTTTCAGCAATACAAGTACAGTACATAGGCATGCTACAAGAAGACTGGAGAGATTGCTATGTATCGTCCAAGGGCAGTCCGCAGAACTCCCCACCTTGCAATCCTCCCCAGTCTTTCAAAGGTTATCCATTCATCGCCTACCAGGCCCCAAAAGGCAAACCATCAACTGTTGTGCCTCCTTTGAGACGTCAATCAGTAAGCAGTCCAGTCCAATCCCCACCACAACGGCGGCCATTTTAACAAACCAACGCCAGCTTCGCCAGCCACAAATCGATCCCGTTTTATTGTCTCCTCAACCCTGAGAGGGAGAGCGTTGATTTACTTGAACCAGCTCGAGCGACGGGTACCAGTGAGTCCAGGGGTCCGCGGGCGTAGTATAAGCGACGAGGACGGGGAGTAATCGAGCGGGTGTTTGCGAGCATATAAAATACCGTTACCGAGGATAGTAAGCTTTCCGGATCAATTTCTAGTATATAAGTTGGACGTGTAACAAGGTGGTGTAGGACAGTAAGTTATTCCGTCCGAGATGGCTGCTAATGTCGAGATGCAGTTGTCGTTGTGGAACGAAGCAGAGTGACGCGACAAACTGAAGGCAGCAAGCGCGTTAAGTGCGATGGGTTAGGGTTTGCCGCGGCGGGAGTGGGAGTGGGACCTGCCGAAGTGCAGCTGTCACGTGAAAGAGCGAATTGAGGTATGAATCCATTTCGCTTCATTTGAAGTAGAATGCGAGGCTCATTCATCCCACACTCTTTAACAGCCTATATGCTTGAATAGTTTTTATGTATAATATATGCTCAGAATGTTAACAGAAATGCATGTGTAGCACATAGCCCTAGAAGCATCGGTGTCCTTCGCCGCAGCTAGAGACCCCCGAGCGAGATCCCCAAAACGTCGAGCACATGAAATATTTCATCTAAGGAGACAAGATCAACAACTGACCAAATACATTCTTTCATTGGAAAAAAACTCTTGTTCTGAAAAGCAACGTATCCATTCACGCGATCGAAATTAACGTTGCAATCGAGTCACCAACCGCCATTCTCATCTCACTCAACCCAAGACGATGCACCGCATCCACCAACCAACCCGCTCTCTCGACCTATTTGTCCGCGATTTCGCCTGCCTAAACCTGCGCTTGCGTCAGCAGCGCGCAAGCAGTTTCTTCGCACAACAACATTCGCGCCGCTTCTTCCACGCCGGAAGCACAGAACCCTTCAAACTTCACATCAAGACCGAAGAGCTGGGAGACAGGAGATGGAGAGACGATGCCAGCGGGCTGAGGATTACGGGGTATGGAGATGGAGAGCATGTTGAGGTTGGGCAAGCTTTGCCGTTGGAGGTTGAGGAGGGAGATGGCAAGTGGAGGGATGATGGGTGGCATGCTGAGGTAGAAGTTCAGACGCCGCAGATGGAGGGCGGCGCTGGATTGGATCAAAGTGAGGGATCAAGTGCGGTTAAGACCGCAGCGGTGGCGACTGGGGCTGGAGCAGCTGCTCTTGTTTCTGGACATTCTCCTGCTGGCGGGAGTAAAAGTAGGGCCGAGTCAAGACTTTTGCGGCGGCAGAGGAGAGAGCTGGCGGGGAATTACAAGCCTGCTGCTACGGCTCGAGAGCAACGGCCAGCTCATGACGAAAGCAATGGCAAAGAGGAAGCTGAAGGACACGACAGCGTCCTTTCAATGATCGAAGGGATGGACGGGCCCGCTCTATCGAAAACGAAAGGCCAGACGACAACAACTCCCGAAAAGCTCTCCGACGAAGACTTCGCAGCTATGAAAGCAGAGAAGAAAGCCGCCCGAGAAGCGAAAATGAAAGCAACCTCACTCCTCAAAACGAACGAATACAAATCCGCCCGAGACAAGCGCAATGCCAACAAAGCAAACGAGCCGCCCGCGCCAAAACCCAAGCGCGAAGACTGGCAGGTTCAGAAATCCGCAAACCTCAACAAATTCGGTGACGCCGTGTGGCAGCCACGCAAGCGCCTGTCCCCGGACACACTAGAGGGTATCCGCGCCCTGCATGCCTCCGACCCGGTCATGTACAGCACGGAAACGCTTTCGAACCAATTTGAAGTCTCGGCGGAAAATATTCGCCGCATTCTGAAGAGCAAGTGGCGGCCGAATGATGAGGAGAGGGACGAGAGGAGCGCGCGCTGGGAGCGGAGAGGTGTGAGAAAGTGGACTGAGATGGCGGAGTTGGGCGAGAGGCCGCCGAGGAGGTGGCGGGAGATGGGTGTGGGTAGTGTGAAGGGCGAGCCGGAGAGGCGGCCTGGGTGGAAGAGGGGAGGAGGGGGCAAGAAGATGGAGAGGGATGTGATGGATGCGGATTGGGAGGGAGAGGAGTTTGGGGAGAGGATCTTGTAGGATTGGTTGGATCGATGCGGGAATGAATTGGTCTTCACTCCTCGTAAGTGTGCCGTTGCAAGCCATGAGCGTTCAACGAGAATTTGACGATGTGCGAATACGGGTTTGTGATTCCACACATGCATCCATCTTTCCTATCTCTCAGGATGGCGCAAGCCTTGTACTTACTGTACGCTCTAGATGCAAGTGAGTTGATCGAATTACAAAAACGTGGCGTACGCCGCACAGTCCAGACATCAATGCCGTGCTGCCACATGGCGTACCTGAGTTCCACCGATAAGATTGCAACTCGATCGCCAGGAACGACCCAGAAAGGCGACTACGCACACGTTATTCAAATGATGCAGTGAAAAGAGTCTGCAAGAGCACATGACGAGAGCCAAAGAGTCTATTCTAAGCGCATGACCGTTGACATCAGTAACGGTCCGCCTGACCAGGAGAACTTGAAAGTGTCTGTGTGAAAGAGATCAGGGGTTGACCTACAACAGAAGTCAAGAAAGTTCAACATACCTACCGTGCCTGATATCCGGTTCTTGCGTAACACGCCTCGTGGTGGTGGAGTAGACGGCAACGGTAAGAGACGAGAAGAAGATCTTTGTCTCTGCGTTGTGCGATAAGTTGGTCGACTACTCCTGCCTTGAGTAGGAACTTCTTTTTGGTTGAAACCCGACGACCCGGATGCTTGATGGCGATCGCTGCATGTGGAGCCGTGGTGTATGGAGGGAGACAAAGGAGCCTCCGCCGTAGAGAATGATTCTACAACAACTTCTCTGGCAACCTCAGTGATGTAAACAGGGGAGTCGCAACTTACTCAACGGGCTTGCGTGGTGGTAAGAGGTAGTGAGTATCCAAAGAGTGAGACAAGCCGCATCAGAGGCGTAGTCTCGCACGTTGCGGTTCTCCCGGTTATAGGTTGGTGACGATTCAGCGTGGGCTATAACAGCTGACGACGCGATTTCGGGTGGCTTGCGTGGCACCGTGGCTCCATGTCTTGAAGAATGACTATCGATCGATACTACTAATAGACGTCTCCTCTTGATAAAATTGATATCTCAACACCATCCCTCAATTCATCCAACTCGAGGGCTTTTTCTGGGGAAATTTGCATCTCGCAATCTCTCTTGCAGTTTGATGCACGTGTATTGATAGTAACCGATCCCTTTCTTTGGAGTGCTCAAGGCTCTTGGGAGTTCCTTGGAAGGCTTGTCTTGACGCACGTGTTTTCGTGGCATTCAGACCATCGATTAGGATGTTGGATTGATGTGAGTGAGTCTGTAGCTGTTGTCAACACGCGTGTGGCACGATGGTTTGGTTGACACTTCCAATGAGAAGTAGACAAGCTCTGGCGGCTGCGACGGCATTCTTGTACCTCGGGCTGAAGGACATCCGGGCATCACCACACACATCATATTGATCGTCTACATGGACAGCGAGTCGACAACTCAACATGACGCCAAGTCACCTGAGCACAAATCCAGCCAGAGCCCAGTGAGCCCCTAAAGGATTGGCGTACAATCGCGTATAGTGCTGGTTGCACCGCCTCGTTCGCCGCTCCACCGGGAAGGTCGGCCTCATATCAATACCGATCTACGCAAACAACGCGCGGCCGGCCAGAACCAGCTTGTCAAGCATCTGGGACTCTTCACCGCAGAGAAGGCCCCTTACTATGAACAGGTACCCGTCGATCAACCCCAGCGCCCGCCCTTCAAGCGTGCAGCGGATGCGGTGGCGCTAGGATGGTGGGTTCAGGCTAGCATCGGAGGCGGCGCTTCGGCTATGCCTGTTCCTGTCCTGGGGCGTTTCACGATTCGCCCGCTTGGTGTTTGAGTGAAGTCTGTCGTCTCGCTTGGGTGGAGGTGTTGTGACAGGTGCAGTAGTGGGCTGTATAGGGTGTATAGGGCATGCAAGATGGAACAGGGCTGGTCGAGAGTACCGAAAGCTCGTCTATCTATCGCTGCTTGTGCAAGTGAATCTCGAGACAGTCAAGCAGGCATAACACGTGGAAACGCGTTCAGCAAACACATGTCTCTACAACACCCGCCACGATCACATGTGACGAGACACGACGAGGCAACGGTTGGAGGCACAAACGACAGGGGAAATTGCGGTTTCGTTAGTCTTGGTGAGTCTCTGGAGGCGCTCGCACGTCCATTTGACGCTACCGACAGCACGCACACGCACGCCCAGGGTCGTCGCCGATTGCATGTGCGCCAGGAACTGCTAGCGAGCAGGGGGCCTGAGGTCCAGTCCCGGCCTCCACCTCACCTCACTGACTTGGTCTGCCAGCTTCACCTATACATAAGCGCTGCCTTCGCGTTTCACCTCACACTCTTTTCCTCTCTTCCCTCTCTAAGCACTCACCAGCTCACCACACTACTTCTACATCCTTTTAATTGACCTCGGTCGTCCTTTCATTACCCAAGCCAAACCACACACTCACTCATCTCCTTCAACCCCGACCTTTTTCGACCACCAAATCAACCCTTTTTAACAACCAACCAAACCAAACAACAACCATCAACATGCGTTACTCTATCATCGCCGCCGCCATCATCGGCGCTGTTGCCGCCATGCCCGCTGCTCCCGCCTCTTACGGCGCCGAGGCCGCCGCTCCTCCTTCCTACGGCGGCGAGACCGAGCAGGTCTACGGCACCGAGGTCGCTCCCCAGATGACCTCCTCCGCCATGCCCGAGGAGACCTCCACCTGCACCGACGAGTCCGAGAACGCCGTCCCCTACACCACCCCGGCCGCCATGAACGCCCCTCCGGCTTACAGCGCCCCGGCCGGTTCTTCCATGATGGAGAGCGTTCCCGCCATGGCCTCCAGCGCCTCTTCTCCCGCCTCCCCCGAGCAGACCATGCCCGCCGGTTACGCCAGCGCCTCGATGCCTGCTGGCTCTCCTAGCATGTCTGGCCCTGCCGGTTACGCCAGCGCCTCGATGCCCGCCGGTTCCGCCATGGCCTCCTCTTCCATGGCCTCCCCTCAGATGCCCGCCCAGTCGGGTCCTGCCGGTTACGCCAGCGCCTCGATGCCCGCTGGCTCTGACATGGCCTCCTCTTCCATGGCCAGCCCCGACATGCCCAAGCAGACTGGCGGCTACATGTCCAGCCCTCCCAACCCCGAGGCTGACACCCCCAAGTCCCCCGCTGAGATGTCCGCCCCTGCTGAGTCTGCTCCCGCCTACGGTACCGCTGTCGTTCCTGGTGCCGCTCCCACTGCTGCTCCTTACCCCGTTGGTGGTGAGCAGATGCCCGGTTACGCTGCTCCCTCTGGCATGGCCACTGGCACTGCTGGTGCTCCCATGCCTACCGGCACTGGTTCCGTTGGTGGCACCCAGGAGTTCGAGGGCGCCGCCTCTTCCCTCAACATCGCCGGCCTGTTCGTCAGCTTCGGTGCCGTCGCTGCTTTCTTCATGTAAGCGAGCAATGACAGTGTTGAAAGTGTGGAGTGCAGCAAACTTCTTCGGACCCGACAGCCCTGGACAGAGAATACCCTAGCGCAGGATCAGATCAGAAAGGGCTTGGAAAGACATCCTCTCGATCAGCCGTTGCGTGACGACTGAATCCGAGGATTGGAGTTTCCGACGGCGTTTTTCCCCAAAGTCATCCACTTCGGAGGCTTTTGTCTTTTTCATTGAGTTAATGCAGATGTTGTTGTTCTTTTTCAGAAAATCCCTTGCGTCGTGTAATTAAGGGACTTGCTTGGACATTGAACCTGATCTTTCTTTTCTTGGAAGTCGGTGGATGTGAACCAGCAATCACGATAGTTGAGAGTATGGTCGTTATACCCAGATATCATGTCTTCTTTCCTTTTCACTTTCTGGAGATCGTCGTGTCCTTTCTTTTCAAGTAATGTATCTTGAGCTTTAGCTTGCCTTGCCATGTTCGTGATTGGAAGTGTTTCCATCTCTGCGTCCGCCCTTGCTTCAAACTAAGCCTTGGCATTTGCTTTGCTGTTCATCAAGGTGAACATACGACAGCGTGCTGAGCTGTACGTCGCTTGTGCTTGAAGTATACCATTCTGACAAGCGCGATAGATCCAGAAGTGAGTTGATGTAGTGTTTAGCAATCGCGACGCGGTCTCTTCTCGATACTACCTACCTGTAGCCGGATACACCTCGCATCTAGTTTTGGATAGAAGATCGCTGTCGAGGTGTAAAACGGTGTCTTGCTTACCATGTGTCTGTAGGATTTCTCGCCATGATCAAATCTGTCGAGATGGAAACATAATCGCCACCAGGCTGCGCTTTCCACCAAATTCGCCTCCGCATGATCCCGAACCACGAACACAACAACAACAACAACAACAACAACAACCAAAAGCCATCATGCCACCAGCATTCCAATGGCGAACACTCCTCGAACTCGCAACAATCGTCTCTGTAATCTACATCTTCCTCGGTGCTCCCGGCCTCAGCGGCGGATTTTTCACATCTGGCGGCGAGAGGAAAGACATCGTCAAACCCAAACCTCACATCCGGCCGGACGCGCTCGTATACCCAGATGCGGACTTGCAGTGCCCAGAGCACGGCTACGACGTGCACATCTACTCGGCGAAGCCGCTGGTAATCTACATTGACAACTTCCTGAGCCACGCAGAGGCCGATGCGCTCGTCGATCTGAGGTAAGTCCCGCTATGGAGGAAAAACTCCACCACGCCCGCACGCCCGCCCGCCCAATATATATCCTTTCACCGCCCAGCATGCCACAAGTAGTAGCAACGTAAGCCGAGACAAAAGAACGAAAAATGCTCTTAGAAATTTGGGGTGCAAAAATATTGACAATCAAATCTCACGCCTGTTCCCAGTGCAAACAACTGGCAGCCCTCGACGATCTTCAGCCACGGCGGCTCGCACGAAAGCGCAGACACCAGCGTGCGCAAGTCCGACAAAGCGCTGCTGCCGCGCCCGCCGCTCGTGCAGTGCATCGAGAGCCG
>Ga0265780_10002935_pt1 | contig 22782 bp, 24 predicted proteins | sample P1T30metagenome_FD_192432 | JGI IMG/M metagenome (GOLD analysis project Ga0265780, IMG submission 192432) | Plant litter microbial communities from East Loma Ridge, Irvine, California - P1 T30 | ecosystem: Environmental > Terrestrial > Plant litter > Unclassified | place: USA: California...
TAGTTGATGGCTTGGATATTGCGTGGGGCAGATACGGGGCTGCCGCTGCTCATTTGTCGAGATGGGGATGAGAGCGTGATTCCGACTCTGACAGCCTTGGCCGTTCGTGTCGCCATGGTCCCCGCAGCATTTGCCATGATTGTCTGCGCCGTGTTTTGGCGGAGACGGCTTGTCAAGGATTCGTACCTACATACTGCCGAGATGTATTGTAGATGGCACGTGAGTGGCTGACGTCAGCAAATCTTGGCTCCTCCGAGCTCCGACGAACTTTCCATTTCATGTCAGCGCGGCCACGCCATGTCATATTGTATCATGGCAGCCCCGCGTTCCTTGATTGCTCCTCTGGGCAGGTTGGCAACGTTCTCGGTTGGCGCATCAAGACCAGTCGCTGCCCGCGTCTCTCTGCCACGCCAATCGATACGATGCGCAACAACGAAAGCGCCCAAAAAAAAGAACAAGAAAGGCCGGAATACCTTTATACAATATGACCTGAAGAAGACGGAGCAATTCCCGCTGGTAGATGCGATGCAGTGCGTCACACGTGACTGTTTTCGAAGGTCGAGCGACTGACGTTGAGCAGATACATCCGCGCCTTCGAAGTCGGCCGCAACCCGTCTTCCTCCAAGTACGAGCTCCACGTGCGTCTACGCTCCCTTAAAAACGGCCCCACTGTTCGAAACCGCCTGCGGCTGCCGCATCCTGTCAAGACGGACATACGCATCTGCGTCATCGCGGCCCCAGACTCCAAAGCCGCGGCTGAGGCACGAGCCGAAGGCGCGGTGCTCGTTGGCGAGGACGACGTTTTTGCACAGATCAAGGAGGGCGTCATCGAGTTCGACCGATGCTTGTGCCATATCGATAGCCTGCAGAAGCTCAACAAAGCTGCATTGGGCCGGCAACTGGGTCCCAAGGGCCTGATGCCGAGCGCAAAGACGGGCACTGTCGTCACCAATGTGGGCGCTAGTGTAAGGAACATGGTGGGAGCAAGTGAGTACAGAGAAAGAATGGCTGTGGTCAGGATGGCTGTGGGACAACTAGGATTCACGCCCGAAGAGATGCAAAGAAATGTCAAGGCGTTTATGGATGCGGTCAAGAAGGACATTGCACAGCTGAGCCTCAAGATAACAAAGGAGATTCACGAAGTGGTAAGCCAAAGACCCGGATACGTTGGGCCATATAGCTAACGGTGCAATAGGTGTTGAGCTCGACGAATGCTCCGGGCTTCACGCTTAATGGCGACTTTAGAGGCGCAAACTCCATAGCGACAAAGGAGCTCTGTGGCCCGTTATGAAAATGCCTGCACATGGTTGTACAATAAATGTACTATATCAAACGCCCTCGCTATGCTGATGTCCTATCCGTGTCATGTCGCTTTCAGTGACTTGAGGACCTTGACCGCTTCTGCAGCCTGTTCCATGTCTGCATACATCTTCATGATGCTCACCACCCTACCAAGCCCAGTCTTTCCTGCATTCCTCGCTTGCTGCGTTGCCGTACTCAGATCGAGCAGCAGTGTGCTGCGCACTTTCGCCATCCGCGTCGTCTGTGCTGCAACAAAAGGATGGTTGTTTAGGCTCTTCTCCAGCTCTTGAATTAGTCTGTACTGCATGACGTTCCTCCGCAGCTTCGTCATGGACACACCGTAGCTTGCATCGTCCTCGTCCTCGTCCTTGTCGTCTTCATCCTCGTCATCCTCGCTGTCTGAGACATCGTCTTCTCCATTGTTGACGTGATTTGACCCACTGTTGATGTCCAGATCTTGCTCGAGCTCCCGCAGTCTCGCATCATAATCAATGAGCCGCCGTCCCAGTTCGATTTTGACCCTCGCGTCTCTTCTTTCCCCTAGCAGGATTCCCGCCTCTTGTTCCCTCTCGTCAACAAGCCGCTTCAGCCCATCAACTTCTTTTCTGAACCCCAGTAACCCCACCCTTACTTCCTCGACTTTTTCCTCGCCACCATGCAAGCTGTTGCCCAGGTTCAAAAAGTCTTGGTAATTGGAGTTGACGAGGTCCAGCAGCTCTTTGCTAAGTAGCTGTGAGCGCGACCTTAGCTCCGAGCGCAAATCTTCAAGCGTCTGGTGCCGATTGGACAGTGTGGAGAGGTAGGTAGATGGCGAAAAGTCTGGCGCGAGGAAGTCATTGCGCTGGAGGGGCGCAGGGTAGGGCAGAGTGTCAAGGTCCTCGTCCTCGTCGTCGGAATTGGAGCGCGAGTCTCCGAACTGCGTCGTTAGCTACAGTCTTGCGAGCTGTCAACACTCTTGGGCGCAGCAGGAATATGCTGACAGAGAATATTCACGTACTTGAAATGTACTCATGGCGGTGAGCTGCCTGCCATTGGCGAATGTCGACGCGCCAGGTGTTCGCCGAAGTCCAAATAACCTCTACCGGTATCGATAAGGTTGCATGCGCTTGACGTGGGACCCGGAAAAGGAACCGAGCGTATTTCGGAATGACGCTGGCACCTGGCAAGTCGCCCTGGTCAATAATCGCGTGCCCTCGGCGGGGCTTCTGTGATGCTCATTGCTTCGAATTATTCTTAATTCTGAACATCTTCATTTCTGTTGTGCCTGCGAATCTTGAAAAGGCACAGAATTTACATTTGATTCCAAAGACAATGTCACTGCCACAGCCCGAGCTTCCTGAGCCAGCGCATCCTACTATCGATTCGATGCTGAGCCGCAAGTTTGGGAAGGAGGTTGCCAACTACTTCTCTGGTATCCTTCACACACCTATGAGCTTATTGCCAGATTAACATGCAAAAAAGGCTCTCCCCTCAACCGCGTATCATTCTTGCGCCCCGACCACACCTTTTTGTCGCAAGCGCTCAAGCACCCGTCCACAACATTCCTGCTCTTCAACAACCTTGACCCCCTCGTTCACGCAAAGGACAAGCTAGCCCGTCGCAAGTATGCCGACGTCAAGGCCATCATTGGCGATGACCCCTTCCATCGAAGCGAGGAGGACACGATAGCGCAATACAATTCGTCGCTGTACCTACCGCAAATAATATTCCTCGGGCTCGACGAGAGAGTAGCAGGATTTGAGTACAAGGGAAGATACAAAGGCCAGCCATGGTTCGCAGTCGACATTACGCCAAAGGAAAGTGTCAAAGAGGCAGCAGAGAAACTGGTTGAGAATCTGAAGGAGGAAGGCTTGACTTTCAATGCTGGGAGGATGAATATGAGTCTACCAGCTGAGCAAGGTATGTCAATGCTGCATTTCAACAACTGACAATGCGTGAATCTGATCTCTTCTAGCTGCCATCTACGCCGAAGCTCGCCACCTCCTCGACTGGAACGCCCGTAACCCGTTTTGTGCCTCCTGTGGCTACAAGACCCTCTCCATCAACGCCGGTTTCAAACGCACCTGTCCACCCAAGGACATCGCTCCCGAAGTCACGAGCGCTGGTGAGCGACCGCCATGTGCAACTCGCACAGGCATATCCAATCTATGTTTCCCCCGCACCGATCCGACAGTCATCATGGCCGTAGTATCCGCCGATGGCAAGAAGATCCTCCTTGGGCGCCAAAAGCGCTGGCCTCCATACTGGTACAGCACCCTTGCCGGCTTCCTCGAACCTGCCGAGAGCGTGGAGGAGGCTGTGAGGCGCGAAGTGTGGGAAGAGTCTGGGATTCATCTCGGCCGAGTAGTCATCCATTCGACACAGCCGTGGCCATACCCTGCCAATCTTATGATTGGAGCGATTGGACAAGCGATTCCAGAGGGTGAGGAGATCAACCTCGGACACGATGCCGAGTTGGAAGACGCGAAATGGTTCACTGCGGAAGAGGTCAGAGAGGCACTCAAGGTTGGCACGAGTGGATTGGGAGAGGACGCGCCCGAGGGGTACAAGGAGGGCGGATTGAGATTGCCACCAAAGACAGCGATTGCAAATCAATTGATGACGGCTGTCGTTAACGGATTTGCGTCTGGGACGCCGATGATGTAGATGCTGTTATGTTGCTTCAGCAAGTTGTAGAAATAGACGGATGCAGATAGTGTAGAGACATGTTGGTTGACTAGAATGCAGATTTTGTGTCTACTCGAGGACTATGTACTTGCGCAAATGTTCGGGTATCGCGCCATACAGCTTCTTCGACTCCAACCACTTCTTGGAGAATAGCCGATCGGCGTAGCGGTATGCGCCATCGCAAAGGAGCGTGACGACTGTGCTACCCGGTCTCATCTTCTCTGCCACCTCCTTTGCGGCAACGACGTTGAGACATGAGCTAGCACCAAGGTATAGACCCTCGTCGTCTAAGCATCGGTATACCATCTCAATGGTCTTCTCGTCGCTAATGTGGACTGAGCCATCTAGCAGGTCGATGTCGGGCTTCAGATTGTCTGTCACTCGACCCTGGCCGATTCCTTCTGTTATCGAGCCTCCTTGCCTCTCCGCGAGCTTGCCGCGGCTCTGTATGTATGAATGCAGCACTGAGCCTGGAGGGTCTGCCAAGAAGCTCTTTACTCTCCCGTCACTCTTCTCCTTGAGATATCGTGTGACGCCCGCCAGCGAGCCACCGGTGCCTGTAGCGCAGGTGAAGGCGTCAATCTTGCCGCCGGTCTGGTACCATATCTCAGGTCCAGTGGTCTCGATATGGGCCTGTCGATTCGCCACGTTGTCGAACTGGTTCGTCCATACCGCGTTGTCTAAACGGTCGGCGTGTCGTTTAGCCTGGTGGTTGTAGTTTTCTGGATTGTCGAATGCCACGGCGGGCACGGGGTACACCTCGGCACCCAACAGGCGCAGCAAGTCGATTTTGCCCTGCGACTGTGTATTTGGCATGTAGATGACCAGTTTGTAGCCCTTTGAGCGGCAGACATGCGCCAGACCGATGCCGGTGTTGCCCGCTGTGCCTTCGATAACGGTACCGCCGGGCTTGATAAGGCCCAGCCGTTCGGCATGCTCGACGACGAAGAGAGCGGCGCGATCCTTGACGGAGCCACCGGGGTTCTGGAATTCGGCTTTGCCGAGGACGTTGCAGCCGGTTTCTTCAGAGAGCTTCTTGAGGCGGATGAGCGGCGTCTTGCCAATGGCTGTGTCGAGTCAGCACGTGGTGACTGGCCTCAGGGCTTGCAGGTGGGCTTACCGTCAATGAAGCCCCGCTGTCCAATGCCTTGGGCTTTGGACATGTTTACAGCAGTTTGGTGCACAGCATCCGACTGGATCTGGCCGATGCTTTCCGCGCCCCGCCATGCTGAAGCTGCAAAGCCGCGCGCCGCTGTCCTGAACATATCGCGCAGCAAAGACCATTCGAGGTTGGCAGCGACAAGTCGACAAAATTGATCCCGAGGTCATGCCAGATGCTGTAGCCGACGCGGAATGACGCGCGGGCCCCGATGTCGCCATAGGGCCTAGGCGCGTGGGGACTCGGCGGGCGTTACCGGATGCGGAAGCATGTGTGTGGTGTGTGGTGTGTGGTGTGTGGTGTAAACAGCGGGGGCAGGCGCGACCAACATCAATTGCACATCAGACGACGCCGACACTCGACACCCAACAAGCATGCCCGGGCGAACATCGACGCGCTCGACGCGCTCGACGCGCACATCAACCACCTCCACCACCAAACGAGCCTCGTCCGCACGCCAGTCCGCAAATGCCGTCGAAATCCCAGACGAAGGCCCCATCACGTCGCTGCGCACACAGATTGCCCAAGTCTTTGGAGACGCGCAGAAGACGACGGCCACACAGCGAAAACTGCTAGTCAATCTACGGAAAATCCAGGAAGCCTGCTGCTATGAGCCGCCAACCACAGCCAAGCGCGGCAAGAAGGCCCAGGGCGACGTCGACGACGATTTTGACGAGGACGACTTCAACTCCGAGGTCGGCCGCTGTGTCATCAGAGTACTCAGCATCAAGAAGAGCGAACCCGTGGGAGACAGGCTGATTCGCTTCCTGGGCCTGTTCCTCAAGTTTGCTGCCGAGAAAGACCACGCCATCTTTGTATCAACCGAGGCCGAGGAAGAGGAAGAGGAGGACCTTCTCCACGAGACGCCCAGCAGTCGTCTTACATCCAAGCTGCTCCTGTCCATCCTCGGCTTCCTCAACTCCAAAGACAAGACGGTCCGCTTCCGGGCCACACAGATGGTTGCACACGTTGTCAACAACCTTACAGCCATTGACGACGACACCTTCAACCTTATCCGACTAGGCGTACTGAAGCGCCTGCGGGATAAGGAGCCCTCAGTGCGCGTGCAGGCAGTCCTGTGCCTCGGCCGATTTGTGGGAGAAGACGAAGAGGATGATGATGAGGACAGCGACGACGACGTGGCTGGCGGCATCATGGAGAAGCTACTGGACATTATGATCAACGACCCGAGCGCTGAAGTCCGACGTGCTGTACTGCTCAACTTGCCCATGTGGCCGACAACACTCAGCTACATCCTCGAGCGCGCCCGAGACATGGATGCAACGACTAGACGACTAGTCTATGGCAAGATTCTGCCTGCCCTCGGTGACTTCAGGCACATGTCTCTCGTTCAGCGTGAGAAGATGATCAGATGGGGCCTACGAGACCGAGATGACTCCGTTCGCAAAGCTGCTGCGCGTCTCTTCCGAGAACAGTGGCTCGAGCACTGCGCATCATCGCGCGATCATCGCCCTGAAGAGGAGAAGAAGGCAGGCGATGCTGCCCCACCAAACATGTACGCCTTGTGCGAGTTACTAGAACGTCTTGACGTTACTCGATCCGGCGAAGAAGACGGCATGGCCCACGAAGCTATGCGCGAGTTCTGGGCAGGGCGTCCAGACTATCGCGAAGCCACTACATTTGACCATGCCTTTTGGAACAAACTGGATCCTCAGAGAGCCTTTATTGCTCGCACCTTCAACGACTATTGCCACAACACCGATGACGCGAGAGCTCAAGACATGATCGAGGACAAGATGCCCGAGGTCACCATGTTCGCATTCGTCCTACAAAAAGAGCTCAATTCTCTCATGGAGCTAGTGCAAAAGGGCGCTGTCATGGACGAGGATGATCCAGCAGCGGAAGAGGTGCAAGAGGACGCTGAGGAACAAGACTTCATCGTCCAACAATTGCTACACATCGCCATGACGCTCGACTACACGGACGAAATGGGTCGGAGGCAGATGTATAACATCATGAGAGAGGCTATCGCCAAGGCTCATCTGCCAGAAGAGTGCACCAAACTTTCCATTGAAGTCTTGAGAACCGTCTGCGGAAGTCGTGGCGAGTCTGACTTCTGCGCGCTGATCTTGGAGGCCATCGCTGAGGTCCGAGACAGTCTTCTAGATGCTGACGATGATGCCACCGAGAAAGGTGACAACGACGAGGAGAGCTTCCATTCGGCACGATCTGATGTTGATGCTCCAATGCTCATTGGATCGAAGAAGAATACAGAGGAGCTGAGCCCGGAGGAGGAGGAAGCACAGCGAGTTCGTGAGGTCATGGTGTACTCAAAGTGCCTGCACATCGCCCAGTGCACACTACAGAACGTACATTGCGACCTGGAGTCTGACAACTCGTTGACGAACATACTGAACACGCTTATCATCCCAGCAGTTCAAGCACGCGAGGCTATGATTCGCGAACGCGGTGTAATATGTCTCGGACTGGCAACGCTGCTCAGCAAGGCATGTCATCAGTTAAATTTCAGTTGACTCGCAAACTAACCATGCGCAGGATCTCGCTACAAGCAACCTGGACCTCTTCTTCCACTGCTTTACCAAAGGTCACGACGCCCTCAAGGAGATTGTTATCCAGATCCTGACAGACACCATCATCACGCATCCCCAGCTTCTTGCTCCTCCGGCAGCGAACCCGGATGCTACCGTAGAAGATGCTGAGTCTGAGCCAAAGCCGAACCCTCTCATCAGACCGATCACCAAAGTCTTATTGAAGGCTTTCAATAGCTCAGACAATAAGCGGTTGAATCTAATCGCCTGTACGGCTGCTTCTAAGCTGCTTTTGCTGGGTATCCTACCACCAGCACCAACAGCGGAGATACTCAAAGCCTTTACGCTAACGTACTTCGACCCTGAGACGGCAGCAAATCCAGCGCTGAGGCAAGCTTTGAGCTACTTCCTCCCTGTATTCTGCCACTCGAAGCTTAAGAATGCACAACTCATGGCTCAAATTGCCGTGCCGGTCATTTCGAAGCTCCTTCTCATGCGCGAAGAGACTTTGGATGAAGAGGCTGATGACATGGTATCCTGGCCGGTCATCACGGCTCATCTGTCAGAATGGACAGATGGTAGAAAGGTTGTCGGTGCCACTGAACTTGGTCTCGACGGAAAGACGAGCACTTCCGCAGAGGCAGAGGAGCCACACATTCATCTATCAATTGAAGTTCTTGAGCGCGCCCTCACAAGCACGTGCAGCAGGGACGAACGCAAGCCCTTACTTTCTCTACTCAGCAAGCTTTTCCTTGCGCCGGCATCATCAACAAGAAAGGGTAAAGAGGGGACTAGCGAGGAAAGTTTGGGCACTCTTCACGCCCTTGTATCAGAGGCTGTTGAGGGCAAGATTGGCATCGATGCAACTCAACGCAACTACCTCTCGAAACTGGAACTCAGCCTCACCAAGCGCCTTGGCGAAGTTGAACATGTCACACAAGTCCCCAATCAAGAAGAGCTCAACGAGTCGGCCGCGCCTTCCCCCGACCAGACGGAAGCCAATGTCGAAGAGCAATCCCAAGCAGATGCTACAGAGTTGCCTGAGATCCAAGGCGTCGATGGCTCAGAGATTGGTGACGACGAAGATGACGACGATACGATGCTGGCAGGCATGCAAGGCGAAGGCACGCGCATTCCACTTGAAGAGTATGACGATGAGAGTGATGACACAGAAGTTCCGGCGGCAAAGAGGCGTCATACAGTTACGGAAGACGATATTGTTGAGAGTTTGTTGGCTAGTGAGAGCGAGATGTAAAGGAGGGACTGAGTTGAGCGTTTCTTCTTCTTTCGGCGTTGAATAACCTTTTTCGAGAGATATCCCGTACGAGCCAGTATCGATGGCTCGTTTGAATGACGTTTTACACGAAAGCCTCGGTAGTTCTTTATGCTGCTCAGCTATGAGTTCATTGTGATGTAAGGAGATTTCAGAAAGGACGTGAAGATCATTAGACAAACATACTAGGAAATGCACCTGGAGCTTTCGCTATACAACGTTTGGACACACCTACTAAGTCTACAGCCATAAAGATCCAATAGCAACTACTCCAATGCGCCTCCCAAAATGCGCCGCTAATGTCAAAACAAGACCGTATCGTCTAAACCGACTTCACCAAGGTCTATCAATACTTTCCATCCACCCAAACACCTCTCTGACATACACCCTCACTCTCTTACACTTTTCTGTAGATTCTAGCTCCCTACACGCCTCTTCCTCCACAACATCCCACAGCCGTCTTTCTACATCGAATCCTAGTATTCTCTCCATGTCCTCTTTGAACCCCCACATGCGATGCATAGTCCCGTCATGCGCCTCATATGTAATTTCGTTCTTATCCAAGAGCAGCTTACTCGGATCCATCTGCAGCATATTCTGATGTATGAAGACGGGCTTAGGAGACGGCGGGGTGTGTCTCGTGTAATTGAGTTTCTTCTCTACGATAGGATCTGGATGCCCGCGGTCTTCTTTTTCCCATTTCGCCGACTCGTGGATGTGTGACGGGTAAGGGGCGCCGTATTCGAAATCCGTGCCGCAGTCTGCCTGTGCGAGACCTGTGGCGCGAAATGTGCCGTTCCAATGTCGCCCTAATGCTTTGGGGGCGGTGCGGACTTGATACCATGGCAGGCCGGTGGCCTGTGCGGCTTGGACGAATGTTTCCTGGTGTCTGGAGCTGAGGGGGTAGTAGTATTCCGGGCCGTAATAGCTGTAGTATACCATCATGAGGAGCGATTCTCGGTGCATGCTCTTGTTCAGCATGATTTGGCTCGAGTCGGTGGAGTAGCGGGTCGATACGGATTCCACGGGCAATCCAGCGATATGGTAGTAGTGCGGAGAAGTAGTGATGCCGAAGAAGCTTGGCCAGGTCACGAGGCCGTGGGTTGTGTAGGGCGATGTAGTGAAAAGTACTGTTGGGTCGTAGACGGGAAACGCATCGGCGTCGAGATATAGAACATCTTGGAAGGTAGAAAACATGATAGCTAGTGTTTTATCCTGGCTACGGTATTGGCTTGTTATGTTCAGACTTTGAGTGTAGCTCTCGGACAGGCTGATGCAACATGCGTTCAAAGAAGGCAGAATGATATCACAAGCCGTTCGGTCTTGGAAGGTCCAATCGTCGACAAAGACCTCCATGGGGAGACTACATCCAGTCCTGCGCAGCATACGCAGCGAAACCAGGAATACAGGCAGCTGTTCAGAATCCGTGGTGGTCACGATGCCTGTAGTTCCAGCCGAGAAGGGTAATTTGGGCGCCAGACGTAGTGCTGACTTGCGCATCTCGTAATGTGCTCGAAGTAGCGCTGTCTCATCCTGGTCCGTGAAGTTGATCAGTTGCTGTGGTATCTTTGCCCCTGAGTTGAGCGGGTCAAAGTGGTGTTCTGCATGCTGGACATGCTCGTCCTGGACTCGTAGAGGCTTGCATCGCGGCGCGGTCACTACCAAAGCTGATGTGACATCCTGCCAGAAGTCGATTACCGAGGCGTTGAAACTCGAGCTTGTCTCGGTAACGTTCTGGAACGAGTTTCCAGGAACTTGTGCGAAAGTTGGGTGAGCTGCAAGTCGCGGCCGGATCAATATGGCGCACGTGAGTAAGAATACGAGGAATGCCCCTAAGCGCACTGTAGGTGACATGCATTGCGGGGCGTTGATCAGCATGGTGGCTGCCAGTTGGGGAGTTCCATGAAGCCGGGTGCTAGCGCGCTGCCCCCGAACAGTGCGATGATACTGGTATTGGAGCACTGGAGAGCATGGGAATTATGTCCTACTCGGACTCTTGCATGTGGACAGAAGTAAGATCCGAGCTGTCAAGATCTTAGCCAACCGACATCCCGGCGTCCTCTGACGCCTAGGCCGAACAGGGTTACCTTTATCCAGGCGTTGGTCGCCTCAAATAACGCCCACGCTAGAGAAAGCCACCACTCGCCTAAGAACTTCGCGAGGTATTGACACTGTAGCATTGGCATAAAGGTCTTGTTTCAAGCTAGGATGTGCAATACTGGAGGGGAAAACGGTCATTGATCAGCGTCGTCCTTTCGGACCAGAGATTCGCCAGGACAAAAGAATGTTTCACAGATCAGAAGCATTCGACAAGGAGAGAGCAATGGCAAGTGTATTTCAAGCAGGTTGACCAACGTGGTAGCCCATGACTGTGTCTGATGTGTAGCAAGTACATTTATCTAGAGTGCTATGTGTTTGAGACCGGCCTTCAGTATGGCGCAGGCAGCTGAGCGCCTAAGCGAAAAGTAAAGACCAGAAGATGAAGGGGCATATTAGTTACAAGCAGCTGTCGAGCTGTGCGGCAATTCTCCCACGCCACGCTGAGACCGCCGCAATGCTATGCGCGATGATCGCGAAAGGAAGGTTCGGCTACGCGCCTGACAATTTGAATGGTGAAGAAAAAGAAAAAGACGCAAACACAATAAAGAGCATTGAAACGCAGAAAAAGAAGGAGGCTGCAAGTAAATCAAGAGGTCCTCCGAAGACGCTCCCCGCTCGCCTTGTGCTGCCACCATCCTGTGCTTGTACTTTTTGCCCGGCCATCCAGCTTTTGAAAATGTTTAACAGTCGACCCCCGAACACCTCAATCCGCAAAGGTATCGAACTCCCCCAATGTGATCCAGTTCTATAAGCACCCGAATCCCGTTTCCATGCCAGGCAGCCTGCAAATGCCACGAAATCTTAATCAGAGTATCGACAAACTCCCTCAAATTCAATCTTGCCCGTGCCATCCTATCCGAAAAAAACCGTCCCACATCAAATCGCTGTGCAGATCTGGACTCCAGAAGATCGATACCATATGTACGTGTGGCCTACGCCGGCGACTTGTTCGCCGGGTTGGAAGCGTTGCGACGATCATCGTTCATCGAAAGCGAGCCGAAACCGGACGACAAGAAGGAGAAGGGGTCATTGCGACCGTCACCTCCGTTAGGGGCTCCCTGGTTGGGATAAGAGTCGGCGGAGGAAAAAGCGGCCTCAGCGGCGCGGCTGTCGAACGGCGTAGCATGCATACCTCCATTGGGCATGTAGCCAGCGTTCATAGGAGGGTAGGGGCTAGCACCACCCATACCGGCGGGAAGAGCGTAGGAGCTAGGAGGCGCTCCGTATTGCTGAGGGGCGTAGCCACCAGAGAAGCCTGCGGGGCCATACGGACCGGCGCCAGGAGTACCGCCCATGGAAGGTCCCATGCCGAAGCCGGAGGGAGTGTCCATGGGAGAGGGGAACGCAGAATCAGCAACAACAGCTGCTCCAGCACGGCTAGCACCACAACGCAGACAAGCAGTGTTCTTGGCGAAGTTGTGGTAACCGCAGCCATTCTCGCCGCACTTCCAGTCACCGGCGCGGAAAGGTACAGCGCCGGCACCACCGCGCATGTGGCCGCCACCCATGCCGTGACCGTGGCCGCCGTGACCCATGTGGTGCTGAGGGGGTCCCATCATGCCAGGGTGACCATAACCTCCGCCGTATCCTGAGTATGCCATGGCATCTCCGGCCGGTGGGCCTTGCTGCATGGCGGGGAAGGAGCAACGGAAACAAGCTGTGCGGCGCTGGAAGTTGGAGAAGCCGCAAGACGGGCAGTTCCAGTCACCGGGACGAGGACGGTTCTTGCTAGGTGGGAACGGAGTGATGATCTCGGCAGCGCGGTCGAGGACGCGACCCGAGGAGGGCGAGACCTCGATGGCCTTTTCGTTGAGGGCTCGGCCGTTCATACACAGACTCTCAGCAGCCTAGGGTTGTCAGCATGTCAGCATGTTACTATATGAGTGTAACTTACCTCCTCGTGGGAAGAGAAGATGGCGAAGCCGGTTCCAGTTGGCTTGTGCTGGTCCGGAGTACGAAGCGTCCAGAAGGCAATGGGACGACCCCCGAATTGGGTAAACCAGCTCTCGAGCTCCGATTGTGTAGTGTCATGTGGGAGTCCACTCATGTGTAGGACTTTACTGCGCTCCGAGAGGAAGGCGCGGACGTCAGCGCGTGCATCCATGGGCTTAGTGAGTACGTCTGGGTGGTCCTGGGGGGGCTGGCTCTTGCGAATGAGACCTCGCAGTACTCGGGCAAGTGTAACGGCCTCTTCCATAGCCCGGCGGGGCGACGCGGGGGCAAGGGCCTGCAGGTGAAAGGGAAGGTTGTGCTTGATGGGAGCGGATGACTGTACGGGCTCCACCTCCAATGCGGCGCAGATGTTGGTCAAAGCGCTGGAACCGAACGGCAGACTCTCCGGGTGGTGGGCCTGCCAACGCTGGTACTCTGTGCGGAGGTCAAAGGTGCGTGAATGTTGAAGATACGGTGGTAAGACAACGGCCTTGTCCCGAGCTTCGCGCGGCAATTGGACCCTGAGGTCCCACGAGTCGAGGGTGACGAAGGCGAACTCGAGGTTCTTGGTGTGCTCTTGGGCAAACGCCGTGAATCTCTCGATGGCGTCGCGGAAAGAACCAGCGTTGCGGACTTGGTCCCAGGTGAGCGTGGTCAAGCTAGCTGCAAAGGTGGACGCGTCAGTGGTGGAGCAGAAAATGTGTCAATGCCAGCGGACTTACTGCAGAGTGCCGTGATCGGGGTGTTGACGGGCTTGACCAGCACGCTTTCCCTATGCAGCTGTTGTTGCCGTTAGCGATTGTGGGGTGGTGCGCAGTGCAGTGACGGTACGTACCTCTTCACACGACTTTGCATCGAGCAGAATCCATCCCAGCTCGATGACTTCTGCCGAGTCCTTTGTGACGTAGACGCCGTGCTCGTCGCAGGTCGTGGCCACGTGGATCACCAGGTACCGGTCGAGGTTCGGGGCGGCCGGGCTTGGGGTGGCTTGAGACGCCATAATTCCTATCTTACAGTGTTGATTAGTTACTGGTCACTACTTGTTGTTACGTGTCGAGACGTCGGTCGGTCGGGCGCTGCTGCTGCAGGTTGGTGTCGAGGAAAGGGCGAGGTTTGTCGGCGGACGCGGAAGGAGCGATTGTCAGCGGGCTGGTGAAGGTGAAGCCAGCGAGTGAGGGGGGAGCTGTCGAAGCTGGCAGCAGAGGTGAAGGGAAACGGAGCCTCTAGATTGAGACGAGACGGAGTGACGGGTCTTTCTGTGAGATGAGACCAAGCAGGTAGAGATGCGGTCGGATACACTGAGGCTCCGAGCAATGCGTCCAGGAAGATTTCTTGACGTGGACAGTGAAGCTAACGCGCATGCATCAAGAGCTTAGCTTGGCAGGCCATTTGAGCATCAGTGCAGATGTGGGTCCTATCATTACCCCTCGACGACGCGCATTATGGGCTTTATATATGAACACGACGACGACATAAATCTGGCACCACGGCACCTCTGACTAGATGGTTGACCATGTGCTGTTCCCGCTCCCCCTTCACTGCCAAACGGCTGCTGCCGCCTCGCCCTGGCTCGCTTTACATGCCCCAAGTTTGACTGGCTGCAGGACGATGCGGCGGACAACATTCGCTTCCGCGCGGCGAGCTCCCGAAATAAAGGCTTAGGCAGCTGCCTCGTGTAATCTCAAGCTGCAGATGAGCTGGCTGTGCCGTACTCAAGCAATCTGACCCAGGGACAAACGAGGCCGAGGGCGCAAGTATCCGCGCTGGGTAACCCTGCCATGGAGCGAGGTGCTGCTCCTGGTTGAGATTTGGCCTTGGAAAAGACGGCGCCACCTCCAACATAGACGCGTTGGCCTCGACCGGCTTTGTTATGCACTGGTGGACGGTGACGGTGCCGGATCGTCCCTTGTTTCACATGTAGACATCTTCATCTGCTCTTCCGCACTTCAGTCCGCGTTGGCGCCTTGTCTGGGTACCCCTGTTGATCTCTCAAGCCAAAGAAGCTGTTCCGCTGCGGATCACGTGACCCCACCTACACCCGCCGACGGCCTCTCGAGTCTCTCATATTGACGTCGTTGCCGGAATTAGCTCGCTGATCATAGGGAGGCTTACATGTACAATGGGCACTAGACCGCGACAGCTATTTGTTCTTGCCTGACTCTCCGTCTTTGTCGTCGCCCACGGGTACCACAAGCTCGCCCCTTAACGCGTCTCTAGGCTTTGTGCAATTATACCTGAAGCACGAGCGCGCCATTGCAGACAGCTCCTTCCGAGGTCGTCTTTGTTTTCTGCCCCGGCCCCGCTTCCAAAGCCTGGTATTCTTAGACAAGCCTTTATCCCCCACAGCCTTGTCCATAGCTAGTACTATTAGCTAGTATCGCTAGACAAAATGTCTCGGCACCCTCCCCCGCGACGCGAGTAAGTAACGTGCCCGCAAACACTCCTTTACTGCGCATCTACCGGGCTGCTTTGTGCACTCCGTTGAATACCACTAATCAAATCGAGTAGCACGCCGCGCGGCATCATGGGCTTCTTCAAACGCTTCTCGCGCAAGAAGAGCAAGCCCGCCAACGTAGCTCCATGGAATGAAGCTTACTCGTCGACCACCTACACGTACACCGGACCTGACCAGACCCAGCGGCTGCCGGAGAATGTTTTGCGCCGCATCTTTGAGGAGCTCTGCCCGCACTCGGCCGACGAGACGCTGGATGGCAGTGAAGACAGTGGCAATGATGGGTGCATGAGCTGTGATATGCGCGACCTGGCGCACTGCGCACTGACAAGGCGACAATGGTACGGCGTTGCTGCCGGGCTACTGTACGTGTGGAATGCCGCTACTAGACGGCATCGAGGCTGACTTGTGCAGATACAACAGCATCCGGATTGACGCCGTCCACTACTGTGCGCTCGAAGAGGTGTTTGCGGACCAGCGAAGGAAGTCACGTCACGGAGACGAGATCGACCGCCCCACCGCCCGACTACAGCAGCTATGCCAGAGCGTGCGCGGCAACCAGTACCTCGGCCAGCGCGTGCGCTTCATCAAGCTGCCATACATGCTGAGAGAGTCGGCAAAGGCAGATCTCGCGCGGACCGTCTCAGGCTGTCCCAACCTTGAATACATAGACCTGCCTGATGGCTTCTACACTGGTGACCCATCGTGCCAGTTGCTGCGCCAGGAGCTCCAGGCGCGCTGTTCCCATATCAGGAAGATGAAGTACAACGAAGGCGGAGAGCAGACACTCGAGTCGCTCATGCACGGCTACTGGCAAGAGCTGAGTGTCATCGAGCTGAACAAAATTCACATCGAGCCGAGCATGCTGCGCCAGGTCTTTGGCATGCTTCCCAACCTCAGCAAACTCATCGTTATTGGGGTGTCGTGGATGAACGACTCCACCTTCCACACCGCTCCAGGACTGCCCGACTTCCCAGCATTAGACACTCTGAGGCTGGAAAAGGTACATGGCGTCACTGCCGAAGGTCTGGCGCAGTACCTCTCCAGTCCCATGTGTGCAAACAGGCTGCGTACCCTTGTCATAAAGAACTGCTCCGACATTCTGCCAACCTCTCTCTACATACTCCTACAGGCGGCGACAAGTCTGAAGACACTAGAGTACACTGCACTCGTAGCCGCTGCCCTCCCGCTAGACCCGATTCCGCCCATGGGCTCCTATACACTCCACAAGCTGAACTACGAGATCATATCCACTTCCTCGAATCATCTGTACCCTCCAGGCGCCTCCTACTACCAGTACCTCGCCAAGTCGCTCATGAACAATTGTCTTCCCGCGCTTCGCCAGCTCTACGTACGCGACCCAGACTTCCCAGAGATCCTCACACTGGCACCGCCTGTTCGACCTTTCAGCGAAGCACCACCTCCCATGTTCAACCAGCCACTCGAAGTGTACTCGAAGGGTCTTGATGAGCTTGAGTGGATCTTCACATCCATCATACCCCCAGAGGGTCATGGTCGCCGCGCATCAATATCCGTTGGACGGCCAGTAAGCAGCTATTCGGCTCACAAAGGACTCGGCGCGCAATGGGGAGGAGATGCAAGAAAGAGCGTAGTCGTACCGAACGGCTTCGGAGGATTCCTCGCCATACCAGCAGACGATGCACGGCCAAGGAGCGCTGGTAACCTTGGTCCCACTGCAGGATTTGGACACGGACACTCGCATTCCCAGAGTTTTGGTGGCGAGCCTAGCCCACGGGCAAGCTGGATGAGCCATGCGGGACGCGAGAAACGGGCTTCCAGGGCGGATTTGTGGCGTTAACGGGCGTTCGTTTTGGTGGGCGGCGTTCACTTCTTCTTCACATGGTTTCCTTTTCTTCTTGGATACCCATCCATTTCGTTATCTGCGATTTGTGTACGATATAGGGAAATGGGCATGTAGGCATGATACCTAGACTACGACACAGGGCAGCCTCTTTTGTTTAGACCACAGGGACCTTTTTGAATGAATTCAGTTGGCTTGTAATATGTAATCTCCTCTTTTAGGGTCGTCCATTGCTCACCTTGCTTTTGTTCACTTTCAGACTTAGCAACGGTCTTGCCGCGCCATCAAGACTGCGCACCACATTCTTCCCACTCACATCCTCTCCAGTCCTTCTCCGAGTCCATCTTGTCAATCGGGCACTCTCCCCTCACCACCATATTCCCAACCATTCTCTTCACCTCTTCCCTAACCTCACGATCCGCCTCATCAACCCAAATCCCCTTATCCCTCGCTCCACATTCTATATTCCACGTCCCTCTCCCCGGCACTTCCGCGCCAACTCTTCCCCCTCCCCCCGCATCTTGCCGGCCAATTTCACTAGCCCCAACAACATGATGAAACAGCTCGGGCACCACGCTCCAACACCCCAAGCTCTCCGTGCACGCTTCAAGAAGCTGGACGTCGTACGCAGATATACCGTCTTCCTTCTCCTTGCTGAATCGCTCGAGTATGAGCACAGCCGACTCGCGCGTCACGGCGTACGCAAAGGTGCAGAAGGGGTAGCGAGTGCGATGTAAGATGCGGGTTTGCGGCGGGAGCGGGTTGGGGGTGAGGAAGGCTTGGGTAGCTGGGTGTAGAGAGGTGTGAGCAGGAGACGTGGGGTCGTGGTAAGCGAGATGAGACGGCTCGATGGGCTGGGGCAGGTCGTCGCAGTGGCCTGGGTAGAGGATCTGCCATGCGCCTCGCGGGCCCCAGTATTGGTTGGGGGAGGCGGAGATTGAGCCGAAGAGCTTCCGCACTGCGGCGGCTAGGAGGGGGATTTGTGTCTGGCGGATGTGGAGGGAAAAGTCGGTGTCGTCTTCGATTATGAGAGCTGTTTCGTGGGATGTGGCTAGGAATCTGTAGTAGTGTGTTAGATGTACAGGCCAAGGTGAGACTGCCTTATGACCTCAGCTTAGTCTTACCGTTTCAAGGCGTTCAGATGGCCCATCCATGCAAACGCGCTTCCCTTGCTGATAGTGCTCTTCTCCGCCTGGAACAGTCGGAAGTCGCCTTCAGTCCATTGTGGTTGATCAGGTATCTCAATAGCCAGATTGGTGAGATTGGCGGCCCACAGGAGACCGGAGCGGCGAGGCGAGTGACCATGACTGACAGCTAGTATGGTGCCAAATCCGAGGGTGGTGTTGGCTGGTAAGAGGGCTCCTGGGTCAGAGTAGGATGGATAAAGGGTATGTGTGGTGAAAAGAACGACGAAGATAAGGGCGAGGACAGAGATGAGGCGGGAGAAATGCATCGTTGAGGTTGGAGTGGATGGCGAAGTGGAGAGGTGTTTTCGAAGTAGAGATTCAGCAAACGTAGGAGCTGGATGGAGAAGGTGAAAGAGAAATAGTGAAAGGTTTTTTTTGTGATTACTTACTGCAAGGCATCAGCTACGAAGATAGATGCCCATCGACTTGCCATGACGTCTGGAGCCTAGTGATATGTTTGGCTTCTGAACAGGCTACTTGCTGACGCACTTGTTGCATTTTCTTCATAGTTGAGGATATGCCTACCTGTACGAGCACTCACATCAGACCAAAGCATGGGTTAATGATGGAAAAGCTCACCCGCCACGATGGGTGGGCGTTGGGGCCGTGCATGATCGTCCCGCCCGCTGCAGGTCATGCAGGGCTGATAACGGGGCGAGTGGGTGAGACAGGATGATGCAGTCGCAAAGAGGAAACAGGCGGCATAAAGCAGCGACAGCATGGTGGAATTTGATTCACAATAGCGCCCAATGCGTGCATCGTTTGTGGGCGACTAGGACACTGGGTGCGTCTATAGTTAGGCGCTGGAACGGTCGGCTATTTTGATCAATTTAGGACGAAACCAACCATTCCCCTGAACGAGCCCACCACGCATGAAGCCAACCGGCTCTTGCCTCCCGCGTGCATGGTTAGGCGTACTTAATTTCTTGCATGCGAATTGCCCCGTCAAGGACAGGCAGGAGACTCGGTCATCGAGCCCCGGTAACCGATTCCCATTCGAAGCACAGCCAGGCGCGCGTGCAGTTGCCGTGCTATCCACTCGCCATACTCTATACTCACCCTTGCGTGCGCCCTGCTACTATTTGTCTGCTCTTGACCCCCCTCACTCATTTGTGCTGCGTGCGTGCTGTCGTTTTGGTTCCTTGCATTCCAGCAGCGCCCTGTCGCACCGCATACACGTGCCGATATGGCTACAGAGACAGTCCCCTCAGCGACCACGACGCCAAAAATGTCGCGCTACAGGAGCGTAAGACGCGCACAAGAGCAGCAGCACGAACATGCGCAACACAGCGCACCGTCAGTCCGCGCAGTGCCTTCCATGCCCGCAGCAGCAACGTCCGATATGGAGCCCAAGAAAGACGCCCCTATCAGCAGGAGCATGAGCCGCTACCACCGCCGACCGTCCGTCACCCCCGGGCACGCGACCACCCCAGCGCTGCCCCCTCCGCGCACCAACACCGTCCTGACGCCCAAGACACCCCCAACACCCCCGACACCCCCGACACCCCCGACACAGCAGCCCTCCACCTCGCGGACACGCGCCGCGAGCTCCCCCCAGAATGCCTCCAACCCGGCGCAACACCGCCCCCGGACCGCGAGAACCCGCGAAGATGCTGCCGCGCCCGCCTCTGCCCAGTCGCCGTCTCCAAGGTCGCCCAGGCCCGAGGACAGCGCGAGAGAGCTTTTGCAGAAGGAGCGCGAGCGGCAGCGGCTGATGAAGGCCAAATACGACGCCGAGGCGCGCGCACAGAGAGAGGCCAGACAAGCCGAGCTGGATCGGGTCGAGAGCCTGCGGCGGGAAGAGGAGGAAGCTGCACGCCAGGAAGCCCAGCGCGCAGCCGAAGAAGCAGAAGCCCTGCGCAGACAGGAAGACGAGCAGCGGGCCGAGCGCGATCGGGGAAAGCGCCTGCGGAAGGCAGAGGCCCACAAAGTGCTCCAGCAGCGAGAAGAAGAGGCCCGGAGAGTGAAATTGGGAGAGCTCGAGCGCAAGACAAAGATCGAGGAGCAGAGGCCTCGCACTGCAAAGGCCCCGTCTTCGTCACCCCCCATATCGCCCCCGCGACACGACACCAACTTTGGCCTGTTCAAGCGCAGAAAAGACGACCTGACTCCAGAAGCTCCCGTCGTTGCATCGAAAGCGCCCCAACTCGCTTTGCATCTCGGGGACCGCCGGGCAGAGACCATCAAGCCAGGAGGTGGCGGCGCAGTCCGAGGAATAGATGCGCCAACATCGGCCGTCAACGCCGGAGATAGGGTGCGTTGAACGCAGTCTCATGGCGGACCAAGTGCTAACAAAATCACAGCGAGTTGCAGTTGTGTGTGGCCAAAAGCGCATCCTACTGCCAGTCACACCCACGACCACCCCTCTCGATTTGATCAAAACAGCTGCCACTGTGCTGACTGAGCCAATTGATGTCAGGACAGCAGTCATCCAAGAGCTGTTTATCAAAGTCAGCATTATGCGACCTCTGCGGAACTACGAGTACGTGCGGGACGTCATGAACTCGTGGGACGCCGACAACCAGAACGACCTCACCATCATCGACTCTGAACTCGACGGCATCGATCAGGACGACCTCCTTGCCTACAAAGTATCCGAAACCAGGCCAGATGGCATGTCCTGCTTCATCCAGTACTCATCACGTCCCGGGAAATGGTCGAAACGCTACCTCACCCTAAAACCCGACGGCCAACTAGTCATGGCCAAGAACGAGAAAGCGAAAGAGAAGGACCAAGAGAACATCTTGACCATGACAGACTACGACATCTACACTGTCACGCAAAAGAAGCTGACCATGGTCAAGCCACCAAAGAAGATATGCTTTGCCGTGAAGAGTTTGCAAAAGTCAAACATCTTTGCTGACGAGTCGCAATATGTTCATTTCTTCTGCACCAATGACCGAGATACAGCGACCATGTTCTACAAGGCCCTGCAGCGCTGGCGAAGCTGGTACTTGAAGCATCAATTGGGCGAAGGTGCCAAGAAGAAGACTCACGCACAGCGAAGCGTCTCTGGTGGCGCAGGAGGACCGGTCACATCATCTCATACGAGGGGTGAGTCCGTGGGATCTCACTACCAACTTGGGACCTTCTCTTCGTTCATGGATCTTGACGGCTTGAACAAGACACTGGATACGATTGAAGTCCACAAGCCGGGAGAGTTCCCAGACGACAAGCCTTTAGCAGGGCTTGGTGCCAACGCTATGCATGCCCGCAAAAAATCTATACGTGTCAAGCAGCCCCCGCCTTCCGCATATCAAAGAAATGCAACACTCCTCGACAGCGTTCCTTCACACAATACGCAACAAGAACCAGTGAAACAAAGCTTGGACCAACCGGAGGAGGAAACATTTGCGGCGACTGGGCTTCTCGGTCGAGCATACACGACCCGTCAAAAAGCGGTACAAGAGCGGGAGCAAAAGCAAAACGGCCCCTTCACAGATGGTCCATCACTGATTAGTGGCATTGACCGCATGGCTGCGGCGAACAACGAGTCAGGCCTGAGCCGCAGGTCCTCTGCGCACAGCACGCGCAGCACCCACCACAAGCGCAACTCGAGCGACCTCAAACGCACTGCTTCAAAGCGTGCACCAGGCATGCCAGAACCTCTGATAGACCTGACACCAACGTACCGCCCGCCGCCCCAGCACTCCAAGAACGGCAAGGGTAAAGGCTACACACCTGGAGCTCGCAGCGGTCCCCTAGTGGAGAGCGCAACGTCAATCGAGGAGGCAATTGTAGTACCTCCATCCTCCGACTGGCGTGCACGACCAGCAACAGCATCGCGCTACCACGGCACCTACGGACGCACCAAGTCACTCAAGGGTCGGGGTGAGCCACTGGCCGCTTACACACAAAACAATCACACCGCGGCGCCAGAAGACGATGGCGAGGCTTTTACCGGAGGCCTGCTCGCACAAGCCGGGTACTCACAAGGTCCTGCCACCGCTGGCCGAGGAGTCATGGACGGCTCCAAAGCCACGGGCCCCATGATCAATCTCATGGAAGGCAACCAGATTGCGCCAGGCAGTCTCTTGTCTGCGCTGCCTGACTCGGGCGGGCCTATTATCGATCGCTCCGGCAAGTAAGAGACAGAAGAATTGCACGCTAAATGAGGAGTATGTTTGAAGTTCATGATACCCTGGATGGTGGGACTCGTGGGTTTGGGTTGGCATTTCTTTTGTGTTATTGCCAGTCTATTGAGCGTTGCATTCAATTGCATTGCATCTATTCTGAGATTTCATCATTGTTATATGCATCTACGGAGCATTACTGGGTCAAGCTGGTGGGATATTGTGTATGTCATCACGGCCGTTACAGCACCGAGCGTTGGAGTTGTATGAAAGTATTTTTCCAAAGACGATTATTTGGTTTGTTG
>Ga0265780_10002936_pt1 | contig 22778 bp, 24 predicted proteins | sample P1T30metagenome_FD_192432 | JGI IMG/M metagenome (GOLD analysis project Ga0265780, IMG submission 192432) | Plant litter microbial communities from East Loma Ridge, Irvine, California - P1 T30 | ecosystem: Environmental > Terrestrial > Plant litter > Unclassified | place: USA: California...
ACGCAAAGTATTCATATCACAGCACAACACACCCCTGAGGAAATTCATCGTCGAGCAGAAGACTCATCAGGGAAACCCTACAAGCTTCGCCCAGGCCGTGTGGGAGTACCCTGCGGAATCCGCTCAAGAGTTCGCTGTGGCTCTTTTCGAGACTTTGTTCAATTCTTGAACGAGATTGGTTGGGACACTGAGGAGGTCTCTCCCGCCGGAGATGGGGGATGTCTAGAATTGAATAGGAATGCCAGACGGAGCTTTTCTGACTTACACTCCTGCTCTGTAGAAGTGGGACAGTACGGACGCCGTATGATACTGGACATCAGGAGTTGGCGGCTCAGTGAAGTGAAGTGAAGTGAGGTCAGGTTGTTTCGTGACAGCACAACAGTGAGCAGCGCAAACAAAAGTCGTTCATTGTTCGCAAAAGTTTGAGTTTTGCTTGACTTTCTCCTGCAATCTCCCAATATTTATCGCATATGCCACGACACACAAAACCGAAGCCGCTTGCCCAGAGTTCACCGTGTGCCACTTTACCCACGCTCCCAACCACCACTCCACCGTCATGTCTTCTCGCACCACCGGCTCCTTCGCTTTCCTCGGCCAATCAGAGAAGCGCCAGAACGAGAACACCCCAGAAGGCGAGAAAGCCGCAAAGCGCATTCGGTACTTTCATCGCGATTTGTCATCACTTCTCAAACATATGAGCTAACTCGCAAAATAGCCCCGATCACGACTACAACGACATCATGCAAGTCCTCGTCAGCACAAACCAAACACCCTTCTCCGTACACAAGCACACCATCTGCAGAATCTCAAAATTCTTCCAGACTGCTTGCTCCACCCGCCATGAGAAGGTGATAATGCTGCCACACATCGAGCCGAGATCTTCAACGCTTACGTCCATTGGATGTACACCAAGACCTTGACATACGGGATCCGCTGGGGTCACTCGGGTCGTGGCCAGCACGAGGTTTCCGAAAGCGAAGATCAGTGGTCCTGCGTCGAAGCCTACCTTCTCGGGGACTTTCTCGAAGATGCTGAGTTTCGGAAGGCTGTTCTTAACAAGCTCATCTTGGACATCGCTCGTTGGAGAACTCACTTCTCCGCCGCCTTAGTTACGCGGATCTGAACAAAAACCCCGCCCGACTCGGTTCTTAGGACTTTCGTCTTGGAATGGATGATTGCGAGGTGGAACCGAGACCGGTTCGTTTAGGACGCTGAAAACGGAGAGCTCCCGGAGGCGTTCGTCACGCGAGTGGCGGCGGTGGCGTTGAGCCGCGTCGGTGTCATGACTATGGGAGAGTGTGTGAACAAGCTGCGGGCGATGTACCACAGGATTTGAGAAATTGACAATCCGCCATCACACGGATTGTTGTCACGACCAGTGTGCAATAACTGAGTGGATCTGGGACCGCTGTTTGGATCGGTTTGTCGTAGAATGCTATTATCAGCGACTCTAGCATATCGCGAGTGTACTAGCTCGATCGAGATGCTCGTGGATGACGCTAACTCACGGTGTTTCTCCCATGCCTGTCAATCCATGGAAAGCCTAGTTCATATATGCTGAATACCGTGCTTGTGAGGTACAGTGTTGCAGTCTAGCGCAGACGCTTATAAAAAATAACCCCTCGCTCCGGACATGCATTCAACTAGTAGCTTCCCTACACGCCCCCAGTCTAGAGTTCTTGTGACGCTTGGACAAGTCCGGTAAGCTTTCAATCAGAGAATGCTGCTTACCGTAGACGCCGAAATGCCTGCATTCCAGTAGAACAAACGTCACATCAAGCGTCCGAGCGATGTTGCCCATAAGAGCGAGCAACCCGCTAAGCAGCCTCTGTGATTCTGACACCCCTGTCGAACCATCGATGAACCGTGGTCCATTGACTGCGTGAACAGGATGACTAGGGAAGGACTTTGAAGACCAGTTGTATGAGTGATCTTTCCGGAAGCATATATATGACTGGGCCTTGCCGTAGTGCTTGAGGTGTGGTGGAGTTTGTCCGATTCAGCTGAGCGCATCTTTACAGCGCTGCACCATTCACTGAGGGTAAGTTTGAGATGATTGATTCATTGCGCGCGAGAGTTGGAGTGAAGCGAAGTCGAGATTCAAAGTCAGTCAACGACCGCTCACTGGAGCCTGGCGTGCACGTTTACTTATCCGCTGTTGCCTGCACCCAACAAGCAAGGAGTCTTCTCTGCGACATCGAAACCCGCGCCGCGTAGAGATACTTTGTTACCACCACCCAACAAATTCGACAACAACCATTCACCCAACATTTCATATCGGGTCCCAGCTCAAGCTCTTCTTTGAACACGCGTCGCGGAACACCTCGATCTCACCCTACACAGACGTCGTCATGCATCCTGGCGACAACAAGCGCAAGAACGAAGAGGCCGCCAAGAGCGAGCAGCCCGCGAAGCAGATCCGGTTCGACTACGACTACGACGACATCATCATCGTTCTGGTGGGCGAGGAGAAGATCAAATTCTCAGTTTACAAAGACATCATTTGTGAGAAGTCGAAGTTCTTCAACACTGCATGTGCGCCTGATCGCTGGCTCGAGGGGAAGGAAAAGACTGTATCACTTCCAAAAGTGGACCCTTGGACTGTTCAAGGCCTACTATCACTGGGTCGTTACAGGCAAGCTGCTGCCTGAAATCCATTGGGACCGTGAGAACATCGAGGCGAATGACGATCAAATGACCTGCATCGAAGCATAAGGTACATCCTGGGAGACTTCCTCGATGACGCAGAGTTCAGGGACCATTCGATAAGTCAGATGATCACGGAACGTGCTGGTTGGGGCGAAGCGTTCAGCGACAGCATGATCACCCGGATCTGGAAGGCTACGTCTCGGATGAGTGAAGGAATCTCGCCTCTCAGAATTTTCACATTGGAATGGATGATTGCTAGCTGGGAGCGACCGGTTGTCTGCGAAATCATCAAGAGGGGCGCTGTGCCCAAGACTTTCATCAAGCAGGCGCTCATGCTGTCGCTGGATAGCATCCAAATCTCTACTGGTCTTAGATGCAACCAAAGGCTGCGGGCTGCTTGTGCCGAATTTAGACAAGGTGCACAAAAACAATGGCGAGCCACCGCAGAGGTCCCCGCGGCAACCTTGGAGGGCTAATCAACTCCCACACAGACCGTGAATCGCCACTGTTGCCTCTGTGCTGTTTTGTCTCTCGTAACCCGAGACAAGGACCTGCTCTTGCGTCTTTAAGAACCTTTGAAGAGGGAACCGTCATCAATGAAGGGCGGTGGTGGATTGATGGGGTCTTATAACCCCAAGCCCAACCCTGTCATGTCTAGGAACGGGATAGTGAAAAGATTTCTTCATCATCACCTCCGTAATACTCAAGCGTCCAGCTCATGCTACCCTCTGATACCCTCGGGTGTATTCAGTGTGTCAGCGCCATCGGCATGTTGAAACCATCGCGGTACCGGCGAGATGCTGACAGAACCCAAATAATCAGAAGAGTGTCCCACCGGACGGAGTGTGATACAAATATATGCCGCGTGCTGAGAATATGCTGGCACCAGATCAATCAATCATTAGCATCAACACCATCGACCTGATGTTGAGCGCAGCTGTGCTGGGAGGTCTGAATTATGTCTCCCTGAGAAAAGCTCACGCAAGTTGGTGCCTGTTCCTACACGGAAAGCTGCATCAGTGCTTGAAATCTGGATGAGAGGTATGCAGGCAACCTCCCGTATGATACGGGCCGTGTCAGCACTCTAATGCGGGTCTACAAAGAAACGCCGCACTATGTTGTCGGTCAGTGCGGCATACAGCAAACCCGAAGCATGTTGGTCAAGACATTTCCGAAGCAACGAACACCATGTTCTATAAAATCTACGCGCTTCTGCACACGAACTTGCCATTGCAACACCAACATCCACCTGTTCACTCGAACTGTTCAGAGTGGGAACTTGACCCACAATTGTATCTCCTGTTCCGACGCAACAAACACACGATATCTCTCATAACGCAAAACAGCCGCGGCGACGACGCTGTATCCTACAGCAGTCAGTCAGAACACCCCATCCGGTACAGTGTCTGGTCCCATAAACTATCAAGCCTTTTGCGACTAACCTCATCCTCAGCCCCGACTACAGCATGATGTTTTCGGTGAGAGTCGACAAACACGTGGAATTCATCTTTGTATGCAAGGACCTCATCAGCAGGACATCGGCTTTCTTCCGAAGCATCTCCTGCCACAACAGCTGGCGACCGGGCCTCACGATTCCCGTGGATCTCCCTGATGTCGAGGCAGAATCTTTCAGAGTCTACACTCACTGGGTCAACACTGGCAAGCTGGTGATCGAACCCTGCCGTTGCGAAAGATTCCATGAGTTCCATGAACAGAAGTCTTTCATCGAAGCCTTCATCCTCGGAGACATCCTCGACGACCAGCACTATCGTCAACACGTCATCGGTGTCATTGTTGCGAGTCTTGCTTCGCGGACAGAGTTCCTCCCTGGCGATCTTATTTCACGCATTTGGGCGGCGACACAGAGTGGGTCGCCTCTCAGGAATTTCGCTTTGCGTTGGATGCTTGTCAAGCATCCAGATTCTTTCACCCTGAGAGTCGAAAATCATGCGCTCCCGAAGGAATTTCTCGCGGAGGCTCTGTCGTTCATGTTCGAACGGAGCGCGCCTGAGACGGACGAATAGTGTGTGAATTCGTTGCGTCAACTGCTCCTGACAGGGTCAGATGGGCGTCATCACCAAAATGAGTCCTGAGTTCTTGAGTCTTGAGTATTGTCTATTCGTTCTCGCCTCGTTAACTGTAGAGCACGTCGACCCAGGTGCTGTGAGAGACGCCAAGCTACATGAGATGCTGCGTGCGTTGCTCAGGAATTGCTGAAACAAGTAGCTAGGAAGGATGAGAGGTTGCGGCTCTGTCTGCGTACTCAGTGGGGGAAAATCTAGCCTCGTGTGAGTTGATAGCGTCCAGAAAATTCATGGTCATCCTGCCACCCCTGCTATTGCTACGAAAGTAAACCCGTTCCAAAATCCAGCTTGTCAAAAATACAACGTCGTGAAACGTAGATTCTACAATACGAAGGTCTATCGCATTACCCGGTACCCTGAGAAAGACGCCTTCCATTCTAATGGTAGAAACTTGGATAATGTGACGCCGGCGGGCCAAACATGTTCCTCAGCCGCTCTATGCGCTTGTGCAAGACGGGATCGGGCCCTAGACGGCGAAAGCGAGGAATGCTCCACGCGAACGGCTTCGCCAACTCATCACTCCGGCGCGAGTAAACATTCTGAGATTTGTGCATGCCCTTGATCAGTGAGTTCTCGATATTCTCATGGCTATCGCCGAACAGGATCATCTTCAAGTCTTGGCTCAGATCTTCCAGGTGTAGGGTGGGTATGTTGGCAGTACATTGATCGAAGATGCCATCCCAAGTACCGGGCTCCAATGTTATGTTGACAAGCGTGAGATCACGAACTGGATTGCGCCTGAGGATGCTCAGTAAATCCTCTTCTCTCGCCACGAAGTTGCCTAGAGACAGAATCTTGACGTTTTGGAGACAAGATGCCTCGGCCAGACGTTGGATGGATTTCTCCCCTGCAGGATCGTCCAGTTTAGACCGACGGCGACGCACGTAGCATCGCCTCAAGTCGAGCTTCTTCAGCTTTGAGCAACTCTTCAGCAGTGCGACCAGACCGTCGAAGTTTTGATCTTCTTTAGCTTGCTTCTCTAGCGCTTCCAGATTCGGTAGCAAGCTGCTGGTGTCTGCGATTGAAGACATGCGTTCGACCGGATCACCGGTCGCCAATGCATCGTGCGCGGTCTCGTCGAGCACACGATCAGAGATGCAGATTGCCAACGACTCAACGTTAGCAAGGGTGAAGACAACACCCTCCGTGCGCCAGTCGCAGCGGCTGAGCTGGTTGCACTCGAGACTGCAACGGCCGGAGAAGTCGTTGCAAAAGAGATTCAGCTCCTGTGTCTGTATCGAAGCTGCGCCGAGGGAACACCTAATCGTGTGGAATGTTTGCTCTGCTATTTGCCATATAGATCTCCAGGCCAGCCTGTCAGGTGCCGGCTGTGGGGTTTGAGCGTCCTGGCGGTACTCGGTGACATCTAGAGAGAGGGATACTAGTCCATGTCGCTTGGTGTTCGCAGCAAGATTTTGGAAAACTTCTGCCAGCAATGCAACGTCGCCTCCACTTTTGTGGAGCTGATCATAGTCGGCCTGTTTTGATTGCATTGTGTTGAGAGCTGCTGTCGCCCGCGCAAGTTCGGCCTCGGTTCCTGGCTCGGCGGGCTCATCAAGCATTCCAGATTCCTCACACCCGCGCCCAAGCATAGTCTTCGTTCCGGCTTGCAGCTGATGCTGCAGTCCGGCAGTATTGTAGACTACACCGGCGAGCGTGAATTCTTCGACAAAGCAGCCGATGCGACCCTTGGCTGTCAAAGCAGCCATGGTTTCCAACGCAGGCCTTGTCAACTCGACACGTCGGGAGCGCACAAAGGAGCCAAAGTGGTCCTGAGTCGCCTTCGAAGCCAGTGAACGGCTCGCGAGGCGAACATTGAACAGATCTCGCAGACCCAGATGTACGTTGATGGTCTCGAAGATCTCCGGCGGTAGAGCCTCAAGAGGGGAAACAGGCATGGCGCGCGGGTCGAGTGAGTGCTGCGACTTTTGTACAGCACGAGCATCGGGCAGGTGACAAGTGGATGGACATTGTTGTAAAGTACCTAGCGATGCGGTATATGTTTTGTAAAAGCAGCGAGCGTCACGCCCATCTACGTATCTAGATGCACGATTGCCAAGCCCAAGCCACTAGACCCCGAACGAAGGATGGAGGTTTAGATTAAGGAGGCTCCGGCTCCCGTCCGTCCGTCCCGTCTCAACCTACTTTCTCCCAGCCACCACCTACGCAACTCGAAGGGTGCATCACTCAACTTCCTGCCCAAGATTCGTGCCTCGCTGAGAGAACTGCTCATACCACAACCGCCAGTCAGCATTACCCTGCCCATCAGCATTCCGATCGTACTCGAACATGGTCTGTCCACGGACCGATGCACCGCTGATGTCATTCTCCTCCTCTTCAGTCAATGGGTAGTATGGCTTGACCACCACATGAATACCTGGTATCAATTCTCCGAGCAATGTCACCATGGCGGCCACCTGCGTGGGGAAATAGAGGTTGTCTGCCTGGTACGCTGGCGTCAGGATGGAAGCATACGTCTTGTCGTCTTCTTGATTGTACAAGCTCGGGTTTAGTGCCGGTCCCGTGGCTCGATACTGAGGTGTCTGACCCGTGATCAGGTTTCGCACGTTCCTGGGAAAACTGGCTGGTCTTCCTTCAGCACCCGCCCGGACGTCTGCTGGAGAAGCATAATTTTTGAATCCAAGGTTCTGCCAGAAATGACCCATATCTGCAATTCGCATTTTCGTCAGTCATCTGGATCATGAGAGCAGCATTATTGATGGACTCACAAACCGCCCGGCGAGACACCACAGTCAGCACTGTGCAGCCTGTCAGATATCCGGAGCGAGTAAATCCTATGATAAGGCCGCGGCGACGCGTAGAGAACTCGAATTGTCGAGTGAGTGAGTTGTCATCTGCAGTGTTCAGATCAAATGCACCGCTCTCTGTTTGACGTCTTGCTAGGTACGCCGCGATATCATTTTCAGATGCACCGGAAAGGTCGTCAAGAGCTCTGGTATGGAGATGGCCGCTGTCCACTCCAGACGAGGCGTTACCAATGGCTGTGTCGGCATCTTCAAGTGGGTGCCAGAAGAGCTCAGCACCAATGTCGCGCTTTACTCGCCTCGAACAGCTCCCTCCTGAGCCTCCTTCGCCACAGGCATAACAACGAGCACCGCATCCGTTGATGGGCTCACTCTCATCCTGTCGAGGCGACAACGCTTTCACCACATTGCTGGCATCGGAGCTAAAAACTGTTAGATCACGATATGGACCATACAGTACTAGTTCAGCACTCACATCGATGGCAACACCCAAGTCCACCCCAAGAAGGCTAACAGCAATATCGAGAGAAGAATTTGCCTCACGGAAGGCGCCATTCGAGCGAGGGTTCGGTCGCTTCTGCGTAGGCTTGATAAATGGGGTACGAGTGCTTCAAAAAATCGCCCTTCACATTCACCGATAGAGGAGGGCTGCAATTTATGAAAACGCAACCAGGTTCTTTGAGACAGCGCCTACAAGACTCTTGTTGCATCGTCGATGAGCGGCAACAATTCGCATCCGTTGCCATAAACCGATCGAGCCGATGTGGCGAGATTGTTTATTGCATGCGGACGGGCGCCGAGGACTACTTCCGAGGAACTGCGGCCCTTCGAGCTGTGTCTCCGCCACGAATGAGTGTTGGTGGCATACTTCGAGCCATTGAGCGTGCTACAGCCTTGCCATTCTGCCGTCATGCGACAGGAACGATCTGCGGACATTGTCTTGGCTATGGATTCTACCCCTGCATGCAACATCCCCGTGACTTCAGGCTCAGCTGGCAAAAACAAAACATCAGCCTCGCGATGGTCGCTTGCGAAGCGAACGCGCCGAGAAGGATTCCCTTGTCAAAAGTATGGTTTTAGCAGTCCCAAACGGGATCCCAAGACAAGGTGCGGAACGCAACACCTTCTTAATAAGGTAATCACTGCAGATCGCTATACTTGGTGTCGTACAAACCAACAAAATCAAGCCCTTGGTATCCAAAAGGATTCAAACCCGCTTGGGTGGCGGACTCCTGATGCTTCGCCAAGTCTCCGACACTGGACCTCAAGCCGATTGGCAACCTCTGTGTGAGCATTGCGTCGCAGTGCAGTACGAACATCATCGCTTCTACACGGCTAGCACATACAGTAGCCGTTTGGTTGACATATAAAGTCGAGGTCCAGACGAGCATGCAGAGTTCGCAGCCTGCACAACGACATACATCGCTGGTGGAATCGTTCACGTTTGTGTTTGATGACAGCATTTCTTCGGCCGCCGATTGAGCTATCACCATGTATCTCGGCCGCATTCTCCACAACCTCTTTGCGATTATCCTTTTTTCACTCATTGCGAATGCCCAACGTTTCGACTCTTCGGTTTCGCGATGTCCGGTCAGATGCGATTTCGAAGATGAGGATTCGTGGACCTACTATTACGATCTCTCCGACCTCGAAGGATGCGACGGAACAACGCTATTTCAATTGAACATTGGTAACAGGGTAGACGATCCCGACACCAGTGTCTTCTACCGTGCCTGTACTGCAACTGGAGGCACTATACGACCTTCCAACGCCGTGGACAGCCGGATCCTGAAACGACAACAGTTGTCCTTCAATCAGACTACGCAAACGCCGAACGCAGTAACCCTAAGCACATCGGGACAACTTGGCTCATCGGACGCGAGGAATGCACAATCCGCAGTCGAAGCCCTTCGCTCATACCTGGAGCGCAGTGGGCAAGACAACTTCATCGCCTTTTCAAGATCTGGACAGACCGTGGCTGGGCTTTACACTGGAGCGCAAGTCAGCAAAACAAGCGCCGCTGACGTTTTGACCCAACTTGGAGACTTTTTGTCATCGAGCTCTTCAGCACAAAGTACATATGCTCAGGCTTGCGGCTCGGACACTGAGACCACCGCAACTCAATTCTTCGGTGCCATTGTGGACACCTCTGGCGATGTGGCAAATATACAAGACGCACTGCGGAGTTGGAACAATGCTTCATGCGTCAATGAGGGATCGCCACAGACGTGGTCTCGCATTGCCGTCAACATCGAATCAGGTACTGGCATCTCTGTTGTACCAGAAACAGATTCGCAAGGATCTGCTGATGCAGACAGCGAAGCAGAGACACGGTCTGAAAGCCTTCGCAGACAGTCGGGCACATGTGAGTATACGCAGGTGCAACCTGGCGACGGTTGTTGGGCACTTGGGCAGAGATGCGGTATCCCCACGTCAGAACTCGAAAGTTACAATCGAGCGGGTCTCTGCGACGGTCTTCAGGCAGCTGAGTACGTCTGCTGCTCGGCTGGATCTTTGCCGGACTTTTCTCCGCAGCCTGGGTCCGATGGCCGATGTGTGGCATACACAGTAAAGGCAGGCGACTACTGTTACGCTATTGCAGAAGCGCACCAGATGACTGTCGATGACATCGAAGAACGTAACACCCGAACTTGGGGTTGGACAGGGTGCAACAACCTTCTGCTGGGCGCGAGAATCTGTCTGAGCACTGGCGACCCTCCATTCCCTGCCGAAGTACCGAACGCTGTATGTGGTCCCCAAGTTCCTGGTACTGCCGACATCAACACTTCACGCAACCCTGAAGACTGGATTGAGCTGAATGAATGTCCACTTCGAGCGTGCTGCAACATCTGGGGCCAGTGCGGCGTAACAAGCGAATTCTGTACCGTCGCTCCTAGCGAAACTGGAAATCCTGGTACTGCAGCACCGGGAAGTAATGGATGTATATCTAACTGTGGCACCGACATCGTATCTGGACCGGGGCCCACCAGCTTCGAGCATGTGGGCTACTACGAATCGTTCCACATCGACCGGCCATGTAACTTCATGTCAATCGCTGACATTCCAGATGCATACACCATTGTGCACTGGGCTTTCGCTGACATAACGGATGACTTCAAGGCCAGCATCTCGCCATACGAGGTCGATTGGGCCGATTTCAAGGCGGCTGCGGGCTTCAAGAGGATCGTATCGTTTGGCGGTTGGGCCTTTTCCACGGAGCGGTCGTCGTACTACATTTTCCGTGAAGGCGTGTCGCCTGAGAACCGGCAGAGGTTCGCAGACAACATGATCGACTTCGTGGTGTCTGAGGGCCTTGATGGTGTCGACTTCGACTGGGAATATCCTGGGGCGCCAGATTCCCAAGGCGAGGGTATTCCAATTGACGCCCCTGAACGAGCACAGGAGTACCTGGAGTTCCTCAAGCTTGTGCGAGCTGGTCTACCCTCTGGCCTTACTATCGGTATGGCAGCACCCGCTTCTTTCTGGTACCTGAAAGCTTTCCCTATGGCAGAGATTGCCGAGGTAGTCGACTACGTTATCTACATGACGTACGATCTCCATGGACAGTGGGACTTTGGCAACACCTTCACTTCACCTGGCTGTCCCAATGGTGATTGTCTTCGCAGTCACATCAACCAGACCGAAACTGAGACGTCACTTAGCATGGTCACCAAAGCCGGTGTTCCGGCGAACAAGATCTACCTTGGGCAAGCGCTTTATGGGCGGAGCTTCAAGATGGCTGAGCCTGGATGCTGGACCGAAAATTGCAAATTTACTGGCCCTTCTAGCGGAGCTCGACCAGGTCGTTGCACAGGCGTGGGTGGCTATTTGAGCAACCTTGAGATCCGCGACATCATCGAAGGCGGACAGTTCAGCGTTGAAGAACATTACTCCGAAGAAGCTGGAGACATACTTGTCTACGATGAGACAGAGTGGGTGTCTTGGGCGAAGCGCTCGACTTATGATTCACGCACCGACTGGGCTCGATCTCTAGGTTTGGGAGGCATCTCTGACTGGGCCATCGATCTCGATATCACTGGTAGTCGAGATGGGGTAGGTGATGGTGATGGCACTGGAAACGGCAATGATACCGGCACTGGCGAAGTGGTGTACATCGATCCCTCGTTGTACGAGGACGCCAATCCGACGGCCTCTTGCCAGCCACCATGCACCTTTGTTTTCCCGCCATGGACGCTGCCTTATACCACAACCATCTCGCCCGCACCTATCACCTCCACGATCCTCAACAGGTGGACAGATGTTGTCACTTCCCAGGCCCCCGGAGGAGTCACTGCAATGGAGACTCTGACTTTCGAAACTACAACGGTCACTGTCATCACCATCCCACCGATCACAACTACGGAGATTGATGTATGGAACTATGTCTGGACAGACACTGATCAATCAGTGGTCACTCTCACTAGTAGTATCCAGTTCCCACCAATTGTACTTACGCAAGATCCTACCTCGTACACGACTTCAAACAGCCCTGAACAGACTACCGTCTCGGGCGCAACATATACGGTCCTTCCAGGCCCATACCCATCGATCACTGCCACTGGGCCTGTCACATCGCCTTCCACGGGTCCTTCCACGGGTCCTTCCACAGGGCAGACTACGGCCTCCACGCGGACCACAGGTGGGCCTCCACCAGACCAGACTACGGGACCGCCACCAGATGACTGTGACAACTGCCCTCCGACGATCAACATCGAGAGAGGTGAGCCAGGGCCTGTCTGCGAGGGCGATGACTGCGGAGAGCTTTGTGAGTTTGGCTGTGGAGGTATTCTTCCTTGCTTCCCGCCGAGCGGCAGATGTAATTGTATTGGAGGCGCTTGTCCATCATTCCCATGCTTCGGCTTGGGCTGCATCGACTTCCCGCCTGGGACTTTCCCTCCACCTGGGACGAATCTGCCAGGGGGACCACCACCGAATGGACCACCACCAAACGACCCATGTAAGTACCTGCAATGCGTATTGAACCCTTGATACACGCTGACTCGGACCACACAGCCGAACCGACGTCATGTTCATCGAGCACCACTGTCACTGATTGCTCTATTGACTGTAACGTCGAATTAGATGGAAGAACCTTGTCGACGTCGTGCTACAGCACTACATGTTCGGACAATGTTGGATGTAATGTATACCCGTCCACGACCACGTCCGAGACGATCTCCGCATGTCCCATTAGAGCCCCGTACGACGCCACGTTCGCTCCCGGCCAGATACCAATGCTAGGAGAAGGCGGATACGCGGGCTCAGTTGTAGCACAGGGCACCCTGTCGAACCCAGGCGGAACAGCGACGCGGACTAGCACTTCGACCAGAACGTCCCCATCGTCAGGAACAGCAACAATGTCGACCAGAACTTCGACCAGAACTTCGACCAGCACTTCCACCAGCGCTGACCCATCGTACATCTCATGCAGTACACAGAACCAACAGCCAGGACAAGGTATCACCCGAGCTTACTGCGTCTGCTCAGGATCGACGTTTGCTCAATCGACAGCAACGGACCCCCCTAACAGCTGTGCCTACACCTCCTTGCCCGGCTCATCACAAACTATCAGTATCTCCAGGTTGCCTACAGGACCCACGACCACACAACGGCCAGAACCCACGTCCGAACCCGAGCCGGAGCCGGAGCCGGAGCCGGAAGATCAGATCGACATGTGCATCTCACTCAGTGTGACTCCGACCTCGCAATTCCCGGTCTACAACTACATCGCTTTCCCCTTAGGTAGGTCTGCACGAAATGAGAATCACAAAAAAAAAGCATCCGCAGAATGTACTAATGCGATTTTGCAGTTGATGGCGGCTGCCAATTCGGGACCTTTATCGCAGACCCCAACATCGGCTCGTCTCCGGGCTTCTGCTCCATCTCTAGAGAAGAGACCGTGTTGGACTATTGCGACACTCGCGCAAGATTCGTGGACGAAGGACGCGAGTATCGTGAGACGGGTTGTGCGCTGTCCGTCGAGATCGACGGTCGTGTGTATTCGGATTATGATGCGTTGGATGCGGGCGACAGCGACGGCAATCCGTGCTCAGTTCGATGCGGAGACGCTAGTCTGAGTGGACTGATGGTGTTTAGGCGCTTACCTTCATGTAGCTGATGTGATCCTGCGGCGTGCGAAGTTTGAAGGAGAGAGATTTGTCGCGTCGAGTCTTTCTGTACTCACCCGAGATAATGGTGTCCACGAAACACACTCACAAATAGCTCTGTCCTCTTGTCTCCCGCGCCACGCGGCTACTCATGTACACTCCGCTCTTAGCCGTCTTCCCACCCATTCTTACAAGCCCCACGAGATGATGCAAACCTGCCACCACACCATCGACAACCCTCACACCTAACGGAGCGACCGCATCTTCGACCGCAACCGTCATATCTGTCATGCCCGCACACCCCAGCGTGATCACATCCACCCGGTCGACCTCAACCAACTGCCTCGCGACCTCTGCCATCCTGGTCAAAACTTGTGCTCGAGGTAAACGCTCGAGATCAAGCACGCCCAACTCAGCCGCTCGAATACCCACACACGAATCTCCAAAGCCATACCTGCGCACCGATTCCCAATGCGCCAGAGCGGACCTCTTCCCTGTAGCAAGAATCCCAACTCTCGCCCCCAAAGTCTTTCCAGCAAACAAACTCGCTTCCATGATCCCAATAACCGGAATCTCGAACTCCTCTCTCAGCATTTGGATGAGCGGGTGGTGTCTGAAGCAGGCCACGAGCATTGCGTCGTAGTTGCGAGTTTCTTGGAGTGGGACAAGGGCACGGAAGGCGGCGGTCGCGGAGAGGATGGCGTCGGTTTCGCTTTCGATTGCTGTTGGCGCTGGGGCGGGGGCTGTGAACGGGTGGACCGCGACGTCTGGTGGGAGGGTGGATTGCACGATTGTGATGCAGTTGGTGGTCATGAATTCGGTGGCGTTGGGGTTTATTAGAAGGATGTTGATTGTTGGGTTCGGCATGTTGGTGGTAGAGTTTTGGAGTACCTTTCGAGCCTCTGGGGTCTGTTTGAGATGTTATTCGGGAAGTCCAGTGTTTGCAGAATGTGATTTGAGCTGCTTTGACTATGCCTTGAGCGAATGGGTGGTATAGAAAAGATGGAGATACACTTGGAATGAGAGATGGATATGAACATCATCAATACTTAACCCTACCGTTCGACAAGTTCGCCGGCGAGCTGGCCGAGCATCTCTTGGTCTTGCCCGCCCGGCTGCCTATCAGGGGACGCATGCATGCTTCCGATGCAGGGACAAGGTGAAGTCGGCTGTGCCGATGGCTAATCTATTGGTCCCATGGGCGCGGTGATTGCTGAAGAAGCGTGGCGTCCACGTTGTTTGGAGAATTAGGATTCATGCGAGTTTGTGAAAGATGTCGTTATCGCTGTCGTCTCGTCTCGTCTGCAGGGATTGATGACCTCGGCTTTGGCAACGGTTCGTGCGTCATGGCGCACGTGGAGGCGACACGAGCGCGACAAGGATGGGGCCGATAAGCCATTGGCAAATCCATCCATTCACATCAAAAGGTCAAGTGAAAAGATACCAATGCGATCATCCATGATATCGCTGATCGGATGTTGAGACTCACTTTCTTGTCTGTGTCAATAACAACCTCCATCTCATTACACTACCATACACAACAACATCACTCATATCACACTCACCAACACACACTCCATCGGCAACTCAACATCAGCACCGACTCTCCCCGCATCACGCCGGTCGGTCTAGAATGGTAATCGCATGCGATCTCAACTAGCAGTACTACCGTTACCCTTGACTAGTGGGGTTGCGATTGCGATAGACAACAAGACCCAAGCATCGCGTCACGTAACCATTAATCATCCCAAGACAAGCCAGCCTCGACACTCATTCCTGCGACGTATCGCATGAGGCCTTGGAATCCTGTAGCTGGCTAGACTCAGTATCAGTACCGTCAGCTCTCCGGCACTCGGCTACTGTGCACCGAACACGACAAGGTGACATCCGACCTCTGACTCTCGACTGATACATACTGCTACATTGCTCACCCACCCACCAAGAGACTTCGGCCTACCTCTGCTTCCCCGGTGCATGCGCCAGCCGCCGACGACCGCAAGAATGGACGCGCCTCTCATGTCCTCGACCATGCACACCCTTGGCCCGGCGCCCGTGCAGCAGCAACATCAGCAGCAACCCATGGCCGCCTACCAATCCACTCCCACCGCGCCTAATCCGCCTACGCCGATCCCTGTACACTCCGCCGCCGCTCAGCAGACCCGACAGCAACAGGAGGATCGCGCGAGAGCATACAAGTCGCGCAACAAACGCCCATGCGACTTTTGTCGCTACAAAAAGGCCGCGTGCCACCTGGACAGCCAGCCGCCGTGCGAGCTATGTACAAGGTACAACAAGGAGTGTACATTCGTGGAATCACCGGCCAAGCGCAGGAGGCCCAACGACGGCAACACTGAATCCCAGCGACAAAGGCAGAATGGCAGCTTTGATGGGAAGATTCAGGACTCAAGTCCGTTCCTGAACGGACCGATGGTGCCCGATGGACTGGACATGCAACCCGATCTTCTCGGCTGGGAGGCCACCATGCCGCCGCCCTATCCAATGCCTCAGATGGGCTTGCATTCTTCCGTGGACTACGGCGCATACGACCCAGCCATGTACCGAGAACCCTCCATGCACTTCAATGCTTTCGATCCCGCTTTGACCGGCAACACGACCGATCCAGCCCTGGAAAACATGTCAGCGCCCCTACGAAAAGCCCAAAGCTCATTCGACGGTACACCTTCACAACACTCAGCAACTTTACCAATACATCTGCAACTACCGTTTGACAACACAATTGGCGAGCCTTCCCTGGACTGCCAAGTCTCATCAAACGCGCAGATGGTTGGCATGAGTGGTGAATCAGACCCGTATCTCATGTCACGATATCGGTTCGATCAGTACAACGAAGCTGCTTTCCAGCGGATACGAGTGCGGAAGATGTGTGATGTTGAGAGCTCTGGAGGGGCGCTGCCAGCTCTTTTCTTCATTCAACACAATGCTCTTGCTTCGAAAGCACAACCTCCCGAAAAGAAGGAAATACTGGATCAATACCGCCAAGAGGTCGATGCCATGGTCAGTGATGAAGTTGGCAAGCGCCTGATCATCTTGTTCTATCAATTCGTACAGCCGTACTTTCCAATATTGAGCAGAAGCCATGGGAAGTTGGATGAGCATGGCGTTTGTGAGCCTAGTAGTGTGCCGACCTGCATACTCGCTGCAATATACGGCCATGCGCTTCCCTTCTGTGCCTGGGACGAACGGCTCTGCGTCGACGTCTACACTCCTCCGTCAGCAGATGCTCTCTTCCGCGTTGCCTGGCTTGCCTGTCAAGCGGAATTTCACACACCCTCTCTTGCTGTCTTACAGGCGATGCTCCTTCTGGTACAACGACGCCCAACGAACAAACACGTCTCTGACACCCCCTTCAAGTGGGTCATGATGACTTCTGCCGTATCCATCGCACAAACCCTCGGTCTTAACCGCGATCCCTCGACCTGGCCTTTGCCACACTGGGAGATCCAAGTCCGACGTCGCCTCGCCTGGGCAACATACACGCAAGAAAAATGGCTCGCACTAAACTGCGGCCGGAGCAGCCACATCAACCCAGATGACTGGGATGTTTCTCCTCTGCAAGAGATCGATTTTGAAGAGCCAGACCGGCCAGGCGCCGGGTTCTTTCTCCACTTTTGTTCGCTGACCGACATCGTCACCGACATTCTCTCACAACTCTTCTCAATCCGTGCTGCCACCAGGCTACAGCACAATCTCGAAGCCACGATTGACGTTGTTCAACCACTCCGTATCCGCCTCACTGAATGGCATCAAAATCTGCCGGCTAACCTAAGACCGACACCTTCCACTTCCCCTGCCACCTCTCCGCGGCAACGCCGTTTCAGCTCGCAACCTCCCCTCGACGGGAATGGGAGTCTACACCTTGCATACATCACCGCAAAAATTGAACTCTTCCGCGCAATGCTTCGCCCTCGTGTCACAGACAGCAACAGCTTAACAGCGGTGCAAGCTCTGCGTACAGGCGCGCTCGCTGTGGGAAGAGAAGTGCTCGAATTCCTGAAAGGGCTGACATCAAAGGAGACTGAAGCATTCTGGGCGAGTTGTAAGTTTCGATCATCTCCCATTAGTGGCATTCCGATTCCCGGAGAATAGTTGCTGACACCTCCCAACCAGATTCACGCGCAAACTTCACACTCACCTCTTCGTTCTTGCTACACCTGTTCGTCAGCGCCGACGGCATCGAGGACGCACGGGAGTGCCTTGATCTACTGGAAGACTGGCGGGCCGCTTTGCGACTCAAAAGCCGCAGCTGCGATCTGCTCAACTTGGCCTTGCTGAGGCTGGACAGTGTGCTTGTCAAGGGTTTGGGGGATATCGTCGAGTTGGGCGAGGGTGCGAGGCTGGTGTGGATGGAGAGAGGTGGGCATGGCGGTGTTTAGGCAGTCATTGCTGACGGCCAGGCAGCCTTCACTTTCACGAAGGGGCCGAGTATGAACATACTACCTCCACCCTGCTCGCGTCTGCCGTACGGCACATATATCTCGGGTTTCCTGGCAAGGAACCTCTTCCATCTGCCCGCAAGATGCAATGTGGGAACACGTACCAATTCCGGAGGGTTCCGGTGTTGTCAAAGCCACAGCCAAGCTACCAAGCCGCGCTATCAATGGACACTCTCCATGACAATTGCAAAAAGACCACATCTAGCCTTCAGAACAATCTGCCAAGTGCCTCATTTTGCTCTTCTCTGGGGTCCCCGCAGTCCTCCGCAATTGCGCCCCACCCCCCACCATTTCTCCGACCGTATGTCATATCCAGATAGACTCCCACAGCCTCAGATTGAGGATATATGTACTAAACAAGCGACAGATCTCGAGAAGCATCTGATGTCTACCAGCTGCATTCATTTGAATCGCTTCGCACCAATATTGAGCGTGCAATGATTTATCCAAGATTATTATCACGATCTTTCGATATGGTAAGCTTTCGGACAAACGGTAGCTCCATCGCCTCCAGCCAAGCTTGGCGGCTGCGCCTTGTCGCCACATGGCCGGCACGTTTAGTGCGTACCTCACGAGACGGCAACGTGCTACTTTCTCATGCTACTCTGGCTAAATCGTAGGTTCACAGTATCCACAACACCGGGATCACAACGATAGACTTCAGGCCAAGCAACTCGTACATCTGGATCACTTATCGGCTTCTGGTTGGTTCCGCTATCTGCGATGTAAAAAAGACAAGACCTCGGCCTCTCGCCAAGCACAGAAGATGACGCGACGGTGTTGGTGACATTCAGCAAGCCCCCATGCGGGTTTTGATATAAAAGGTCGTTGGGGCCAGTATGGGCTTCCCTGGCGTTTTGATCTCACTAGCATACCCAGGTCGTCCGCCTTCCACTCCATTTCGCATCAACCCCCATCATACCGAAGATGGCACACGATATCAGTCCCCCCGATATGTCAGACTCCGAACGCAGCGATGCTCTGAAGAAGTCGGAAGTTGTTCAGTTCGAGCATGCGCAGACCGATGAGGACCATGTCTCCTTCGACACTAAAGCTACGAAGCGGCTACTGAGGAAGATGGACATCCGTCTCATCCCGTTCTTAGCGCTACTATACCTACTTTCCTTCCTCGATCGGTGCGTCTCGTCGGCATGGAATCACCAGCCACAGCGACTTCAATTTTCAGTGACACTACCGTGCACAAATGCTGACGATTGTCCAGAACCAACATTGGCAATGCCCGCTTGGCTGGTCTGGAACTAGACCTCAACATGAAAGGCTTGCAGTACAATGTGAGTAAACCCTCTAAGACGATTCGCGATGTCGACACAATACAGAACACCAACTGACAGTATCCAGCACGCTCTCGCCATTTTCTTCCCATTCTACGTTCTCGTTGAGGTCCCATCGAACATGATGATGAAGCGCACGCGCCCTGCCCTGTGGATACCGTTCATCATGGTCTGTTGGGGTATCTGCACCACCTTGATGGGTGAGTACGCCATGCGGCCATGTGAATGCTCAGAAGTTGAGGTCGACTGACACGCGAGTAGGTCTGGTCAAGAACTATCCCGGCCTCATGGCTGCTCGAGCAGCACTCGGCATCGCTGAGGGTGGTTTGTTCCCAGGTGTTACATTTTATATCACGCTTTGGTATCGTCGACACGAATGCGGCTTCCGAATGGCGATCTTCTTCTCAGCTGCCACGGCAGCTGGAGCGTTCGGTGGTCTACTCGCGCGTGGTATTACAGAAATGGACGGACTTGGAGGATTGGACGGATGGGCTTGGATCTTCGTCTTGGAAGGTCTGATCACTTTTATCGTCGGTAAGTGCAGCGGCTATAGTCACTATCATCCGTTTATTTGACCCACTGTGCTGACACTGAGATAGCTGTGATTGCATTTTTCGTCATGCACGACTACCCATCGACTGCGAAGTTCCTGACAGCGGAAGAGAAGGTCGAGGTCACGCACCGCCTGACGCAAGATCGCTCGTCTCTCGCGGATGAGTACGACACCAAGTACATGTTCCATGCACTCAAGGATTGGAAGATCTGGGTCCACATGTTCATCACCATCGGCATCTACACTCCGTTGTACTCTGTCTCTTTGTTCATGCCGACCATTGTGAAGGGTATGTCTCAATTATCATCAGGAATAGAGGACCATCTTACTGATCCGCGCACAGGACTTGGCTATACCAACGAGACAGCTCAATTGATGACCGTACGTGCTCTGATCCACTTGCAAGTTCACTCTTGCTAATATTACTTCAGGTCCCGCCATATGTCGTTGCATGTCTGTTCTGCATTAGTGCTGGCTACATTGCCGACAAGAAGCAGACTCGCGGAATTTTCATGATCGGCTTCATCCTCGTAGCGTGAGTTTGAATAGCCTCAGCTTATGTCAAGCTCGTGCTAACAAATCCGCAGGCTCATCGGCTTCATCATGCTCATCAGCAGTCAAAACAACACCGTCAAGTACATCGGAATCTTCTTCGTCACAAGCGGCGTATACCCAAACGTACCCCAAGGCATCGCGTGGAACGGCAACAACATTGGCGGATCCACCAAGCGTGGAGTCGGCATGGCGATGCACGTCGCTTTCGGAAACATCGGAGGTGCCATTGCTGCTTACATCTACCGCTCTACTGATGCACCGAAATTCACGTCTGGCCACGCCATCTTGATTGGCTTCCAGACGATGAGTCTTGTGCTCAGCATCTTCATGACGCTGTACCTGCGTCGTGAGAACTCGAGGCGTCATGTTGCTTCGGGCAAGCTGCCCGAGGAGTACACCGAGACCGAGAAGCTTGCAGAGCGGGAGCGTGGTGACTATGCTTCTTTCTTCAGATACACAGTGTGAGGAGAAGTGGTCGTCAGTATCACTTCTCAGACTGCCGAGACTGCTTATGAAATGACAATCTAGATGAAGTCTCACGATTCTAAGTGTGGGGAAACAACTGTGTCTCGAGAATACCATCACTTTCCAGCCCATCAAACCCCCTGCTTGCTCATCATGCCATCTTCTGCCTGCTGACGGTAGAACGCCCTTCCTCTCTCCTCGAAAGCCTTTACCTTCTCCGGATCTCTCAACAACTCCCTCTGGTGTCCCGAACCGCCCGGAACCTGCCTACCCTCCTGCACCGCCGGCCTGTGGAACATCCGTTCCTCCCACTTCTCCAGCGCAGGAAAATCACTCAGCTCAATCCCCGCCCACCGGCTCAGCGTCACCCACCCCCAGAGACTGATGTCGGCAATCGTACACTTCTCCCCAACCAAGTATGCCGAGTTCTTGTCGGCGAGATGTTTCTCGAGGACGCCGTAGAGGCGGCGGACTTCGTCTTGGGATCGTTGTTTGGCGTATGGCAGGTCCTCGCTGGCGTAGCGCACGTAGTGGTTTGCTTGGCCTTGGATGGGGCCTACGCCTGCGTTTTGGAAGAAGAGCCAATTCTGGTCGAGTCATGTTCAGTTTTCTGGTCCGATTGCGAATGGTTTTTCGGGATTAGCGACGAACCGTCGTCTCGATCGCCTCCCTACTCCCGCGGGGATAGCTGATCCTGTGTTCGGTGTCGTATTTGTCGATAAGATACTGCATGATGCTGCCGCTTTCGAATATGTGTATCTCGTTTCCGTCCGCGTGGGTGTCTCTCAAGGCGGGAATGCGGCCGTTGGGGTTTATGGCGGTGAACCATGGCGACTTTTGTTCGTTGGTCGACATGTCTATCTTGTGAGCTTTGTAGGGGAGACCAAGCTCGGCGAGGGTGATGCTGATTTTGATGCCGTTTGGGGTTTGGGAAGTGTAGAGGGTTATGTTTGGGGTTGGTCGGGTGGTAGACATTGTCTATTTTTTTTTGTCGTGGCGTTCAGTACTCGTTCTGGGGAATACAGAGTTAGAAGAAGGTTACAAGCTGTGTGCCGGAGGTTGCATGTTTTGATTTATAGTTTATGGTATCGTGCTGGTCGGGAAGGAACCGTCCTCGACGCACGGAATTTGGGTTTTGCTCCGCTTCCGATCGACTTTGACCTCACTTCACTTCTCCGACCAACGAAAGTGTACTTATCAGCGCCGAATTCCAACAAGTACACATTTACCTGCGTTCAAATCCGTTTAGTAGCCACCTAATCAATACTTTTTGCTACATCGCGTTCTTCCTTTTGCCGGCTCAACGGACCTCATGATAGTTAGAAGCTGTTCTGTGTTACTCCCTGCTTTTCGTTGGCTAACCTTGTAATGATTGCTTTTAGAAGCACATCCGCTCTTAGGTAGCGGACTCAGTGAATCGTATCAGTCAAGCCGTCAAGCCGTTTGCTCTGCCGTCACTTCACGCTTCATTCCATGAGTTATGTTACACAGGCCGCCGTATGTGTCACTACTTGGCGGAGCTGAGCCGGCTGCCGTGGACAAACAGTCGACCTCTCTGTTTCCAAACGCTGCCATTACCCACACCTACTCTCATCACATCTCACCACAAATTCTGCAACATCATGGCCTCTACTATGGCCAGCTCGCCCAACAAGCGTTGCTTCGACGCATTCGAATCAGACGATTCTGAGGACTACGGACGCCCTGCTACACGTGTTTAGTATGTTTCAGTCAGACGCTCAACTTGACGGCTCATCATAACATGGACTAACGGTATTGCCAGCAGCACGGTAGACGAAGACGAAGAGTACCTGGATATGGAACGCTTCAACTGTTTCAGCATCATCCTTAGCT
>Ga0265780_10002937_pt1 | contig 22774 bp, 23 predicted proteins | sample P1T30metagenome_FD_192432 | JGI IMG/M metagenome (GOLD analysis project Ga0265780, IMG submission 192432) | Plant litter microbial communities from East Loma Ridge, Irvine, California - P1 T30 | ecosystem: Environmental > Terrestrial > Plant litter > Unclassified | place: USA: California...
TCGGCTTCGTCAAATTTGGAGGCATCAGACCTGTAACCTTTGACTTTTGTACCGGCCGACTGAAGTTCCTGCTCCAGTGCCTGGCCTTTCTCTACAGAAGACAAATAGGTAAAAGCTACATTAGCTCCCTGTTCTGCAAACTTCTCTGCAATTTTCCGACCTATGCCTTTAGATGCACCGGTAACCAGCGCAGTTTTTCCTTCAAGTAATTTCATAAAGTTTTATCAATTCGGGGGTGAAGTTAGAGAATTTCAGAGAAATCGAAAAACGAAGCTTATTCCAGCTCAACGCCCATCTTTTTCAGATGATCCACAATAGAAACCGGGCGTTTGTTCTCATCGAGAGCTACAAATGTTAATACGCCGTGTATGGCAAGTTCCCGGCTTTCTTCGTACATTTTTTCTATAAAAATATCAACTCCGACTTTTACACTTGTTCTTCCAACATCAGTAACAACGGCGACGATTTCAACGATTGTTCCGGCGGGAATGGGTTTGGTAAAATTGATCTTATCAGACGAGATGGTCACTACCGGCAACCGGGAAAACCGGGTGGCCGCTATAAAAGCGGTATCGTCCATCATATGCATGGCAACCCCTCCATGAAGGGTGTTGTAGTGATTGGTATCTGTAGCAAACACTGGCTTAAAAATGCGTGTTTCAGACATTCTTTTACGTTCTTCAATTGTCATATCAATAAGATTGGATAGTCTGTAAATATTCCTGTTTCAGATCATTCAGGCATTGGGCACAAAGGCATCCTTCATAATTCTCGCTGATGTACTGTACCTCATTGAGGTTAAGTACAACCGTACTGCACTGGCATTTGGTATAAGAATTTGCCTTACATTCTATACGTTTACCGCAGCGTTCACATGGGATGATCTCGTGTTTGCTCATGTTAAAGGTTGACGCAGGATATACCGCCGATGCAAGTTAAGGAAGAATTTAATCGACAACCTGCCCTGCATTTGCGTGTACATGCGCAAGTTACACAACCTTATGCATGTAACAAACACCTTCAGGAAATCAGCGTACCTGTGCCGCAGCATTTTTGTCTTTGTATTGGATCTTTACAGAGCCAACCCCTTCTCCCAGCATATCAATTCTCCTGGCAGCTTTTTTGGAAAGATCTATAATTCGACCGGCAGCGAACGGTCCGCGGTCATTTATTCTTACCTTCACTGACCGGCCGTTCCTCAGGTTGGTCACCTTTACTTTTGTTCCAAGCGGGAGGGTCTTATGGGCGGCAGTAAGTTTATGATGCCTGTACTTTTTACCGCTGGCGGTACGCTTTCCTTTGAATCTATCTGCATAATAAGATGCCTTACCGGTCTGATAGGCGGAAGGAGAACAGGCAGCAATAAAAAAGATCAGGAAAAGAGGAATCAGGAGAACACGGATATTCATTCAGCAAAAATATAAAACCATATGTTATTCTATCCCGGGCAGGATAGAATAACATATTATTACTTGCCTGCAGGTATAAAGTTCATAGAAACGGAGTTTACACAATGGCGTGTGTTCTTTGAAGTAAAACCTTCGCCCAGGAATACATGTCCTAAATGAGCGCCGCAATTAGCACATACAATCTCGGTTCTCATACCATCCGGATCAGCAATCCTTTTTACCGCACCCTTGATCTCATCATCAAAACTTGGCCATCCGCAATGTGAGTCAAATTTACTATCAGATTGGTATAAAGGCGCATTACAGCGCTTACAGGTATAAGTTCCTTTTTCTTTATTATTAAGATATTTACCAGTGCCCGGATATTCTGTACCCTTATTTACAATTACACGTTCTTCTTCTGGCGTCAATTTATTATAGTTCATATTCTTTTCTGTTTTAACCGGCTCCTGTTTTGCTTTCTTTTCCTGCCCGCATGCAGTCCATGTGATTAATAAAAGACAGCTGAAAATATAGATGGTTTTTCTCATTTCAATAAACATAACGTATGATCTTGTCTTTTAATATACGGATGCGCAACCTAAACAGATTTACATCCCCTTGTTATTTACGAAAGCAATTATACCTTACCTTTGTTATGCAATAAAGAGACACATGAAGATCACCTTACTGGTCATAGGCAAAACAACCGACAGCTACATCAAAGAAGGAATTGATAAATATACCAAAAGGCTGAAACATTACGTTAAGTTTGAAATACTGGAGATTCCGGAATTAAAAAACACTAAAAACCTGACGGAAGATCAGCAAAAGGCAAAAGAGTCGGAGTTGCTTTTTAAATATCTCAGCCCTACAGATCATCTGATATTACTGGATGAAAAGGGAGAAGAGTTTACCTCAAGCCAGTTTTCAGGTTTTATAAGCAGAAAAATGCTTGGAAGTATTCAGCACCTGGTATTTATCACCGGCGGCCCGTATGGATTTGATAATCTTGTTTATACAAAAGCAAATGATAAGTTATCTTTGTCTAAAATGACTTTTTCACACCAGATGATCAGGTTATTTTTTGTTGAGCAGGTATACCGGGCTTTTACGATTTTAAAGGGAGAACCTTATCATCACGAATAAATCAGTTTACAATGCAATTTAAAACGAGAAATTACAGGTATAAAGGAATTAATCCGGGGAACGAGCAAAAACGGTTCTGGATAACGATTTTAATAGCTATTGCTATAGGCGCTGCTATTATTTATCTTTTTTAGCGGTAATATAAAAAAACAAAAGAAAGCCTTCGGACTCGTGATACATCAGTATCAGAGAGTTCAAAGGCTTTCTTTTATTATCTATCAGGCCTTCGGTTCTTCAAGCTCTTCAGAATCGCCTTCCGGGTTTTCTTCAACTACACTTTCTTCATTAAAAAGCGGAAGTTCCTTTATAATATTAAACCAGCTGATGATCTTTTTGATGTCGGAAGTATATACCCGTTCTTCGTCATGATCGGGGGCTACCTCCCTGAAAAAAACACGCAGAGCCTTGCCATCGGCCTTTGCTTCAGGTACTGAAGCACTTTCTTTCATTTTCGCGAAGATGTCAGAAAGTTTCAGGTCATCGTCTTCACCGAAAACGGTAATATCTTCCAGTGAAGCAAGTTTCGCAGTAGACAGATTGACGATCAGCTTTGTTTTTTGCTGATCGAGGCTTTCTAAAATGAAACCCGACTTATTCTGCCCAACTACTTTAAACAATCCGGGTTTACCGGAAACAGCTACTAGTCCTTTTAAATTCATAATCTGAGTATTAGATATTCACCTAACCGGTGTAAGCCGGTTCCTGTAAACAGAAACCGGCTTACACCGGTTATTTATTCTAACCTTCTTCTATAACGTCTATTCCTAAAATTTTATCGCCCTGACGGATTGCATCTACTACTTCTACATTTTCAACTACTTTACCAAAACAAGTATGGTTACGGTCAAGATGCGCTGTATTGTTACGGCTGTGGCAGATAAAAAACTGTGAACTTCCTGTGTCACGGCCTGCATGAGCCATAGAAAGCACTCCCCTGTCGTGGTATTGGTTACCACCTGTCAGTTCACATTTGATCCTTGTACCTGAACCACCCGCACCGGTACCTGTCGGATCGCCTCCCTGAATAACGAAATCAGGAATTACACGATGGAAAGTTACACCGTCATAAAAGCCTTCTTTAGCCAGCTTTAGGAAGTTAGCAACAGTATTAGGAGCATCTGTATCGTAGAAATCTACAGTCATGTCGCCCTTTTCAGTTTTTATAATCGCTTTACTCATATCCTTATTTTTAAGGATGCAAAGTTAATTATTTCAGCTAGAATGATTCTATCCTTTTAAAAATTCAGAGATTACCACGCTTTTTATAACTTAGGAGGGCAATTAACGTTTATTAAACATGTTCAGACGGTATTTTTTCTTCTTATTAGTCTTGCTATCGTTCAGCTCCAGGGCCTCATCTATCCTGATCCCGATGGACGAGGACCAGAAAAACCACCTTAAGGCTTATGGAATTGCATTCTGGACGCTTAAGAGCGGAACAGAAGCAGACTGGCTGTTAAATTATCGCGGCGGAAGTTTCCTGATGAAATATGCGCAGTCCCTGGAAAATGAATGCAGGATCAGAGGTGTTTCCTATGAGGTTATAACCGATTCAAAAGTAACTTCCATTCTTACTGAAATATCTGATCCTTCGGTCAATATGGATCTTGTTAAATTAGAGAAAGCGCCTAAAATGGCTGTGTATTCGCCAAAGAATAAATTACCGTGGGACGATGCAGTGACGCTCGTTCTAACTTATGCTGAGATTCCCTACGACATAGTTTATGACGAAGAAGTATTAAAGGGCGACCTTGCCAAATACGACTGGCTGCACCTTCATCACGAAGACTTTACCGGTCAATACGGCCGCTTCTGGTCGGCCTATAAAAATGCAGGCTGGTATATCGACGATGTAAAACTACAGGAGGCGACAGCCAAAAGGCTCGGATATAAAAAAGTTTCGTTAATGAAACTCGAAGTGGCGAAAAGCATTCGCAACTTCTGTATGGGCGGAGGTTTTCTATTTGCAATGTGCTCGGGAACAGACAGTTTCGACATTTCACTGGCTGCCGAAGGGACTGATATCTGTGAAAGTATGTTCGACGGCGACGGTGCAGACCCTGATGCCCAGTCTAAACTTGACTATAGCCGGACCTTTGCATTTCAGAATTTCAAGCTTGATATGAATCCTAATAATTATGAGTTTTCTAATATCGATGCCACTCCCGCCCGTTTCCTTGATAAAAGCAATGACTTTTTCACTTTGTTCGACTTTTCTGCTAAATGGGATGTGGTCCCTACGATGTTAACTCAAAACCATGATAAAGTAGTTGCCGGATTTATGGGACAGACTACAGCATTCAGGAAGGATCTGCTTAAGCCCGATGTATTATTGATGGGCGAAACCAAAACAGCGAACGAAGCAAGATATATTCATGGTGAGTTCGGAAAAGGCCAGTGGACTTTTTATGGCGGGCACGATCCTGAAGATTACCAGCATGCCGTGGGCGACCCGCCTACAGATCTGAGCCTCCACCCCAATTCTCCGGGTTACCGGCTTATTCTCAACAATGTTTTATTTCCGGCAGCAAAGAAGAAAAAACAAAAAACCTGAGTTCTGTTGCTGTCTAGTTATAGAAGTTCCAGGCTACTCCGAATTTCAGTAATGCATCGGGCATAGGATACCTGCTTACAGTGTAATATCCTCTGGATAACCAGCCCTGATTGAGATAGTCATATCTGATGAACACGTTCGCCCTTCTCAATGCAAGTCTGGCCCACAGGTCAACAACAGGATAGTTTTCGTATTTAATATCAGTTCCATTATAGAACTGGCTTACATTTATAGCATAAGACGGAGCTGCAAACTTCGAATTCCAGCGAATATCAAAACCCAGATTTGCCGTAAAAGCATTAAAAAACTTTGCTCCGTAATAAAAGCTGTTATATGCGTATAACTCCGGTGTACGTAATATGCTCTGGTAATCTGTCTTTTGATAGACTACAAAACTTTCCGTATTAAACCTGCCGAAATGGAAATCTTTGTTGAGGCTCACTTTCAGAAGGTTGATACTTCCAGACTGAGCAGGCACGATCTGATTAAGATCAGAATCACTTCCTTCAAAATACATATAGTTATTCAGCAAATAATAGTCGCCTTTGACTTTAAACCTGAATTTCGGATTCAGATAAGCGAAAGAGAAATTATTGATCTTGGTATTGGTAAAACTCTCCTGCCATTTATGATAGGTATAATTAACCTGTTCAAAGATTCGTTCCGGCGATTTATTCTGAATATATGCACCAAGGACGATCTGCCCTACTGAACGGCTCAGCATAAACTGGGCCTGAGCATCATAAAGGTAATCTCCGGCATTTCTGCCTTGCGCTATCTGCCTGAAATGTCCGTTTATTGATACTTTATCGCTGAACTGGTAACCGATATTACCTAAAAGACTAACGTTCTGAAAGCTGGAACTGCTACTGCTCATCTGCCGGTACCAATACAGGTCATGCTGCATACCCAGGTCGAGCTTCAGTTCGTTCTTTATAAAACTGACAGAGCGTCCGCGCAGGTAAAAACTATACATCAGCTCATTCCGCAGATTCTTCACTACGGTAGAATCTGATACAAAAACCGCATCATTTTCTGAAGCGGGGAATACATCATAAGGATCATCCTGATTTTTATAAAACTTATAATTATCAGAACTGTAACTCATTGAATGAGAGATGCGTTGTGTTGGAAGAATGTTAGATGATGAGTTTCCACCCGTCAGGCTGTCAATTCTGCCGATGTAATAAAACTGCTTAAGGTAGAGGTTCTTTTGTTTCCACACCTGTTTAACCTGGTCTGAGACTGATGAAGCATTGACAGCAAGTCGCACCGCCTGCGTAACATTGTTATTTCCCGGAGCCGAGTTAAAGATAGTATCATTGACCAGCGAGCCATTTTCTCCGGCCTTAAGTGTGTTAAAAAGCCCGTTGACTAATATATTATATCTTTTTCGCGGAGACTCATACCAGGAAAATACCGCGGCATTGAGGTTACTTACATTCTGTCCGGGATAAAAACCAGAAGAACCGATCCTGAAATAATTGGCTCCAACGTTCCAGTTTGGCTTTATATTCTGCGAATGTGTAACCTTGAAGACCTGCTCTTTCAAGCTTGCAAGGCCACTTACGAAATACAGGGATGTATAAGGAGTGCGGGCACGGTAATATTTAACAGAGTCCTGGGTAAACCGGTAGGCATCAAGCGAATGAAATCCGGCGTCGAAGCCAATTGTTCTTGACGGATTAAAAAGCATATCCCTTGCAGCCAGGCCCATATTCCCCAGATTCAGGGTTGGACGTTCGGGCTGATTTATAGGATTGTAATTATGAAACCCTTTTAGTGTTGTATCTAAAGGAACTGTCTGAGTACTATCCTTCAGCAATCCGATTGTGGTGTATCTGATGTATTTGGAAGTAAAAATAACGGTGTCAAGGCCTTCTTCTTCCAACCGCCTTAAAGAATCAAGTTCAGAAACAGGAGCCTGCCCCACTCGTTGCTGAGCTTTCGTCAGAAATGAACAGCTCAATAATATTATTACAAATACAAAAAATGTATATCTCATTATAAAGAAGAAAGCAATTCTTTAAGGATTAAGGTCATCTGCGGCTCCGCTTCTTCGGCAACCTTAATAATCTCTTCTACAGAAACAGGTTCCGGTTTTTCAGCAAAACCCTCATCTGTTATAACCGAAACAGCAAATACAGGTAAGCTCATATGGTTCGCCACAATAACTTCGGGAACCGTGCTCATGCCTACCGCATCGCCGCCTATGATTCTGAGAAACCTGTACTCGGCCCTCGTTTCCAGGTTAGGCCCTGCAACAGATACGTAAACGCCCTTATGGCATCTTATGTTATTTTTCGAAGCGACATCCATCGCTTTGTCTATCATATCCTGATCGTAAGGAGCACTCATATCCGGAAATCTCGGCCCCAGGTCATCATAATTCCTACCTCTGAGCGGATTATCATACTGCAGGTTAATATGATCTTCAATGATCATAAGATCGCCCTTTTTTATATCGGGATTAAGAGATCCGCTGGCATTAGACACAAACAGGTGTTTAATGCCAAGCATTTTCATAACCCTTACAGGGAAGGTGATCTGTTTCATGTCATAACCTTCATAATGATGCAGCCTGCCCTGCATGGCAACTACTTTTCTTCCTCTTAAGGTACCAAAAATCAGTTTGCCGGAATGAAATTCCAGGGTAGATATAGGAAAATTAGGGATGTTTGCATACAAGAGCCTATATTCGACTTCAATATCCCCGACCAGGCCTCCGAGTCCGGTACCTAAAATGATACCGATTTCAGGTTCAAAATTATTTGTCTTCCGCTTAATATATTCAGTGGTGCTGTAAATATCCTGCAACATAATGTTCAATTAAACTGTTAAAATCTGCTTCGTCTGCCGGTTCGATCTTTGCCTCTACCGGCAGATAATAAACCGGTAGTCCATTCAAAAGTTCTTGTAACGCCTGAAGCCTTATCCTTTGTGCATCTTTCTCCGTAGTGATAATGATTTTTACCGCAGACGCAGACGCATTAAATTCATTTGCAAGTTTAGCAATATTTTTCGTGCTGAAGGAGTGATGATCAGGGTATTCATGATGAATCAGCTCTCCGCACATTTCTTTAAGCTTCTTTACCAGGGGAGCCGGGTTGGCAATACCGCTAAGAAGAAACACGGACGATCGTTTATTAATATTACCAAGAGTTAAATCGGTGCCGGAAAAAACCGGTTTCAGGTCTCCATACCGAAGATATGAAAATAAGACCCGCTGATGAGGAAATGGTTTGATCCTGCCTAATACAGATGCTTTCTCCGCCGGATTGAGAATGCCGGCAGTTTTTGTTATGACTATAACATCTGCCCGTTTCCTCCCGGAAAAAGGTTCTCTGAGATTTCCTGCGGGAAGCATCAGAAAAAAATCTTTTAACCGTGTAAAATCAAAAAGCAGGATGCTGAGCCCTGGGGTCACTGCCCTGTGTTGAAAAGCGTCGTCCAGCAATACCAGATCGTGTGCTTTTTCCAGTCGTTCTATTCCAGGCACCCTCTTTTCGGATACGGCCACTGTAACATCTGTAAATTTACGCTTAAACTGTAAGGGTTCATCTCCGGTATCGGAAACAGAATCAGAAGGCTCTACCAGCCGGAAACCCTTTGTCTTGCGTCCGTATCCCCTGCTGAGAACTGCGACCTTATAATGCCCGGACAATAACCTGATAAGATATTCGGCCATCGGACTTTTGCCCGCCCCTCCTACTGTGAGGTTACCTATACAAATAACCGGCAGGTTAAACTTTCGGGAGCTGAATATTCCTGTATCATAGGCTTTATTTCTTAGCCAGATAACAGCTCCATATATTAAGGAAAAAGGAAGCAGGATCAGCCTCAGGTATTGCATGGGATAAAGATAGGGCGAAATTCCGGATAGTTAAGAATTTATGGGATTCGCGCCCGCTACCGTTGCTGAAGAATACTCTCCGTTTCAGGCAGTGAGAACTTTTTCTGCCACTTCCAGTCCGCTTACCAGTGCAGCCTCTACCGTGCCGCCATGCGGACCTTCATACGTAGCTTCTCCTGCAAAATACAATACATCTTCTACCGGTTTGCCAAGAATACCGGGCGCATCGGGCTCTGCTAACGTGGTATAAGCATATGCCCCCCGGGAAAAAGGATGAGATGCCCAGTCAAACAGGTAAACTTTTATTATTCCAGCCTTAATTTCTTCGTATGTTATATTAAAAATGGAGGCGACAGAGCTTAGTGCAATATCTGTTAATTCCTCTTCGGGCTGGCTGCTGAATGTTTCAGCTGAGGGGCCTGCAAGCCAGCCGGTCAATACCGGTGATTCGTCAGGCAGCTGCGTCCACCAGGTTGGAATACGCTCTTCTGAAAAAACGAACCCTGCACCACGGTTGATATTTTCCTGCCAGAAAATATCACTGAAATGGATAACAACTTTTATAACAGAGCCGAATCCCATAGATCTCACGGCCCCCATGCGGATCGGTAAAGGCGGCGTAAAATTAACAAAACCAGGTCCGCCGTTTTTTATCTGTAATACACCAAGCGGAAGTGTGATTATAACCTTCTTTCCTGTAAACCTTTCACCTTCTGAAGTTACTGCTTCTGCAAACCCTTCGCTCCAGTTAAAATGAGAGACAACCTTGTTTAAAAGAATAAGGGCACCGTTCTTTATACACTCTTCTTCCAGGAAGCGGATCAGGCTTGAGTATCCCCCACTGATTCTGTATTGCTCTTCTTCTTCCTGCTGCCACTCCCGCCGGAGAGACAGCACGCTTACCTTTTCGGGATCTGCAGCATCGTACCCCTGCACAAAACTCACTACTGAATTCCTCAGCTCGAGGAATTCATCTTCTTTAAAATACAGGTCAAGGAAATCTGCAAGAGACATATCCTTTTTCACTTCCATTAATTTCTGCATAAAAGCCGGCCAGTTATGCAGAAATCCTTCCTGTTCTTTGAAATTACCTTTATGACTCCGGTAATTGATTCCTTTGACAACATCGTATTTTATACCGGCCTCTTTTAAAAGAGAAAAAGTAACCGGAAGATTGCCATGGATAAATTCAGCACCAAGCATAATTGGCACAGATAGCCCGGGAGCTTTTATATCATGCACACGCCCTCCTACCCTATCCATTGCTTCAAGAATAACAACTTTATTCCCTGCTTTTAACAGCTGCCTTGCCGCCATAAGGCCGGCAGCTCCAGCCCCGATTATTAAAATATTTTCTTCAGACATAGATATTTTCAAGATATTACAACTGCAATAATCAACACGGAATGTTACCTGATTATTGCCGCTTTTAAACAAAATAATAATAATAAAAATATGATATACATACCTTTTTTGACGTCAAAATAACAGTGAAATGACAAAGAGCATTACCTTTTTTTATCCCTGATCAGCCGGAGCAACACTCCGTTCGTCCAACCGAATCCATCCTGATTCGGATATTCGCCGCCGCCGGCTATCAAGGAGGTGTCTGCAACATTATATTTCTCCATCAGTTTGCCTGTTTTATTAAAAACACTGCTGTTTAAGGCGATCCACCTCGTACTGATTTCGTCTGCCAATTCATCCTGCCCGTAATTACGGAGTCCTTGTATTGCTATCCATTGCAGCGGAGCCCAGCCATTTGGAGCATCCCATTGCTGGCCGCTATTAACACGAGTAGTTACCAGCCCGCCAGGTTTTAAAAAGTCCTTTCTGAGTACCCTCGCAATTGCATCGGCCTGGCCTTTGACTGCCATCTTAAAGTAGAGCGGATAAACGCCTGCAAGACTCAGCTGTCCGGTTTGTTTCAGCTGTTTCCAGTCATAATCTCTGAAGTAGCCTGTTTTCCTGTCCCAGCAAAAACGATTCAGTGCAGTTCTTCTCCTTTCTGCCTGCTCCTTCATATGTTCGGCAGCTGTTTTCTCCCCGCTTTTCTCATAGGCACGAACCAACATCAATTCAAGATGATATAACAGCGCGTTAAGGTCTACCGGGACGATGTCTGTTGTATGTATTGATGTAAGGGATTTTCCGTCTGCCAGCCAGCGGCTGCTGAAATCCCAGCCAGACTCGGCACCCGATCTTAGCTGACGGTAGATCTCCGGCCTGGAACCGGTACTTGCTGCAGCAGTTGTCAAATCTTCATTATACGATTCTTCCCTGGGCCAGTCGCCTCTGTCAAAATAGCGGTTCAATATAGTACCGTCTGGTAATACCACTACGTGACCCTCAGCTCCCTGTTTAATCTTACTGCCTTTCATCCAGAAACTATACTCTTTTTCCAGCACATCCCGGTTAGCCTTTAATACCGAGTCTGCTGCCGGAGACTTGCTCTCCATTAAGAGTTCCAGCATTAGCGAAAAAAAAGGAGGCTGCGACCGCGTAAGGTAATAGGTCCGGTTGCCATTAGGAATAAATCCGTAAGTTCTTACAAGCCAGGCGAAGTTGTTAACCATATTTTCGGTAAGATCTGTTCTGCCGCTTTCCTGTAAGCCAAGCATGGTAAAAAAAGAATCCCAGTAATAGATCTCGCGAAAGCGTCCGCCCGGAACAATATACGGATAAGGCAAGCCGATAAGGGAACTGTGTTGAATATGCTTGTCGGGATTGCGCTTTAAAATATCCCAAAGCGATGTAATATGGATTTCCAGCCCCTCCTGCCTGTTACTTCTGTAAGCTTTACCTGCAGTTTCCGGAACACTGAAATTTTCGGCTACAAAATTCTTTAAATTAAAACCGGGCTTGGTTTTATTCGCATGGTAGTCTTCCAATATATTTTCAGGGTCCCTTTTAGGTACGTAATCGGGAAATGTCTTTCCATCTGGAAACACACCGGCCGACTGTACATCTTCGAACAAGCCGGGAAACAAGTCGCGGGGAGAACGGGTCTTGGTAACAGGGGTTTCTTTACACGAATATAAGAGCAGAAACAGGAATAAGGGGAACAGTTTAAGTACACGCATATTAATTAAATACAGATATGATGGCCTTTTAGTTTACGTCTTGTCTGTTCGCCGGCAAAGCAATGGGCATAAACCCAATCGGTCGGATTTGCGGTGCAGCCAAATATGCATGAAATGTATTTCACTAAGCGGTATCTCAGCCGGAGGCTCTGTGGCCTGATCCGGAAAAGGAAGAGACCATAGTCAATACAAGTTTAAACATCTTATTCAATAATTACTATATTTAAGCGGTAACTGGTAAAACATACTATAAAGCTGTAAAACAGTTTAAACATCCGTAAATAAGCATTCTTACATTCAATCAAACACAAAATTTTAAATGAAAACAAAACTGGTATTAGCAATTGCAGGAATTATCACATTATGCTCATTCGTACTTAGTAAAAAGGAAGAGGCCTTTACCGTAGATACGGGAAGTTCCAGCATAGAATGGGTGGCAGGTAAAGTTGGCGGAGAGCATTCGGGCGTTATTAAGTTATCTTCAGGTACTCTCGGATTTGATGGAAACAACCTGAAAAGCGGATCGTTTACTATCGACATGACCACAATGGCTGTAACAGACATTAAAGGAAACTCTGCACAGAATCTTTTAAATCACCTGAAATCAGACGATTTCTTTTCAGTGGCTAAAAATCCTTCCGCCACGTTCCAGGTAACCAAGGTAGCCAGCACCGGGGCAGACAGGGTACAGATCAGCGGCAATCTTACAATTAAGGGAATTTCAAACGCTATCAGTTTTCCGGCATCAGTAAAAAAGCAGAAAAATGTAGTAGTTGCTGTTGCAAACGGGGTTAAAGTAGATCGTACTAAATACGACATTAAATATCGCTCCAAGAGCTTTTTCGGCGACATCGGCGATAAGGCTATCGACGACGAATTTACGCTGAATATTAAACTTGCTGCGAAGAAATAATTCCGGAATGATGAGTGATGCAAGAGATCACTCATCATTCTATTTTTTTCTAAGCTTCTGCAATTCTGAAAGCCTCTCCCTTCATCACTACCCTCGCCAGAGCTTCGCTTTTTGCATGATAAAAAAGACATAACCAGTTTTCTTCTGCAGCTTTTCTTCCATAGTATTCCCTGAGTTCCATAGCTTTCGCTCCGTCAAAATCGTATTTAGCTTTGAATTTTCTTAGAAGCTGCTCAGGTTCGGGCAGAATATCAGCCCCGAAAAACACCTTTTCGCCCTGATCTTCTATAAGGAATACCTGGTGAAATTCACAGTGCCCCCCGGTAAGTTCATAACTGATCTGGTCGTTTATATTTCCGTTACCCTCAACAAAACGAATACTTCCGCTACGCTGAACCACATCAAATATATCAGTATGGTACGATTTAGAGTGACTGCTATAGGCATTCTCCCATTCTCCCCGGTTTATAACATATTCAGCGTTAGGAAAAGCCAGTTCCATCCGGCCGTCTTTTTCATAGATCATTCCGGCCGAATGATCAAAATGCAGATGCGACATAAGCACAAGATCTACATCCTCCGGATCATAACCTGCTTTACGGATATTCTCGTGGATTATCAGTTCGCCGCTATCATTTTTATATCCAAGCCCGGTATCAAATACAATCAGGTTGTTTGATGTTTCAACAAGAAAAGGCTGTACATATACAAACAACGAAGCCGGACGATCCTTATAGTCATGCACGGCAGGATCAAAAGGCATGAATTTTTTCGAGCTGTCTACAGAGAAGGAACCTTCAAAAAGTGGAAATACTTTCATTGAAATTTATGAGATGTAAAACAATAGATGCAGGGGCGGCACAACAGGGATAATCGCGTAAAGCCAGATTTATCCTGCACGAAAAATGCATATTGATAATGAGCCGCTTACAAACACTTTTGGAGCAAATAGTATATTAAGTATTATATTTACCCTTTAAACCTAACAAAGATATGCAAAAAAGGTGGGTAGAGCAGGATGTAACAAACCAAAAGGCCGTTGCCGAACTAAAAGATCAACTCAGTATTGACGAGGTTCTGGCAAAGGTACTTGTACACCGGAATGTTACGACGTTTGAAGAAGCCCGTGGCTTTTTCAGACCCGACCTTAGTCATCTGCACGATCCTTTCCTGATGACGGATATGCATAAAGCCATTCAGCGTATTGATGAAGCTGTTCAAAAAAGGGAAAAGGTACTTGTATACGGCGATTATGATGTAGATGGCACAACTGCGGTGTCTCTGGTATACTCCTTTTTCAGAAGGATCCATCCTCGTATAGATTATTATATTCCCGACAGGTACAAAGAAGGATATGGCATCTCGTTTCAGGGGATAGATTATGCCTCAGAAAAAGGTTACAACCTGATCATCGCGTTGGATTGCGGCATCAAGTCGGTCGATAAAATCGATTACGCCAACAGCCTGGGTATAGATTTCATAATCTGCGACCATCATCTTCCCGGAAGCATTATACCCGATGCCGTAGCTGTGCTGGATCCAAAGAGAACAGATTGCAATTATCCTTATAAAGAACTTTCGGGATGTGGAATCGGGTTTAAACTTATCCAGGCCTATTCTGCAAAGCACGGTATATCTTTTGACGAAATCAGCTGTTATCTCGATCTCGTTGCTGTAAGCATAGCGTCAGACATTGTTCCTATAACAGGTGAAAACCGCGTATTGGCATGGTATGGTTTACGGAGGCTCAACGAAGCTCCCTGCAACGGACTGGCAGCACTGATCGAAATATCAGGAAAGAAGCAGTATACTATTTCTGATGTGATTTTTATGATAGGACCAAGAATCAATGCAGCTGGCCGGATAGATGATGCCAAACACGCTGTAAGGCTCCTGATCTCTGACGATAATGAAGTGGCCCGGAACCAGAGCCTGCTTATCGATCTTAAAAATGTGGAACGCAAGGAGCACGATTCCTCCATTACCGAACAGGCGCTGGCAATGATTGAAGCAGATCCTGAGCTGATCAATAAAAAAACAACTGTAGTATATAACGAAGGCTGGCACAAGGGGGTTATCGGGATAGTTGCATCAAGATTAACGGAAAAGTATTATCGCCCTACTATTGTACTTACACAGTCTAACGGGCATGTGGCAGGTTCAGCGCGTTCAGTTATGGGCTTTGACCTTTATGAAGCCCTGAGTTCCTGCAGCGATCTGCTGGATCAATTCGGCGGACATAAATACGCGGCAGGATTAACCCTCCCGACCGAAAATATACCTCTTCTTCAGCAGCGGTTTGAAGATATCGTATCTCAAACCATACCAGAAGAATTACTTATACAGGAGATTACGATAGATGCTTTGCTGGATCTGGAAAATATAACCGCCAAATTCTTCAGGATACTTAACCAGTTTGCCCCGTTCGGTCCACTGAACCCGAACCCGGTTTTTTTAAGCCGCAACCTTAACATCAGGGGAAGAGCTTCCACCGTAGGAAATAATCATCTTAAGATGAGCGTTTACAAGGGTAATTCCTCCACCTTCGATTGTATAGGTTTTGGTCTGGGCCATTATCTTCAGGAAATAAACAATAACGATGCTGTAGATATTTGTTATACCATTGAAGAAAACGTATGGAAAGATAAACGGTCCATTCAATTAAGCATTAAAGGCATCAGGCCCTCTATTAAATAAAAAGAAATGATACTTAAAGCAGAAAATCTGGTAAAAAAATATAAGCAGCGTACCGTTGTAAATAATGTTTCTTTCCATGTTGAGCAAGGTGAAATAGTTGGGCTGCTCGGTCCGAACGGAGCAGGTAAGACTACTTCTTTCTATATGATAGTGGGTTTGATCAAACCCAATGAAGGCCATGTATATCTCGAAGACCAGGATATAACTGCAGATCCGATGTATCGCCGTGCACAAAAAGGGATCGGATACCTTGCACAGGAAGCTTCCGTTTTCCGTAAGCTTTCTGTCGAAGATAATGTAAGGGCAGTATTGGAGATGAGTTCGTTAAGCAAGGCAGCTCAAAAGGATAAGCTTGAAGAACTATTAACAGAATTCAGTCTTCACCGGGTGAGAAAAAACCGGGGCGACCTCCTTTCCGGCGGAGAACGGCGGAGGACGGAAATAGCCCGTGCACTTGCCGCAGACCCGAGTTTTATCCTTCTCGACGAACCGTTTGCGGGGGTAGATCCAATAGCGGTAGAAGAGATCCAGACTATCGTAGCTAAATTAAAACATAGAAATATAGGTATACTTATTACCGATCATAACGTTCAGGAAACCCTGTCTATAACAGACCGGGCTTATCTTCTTACCGAAGGCAAAATCATGCTGACGGGAACACCTGCAGAAATTGCAGGCAATGAAATGGCGAGAAAATTCTATCTTGGCCAGAATTTTGAATTGCGTAAAAAGAAAACTACCGATACCAATCCTATATGACTTTTGTAAACTCGATTTTCACATGGTTCATGAAGAAGCGGATGCATCAGATTGACCTCTTTATCAAGTATCCGCATGACGTACAGGATGAATTATTCAGAAATCTTCTGTCGGGTGCAAGGAATACAGAATGGGGTAAACTATACGATTTCAATTCTATACATAACCAGGATCAGTTTAAAGAAAGGGTTCCGCTTCAGACATATGACAGCTTAAAGCCTTACATCGAAAGAATGCTGAAGGGTGAGCAGAACATACTCTGGGGTTCAGAAATTAAATGGTTTGCTAAATCTTCGGGCACCACCAATGACAGAAGCAAATTTATACCGGTGAGTCCTGAATCTCTTGAAGAATGTCATTACAAAGGGGGAAAGGATATGCTGTCTATCTATTGCAATAACAGACCCGATGCCCAGATCTTTTCAGGAAAATCGCTCGCCCTCGGCGGGAGTCACCAGGTGAATCAGGTTGGGGAAGATATAAACTACGGCGATCTCTCAGCAGTGCTGATAAAGAACCTGCCCTTCTGGGCTGAATTTTACCGTACGCCCGAGATGTCTATCACTCTGATGGACAACTATGAAGAAAAGATAGAAAAAATGGCGCGGGCTACAATGGACGTCAATGTTACCAATATTTCGGGGGTGCCTACCTGGACAGTAGTACTTGCAAAACACCTGCTGGATATTACCGGAAAAAGCAATCTGCTGGAGGTATGGCCAAACCTGGAGCTTTACATACATGGGGCAGTGAAATTCTCACCTTACAGGGAACAATTCAAAAAGCTCATTCCCTCAGATTCTATGTACTACCTGGAAACATATAACGCATCTGAAGGTTTTTTCGGCATCCAGGATCAGTCTGACTCAGAAGAGATGCTGCTCATGCTCGACTATGGAATATTTTACGAATTCCTTCCTATGGAATATTTCGGAGATGAGAATCCGAAAACCCTCGGCCTGGACCAGGTGGAACTAAATAAAAACTATGCATTGATCATATCCACCAATGGGGGACTCTGGCGTTATATGATAGGCGATACCATCAGGTTCACCTCGCTCTCGCCGTTCAGGATCCAGATTACCGGGCGCACAAAACATTTTATCAATGCGTTTGGGGAGGAGGTTATCATTGATAATGCTGAAAAGGCACTAACAAAAGCTTGCTGTGAAACCGGAGCCACCATAAGAGATTATACTGCATGTCCTATTTATTTCAGTGATAATAATGCCGGAGGCCACGAATGGATCATTGAATTTGAAGAAGAGCCAGACAATATGGAAAAATTCACAGATCTGCTTGATAACACACTGAGAGAGATCAATTCAGACTATGATGCCAAACGTTTCAAAAACATGGCACTTTGCCGTCCTTTAATTCATGTTGCCCAGGAAGGCACCTTTTATAACTGGCTTAAAAACAAAGGAAAATTAGGCGGGCAGCACAAAGTACCGCGCCTTGCTAACGAGCGTAAATACGTCGACGACATTCTTGCCATGATGCGTCAGCCTGCATAATCAGGAGTGATGCTGCTGCTTTTTCGGGAACATTAAAGAGGCGACCACACTTATAGTGAGGATCAGCACGATTACTATAAGCGAGTGGGCGGTTGTAAAGCCCCAGGCCTGCAGCCAATGATGCCCAAGCATTTTGATGCCTATAAAAACAAGCAGAAATGACAATCCTACCTTCAGATAATGGAACTTATGAATGATGTTCACAAGGAGAAAGAACATTGACCGAAGCCCCAGAATAGCAAATATATTAGAGAAAAAAACAATGTATGCGTCTTTGGTTACTGCAAAGATAGCCGGGATAGAATCTACGGCAAAAATAAGATCTGTAAACTCTACGATCAGCAGAACGATAAACAGCGGGGTAATATATTTCTTTCCGTTTTTTCTTATAAAGAATTTATTGCCGGCAAATTCAGGATGTATAGAAAAATATTTCGCTGCGAACTTCACCACCGCATGATTTTCAGTGTCAATTTTCTCTTCGGTATTCCTGTTTACAAACATCATTATTCCTGTATAAACCAGGAATGCACCAAAAAGGTATAATATCCACCCGAACTCATTAATCAGGGTGGAGCCCAGAAAAATAAACACAAACCTCATCAGCAAAGCACCGATTATACCCCAGAACAATACACGGTGGTAATACTTCTCTTCTACTCCGAAGGCTGAAAATACCAGTACCATAACGAAGATATTGTCGACAGAAAGTGCATATTCAACAACGTAACCTGTAAGATACTCCAATGCAAGATTCTGCTTATAAACCTGGAGGCTGCCTGCGAAATCAGAAGGATCGAGTTTTATATTATGCAAATGCAGCTTTGTTATATGCTGCAACCGCTCAAATGAATCTATGCCGTGCAGCCTGTGACCTTCTGTAAGAAGCAGGAAGTAGAATCCGATAGCAAAAGCAACCCATATGAAGCTCATAATCGAAGCTTCCTTGATACTCACCACATGGTCTTTTTTATTAAAAACACCAAGATCTATGGAAAGCATGAGTATTACAAAAAGCAGGAAGCCACCAAAAAAAAGTATTTCGTTAGACATTATCTTTTTCGTTCAGTTGTAAAACGTACCAGTTGTTCCAGGCCATTGCGTGCCGCACTTTCTGTAAAGCCTTTCAGAATATCAAATGCCTCGTCCTGGAAACGATGCATCTGCATTTCAGCATAAGCTAAACCTCCGCTGTTCCTTACAAAATAGATCACTTCAGCAACTTTCTGCGAATCTTCATTATGGTTTTTAACAAGATTGATGATTCTATGTTTTTCATTTCTGGAAACCTTGCCCAAAGCATAGATTAAAGGAAGTGTAATTTTCTTCTCCTTTATATCTATCCCCAAAGGTTTCCCCACGTCATCAGTACCAAAGTCGAACAGATCGTCCTTCACCTGAAATGCCATACCGACCTTCTCGCCGAATAACCGCATACGCTCTATTGTCTGCTCATCTGCCCCGGCAGACGAGGCACCGCAGGCGCAGCAGGATGCAATAAGCGAGGCTGTTTTTTGCCTTATAACTTCATAATAAACAGATTCGTCAATATCAAGCTTCCTGGCTTTCTCCATTTGCAGAAGCTCACCTTCGCTCATGTTCTGCACTGCATTATTAACGATCTTGAGAAGTCCGAAATCATCATTTTGAAGAGACAGGTGCATTCCTTTTGCAAGCAAAAAATCTCCGACCAATACCGCAATCTTGTTTTTCCAAAGAGCATTGACCGAAAAAAAACCTCTTCTTTCGTAAGAATTATCAACAACATCGTCGTGCACCAGTGTAGCTGTGTGAAGTAATTCTACCAATGCGGCTCCCCTATGGGTGGCTTCAGTGATTCCACCGCATAAACTGGCAGAGAAAAAAACGAACATGGGCCTGATCTGTTTCCCCTTACGTTTTACGATATAATGAGTGATACGGTCTAATAAGGGCACAGAGCTCTTCATAGAGGATTTAAACTTATCCTCAAATAGTTCGAGTTCTTTTTCTATGGGTCTTTTTATCTCGTCAAGCCTGGACATGAAAACCTGAATTCATTCTTATGAAAATTATCGGCTCAAAACTTACCTTGCTGCAAACATAATTTAAAAAAAGAACAATCTTAAGTTTAAACACTTAAAATGATCTTTATCAATTTATTCAGATCACGGCTTCCAGGGACGCCCTGTTATATAAAAAAAGAGCGTCAGGCTGGCACCTGTACGCTCTTAAGTATGATGAGTTTAGAAAAGGGGCAATATTAATCAAGCTCGGCATAGATTGGCTTTTTCATGCCATTATCGTATGGTTTTAAGCTTTTCTTTAAAAGCTTCCGGGCAACGTGTATACGGGTTTTCACTGTTCCGATAGGTATTGCAAGATGATCGGCGATTTCATGATATTTGAAGCCTTCAAAATACATACTGAAAGGAACATAATATTCTTCAGGTAACTTACTTAAAGCCAGTTTAATGTCGTCCATTATAAACTTGGACTCGCCCTGGTTTTTTGTAGAACTGAATACCAGATTAGCAGATGAGATCTCTTCTGATTTGGTTACAAAAGAACTGATCTTTACAAAACGGCGGTAGTTATTTATGAATGTATTTTTCATAATAGTGTACAGCCATCCTTTTAGATTAGTACCCTCCTTAAATTTATTATAATATGTTATAGCCTTAAGCAAAGTATCCTGAACCAAATCGTTTGCATCATCAGCATCATGAGTGAAATGTAAAGCATACATTCTTAATGAGCTGGCCTGACGCATAACCATTGTGTTAAATTCTATCTTAGTCATATTGTTAAGGTTTTAATGGGTGATCGTTACAATAATTCAATTTTTAAGCAAGTCGTATGTTTTATCCTTAAACAAACTTGTCTGATACATTGCAACAACTGTGCTAAACCTTACCACATGGTTATATAGAACCTAAGCTTAATCTAAAAATCAAAAAAAATTAACTTATATTATATTCACTTCCCGCTCCAGATCAATTCCAAAGCGTTCTTTAACGTCTTTTATTATCGCAGAAGACAAATCATAAATAGCTGATCCTGTTGAATTTCCATGGTTCACGATAACGAGGGCCTGATTTTTCCATGTACCGGCTTCTCCTATTTTTCTTCCTTTCCAACCGCATTGCTCTATAAGCCATCCAGCGGCGAGTTTTACTGTATGGTTTGGTAGACAGTAGTGTACTATGTCCGGGAAACTGGACTGTAGTTGTCTGAATTTTTCGACTGTAATTACCGGATTTTTAAAGAAACTACCTGCATTTCCTATCGTTGAGGGATCCGGAAGCTTACTTACCCTGATTTCGGAAACTACTTCAGAGATCTCCTTTATTCCCGGATTTTTTATTCCCCTTCGCTCCAGCTCTGATGAAATTGCACCATAGGTAGTATTTAAGGACGGCCTTACTGATAATTTATAAGTAACCGACAGAATGATAGCTTTCCCCTTAAGTTCGGTTTTAAAAATACTTTCCCTGTAACCGAAATTACAATCGGCATTCATAAAAGTCACTATTTCTCCGGTCTCGGCCATAAAGGCTTCACATGAATAAAAGCTATCTTTCAGCTCCACACCATAAGCTCCTATATTCTGTATAGGCGATGCCCCAACAGAGCCGGGTATAAGGCTTAGGTTCTCTAAACCGGCAAACCCTTGCTCTACACAATATTTTACCAGGTCGTTCCAAACTACTCCGGCTCCGGCTGTCACATATATATCCTCTCCTTCTACCCTGCTGCTGATTCCTTTGATGTTCATTCTAAGAACCAGGCCGTCGAAATCACGTGTGAACAGCATATTGCTTCCTCCTCCGATAACGAGTCTTTTCATGTTCTTCCAGCGATGGTCAGTAAACAGCCCTTCCAGCTCCTCAGGAGAGTTTATTTCTGAGAACCATAAAGCGGTGGCATCGACACCAAAGGTATTAAGCTTTTTCAGGGGAGCATTCTGAATAATATCAGGCATATTAAAAATGATTTAAGGCAGCCAATTTCGGCATTTTACAACATAGAGCCCAAAGATATTTATCAGCAGCACCGCTTCCCGTTATCTGCAGCTCTTACTTTTTAAAAAAGTTAATTAATCTTACCTTTGGGCAGTGGATAATCAGGACAAAAAAAGAGAACTCATAATCGAAACAGCTCTTAAACGTTTCGCTCATTTCGGATTATCAAAAACCACTATGAACGAAATTGCTTCAGACATGTCTCTGTCTAAAGCCTTGCTGTATTACTACTTTCCAGATAAGATCAGACTTTATATCGCCGTTATCAAACACCTTATCAGTCATCTGCATCACGACCTTCTGGAAGGTCTCTCAAAAATAGATAACAGCTTCCAATCACTTATATTCTACCTCGACAAAAGGCAGGAGTTTCTGAATAAATATTATAACCTGCTGGAGTTAAGCAAACTTTCGCATGAACAGTCTGAAGAACTTATCAATCTTTTTAAAGACGCCAAACAATCTGAAACCGTCTTTTTAGCTGATATTATAAAAAAAGGAGCCGATTCCGGCGAATTTGATGTCAACGATCCTCTCGAAACTGCCGATCTTCTGGTCGATGCCATTAATGGACTGAGGCTAATTAATATTCAATGGAACGGAAGTAACTTTATGCCTGAAAAGCAACAATTCGATATCGTAGTCAAGCGGCAAAAGCAGCTTGGCGAAGTATTTCTGCGAGGTCTCAGAAAACACCATACATAGTCATCTCTCTGTAATTTACAGCAAACGCATTTACCAATTTTCATAAAAAGTTGTGTATGAATTTGAATACCTGTACTTTTGACTAATTAATTAAAAAAGTCAGATAGTAGAAAGGTAGGAAAGTTAAATTGATAGAGACTGATAAAAAACGA
>Ga0265780_10002938_pt1 | contig 22769 bp, 18 predicted proteins | sample P1T30metagenome_FD_192432 | JGI IMG/M metagenome (GOLD analysis project Ga0265780, IMG submission 192432) | Plant litter microbial communities from East Loma Ridge, Irvine, California - P1 T30 | ecosystem: Environmental > Terrestrial > Plant litter > Unclassified | place: USA: California...
CCGCAGCTCGCACAGATGGCACTCGACGTCTATTCAACGCCAGCGATGAGTGACGAGCCGGAGCGCGTGTTCAGTATAGCCGGCAGTGTACTACAACCGAGCCGTCGACGCCTTACGAGTGCAGCAACGCAATGGTTGTTATGCTTACGAAGTTGGCAGAAGAGTGAGATTATTACACTCGATCAACGTCTCTTAAGAGCGGCAGTCCTCACAGTAGATAGCCTACCACCACCACCAGTACCACCACTAGTAGGAGTCAACGTAGATGACGAGGATGACGGGGACGTCATTACACCTGAGATTGTACAGCAGCTGCTTATAGATAATGACGAAGATCTGTATTCATGAAGATCTCAATCTATAAGAACAACTTCACTTACAAGATCTTGGCAATATATTGCAATATTATTGACAATATATTGCCAAGACCAATACAACTACAACAATACAGGAGCTCCTTCACAATACAACAATATTGGCTCAGATCTCACAATATTATTGTTGTGCCCATGCCTGATGCACGGGTTAATACGCTGGCTGTGCAGGTTTTAGATGGAGGCCAGCATAAGCATGCTATGTCGAGTGAGATCGGGAAAATTTGAAAAGTTGGGATGAAGATGCAGCAAGGTTTTACGGCGAGAGAAACCGAGTTGGACAGGTACTGAGGACACCTTGTGAACAGATCGCTCTGTACCACAGTGCGCGACTGAATTTGGCTTCCCGACGACGTGCGAAGAGGGCGCTCGTTTGACCGAGCCAGACGCCAGCGCCAACACCAAATCTACGTGATAATCGGAGGAGGACTCTAAGGAGGATTTCAAGCACAAAGGTACACTGCCGGCGAAGGACAACCGAGAAGGCGACACTAGGAAGTTAGTTCGCGTCTTGGAGGTCATCATCGTTTGCTCTGCCTTAAGACTCGAGTCGTACAGTATGGCGGAAAGATTCAAGCTTCAGTTCCACCAAGTCTCACATCGTCTCAAGTCTGGCCCACAACAGTATCCACGCGCTGATCCAAGCTTTGTTGCCCTTCAACTTTCCTATTGCTTGCCCTGTCCTTGTGCTCTCCTCCACTACGATCTGGATGTCGGAGTTCTTTCAAGTACCCATTCTACATGCGGCGCGTGCTACGCTTCCGTAAGGCTTGATATTGTGTACGGATATCATCTGCCCAGCTTTCACAGACCGCTGGAAGTGCGACTTCATCTCGAGTCTGTAGATACTCGCGCCACTTGGAAGTCGTCCTCTGCCATTTGCCCCTATACAATACGCCCGAGGAAGTCGTGAGGCTGACAATAACGTTATTTGTCGAGCATCGTATATCTTGCACGATACCTGCCGGTAGCCATCAATCAGGGAAGATCTGTGGTGGTTATATGTCTACGCCAGCATGACCCATCTCTATGCGAAAGATCTTGTACTGAAGGCTTGGAACAAGATTAAGGGGCGATGTCACGAATTGGGAAGGTTTAGGAAGGCTATGTACCGATTACGACGTTCGGCAAAGCAAGGTACGAGAGACTATCTTCTTGATTGAGAGAAATGGAGCTTGGCCGTTTCGCAGTCGCTTGAGGTGCGATTTACGATATGTCAGAGAGTGTTCATCACATTGAGACTCGGCTAGAGCAACTGCGCCTCCCACCGCGGGACTCTTGACTTCAAAGAACCTGTTTTCTCGCTTAATTTGAGCATTCCCATATGCAAAAGATAGCAAGCACGGGGATAAGGCGAGCATGGTTGTTGAAGAGATACTGTAGTCAATGGACGAGTTAAATTTGCTCGCCCATGAGCATCGCGAGTGTCGCTGGTCACGTGCGTAGGCTGCATGCGCCCAATAAGCGCCGCTAGCCATGCTTGAAGCTGGCGCTTCGCGGATCGTCACACGGACCATCAGTCCTGGACACATGATCCGTGCGTTCAGCGTTAAGCTGGGGCCTTCCTTCAGGTATAGGCGATCGCCGAAACATTGCCCTATAAAGGGACAGACTTCGTCGCGACTCATGTTACTTTTACTAGACTCTCCAAACATGACTTCGGAGGGGTCGTTGTCGATCTCTCTCGCGTTGTCATCATTGAGTCAAAGAAGCACTACTGCATTCACCTTTGCTGAAGCTTTCCACCTTGACTTCCTGCGCTGCACAGACGAAGCGCAGAGGCGCAGACTGTGTTGTGACTATCGCGATAAGATACTGGACATCTCCAAATTCACAGACATTCTTGCCGCCGCTTTCAATGACGCTTTTCCCCAATCGTTGCGGGACTCTACAACAGAGAAACACAAAAAGGCGTGGACTGAGTTTACCGGCCTCGTGCAGCGGCAAAAGAAGTCGCAAAGCCGTGAAGCGCAACGACTCCAACACCAGACATGTGTTGTTACAATCTGGGGCAAAGCCGTATTCGAACACTATGGCTGGCACAGACTGCCACTAGATTCCATCAAACTGCTCCATAGCGTGGCATGCACATTACGACAGTGGAGCTCTGCGGTCGAGTTGATGAATGAAGCCCTGCTGCAACGCCACGAACGTCGAGTGGCTCAGAAACAGAACAGATCAAATCTGATCGGTGAATACCCTCCTAGCTCCAAGATCCAGGACTGCCGATCGCCTATGGAACGGCAAGATATTCAGGCTGTCCTCACACGGCTGAAGAGCAGTACCCTCCCAGAACACCCTCGTGCAAACCAGGGTGAGGATAGAGTGTATACCATCGGCGGAACACCGATCCGGAACTATGGCCTCGAGCGGGACGACTTTGGTATGATCGTACCTCACGGCGCCCCAGGCGTCGTATTGGAGTCACCAAGCCCGACTATCCAAGCCAGCAAGCGCCGTAAAGTAACGAAGGATCCCCGCGGCAGCCCAGGCGAGTCAGAGGATCTACCGGTAGCTCTTCCATCGCAGCAATGCAGTTCCACACCAGCATATACGACGGATTCAGAGATGACAGACTTCGAAGAAGACAGCAGTTGTGGTTTGACTATTGTGGAATTCGACCGTGATGTAGCAAACTTCCCGAGCAACGATCTTCTGCAGGATGACGGAAAAAACATCGAGATCCTGACTTCGGACATGTCGTCTGAGGTGAGTGTATCTGCTTTCCAGCGGGTGAAAAGGCCGTACGTCAATCATAGTATACGAGGAGATACCCCGTAAGGCTCACGTGCGGGATCTCTCGAGTGGAACTACCACATGACTGAGGACCCGAATGGAGACATGAATCTCGATCCTTCCTCGGAGATCGACATGTCGGCAGAAATACGGAAAGGCGACTCTGAAAGAGACGATGAGACCTCGACATCGGACCCTTGGCTAACGCGCCACGAAGGATCCCCTCGATCGTCACGTCGAGATAGCAGCCCCGGAAGTCCGGACTCAATGTTCGACTCTGGCCACCAAAGATCGTCTAGCGAAATTCAAAGGTCGCCAAAGCGCTTCCCCCTCTCGCAAAACGTTGAAGATTTTTCTCGTTCAGCGTCTCCTGAGAGCTCACTAGTCGTGATCGCTGCAATCCAAGATTCTCATTTCAGTATCGTGGGCGGATCAGGGCCTCTGGTTCTCCAACCGTCTGACTTGAATATCGACATCCAAATTCTGCGAGATGAAGTTGTAGAAGACGAAACGCGAACAGAGGTTGAGGCTGGGAATGAAACTCATCGACCCAGCAACGTCACAGCCTCGAGTCCGGTAACACAAACCTACCACCAAGAAGAGTCTGACCACGATCGAGTTGTGGAGGGCACTGACCCTGACCAAGCAATCACTGGAAATACACTGCCAGATTCCGAAACCTGTTCGCTGCCGACCCCAATTGGTCGATTTATTCCCGGTTCTGCGTATCAACCACTGAACCGACACTGTACAGATACAACCGTGGAGAACGATGGCACGGTCATAGGTCGCATGGCCTCTTCCTACGCCGGTCAACTTCGAGACGAGCTTGATGCCGCTCGAGAGCACTGCAAACATCGCAGCATACGAACGCATAACGAAATCAAAGTGAAATGGCTGGAAAACACGCGATGGGCGAACGTTTGTGATGTTCACATCGACGCCAGTCCTGCGCTTGGACTTCCACTCGGTGCTGATGTCTGGTACATGCAATGGAACACCTTCCGCGAACGCGCCGATGCTGGTGAGATATTCTCTAAGCCAATAGTCATCAAGCAAAAGTTCCAAGACAGCGGCATGTATGAGTTGCAAGACTATCTGGCGCTGCTGAAAGAGAGATATCCGCATCAAGCTCTCGATGTGCAAGACAGTGGCACCGGTAGATGTCTGAACATGAAGATTCAAGACTTTTGGGCGGCGACATCTGGAAACGAAAGTAGCCTTAGAAAGCTAGAGGGAATGTCCAACGCCATCAACCTGCGAAAGATTGCGAACGCTGACGCGCCACTGCTGACTCGGTTGAAGCGGTTTCGTCTTCTAGAAACTCTCCTCGATCGAGCGTCAGATCTCACTCCTGGAAAACGCTCTCACCGTGACGCGGACGACATCTCCGATTGCCTCGGCTTCGATCTCCTTGGCTTCAAAGGGGCATTCACTCGCCCTCACGTAGACGCACTTACGGGCACTTGGATACGATGTCTCTTTGGAACAAAGGCTTGGATATTTGTACCAAACATGAGTGAAGGAGATTGGCATGACTTTACTCAAGAGGGTCCGAGCTGGTCACCCGCTGAGAAAGGACGAGTTGTTGTCTTGGAAAGAGACGATGTCTTGCTCATGCCGCCTGGTACGCGCATGCTCCACACTGTTTTCACTCTCGAACCAAGCTTAATGGAAGGGGGCATGCTGTGGGATGAATGCAATATCTCGTCTCTACTCGATGAGCTGCTGTGGATAGCGCAAAACCAGATCTGCACAAACAAGGCGATCGCCTATCAGCTCCCGAGCATCGTGGACGCCTTGGAAGCGTGGCTACAAGAGAATTTATCCCAGTCACCTGCTGTTGAGAGCATTCCAGATTATGTAGCTTGTGTGCAACGTGGGATAAGAAACTTGCGGGACCTTGGCTGCAAGTGTGCATATGGGTGCGTTAGCAGTCGTTGTCAGTGCATAGTACAGAGTCGTCGGTGCACAGCTTGGTGTCTTCAACACCCCGCCTTGCCTGGCGGCGTGTACGGCCGAGATCATGACTGCATGACAGAGTGAAAGATGGGAGTAACGCAACTTATTGTCTTGTTAGACGAAGCGCGAGGTTCCTCTGCCGAATTACTTTCTTAACATTTATAACACTAGCCCTAGCCTCGATCTTGTCAGGGTGTTGATGGCATAGTAGCTGTTCCTTCGCTTCCAATACCACAGCATCAGCCCCTCTGCCTCACTCAACCTTCCTTCCGCCTACGAGATATTGCTTACCCTCGTCCACAACCACTGTGAACTCTCAACCCCTAAGCGTATTTCTTTGTCAAGTAGTCACTAAATTGGTGAAACATGTGCGATACCATGTCGCCGGGGGTGTACTACCTCCCTTGGCCATCAGCACACACGCCAACCACATCAAGCCGCACTTTATGAGGGTTGCGGAGATGGGCAACTTGAAAGCGAGACAACGAGGATATAATAGCACACCCTCATACTATACTTGTAGTTAGCTCACAAATTTCTTGTCGAAAGCGCCATTCATACTATTGCCCCAATTCTTTGCGGACACGGTTAGATGGTTCAAGGCTATTAAAAAACACCTTCGGAAGTGCCTTCGGTGGCTGATCTCACCAACCAAGGTATCTGACTTTGACCCGATGGCACCATTAGGACTTCCTGAATTGCTTCCGCGACCGCTTTGCTGATATGTGTTCCGGGCTGAGCCAGCCACTCTGTAAAAAAGTCGGCTTCGTATATCCGCGTTATCTCGTTGACGAAGTAACGGCAGCAACCACTAACGGGGGAAATGCCGATATCTAGTCGGACGCCAATCTCCAGGGATTCATAGTTGCTTGGCCAGTCGGGTCTGTTTCTCAGAGCATCGAATATGTACAAAGCAAAATCTTCGAGCTCCTTGGGATCGATGCCGTTGTGTTCCTGGGTTTTCTCGAACCAAGCGATACTGGGATGTAGTACGGTCACCACTAGTTCTTTGTTAGGGAGTTCGAGCATGTGGATAATATCCATGACTACCCCTCTCCGTTTGCGTAATGTAGAGAGATCTTCCCTCGTTATCACAAAGACTCGAAATTCCCCTCGTGATACTAAGTCTTCTACAAATTCCTGATGAAACTATCGTCTGATGCTCTGACATGTTCGTGGTTCAATTATCCTGCGCTGCCTAGAAAGACACTGTAGGTGCCTCGAGACATCAGAAGCCGTTAGATGTAGTATGACGTGGTCACTACTATAACTATATATTCGCTTTAGCACGCAACTAATACCAAGCCGGTATTTGGACATACTATCGCAAGGAACAACCATCCATCAGGGGCTCAGTTAGCGATCTGGTCTAATGCTCAGATATCGCCAAGTTTTTCTTATGTATGATCCACTTCGTGTATGGAAGGGAAAATACGCACGTCTTATGACTTCAAGCCTCCGAAGCGTTTGAATATGTCCTGCATAGTGCAATCTTCTAGGTCATGTCGACATCATGCTAACAAAAGAAGGGTTCCTGGCTTTAGTCGCGACTGATCGCCTTGGATCTGCCGATATAACCATTTGCTAGTTTGGAAAGCAACATCGCCTTTTATACTGTCGGCTCGAAACGAGGCTGTGACAATAGACTGATAAGTAGTGACAGGCTCACGATTTGAGCTTAAAAAAGTTAGTCCCACGATAGACTGTATCTACATCGCTTTCTCAGGCAGGAAACGGCTCGGGATAAAAGTACTATCAGCTGGTGATGTGAGTCTGTGCTGAAGCATCTACGTTAGTATTGGCCTCGCTGAATCTTTTCTATTGCCGATCTAGAAGACAGAGCTACAATGGAACCCTAGACTAGATAGGATCGCGTTGACATCGGGATCGGTCGATTCGCTACGGCTCTTACTGTTTAGTATGGTAGTGGACTTAATAGAGGAGTGAGAGCCTAGCTTAAGCGCACGAGACGCGATTAGAAGCCTTTGAATGATTAGCGAATCTTCCACGTAGATCGAAGTACTAACGTGTGTTCCAGAGTTGCAGTGACCATATCGTCCCCTAACGAATCTCAGATAGTCCCTGTCGATTCCTGCGTATCTCGAAGCAATCTTCCAATCGGTATCGTCGGGTTTATGACGACCGGTGCACATTATGTGTGATAGAAAGTGTTCTAGAACCTCTAGTCTTAGTTAGTCGCCTAGGATGTTGTAAATAGAGTAGTATACCGAAACCATATCAGTTATGATAACTTACTATGATAGCAAATGTAAGCTTATAAGGTACGCAGACTATCGTGCGACTATTGGGATATAGTTGACTTATAGGCGATTTTCGAGAGACAATTTTTGTCGTCTCGTCCTGCTCGAACTACGGGTTGTTCAAACGCTTCCACCTACTATCCCCACATAGTAGATCCAGCACTTCTCGCTCTTTATGCTCTCTATAAGATTCTCTCGTATCACAAGGGCAGCTAAAGAAAGCTGACGACAGGCAAGGATCGAGAGACTGGAGGTATGGAGGCGCGCGCAACTCTGTAGCTGTTTCTGTCATAAGTTGGGCTGCTCGAATCGTTACAAGGACGGAGTAAATCGCTTAGTGATCTTTGCTATTCGATACGGCTGATCTATTTGAGTGCTTGAGGGAAGAAGATAGACATAGTGAGTGATTTTAGTGTGATGTACTATGCACATGTTAGCAAGACGAGAAGTTTGTGTCGTTCCAGTATGCACGGTACAGCCAGTCTGCAAATTACGCACGATTTGCACTAAACGCTCCATTCTCTCAGTCTCTCCGCATGTTGCTTTGTCCATGTGTTCATACAGCCTAGAAGCGAGGCGCCGAGACATCGAACATTACACCACACTCGCCTATTCAGTGCTCGCCTCAGACACAACCTAATGGCGAGCACGAAATGGATTCCAAAGCTAAGGCCCCCGCAATCCGCGACACGCGACGCGACGCGAGAGACGGACAAACGCGCAGCATGGACTGCAGCAATCGAACTCGGCGCATCCAACGGTCAAGCGATGGTGAAAAAGCCGGGTGGTCAATGGGAGCTTGTTAGGTAGGCGTAAGGCGTTAGCGCAAGTAGCGTAGGAGCGGCTGAGGCTATAACTGCTTTGATAGCGACACGTAAACAGGGACAACCCCGTGAAGTACTCCACGGCCATATAGCGGTGCGCGCCAGGAAGCGAAACCCTGGCGACTGGGAGATGTTTGCTTATCCAAAGTTGGTCCTTATAGAGGAGGAGACTATACCCGAAACCTAGCGAACATTAGAGCTGCAGAAGGAGAAGGCAAAGGCTTTCGGAATGACATCGAAAGAGGTAGCCGTCGCATTCTTCAGGCATATGATAAGCGAAGTCATCGGACAAAGAAACAAAACGCTCAAGATATACATGAACATCAGCCATCGCTGCCCCAATAGCAATGTACAGGAGCTGATGCTCAGTCTCTAAGGCCTAGGGGTAGAAGCTTAATTCGAACCTGTGGACTAGTGTTTGAGCAGCGTGATCGGCCGCATTTCCAGCAGTGCTAGCAGTGTGTCTGCTGGTAGAGTGTACGTTGTATTGGATTGTGACCATTCCGGAATGGTACGTTCGCAAGGCTGAGAGCACTCTTTTGCCAAGCTAATTCGTCAACAAAATGTGGGCCTTGCCGAAGTCGCAGATGGACCCATATATAAGGTCCACCGATACAAAGAGTATCCCACTAGCGCAGGGGAAATCAGCATAGCCGTAGAAGATATGGTCCGCTCCATCAACAGGGCTAATAGTGTCAAATCCACCGACATGAACGTTTAGGAAGTGTCCGAGCGCATCGTTGAGTACTCCAAACCAGAGCCACAAGCCAAGATCTCCCCACGATGTGGAACTTCAGATGATGAATGGGACATGGTCATAGGACATGGTCATGGGACTTGCGAATCTGGCAAACCGCAGCCTAGATCGGCGCCGCCCCGATTTTGCGCGGCCAACACTTATGGAAGGCCTCGATTTGGCCAATCATTTGGCAAACGACGTTGGGCTTCATGTGTTGTTGACTGGTCGTGGGGCGCAGAGCCCTACATCGCAAGAAGCGTTCCAAAACCTCGCCAGTCAAGACTTTCCGACGGCAACGTTGCACGACGGCGAGGAAAACCACATGTCTGTGTCGTTCAAAATGGGTCGGAAGCAAATGCAAACATTGATCCGCTGACAAGGTATACAGCACTGCTGTCCTCGCATCGCAGGCCTGATGCGCATCGCAGATGACCCTGGCATCCTCTCAGTCAAAGAGGCGCCAGTGTCGCTCTGGTTGAGGAGCGATCCAGATGAAACGACGGGTGAGGACGATAGCAACACCGTTGTCCGGATATGTACGCAAGGGTAAGATAAGAAAGACACGGTGAGTGTACGGGATACGGTTTCAGCGTCATATCCGTTCATTAAGAGCTCTGTGCTGCTGATGACAGGCATCCCTCGCTTGATCTGTCAGCCTTCGGGACGCCGACTGGGGTCTCTGACGAAGATATCATCGAAAGATTTGAAATATTCCCTGCTCGATCCCGGTCATCGTCGTGGATAGTGTAGAGAGGATTGATCCAGAGATACTTTACTCCTATACGTCTACCTACGGCGACAGCGTCCTGAAAAGTCCGTGATGAGGCAACAGTCTCGATCCCGATCTTAGGTTTCTTAACGCTGTTTCTGACAGTTTTAAGAGATTTGCGTTCTCTAGGGCCCTAGATAAGACTGAGCGTGATAAACTCTGGTAGTAGGGCAACATCACATTCCATAAGTCGGATAGTATCGGAGGAGTCCATCGATTTTTGAACGACATGTAGCAGTCTTCTCTAGCTCTCGGTATATTTGCGCGCGTTATAAACGTTACGCTCTAGTTGATATATAGTATATCAGGTTGCAATGAAATCATATGCTTTCTCACTTTCTGGCTTTATACTACGATATGTAGGAACCTCTATTTCATCCTAAATAAAGGACTAGAGTACTAATTCGCCTAGTACGTAGCCGTTAGAAGATTAAATAAATTCTAAGATTGATTTGTAATGTCACTTACCATTAGTCTTACATAGTTCGAATTCGCTAATCTATATTAATTACCGGTTTCCATTTCTAAGAGTAATAAGTGATTCTATAATAAGGTGATAATCAACATAATGTGTAAAGAGTCTAGAAGAACTATACGGCCCGATATAATAGTTTTTCAGTAGCAGAAGGACCTCGTAGATAAGCCGACAGCTAGTATAGCCCTAGTCTTTTCCGCTAACGTGAATGACGGGGAAGCGGATTAGATAGGGAAGCGGATCAAAAATTCGACCCCTCTACGTTCAATTCGACCTCCTACTAACTATAACAATATAATCACTATCACTCTCGGATATATCTTCGTCTATACTCTCGTCTTCCTCTTCCTCGATTTCGGGAGTTATAGCTTTCGTCGTTCGCCTCTTTTTCGCCTTTCTCTTCGACGCCTCTACTTCCGCTTTTTCGACTACTTCGAGGATTTCCTTCGTATTAAAGACAAATTTCCCTTTAATAGCTACGCGCTTTCTATTCCTACGCTCTTTACGTACTCGTGATAGCTCTCTATACTCGGCGATCTCCTTCCGTAAAAGGGCGTTCTAAGATATTATCCTTTCGAAAGCTACTCCCGATCGCTCGATATACCGCTTTACGGGAGTTTCGAGAGTAGAAGAACGAACGATCGTATTAACTAGCGACGTCGCCTCCCGTAACTCCGTACCCTCCGGCGGCGAACTGTCTAGTAGGGAGCGGTCTAAATCTTTCGGAGTCGTAATCGGCGGCGGAGTTACCCGGAGGGTAGGAGTAAGCATTCGGAGGGTCGAGAGGATAGTAATCGGGCTAAGAGGGTAGAGACCGGACGCCCGAAGCGATAATTCGATATTTCGAGTCGTAAAGGCTTTAGCCCGAGTCGTAATATAGGCCTCTATCCACTCTATTCGCGGTACTCGGCGGGTATCTAAGCGGAAGAGTTTCTCGATCTCGCTTAATAAAGCCCGTTTTAGAAAGCTAAATACGCCGACGTCGAGAGGTTATAATAGATACGAAGTATGCGGCGGTAGGCAGACGAGATCGATATTCTTATCGAGGCATAAAGCGATAAACCTCGCTATAAGGTAAGATCCGTATCCGTCGAGGAGTAATAGCCTGCGTTTCCCGTCGTTTCGGCGTGTTTCGGGCTCGAATAAGGTAGTTAATCACTCGTAACCGTGATTATCAGACGTCTACCCGCTATTCGAGGTCGAGAACTTCTAGTTTTCGGGCGTAGAGGGCGGTACTCACGCGGTGTTCGTATACTTCGCCTTAAAGATAAGAAGCGGAGGTAAAGCGACTCCCGAGGCTCCGATATACTCGATAGCTATTATCCACTCTTATCTTCCGCTTATCTTCTTAAATGCCGTAGTATCCCCTCTCTTTATAAGTACTTTCTAGGGTAGGGTAGTACCGAGGGCGAAGCCGGTCTCGTCGACGTTAAAAATCGCGTCGGAAGGGTAGGAGTTCTCGAGGAAAAGATCGGTAAGGGCGTCGAAGTAGGCGTTTACGACCGGATAGTTTACTCCTTCGAAGCGGCTCGCGTCTAGGGCTCGAGAGTAGACCGTCTTTAGCTCCGGGTTTCGTTTTCGGAACCTATCGATCCACCGTTTACTAATAGGAGGGTAGGAAGTCGGAGTCGAGCTTAAGCGGAAGCGGGAAAGTCGGATTTCTTCGGCGAGATCTCTTGTTAATAGAAGGGTAATAGGACAACCCGACTTCGAGAGTCGAGTAATTGCCTTTAGAAGAGTTTGTTCTTCGGCGGTCGAGAGTATCTGTTGCGATTCGTGCGATTGAGAGCGAGAAGTTCGAGTAGAGAGCCGGGAAGCGAGCGTCGAGTACGGGATATTAAACGCGTAAGCACACTTTCGGATCGAGGTAAATTCGTGATTCCGATACGTAGCTAAAGCGTTCGTAAGGTCTTCTTCAGAATAGGCAGGCATAATTAGGAGAAAAGAAAGAGCGTCGCGTAAAATTTCGATAATAACGCGAAAGTAGCGCGCGGGGGTGATCCGCTTCCCGTACTGATCCGCTTCCCGTACAATGACGTTATGTTGAAGGTGGTAGGTCTGGATTTGGTTGATTGCTGGACCGCACCCCCGTCTGGACCACACCCCCGTCCCCCGCGTTAGATCGATATCATAGGGATTATCTAAGCTAGTAGATGCTCGTACTATATGTTGAAAGGCGTTTACTAATTATTAGTTATACTTGCTAGGCGATAAATTTACTAGTACGTATACGGATGCGTATCGTACAGGATTCGGGCTGCCTCGGAGTGCTATGTACTCGATAGCCGAGCTAATTAAAATAGGGCTAAACGGCTATCCTCACGGCGGCTATGTCGTAAGGGTCCCGAAGCTATGAAGATATAAATCGAAAGAGCGTAAGTGCGAGAAAGCAGGCTAGTATACTTATCTACCTCTAAGCACTACTCGTTACACGTGATGCTAAGTTATCTAGTTAGGTAGTCTGACCGAGTCTCAGGCGATGCGCCTCTACACTACAGTCCGACTAGATCCCTTAGTGCTTTTTTTCTTAGATGTGACTATTTTAAATTCTTCGTGTTAGGGAATCTAAGGAGTAAAAGAGAATCTTGAGGACGAAACTCCTTAGGACGAGAAGAAGGAAGTGGCGTAGCACCTGCATTCTAACCCTGCTAGCTGAATGACACACTCAATCCACGACCGTAGCCGGTACACCTATAAAGCAACAGCGCGGTCAGCTTGAAGTTCGAGGAACATGTTCAGTATTTACGTTGAGTTCTGACTAACTCATATTGAGCAGCATAAATCTGCGTATGAAGTTAGAAAAGGCAGAATTGTATAAGCAGTACATTGAGAGATTAGCGTCACTATTGTCCTGCGGTGAGCCTGATACCGGGATATCTGAGACGCCTATTGCCCTCCAGAGCGCTCCCCTCGTACATCCCAAACTCCGATTTGTAAGTCGTTATCCAAAGCACAGATCTGAAGCAGCTTACCTTACTGCCTGCGTCATTCTCTAAATTCCGGGAATCCCGAGAGTACATGCGCTGACAGTAAGGAACGTAGCAACTGCTACCTATATCGGAAGCGACGAGCCGTTGATCTTGTTCATGCTTATGCCAAAGATGCTCGTCATAAAAGTTAGTGGCACATATAAGAAAGCTGGCCGAGTGATTATTTGCGCTCGCTATGCCTGCTCATCGATGGACTCCGCCTCTATAACGGTAATAAAACTGATTAAAAGGGTGAACGAGTCAATAAGAACCGTTTTAAGCACATTGTCTTACTCTAGTATGTCTTGCAGGATCACGTCTGCGTACCTAATGTACTTTGACGTAGGCGAATTTCCTTTCACAGTGTCTAGTTCAACTCTCATAGGCGAAGGCAACTAGTTCGAGCCTATTCTGACATACTATAACGTGTGCAATAATCCTGCGCATGAATTTTGAAGCATGTAATAATCGGCTAATCACTGAATCGGGTACATAACCTCCTAATCGGATAGCTGCTCTGTTCGGTTGTCTTAGTGGCGCTCCAAATTGGACCTGCAGAAGGGTGCCACCGGTGAAGCGGTCCGAACACCAGTAGGAAGTACAACAAGCGGTGCGTTTAGTGCTTGCAGCTTGAGGCCTCGGCTCCAGCTACTAACAGAAAAGGTCACATCCACCTACATGCATCAGACTGCAAGCGGCGCATGCTGATTCAGGTGAATCAGATCACTAATGACTTCTCACAGCCTCGTCGTCCTTAGCGTATAGGGCTTAGTCAATCACGGTTTGAAGGGTCATTTGTTAATCACAAGCCGCAAGTAAGAATCTATAGCAGGCTAATCTAGATCCCGTCATGATGTAGCTTCCCCCTTTTTCTGGCTTTAGGGCTTTATGCTCGTGGACTCTACTCTGGCTATCCAGTCACCTACATAGTGAGGGGTCTGACATGCAGGGCGTGGATCTCTTATCCGATACAGCATGTCCTGCATTCGCTCAGGCCAGAGCAGTGTTCGGGAACGTGACAAGGATTACGTGATCGGCGATGACTTCTAATGGCTCTGACTCGTTAGAGATAAGCAAGGTGCTAAGTTTTGTGGCCGCTACTAAGACTATGTCAGCCTCATACTGATGAGCATTTTTACAATCGAATCTTGCCGCGCTACAGCGCAGGTGGTAATTTGTGTGTGTTCGAAGACTAGTGGCAGGGGTACGACCGATATTGTTATCGATAGAGTTTGTCCTACATGCGACCGCGCTATCACATGTTTTAAGTGCAGCGCTTACCAAGTCTAGGGTAAGCGGGGCGATCACCAAATTCGAAGTTTGTGGACCACACCCTGGGCAGAGTACTTGAAATCTTATCAGCAAGTCGACACCGCTTGTGAGATGATTTCCAGTCTGATCTTTCCCCTTACACTGTGCTGTCTCAGTCCAGCTGACCATATCATATCGCCCTTCGTAGGCGACGTCGCCATCGTCTTCATCATCACAATCAGTTGTCGAGCCCTACAATGTCGTTGTCCAGTATCTGTATCCATCACCGGTCAAGTACTACGTGCACGCTCGAGTAAGCATGGACCCAGGCAAGCTTTACGCTTGGTATCAGAGCCACGACGACTGACCCGATGATCTTCACGCTTTAGTATCATTGCTGTGCACGGCTTGAGTGACGATGCGATCGAGACCTGGTCACACGCTGGGTCTGGCGCGCATTGGCTAAGGGACTTTCTACCGCGCAAGGTCGACGACGTACGCATCCTACTCTTTACGTACGATGCCACTGCTGCATTCAGCCAATCGATCACCGGTATCGTCGTCCAGGCCAGACGTTTGTTGAGAAGCATGACGGAATGGCGCAGCGAAGGAAATGTGAGTATCAGTCTTCCACGAACAAGCGTAACCGTATTTACACCAGCAATAGGAGAAAGAGCGGTCGATCATATTCGTAGCACACTCACTGGGCGGCATCGTAGTCAAGCAGGTTAGATGAGTGCTGCTCCAACAAACCCTGGATTAACTATTGACGAACATGTACAGGCGCTGATACAAGCTCAGTACGAGCCACGGTACAGTTCCATTCGGGATGCCTCCATCGGTGTGCTTTTCTTTGGCACACCTCATCAGGAAAACGACAAGATGACGTATGGATCAGTACTGGCAAATGTTGCCAGGAAGCTCAGCTACCGGCCGTTGCCAACCCTTATCAATGCTCTGGAGAACAATAGCGACGAGCTGCAGCAACTGAACACCCATTTCAAAGTACAATCACTACGGTATCATATCGTCAGCTTTTACGAGCAGCGGCCAATTCATCTTGATCTGGTATGAGTCCATGCTACACATGTATTCTCTGGCTATGAGAGCTGATATCCACCAGGTTGTCGAGAAACAGTCGGTGTTGCTCGACGTCGAGCACGAGGATGCGATCCCAGTATATGCAGATCATCGCCAAATGTGTAAGTTCGAGAAAGACGATGACGATACGTTTCAGACAGTGTGGAAGAAAATAGAGCAGATCAGGAAGCAATCGCGACCCACGAGCTCGACCAAATCGAGTACGTTACCGCGACTAAGGTATCTCCATAAGTAGGTTCACTTAGGCTTACATGAGCACAGTTTCCCACAATCAGCATTTCAGAGTGCCACACCACCTCGATCCCCTTTTCACGGGACGGGAACGGATTGGTCGTCGGCTCGACACAGCCTTTGGACCATCTAGGTCCGAAAGATTGGTTCAACGACGCTTCGTATTGTATGGTGTGGGAGGAGCCGGCAAAACGCAAACTTGTTTGAGATACATCCAGGCTCATCGTAACAGGTTCGGTCGCTTCTTTAGCATCTTTGTTTTTCCGGCTTGACTGACACTCAATACAGATACTGGGGTATCTTCTGGATTGACGCCACTTGCCGTGAAAGCATCCGACAATCTCTGATCCGGATCGGCACTATGATCGGGTTTGGGAAGACAGTAAATAGTGTCCGGCAAGGGTTGGTGAAGGTGCCATATTCGTGGTTGCTTGTGTTCGATAACGCTGACGATCCCACTGTTCCATTGGCGGAATACTTCCCCGATGGTGAACAGGGCGATATAATTATTCTGAGTCAGAACAAAGATTGCCAGAAGTATCACACCGTGGGATGCGAAGAACTAGGAAAGATGGCTGAAGAAGATGCCAAGCTTCTGCTGTGCAAGACAGCGTACGGAAAAGACGACCTACCCGGAACCCAAGCGGATATGGCACGACGACTCATAAGCGTCCTCGGGCATCTTGCCCTTGCTCTTGCACAAGCAGGCGCGTACATCCGAGAGACTTCGTGCACGATGGAAGAATACCTGCAAATCTACTATCGTCGACAGATCGAGCTCAAGACCTCCTTTCCTGAGCATAGCGACACTGACTTTCGACATGCGGTCTATACGACGTGTCAAATGTCGATAGACAAGATCTCATTGATGCTTGGAGATGCGTCAACCAATGCCTTGAAGATGATTCGTCTAATGTGCTTCTATCACCACGACTGTTTCCCCCTCGAAGCGTTTTTTCAGGCATGGAAAAGCACTGTGGAGAGTCCTGAAGAAGCAGTGTGGCTACCATGGCCTAAGATGATGACCAATTCGCGAGATTTCCGACATTCCTTCCAAGCGACGATGATACTACTGTCTTCATTCTCCTTGCTGAAGCGGGGTACCAACAATTCACTGTCATTCCATTCCTCGATACATGAATGGTGTCGCAAAACCATTGAAGAGGATGAGCGATATATCTGCTGTCAGCGCGCAATAATACTACTTGGACGGTCCGTACCCTGGGCTTTCACAACAGCTGACTACAAACTCCGGGGTCAAATGGTACCACACGTCCTTGTCTGTGTACGCCACTGGAATGAAATGCATGGGTGTGTCGAGCAGGGGACGTTAGAGGATTGGGCGGCTTTAGCACTTGTGCTATCAGAAAATGGCACCCGGAACAATTCCTTAGAGTCGAACACTGACGTGGTACGGCTGAGGAAGTACAAGCTGGGGGCGGATCATCCCGATACACTCGTGTCGATGTGCAATCTTGCTGCTCAATACAGCGAGGCTGGACGGCAAGTGGATGCACTAAACCTGGGTGATGAGATACTGCGACTGATGAAGCATAAGCTGGGAGCAAGCCATCCCGATACAATCGCGTGGACAAACAATCTATCCAATCGGTACAGTGAGGCTGGTCGACAGGAGCATGCGATGGAGTTAGGCGCAAAGGTGTTTCGACTAAGGGAGCGCAAACTGGGAATGGAGAATCCAGATACACTTGTAGCAATGAGCAACCTAGCTGTGCGCTACAGCGAAGCCGGAAGACGAGAAGACGCTCTAAAACTGGGAGAAGAGGTGGTAGGGCTGATGAAGGACAGGCTAGGGGCGGATCATCACGATACGCTTTCGTCAATGAGCAACCTGGCTGTGCGCTACAGCGAAGCCGGAAGACAAGAAGACGCCCTGAAACTAGGAGAAGAGGTGGTGGGGCTGATGAAGGACAGGCTAGGGGCGGATCATCAAAATACGCTCTCGTCGATGAGCAACCTGGCTGTGCGCTACAGCGAAGCCGGAAGACAAGAAGACGCCCTGAAACTGGGAGAAGAGGTGGTGGGGCTGATGAAGGACAGGCTAGGGGCGGATAATCACAATACGCTCTCGGCGATGAGCAACCTGGCTGTGCGCTACAGCGAAGCCGGAAGACAAGAAGACGCCCTGAAACTAGGAGAAGAGGTGATGCAGCTGATGAAGTGTAAGCTGGGGGTGGAGCATCCTGATACGCTGACATCGATGAGTAACTTGGTTTTTCGCTATCATCAAGCTAGTCGACATGGCGATGCCCTACAGCTAGGTGAAGAAGTGTTGCGGCTGTCGAAGCTTAGGCTGGGAGCGGATCATCCTGACACACTTACGTTCTCAAAAAACGTTACCTATTTGAGAGGCTTTAGGTCAGAGCAGACATAGGCGCAACTAAGCTGTAGCTACATGAGTGTTACGTAGCCGCCGTTCAATGAGAAATAACGCTTCAAGATCGATGAAGACAGAACAAGTTTACAGGTGTGGGCACAATTATTGTTTAGACCCTGAAAACCCCTCAAAAAGGTCGATATAATTATTGAACCTTCGCTAAAGTACTACACGAAATCAGAATAGCATACGTGTAGTACGCGATAATAAGGTAGGGAAGATATAGTATCTTACTATATGCTTTCCTAACCTAGGATTATCACTTCTAATCAATCATGAAGTAGATGACGATATTAGATCGCGTTCAACACGTATACTGTTTTGAGTTCGCGTGGTACTTCAGCGAAGGTTCAATAATTGTTAAGGGTCCAATCAATAATTAAACGGTATTGTGCCCACGCCTGCAAGTTTAATCGGAGACTCAGGTATATTTCGGGTTGCAGGATTGATGGCGTATCCATGAAGCAGACTTTTGCCAATTCTCAAGCGATATCCAGCATTGATCTCTACGCACTATTGTACCCGGCGCAAAATAGACTCGAGGAATGTCGATAAGTTACGCTTCGAAAGTTAGGAAGTCTCAGCCATACTGTCACACAAGAGCATGACTTAACATAGGACGTAAGGTCAACCTAGTCATACCCCGAGGTCCTCTATTCTGCGCCTTCGTAAGCCGGTCCCTATTCTCAGACGAAACGCGTACAAAGCAACAAGCACCATCGCCCCAAGACCAACACTGCCACAAACTTTCCAAAAGTATCTCTCTGTCTTCTCCGTATTGACGATTCCCTCAAGGTTCATACCAAAGTAGGAAGTAAAGAAAGACAACGGAAGGAAGATGACCGTCACTATAGTGAAAGCGAAGATCGCTTTGTTTTGAGTGTTCGCTATTATAGCGAACTCATTTTGCTCGATTGAACGTAGTTGGAAGAGCTACTTAGGGTCAACTGAGGTTCTTAGACAGCATGAGGTAGACCGAAAATACTCACAGTGCTCATTGATTCTTTGAGATCCGTCGATAGCCTCGTACAATGTGCAACTGATGTTTGCAACAAGTCTTGGACGAACTCAAGTCTCTCTTCAAACCTTTCACCATGCTGATGGTTAGGTGCTATTCCGTTCTTCTCATCTTCAGCCTCAAAGTTGCGGCAGTCCTCAGTAAGTCGCTCGAAAAACTTGAGATTTTTGGTAAAGATTCGGCCAAGTGTCGTCAACTCATCGATATAAAGCAAGTGGGACCGTACCAGCTCTATGGTTTTATGACGTTGCCAAGGATCGTATCGTCTGATTTTCTTTATAGTGTCAGTTCATCGATGACACCGAGGCACGAAGTCAAGAGCTACTTACGATGTCGTGAACTAAGTTCTCGTACGCATCCATAATAGACACAACATTATATCCGTGACGAATGTTATGAGGCAGTGCTCCCATCTCCGTGATCAAGTAGACAAGGAACCACTCAACAGTTGCACGGTACCATGTGTTTGTTCCTGTGTGAGCGAACTCTTCGAAGATCTGCGCTATAGGTGAGGCGTGACCAGTGCAGTTGAGTTCCGTTCCCGGCAAACTGAGATACTGTGAGAAGTTCCGATTTATGTATCCGACGCCTCCAGCGGGAGACATCGTCATAACGAGTCCTGGTGTTGTGAGCGAAAGTAATACGACGAAAAGTGGAGACTTACCATCCTTTCGATGGAAGCAACGAAATGAGTTTCTTGCAACAAGAGCGTTCTTGAAGTTTGGGTGACTGGACAACGCTTGCTCCCTAACTTCCAGCTCGAATTTGCGACCAGATGTCAAGGGGCCACTCATCCCCATGTGACTCCCTTCGGAAATGAGCCAGGGTATGTCAGAGTCTACCATCTCGCAAAAACTCAAATCTCTTTCCAGGTATTGTGCCCTTTCGCTTAAATCCATCTGGAGTTCTCTGGCCCAATTGCTTGCGAACAAGTCCCGGTCCAGGATTGTTTGAGCTTGGTCATCAAGATGCAATTCACCCAGTAGATACCGGCACTCCCTGATATCAGCAATGCTTCGCAAGTCGAGTACCTCGAGCTCCAAATACGGCCAACCAGCACGACCGGATTTGTTGAACGGGCGGCCAATCATCTTGCTGCCACTTCTTCGAAATAGCGACTCGACGGACTTGTCATGATCAGACCATGTAGGAATAGCGTGATGAGAAGGTGAACCTACTGAGTGAAGTAGCCCAACTCCCAAAGGAGCATGACTGCCACGGTTAGCAATTATTCTACAACGGAATATCGGTATGACTCACATCCATCGGACCGTTGCCCATGTCGGTTTTTCCTGCATGACTGACAATCGTTAGTATATGATCGCCACACCGCATGCTGAACTCGATACCTGATCCGATATTCCCTAAGTTTATCATGTGTCGTTCAGCCCGATTTACGCCAAAGTCACACACTAAAACCTCCAAGCTAGAACGAGGAGGAAAATAGTGAGCGGCAATTCGCACGAGCTCCCCTTCTAGGGATTGACTCAGAGTTGGACTCGATCGTAAGATGCACCGAAGGCAATCAACGATATGATGGTGCTCGCGCTTCTTTCTCCGTTCTCTCAACTGCTCTATTGTATCGCGACATTGTTGACGAACAGTCTGCCACCTTTGTGTAGTTGGACATGGCGTGACCACCTGCGGCAAGTCCCTCGTGAACCCTTGCAATACTTTTAGGGTACTCTCCGGTGAGCTGGAGAGCCGTCTCTGAATACGGACCAGAGCTGATCTTGGCTCTGCACCATGTTGGCCAGAGTTGACTTGACTAGCAGTGGACATTCAGTAGTGCTTGCAGGATTCAGTATGTAAATATAGAGAAAAGCTGTGATCATCAAAACGCATGCGGGAGTTATGGTAGAAAGATATCAAGGAGTAGGCACTTTCAATCTCAAGGCGATGGCGTTCTAGCTTTGTAGTTCACTTTGAAGGCGGGTGACGCAGTGGACTCGTGGCTTACTGCATGTAAGCCCCGACTTGGCCTATGTGAGCTAATGTTAAGGGATCCGCAGATCCTATATGGAGCTACACATCACGACGTCGCTCTCGCATATGTTCTATGTCTTAATGTACGGACAGCACACAACTTCGTTAGTTCTGCTAAGACGCGTCCTCTAGTATATTCATATAGGTAGTCGTTACATCTTAAAGATATCTGAATACCTATTAAATGAGCTTACGCTCTCTTAAAAATTTAAGATCCTGTCTGTCTGAAGATAACTAGACATACGAAATAAAGCAGTTTCGTTATAACTAATACGAATTGATTTACTAAAAGCATTAATGTAATTTTATAGTAGATAACATATCTAAATATCTAAGATGCCTACTAGGACCCGTTCCGGTATTATAGAAGGATAGCCTAGCTAACCGTATCGTAAGCTAATATCGTAGCTAATTATCTATGCTATCTTTCGATTACGCGAGCTCTTATAAGTTAGGGTAACGCGGATTAGTACTTCGTTTAACGTAGCTAACTATTCTCCGCGATTTAAGCTACTTCTAGAATAGCTTACTATATAACACTAGCGAGTACGCCTTTATAATACATCCGTAATTCTATTAGACCCTCGCTATTACTAGGGAAACAAGGGCATAGCTATATATATATATATAAATATTCCGATCTCGAAGCTACTCTAAGTAGTCGACGCGTCTCGAGAATAGCTAAGTTAGAGAAGTACGGATTACACTACTATATCTTATAAGCGATATAGCGGGCCGATAACTCCGATACCTTGTAATAGCTATTATATATGCGCGTATCAGATCGCGACACGTTTATTCGGTATAGACGCCTACGAGGCAATCGCTTCGCGCGACTAACGTCCGCTTAGTACCTTCGCCTCGTATATTCACCGGTATGATGACGCCTAGAGATCCGAAGACGCTAGAAGCGAGGGATCTCTAGCCTGCCCTAAGCGAGTAAGCATTTATATAGTCTAGGACTAAGCTAGGAGGAATGCCTAAGGCATCACTAAACTAATCTAGGGATTAGATTAGACTAAGTAGTATAAACACTATGTCACGGGTAGACCACGCATACGCAGAGAGTCCTCGTGGTATTTAACAAGTTCGATACCGGAGGAAGTCTAGTTCTAAGCGGAGGCCGATAGGAAGTATACGGACATCGTGCTAAGCCTCATAGCATAGGCTATCGGCCGGTGCTTCACTAACTAGGGGCTCGCCCCTAACATTACCCTCCCACTCCTCTCCCTCCGGCAAAAAGTGAGGGGTCTCCGGGAGGAACCAATCCAAAAATGTCGAATCCAATGCGTACGCGTTGGATTCAGCCCCCATACAAATTTCGTTAGGGTTACGCCAGTCCAGGGCCCATTGGATTCAGGCCCGTTGGATTCATTTGGAGTAGCACCGATTTCGCCCTAACCAATATGAGGCCTCGAGTTCAGCTGGACTCGCGCTTAACGCTTACTGTTTTAGGTAAGGCGCGGTCGTGCACGGCTTCAAACCGACAGGACTCGACCAGCTGGACTCGACCCCCGTGTCCACGCGTTCTACGCGTTACCACGATATAAAACAAATATACATCTCATCTCTGAACGCTTTTGAATCAGCTGAGAGTATTTTTAGGGTCCCGTACTCACTATATGCACTATTGTCAAGTTATCTACCCGGCTTAGTATTAGCGATGGCCACACCC
>Ga0265780_10002939_pt1 | contig 22768 bp, 21 predicted proteins | sample P1T30metagenome_FD_192432 | JGI IMG/M metagenome (GOLD analysis project Ga0265780, IMG submission 192432) | Plant litter microbial communities from East Loma Ridge, Irvine, California - P1 T30 | ecosystem: Environmental > Terrestrial > Plant litter > Unclassified | place: USA: California...
TGAAGAAATAGCTTAAAAAGAGGACCGCTCGTTATGGAGAAGCTTGTATAATGCCGATTATTAGCTGGGCGTGTCGGCGTTAGACGAGCTTTTGTCTTGTTTTAAATTGATTGACCTGTTTTGCTTCCCCTAAGAATTGGGTACTAAGCCCCCTTACTGCGCCAAAGTACAGGTCGTAGGGGGTGTCTTTGTTTACGAAGTTTTGTCTCCCCGGGTTCCTTCGGTTTTCCTTCCGGTTTAATCAGGTATGCTCCTGGGTTCCTGTGGTTTTCCATCCAGTTTGATCAGGTGTGCTCCTGGGTTTAGTAGGTTGTCCTTCCTGTTCCATCCTCAAGCTTTTGCTTCTTTGAAGCGTATTTGTCCTCCGTAGGGCTTGGTACCGGAGTTGGACGTGCAGTGCAGAGTATTACTGCCATTGATCGACTCTCGGACGGCGCAAGAAGGCTTAGGCGCTTGTCTCCGAAAACCACGATCTTATCCACCAGCCTGTATCCAAGCTCGTGTTTATGGTCCGATAACATTCAGAGGGTACTAGCACCGTTTGGCGTGCCGAGAATGGCATAGAAGCCTGGGTCCCATTCGCTATACTCAACATAGCCATACAGCTCTTCTCGAATTGAAGGCGATTGGCTTCGCGCGGTGAGAATGACATCCTTCGTGTCATTGTTGACAATCGTCATGCGCACAATGGCGCGCAAGGGAGACACGTCAGGTCTTGGAAGACCCCTCCCATTCGTGTCTTGTACCGCCGTATCCATGGCACGCTTCTAGCACTGCCAAAGAATCTCAGACGGAAACAGCTTTGTGTCTGGTGTCTCGTCGCGAAATTTGTGATTTTCAATACAAATTATAACTCCGTGCTCGACATCAAAGTAATTGAGGTAGGCTGCGTCAGATCCTTTCCGGCTAGAGACTTCGACGTATCGCAAGCGCCCAACCATGATACCAGCCTGACTAAGCATCTTGCTGATTTTGTTTTCGACATTGGAACGAACGAGACCCTCTTCTATCTTGTATCCGCAGCTCTCTAGTGTCGCAGTCGGTGGCGGTGGGACTACGAAGCCCGAAAAGTTCTTCCATTTGGCACCGCCAATCACCCAAGCGGACCAGAAAAGGTCAAGGCGCTCGGCATCGGTCCTGAGGGAAGACATCGCGATTTTGTGGTGCAGCGATTAGAGTGTGGTTATGAACGAAGGCGTTGTTGTTACTGGTGGATGTTCTTGTTGTGGTTCTTTGCATCTGCCTACCTTACACTAGTGATGGTGAACTCCTTCCCTGATCATCGCCATGGCCTTCCACGACGTCGGAAAGAGCGCCACATTATCGTGTTAGCCAGTTTGACAATTTAACTTCCGAGATCCATCAACATAAACGGATCATCGTGCATCTCTAGCCAGATTTTGACACCTGCTCTGTGTGGAATTCCATCGCGTGCAGTGCGCCAAACCCAGTGGATGTGCTGTCTACAGGCGTGGAGCTCTACGATCCACTTGTAGAGAACGATACAGCTTGTCTCAAACAAGAGAAGGACGAACAAAGAGACCAAGGGGCTTCAGACCTGTTTCGAACGGAACACTACTCGATTGCAGATGACTCTGATTTCAGAGAACACGATGCCACCTCTGACTCCATGCGGTCTGATGACACAGGATCGGCGTCGTCCATGACCTCATTCGCTTTGACTTCTTCAGGTACTAGGAGTGGATGGATTTGCTGCTTTCTTCATGTCTGATGATAATGTTGAAGCCTTATGTCGATCTGGTGTCCAACCATAGCGATTTGGACCCGCTGCGCTAGAAGATACTTTCTATCGACTACTTAAGCAGTTCTTGAGAGATTCGAACTCTGAAGCTGTCACAACAACGGAAAGCGCAACAGCTGAATTTCTAAACAACGGAGCATTGCGAGAAATTTGCGACGAAGAGTGACCGGAGAGTCAATGAACCTTGCTATTGACTGTAGGCTAGTCGATACCAGTGCTAAGATGAATCGATACCTTGAAAGTCTCTCAAACCATCAAAATGACACCGCGGATCCAAGCTCGTTCGGTCCTGATAGTTCCGAAGACTCAGGAGATGACGCGGATGTCGAAAAGCCACCAAGCCTTACCCTAGAATCACTCAAGGGTTTTCTGTCGGAAAGTGAGGCTTTCAAGATGTTCAAAGCAACGCTGCAGCACCTCGCTGGTCCAAAGTATATATCTGAGCTCGACCACCTTTCCCAGACTCTTCCAAAACATATGAGCCAGGTCGAAGCCGACCAGATCTCTGTGCTCTATGGCATTATATCACAACTTCGCTGCTCAGATCCTTTTTCAATAAGTACCTACCATTCAACTTTCTTTGACACCAACAAGTAGAGGTGCAAAGTTAAAGAAATGACTCCAGCTGCGTAGAATTGATAAGCTGTTCGAAACTCAATTCGCCTGCTTCTCTCTAGGTAGGTCTATCTAAAGTAGCAATGCGTGAGTTCAATCGAGATATTATGCCGTTGCACGAAGGAGAGAAATAGGGGTTTTTCAGGAGTTACTTAAGGAGGAGACGGTGGAGGACGGAGGACTTACCTACTTCACTACTTACTTCAATTCACTGCTATTCTATTGCAACAAAGACTAATTGTTTTGGTTACTGCTCCACCCTGCGGTACAATATCATACACGTAGAACTAAGTACGCTAATAATAACTAAGCGTTATAGTAAATCGCGCATAGTTCCTGTTGCCTAATAGTTTAGTAATGCCTTACAGAGCCTTTGAGATATATTAAGCAAAAATTGTAGTAATATTCTGCTAATAAGCAAGCAGATTAAGAACTTATTTACAGCAGTTATATAGGTTAAAAGTAGTACTTATACACGATATAAGTCCGATGCGATAATCTTTTAATATATCTTCTAGCAAATAACTCTTAATTGCGGTAATTAGTAGAAGTAATATTTGCAAGAGCACATCTTAGAAGCGTAGTTATTCTCTGTAGTGTTTAGCACCGGAGTTAGATAAGCAGTGCAGCAGCTTATATCTAAGCTCGCGTTTATAGTCTGTTAGCATTTAGAGAGTACTAGCGCAGTTCAGCGTGTCGAGAATGGCATAGAAGCCCAAATCCTAACCAGTGTTCACGACATAGCTATGCAGCTCTTCTCGTATCAGCAAGAGTAGAAGAGATAGCCTGTATATATTCAAAAGTTTCCATAGAATCACGTACAGAGTCTTGTACCTGCGAAAACCTCCAAGCTTCTCTAGAAGTGCAGAGCGAGTACGAACTTTATCGCTGCTTGTCAGAGAGTAAGCTGCGACATTACGCCACCACTACACTGTACCTTCGCAACTTGTACCCGTCGCCTTTAAAGTCGAGGCAACAACATCAAGGGCTCATGCAGCCTGCGTAACATTCTACATCATTCATTGACAGTCATCTCGTGGTTCGACGCGAGGACTTTCGCAAAGTCAAGATGCTGACCGCGTCTCATTAGCCGGGTTTAACGTCTTACGTGCCAATGCGCTCATCTGCAGAAAGTTACAATGTCGTTAGCGCTATGATTAATCTTGCCATTAGCACTCTTTATTAATATTCTTGCTAGGCAAGAGTGAAGAACTCACTTGCTTACGACAGCACTTGCGTGGCCTCGCGCAAATATGTGGAACCCAACCCAGAAATAGAATTAAACAATCAGCATCACTAAGGGCACTATGCAGAAGGACAAAAGGAATTCTGCTAGCGACCAGTAGCGAGATATGTCGATGTACGAGGTCAGCCTGCGTAATCATTTGCATCAGCACGTGAGATCGACGAGTGTTCAATACAACAGTCAGCGTCCTTTCCTCTATAGAAGCGCCCGGTGGTATATATGCTTGTGCATAGATCTTTATATTGACACATTGACTCGCATGTCATTACCATCTTTCTCTGATATCAGAATTTCGTCCTCCTGCATCGTTTGCAGTCTTTCCAAGGCAGCTACTGCACCCATTTTTCAACACATCACGCGATGCATTTCTCCATCTTCCTTTGGATTGCAGGCCTTGCTGCAGTCATAGCAGAGTCAAGTTACGATTGTGTACCAGGCCGGAAATGCTGGCCAAATCAGCAACAGTGGCAGCAGCTCAACAAGACGCTCGGCGGCCACCTCCACAGGACTATCCCTTTAGGAGCGCCTTGTTACAAGAACTCGAAAGATTTTGACGAACGGCATTGTAAATCGGTTCAAAGTACCTACAATAGCAGCCTCGATCGGGTCTCACACTATGGACAAACCTTTTGGCAGAATTGGGAAGTATGCGATACAATGGGGTGCTCTCTGCTATCAAGCAACCCCACGAAAGAACTTTTCCCTGCTTGTTCTTTGGGTTCATTGGCAGCATATTATGTCGATGCTCGCAAAGCCTCTCACATTTCCACTACGCTCCTGTTTTCCACTGAGCACAACCTGCGCATCAGCATCAAGAACACTGGCCATGATTTTGCCGGCCGATCAGTTGGGCCCAATACATTAGCCATCTGGACCCACAACTTGAGCGAGATGTCCTTCCACGAAAACTTCACCGCTTCAAACTGCCCGATGGCGAATGGACACAACATCGGCGAACTGGGAGCTGGTGTCGTAGCTGAAGACGTGTATCGCTTTTTCGGCGCCTACGGAATGGACATAACTGGAGGATACGAAGAGTCAGTTGGTCTTGCGGGCGGTTTCGCGCAAGGTGGAGGCGTGGGTGATTTTACCGCCCGGTATGGACTTATGGCCGACAACGCCGTCGAGTTTGAGGTTGTAACAGCGGATGGCGTGGTGAGAGTCATTAATGAATGCAATGACCATGATCTGTTCTGGGCTATTCGTGGTGGAGGCGGCGGCACCTTTGCCGTGCTCACTACCTAGGTAAGTATCGCGTTCAGCTTCATGAATCGTTGCCCATTCACACATTTCAATTTGTTGTCAACATCAGCAGTCCTGATGCTCTACGCGCACTATTGACGATACATGCGGAGAACCAGGTCAAGTGGTCGGACGCGCTGATTACCGGTGGAACCGACTACTATGTCAACAAGGCATCATTTGGTGTTGTCCATCCTTACCCCGACAATGGGACTAAGCTGAAGGAAGCCACAAAGGCATTCCACGACGCAGTGTCTAATGTGGAAGGTATTACCGTTATCGAAAGTAATTATACTACATTCGGGAACTACACTGCCTATCTCGCTTTCTCCATCGCAGACGCACGTGTCACCGAGCCGGCCGGGATTTCGTCTCTCCTCTCCTCACGACTTATGCCTCGCTATCTCTTCACCTCATCTTCATCCATAGATTCTCTGGTAGATGCAGTAATCTATGGTATCGAGAGTGCGCATAACATAATTGCAAGATCAGGCACGCAGGTTGTTTTCGAAACGCCGGTCTGAAATCCAGATCTTGATCGCAAAACCTCGGCGCACCCGGCATGGAGAGACGCTTTGTGGCATGTCATAAACGTTCCAGAATGGAGAGAACCTCTTTCGTCTGAAACAGTCGCCAGAGTGTCTTCAGGATTCATTGACTTATTGGGGCCGGTGAAGGCTCTGACCCCTGGTGGTGGTGCGTATCTCAATGAAGCATCTTACGCCGAGCCTGATTGGCAACAAACCTTCTTTGGCGACAATTATGCCCGACTGCTCAAGATCAAAGAGAGATATGACCCGAATCATATCTTCGATTGTTGGAAATGTGTGGGCTGGCGTGGCGCGGAAGAGTGAGTCTCTCTCTTCGCATCTTCATGAACATCATGAGCTAACTTCCATCCAGTCCTTTCTACTCATGTTATAAGTACCTCTAGATGAACTTAGTGTAGTATGGTATTTGGAAGACCACTCCTCTTTACGTGCGTGCGCAGAGATACTAGCCTCGATGGAAAAAAGCTAGTGCTGATGGGTGCTCTAGTACTAGCTAAATATTCTACCAAAATTTCATTTATTGGGCATCCTGCGGGAAAACGACGCCACCCTGCCTTCTCACGTCATCCATGAGCTCCATAACCCGAATCGTCTCTGCCCAAGGCATTGTCTCGCTTTCCTTGCGTCCAGCTGCGATTTCAAGAGCTACTGAATCGGCTTCCCAGTATAAACCTTTTCCGGGTCTCTCAAACTCGAACTTCTCGTCTTCCTTACCGCGCCTCTGCAGTATGAATGAGCTCGGCACGGAAGCCACCCATCCGTCAACGATGATTGTACCCTCACTGCCCTCAATTCTGCAGAAGCTAGATGGCGACTGCATCCCTGTACCGGAATGCGATGTAGCTATACCTTGCCGCCCATCGGGATATTGCAGGATCATGGACGTTGCAACATCCACACCATCCGATAGTGATGAAGTTGAGAGCATCTTGGGCTTTTCTTGCGCCATTTTGTGTTCACCACCCAGAGGCTTCTCAAGCCCGATAATGACCCAGGTTAAAGAGTAGATACCAATGTCGAGCAGCGAGCTCGCGCCCAGAGACAAGTTCTTTAACCGAGACTCAGGACCTTTAGAGTCGAGCCCTTGGTCCATCGCAAAGTCGCACATCACACGATGCACACGCCCGATGACTTTGTCTTCGTGAACGAGCTTCTGGACGCTTTTAACCAACGGGAAAAATCGTGTCCACATTGCTTCCATGATGAAGACGCCCTTGGCTCGGGCAGCATCAAACACTTCCTTCGCCTCTGAGGCATTCAGCGTGAACGACTTCTCGCACAGGATATTCTTCCCGTGTCGAATAGCATCAAGGCAGTTCTGTTTGTGGAATGCGTGTGGCGTGCCAATGTATACTATATCGACGTTTGGATCGGCGTAAACCTCTTCGTAACTTCCGTAAACGCTTGGTGCCGGAGAGACATTTGGTAGATGCTGCGCGACAAATGCTTTGCCTTTCTCTAGAGAGGATGAGCCGATGGCTTGGATGATGTGGTTCGCTTTGGCATCTTTTCGCGCGATGGTCAAGTCTGCGACAAACCACGACGAAATCAAGCCTGTGGCCACGATACCCCAGCGCAATGTAGGCCGCTCTTCTGAGTTCATCGCAATTTCCAAGACGTCGAGTCTTTCGAAACAAGAACCCTTGGAACGAGCAGACTTGCTGAATGATTGGGGGGAAGCGGTGGCGTGCCGAGCAATCCAAGGCCTTGCAAGAGGTGTGGCTTGTATTCGCTGTATGGGGTCGGAAGTTATTGATATTGATTTGATTGAAGGGAGCTGTAGACTATCGAAAGACTTTGCGATGGCAGGTTGTCTCTGGACAGAATTCGGAAAGGAGGAACTGGTGCCCCGCCCCGTGTACAAAACGAAGTACGCCCAGGTTCCGGTTAAAAGGCTCTTTCAGCTCGCGCCGCCAACCCGAGACACATGACTTAATACAACAAGTCGAATCACATCATCTTTCCACATGAAGTTCAGTTGAACTCAGTATGTTGTGATGACATGTAGAGCTGATCCGGCACCCTGACGCATCCCACGCAAGATGACAAGTCCGTCGGCGAGGAATGTCATTCCGCGTTTAGTATCGTATTTATTTTTAGATTGCACAAGCAAATCACAAGCATGTCAGCCTCAGTCTAGACTACATGGTATGAGCGATGTAGAAGGGTAGAGTGTAGTTTCCATCGAGTTAGGACTGTATGCACCAACTTCCATGGAGAAGGCACCAGGCGCACCCATGTATGTGCACGGACTCTTAGCTTTGGTGTTTTGAGTACACTCCTAATCCTCCCAACATTCAAGTCGCATGTAACATGTTGGGTGAGCAAAGGCTTTTCGTAGATTTGAATGTGCGATCAAAACGGCACTTTTGATCCGTTAAACCCATGACTGCGGTAGCTCTGCTAGCAATGAAATCACCATGTAGCCTTCTACCGGTAATAACAGTCGATCAGGAGTATGCGGCGGCAGCCTCTTAGCAAAATCCCTCACACGGGCTATTTTCAGCTGGGGGACGGGATCTTTCAGGCATTGGCCCTCACATGGGGCGATTCTGTACGGGGTTCGAGCAAAGGCTTAAGTCGTCACCGCCGCATGAGGCACGAGTCGCATTGAAGGGCGAATTGGACTTGATCATAATGGACCCAAAAATGTGCTAATTCAGCTCGTCGCGGAAAGTTTAGGTATAAAGCCTACGCAGTCCGTCGATACCAGGACAGGTCATAAAACTGTTAGCATCAGTGATCCCTTCAATTATGCGCGCCTCCATCCTAGTTGCCATATCGTCCTTGAGTGTCGCCTTGGCTTGCACCAAGGTCACCAAAGTAACCCACACCTTTTACGGCTATCCTGACAACGACCCACCCGGTCCAGCCACTGCTTACGACTGTGGCCGCGGCTACAAGGCTGGAGGCACTGGCACCTACGCCGATCCGTTGACCTTCGCCTCCGCGCCGGGGGAATTTAACCAGTGTGAAGTCATCTACGACCCCTACACTCGCAAGTACCTTCGGTTTGAAGACTTTTGTGCGCAGTGCGACAGCGACTGGAAAGCGAGCCCAAGGATCGCCCACATCGATCTTTGGACCGGCAGCGCGACTGTAAATGGCGGTCAGGACCAGATCAACTGCGAGAACAACCTTACGCCAAACAGCCAGACCATTGTGAGGCAGCCGTCTAAGAACCTGCCCGTTGATTGTGAGTGCTTTTCTGTCGGTGACACGAGGCTGAACAATGCTAATGCAACATCAGCTACTGCATTGTATGTCAAGGGCGCCAATCCTTCTTGCAGGACCAGCCATGTGTATTCAAGCTACAACATCGGCGACTACTGCTAAGTAAGTTGCTGAGTGCAAGGAGATCGGACACGACGAGGTTCTGGAGAGGGCCATTCAACCCAAAGACAGTCATTCCCAGAGTACAAGGGAATAAGAGCAGCCAATGATCAGCAGTAAATGAACGCTGAATTTGGATAGCGTAGGAGTAGAATCAAGCTATAATCTCAAGTGATGGCACCATGCTTAGCCAACCCCCTTCCAAATATTAGCGTGCGTGATGTGGAAGCTGACGTGAGACGGGAATGGGGCGGCCCGAGGTACGACAATCATCGTTCTGTTCGGTCTTTGATTACTGATAGCGCGCAGAGTCTGATTGCATGATCATTTTGAACAGCTCAATGTCGTGCCTTGCATCTTCGATGCTTGTCTTCGGAGTCTTGCCGTTGACCACACAATCATGAAAGGCAATCATCTCGAGCGTGTATGGATCCATGTACGTCTTGCGCATCTTCACCTCTTGGAAGCCACCCCCGACTCGTTGTTTGACCGTCATCGTGATGGGAAGGCCCCGCACGTACGGCGTATCATACTGGATGCGTACAATCTTGTCCATAGAGTAGACCTCGATGTGTGCATCAAATTCGGGAACGTGGATGATCCCTGACTCATACGAAACTGGAAAGTCCTTGTACTTGAAAAGCACGTTGAAGATACCCGGGTGAGTAAGCACGGCTCCTGCAACCGATTGAGGCATGCCAAGCACTTCTCGCATCGCGGACAGGTCGTGTGTTCCGAGTCTGGAATGTTCTTAGCACTTTGACCCGAGAGAAAGATGCTAGACATACCCTCCCAACATCCGCAGCATATTTTTCGACTCCGGAGTGACAGGTACACCAAACTCTTCACGTAGCGCCTGCTGACACATGCGGGATTCGCGTACCAGTCGATCTTGTGTGTCCGCCTCGCTGAAGTCGTTGAACTGTTTGGGAAACATGCCTGACTGCCCGACAAATGTCGCATTTGGTCCTATGATATCTCTTACCCGTGCATACTTTATCTCGGCCATGCCGCCGACCTCTTTGATCGCATCCTCGAGAGCTGCCGCGTATCGCCTCATGGTGCCAACAAATATCTTGCCTTTTGACTCTTTCTCTGCGAGGATGAGCGAATCGATATCGCGGAGGCAAAGCGCAGCTGGCTTCTCAAGCAAGCAGTACTTGTTATGCTTCAGCGCAATCAGCGCGTGGGGAAGATGATAGGCATCGGCGCTCGCGACCAGTACGACATCTACGTGGGATGAGGAACATAGCTCTTCCGCATTGGTCGTTGTCTTTGGTTTTGAAGGGCCCAAAATCTTCGTCGCGCAATGGGCTAGTGCTTGCTGAGATACATCGCAAAGATACGTTGTTTGGAACCAGTCCGAAAGTCCATTTATGTTAGGAATGTGGATGACTTGGGATACTTCTCCGCAGCCGATGATTCCCACGCGCAGTATGCGACCGGAACTGTTGATGGATATCGATGTCATAGGTCATGCAATGGCGAAGATTTACCTGTGTGGAAGTCTTAATGCTCAGGTTTGGCCCTGGTGCGGAAGCCACCGCTGGCTCGGCCCGACATTTCAACGCTAATATTCTCGGAGTACGAAGCTTGCGTCATCGTCCGTTCACACATGGGCAATCATTTTCACTTCATGCTGGTCTTAACAATTGCGCGTGGCCACATCGAGGTCTTAACAACATTTATTTGCGAAATCCTATGCGTGTTCAAAACGTCGTGTCACACTATTTTATCCCAAGGTCCAAAGAAGGAAAACCGCCTGGGCCCAAAATTACATCCAGCTTTTACTACATATTGTCAACTACAATGGAAAGATACCAGAGGGCCTGGAGCTATACACAAGGCCTCGTGATCGGAACCGAAACCTAGCGACACTGGGTGTAACTTCAGGTTAGCGGAACAACAAGACCCTGTTACTTACCTTCCTAGTCGAAAACCTGCACCATTTACAAACCTCCCAAAGGCTTCACATGCTGTTTCCAAACCTCCAAAAACGCCTTACGATCCTTGCTGCTTTGGAACTCGATGTCGAGTTTGGAGTAGCCGAATGAATTGATGTTTCCGATGCGGGTTGACGACTTGCTCCTGCCGAAGAATGAGCGCGACGTCTTTATCGATGTCGTTGACGGAGCTGCAGAACCACCCGTACCCGAGCGCGTGATCCCAGGGATCTCCATCGAGTCATGTCGCGCCCTGCTTGTAGGGCTTGTCTGGCTATTGCCGCTCGATGATGCTTGAGAAAATCGGCGTTTCTCGAAAAGCTTGTCAGGCGTCCATCTGCTCGGATCTTTCGAATAAGACAGCGTCAATTTATCGCTGTCCTTCTTGTAAACGGATTCGGTGAGCCACTCAAACGCATAGTGCGGCTCTTCGACCCAATGGCCTTTTCCCTCGAGACAGCTGGTGTAGAACAACATGATCAGCACATCGGCGTTCATCAGCCCGCGTGGCTCAAGGTGCATCTCCGTACGTCGCCAAAGGCGCAAATTCCTGCCTCGACATTCTGGTTTATGCTTATCCGAGGAGATGGTGCGTATCGGTCGATCGAACATCAATTCGGCAGCGTCCTTGCCGTTATTGGTGTACAATAGAGTTTGGAAGACGGAGGATGACTCCGAATTGCTGAATGTATACCGGATGTCCGACCATTGTTTGTTCAAGCGACCAAAAGATCCTCTCGGAAAGTCGACGGAAACATCTCCATCGATCGTCGTCGTGAGCGGAATTGATGGCCCGAGAGCAGGAAAGTCCTGAATGGTCCACAACTTGGCCTTTTTGTCCTTTGAGCGATAGGTGGCGCGCAACGACATTCCCCCATCTTCGCGGTATTTCCAATGCAAGTAGCATTCCTGAGTCTCAAATACGGTCTTCTCCTGGCCGCTGGCACGCTCAGACGATTTGCGCTCCACTTTCGCCTTTCCACCCAAATCTGTCCACTGTAGCGCAGCATCGCCAATATTGAGTGGCACCAAAGATGCAGTCGAAAGCACATGACGTAAAGTATAGGACAATGTATCTTCTGGTGACGTACCGATCGTGCTCGTTGCATCTACGTCGAGACCGATGGAGGGGGACACATGTGCATTCGGCGAGATGCTTCGGGTTGTCGACACTGACGATCGATTACGGTTCTCGGAAATCAGAGAGGCAATTGGTGATTGTGCCCATTCGTTCGAAATGAACCCCTCTTGCTCGGCCAGCGGACTGCCTAGTGCTGGCGACGCCGTACCCGGATTTGGTCGAAGTGTTATTATTGATCCGTTCATATCAACGCCACTTTGAAACGGCTCGTAGCTGCTTGACGCTTCGGTATCGATAGTGTATGTCCGAGGCCGAGGAGCAGGAGGCATTTCTCGAACCTGTTGCTTCATGGCGTCGCTCGGCGCAAGATGCGAACGTTTTTCGACTGCTGCTCTCTTTGCGCGATTCTCCTCAAACATGATGGCATCTTCAACCTCGCATCGCAAGCGGTGTAAAACAGCTGAAGTTCCACTGTCAACATCACCCGTGGTTGCTGGAGTGTCACCCCATGAAGATGGTCGCACGAGCTGCAAATCTTGACCCATGCGCTCGTCTTCTGTCTTGAGCCACCGGTTGAAAATCTCCCAGTCTTTATACAACGGATGCGCGTCGTCTGGAGCTGTTAGAGCCAGTGGAGATGACGGCGAAGATTGGGAAAAAGCACCAATTGCGCTGCTGGTGTACCAGTGGCCCCCAAGGCTGGCAGCTCGATGACGCGGCTCAAGGAGAAGTCGTTGTTCCCTTCTTGAGGACTCCAAGCTAAGGCGTCTAGGGCATGTCAATACATCAGCTACAGTTTCTAGCGCTTGACTTACAGCTGCAAGAACGAAAGGCACATGTTCAGAGCCTGATAATGACCCGAGATCTGCTTCCGAAGGCTATCAAGCTCCTTTTCCTTCCCAATGTACTTGATTGTCCATACAAACTTGGATGCGCTCATCTTCTTGTCGACAAGATTGTCTTTGTATGGCCTCAGACTGGCTTCGCATTTCTCCAAAGTCTTTTTGAACTCGTCTACTGGGAATGGCAGAGGCTTGCCAAACTCCTTCATTAGCTCGTCCAGCTCGAGAAGACATAGTGCGAAAGCCTGAAACTCGCGCACGAGCGACTCAACCTGTGCTTCGGAGTTTTCGTTCGCATCTGCATGTAGGTGAGCATAGTGTCAGTTGTGACGACGACCCACACAGGCAGTGACATACCCTTGAAAGCGATGTACACCCTCGTCGAAATCTCTACCAACTTAACGGCATCTGATGGGCTAAATCCAAAAGACATGGCGGATTGCTTGCGCCGCGCTCAAGCGCAGCTATACTCGGAGTTCAACTTCCCATGCAACGTTACAACAGGTAGTCAACAAAGAGGGCGCCTTCGCGAGCGCACAAGGCTCCCACAAGCAAAGAAAAGGGTGCAGGAACTGTATTCAAGGCCCACTCCAAACGCCCGTAACCTGGCCAGCAGGGCTATCCTAAAGGCAGACCGCTGCGGTATGCGGGGCTCAAGGTATCGGCCAGGCATCCCACATGCTGGCATGGCTGCACGCGCGCATGGGGCCAAACAGGTCAGGCTGCAACTTATCCTGTCAATATTTATCGAAAGGGCGAAGCGGTCTCCTCGTGAAGCTTGTGGCGATGCAAAGAGGCGCATCTCCATCAGGCAAGGCGGCTTCTGACAATGGACCGAGAGCATACCAAAACACCACGTGGGGGAGCGAACCGTCAACCATGACTCTCCACCACGCAGACTCATACATTCACGCATCCACTTTCCAGGCGGAGCTAGATAATTACAATACCCATCTGTCGGTTCGTAAGTATGTATGGCTTCCGCGACGTATCCGACAATGCTTTCAAACCTCGTACCTGCATCGAGGCAGCGACGCGCACGCGAGCTGTCGTCCAGGACCTGGATCCTAACGCTACTCTCCAAGTATACTATCATTCCCGGGGCAAGCAAAGTTCTGGCGAGGTTCCGAAGCGCCCACTCGCCTGGAAAGACGCCACCAGTTCTCGCAACACGAGCCTAATCATGCACAGGTAGTCTCATGCGCTAGGTCCCGTGGCTCCCGAAGTCTCAAAGTGTTGACCGGTCTGCTTGACGCACTGGGCTGTGCATGTCTTGACAAAGGTCCCCTTTTGGAACTCGACATCTGGTGGAGGCTGAATCTTGCAAAATTTCCTTGATATGAATAAGTGCATCCGAGCGATGAGGTCCTACAGCATCACCGACCACCAAACCACCACACCGACTGCTACTGCTCCTACATGTCACGGGCTCTAGCATTGTGATATTAGACGCGACCTTCAGCCTTATCCGACAACATGGGTCTTCGGAAGTGGGTCTCGCGACCGTTGAGGGGCCGTCAGATTGGAGTGAAAACCTTATCGCAGGCGGTGATAGTATACCAGTAAGTTGGCACACCTGATCTGCTCAGTTTCACAGGCTTGGGTCCACGAATTTCAAAACTTAGGAAAAATTCAGGAGGCAAAGCGACGAAGATGGACCCTTCAGACGATCGACCAAGCGCCGTTCCAGATATGGGTCGTGGTCGTCGCTGGCATCGGTTTCCTGACCGACGCTTTTGGCTTGTTCGCTCTCAATGTCGTAACCCCAATGCTAGGCTATGTGTACTGGCCCAGCGACGATCCGAATATCGTTCCTGAGGTACCGTCGTCTGTCAAGACAGCCATGATGTGTTCCACGCTTGCCGGCACCATGATAGGGCAAGTTGGTTTCGGCTTTGCCGCCGACATCTTAGGTCGGCGGAAGATGTATGGATTGGAACTCGTTATTATCATTGTCGGGACGATGTTCCTGTTGATGAGCTCGAATGGCGAGAGAAACAGCATGCAAGTCGGAGGCTGGCTCGTAACATGGCGAGCGATAATGGGTACGTACGATTCTAGCTCTTGATATTTTCCAGAGCTATTGCTGACGACACTCTATAGGAGTGGGCATTGGTGCGGATTACCCTTTGAGCGCTGTATGACAAATCGTTACTCTCGATGCAAATATGGCACAAACTAATAGTAGATCAGGTCATCACTGCGGAATTTGCGCCTCGGAGATATCGAGCTCGCATGCTTTCTTGGGTGTTCTTTGCCCAGCCCGTCGGACAACTCCTTGCAAACGTGCTCTCTCTGGCAGCCGTGGAAGCATACAAGCCATGGATCGAGCGATCCCTGCACTACTGCAAGCCAGACGATGACGAGTGCTTCCGCGCAATCGATCGCCTTTGGAGACTTGTTGTCGGTGTTGGCATCGTCCCAGCAGTCATTGCGTTGGTTTTCCGCTTCACGATACCTGAATCGCCTCGCTACACACTGGATATACTGCAAAACACGCGAGCAACGCTTGAAGATACAGCAAACTATTTCGACGCTCCTGAAATTCATGCTGAGCATGGAGCGGTCGAGATGCTCGCCACTATGCCCGAGATCCATGTCTCTCCTCGCACTTCCATTTGCTCAGGGATTGGACCTGACGAGATCATTGAGGACGATAGCGATCTTGAGAGAAGACCCAGCGATGAACATCTTCGCCAGCCCTCTCCGGAGCCAGACCTACCTCCAGGCGACCCCAACTTCGTTCCACCTCTTGCCTCATGGACAGACGCGAAGAAGTTCTTCATTGCCGAGGGGAATTGGCAGTATCTTCTTGGCACATCACTGGCATGGCTGTTCCTCGACTTCGCATGTATGTTCGCGCAGGCTTCAACTCCTTCCATATGCTAACATCTTCCCATAGTCTATGGTCTTGGGCTCTCGTCGCCGCAGATCGTTAGCAACATCTGGGGAGACCCAAAGATTGACAAAGATGTATCCAAGTTTCCCTCTGTTTATGACACCCTTTACGGCAACAGCCTACATACTCTTGTCATGGTTTCCATTGGCACCGTTACCGGTGGGCTGCTCATGATCAAGATCGTGAAGCATGTTTCACCGAAAACGATTCAATTTTGGGGCTTCCTTGTCTTGTTCGTGTTGTTCATTGTCACGGGAAGTGCATGGAACAAATTGCTAGACAGCAGTCGATCAGGGCTCATCGTGCTTTACGTCTTGAGCCATATCGCGTTCAATCTTGGGCCAAACGTGACGACGTTTATCGTAAGCTTGCTCTTATCCACCTACTCGGCCCTGTACCTCTAACGCCACGCTAGATACCAGCAGAAATCTTCCCAACTCGATACCGCTGCACATGCCACGGCATCGCCGCTGCTTCCGGAAAGCTCGGCTCATGGCTAGTCCAAATTTTCCTCGCATACGCCTTTAGGTCCGAAGATTCTGACGACCAAAACACATGGACCAATTCGCGTTTCGAAGACTTTGGTAAGGTGTTGCAGGTCATGAGCGCTTTCATGGTGGCGGGCGCAATTACGACATACTTCCTCATACCAGAGACCAGAGATCATGATAACAAGAGTAGAACACTGGAGGTACTGGGGTGCGGAAAGAAAGTTATCGATGAGCTGAATAAGCAGAGGAGAAGGGAGGACGAGGATGATTCTTTGACTTAGTTTGTAGATTGAGCATACCACTGCAGCTTCAACGCGGTTTCGCATCTTTGCATCGCACCGCGTCGAAAACGTGATAAGGGATTCGCAGGTTGCGCGGGCAGCTCCTTCTTCACCATGTGCGACAACATTTAGTGCCTTACACTCACGACTCTCATCATTTGTGTTACACATGAGCCTAATTATATCCACGAACTTCTAAGAGCGTGATTGATCGCTAGAAAAGTCTTGAGTTTATACAGCCTCAGCTATCGCTGTACTGTAGGCTTCAGTCGCCAATAGGACTAGCGCTATGCATGCGCGTTCAGATGTCAGCTCCAGAGATCGTCTCTCGACGATGACTGCCTGCGCTCTTCTCCCGAATCCTCAAACAGACCATCAAATTTTCAGATCTTCGACTGTCATTAGTAAGTCCATAGACCGTTACTTTGCTCACAGGGCAAAAGTACCGAAGTCGACAACATGGAGGCACAATCAACAACTTACTGCTACGCGCCACTGGACGAAGCCCGAAGGCAGATCCGACTCCTGCATTTGCAGCCTCGACGAAGCGACTCAAGACCTGAAACGCAAGTCACGACTAGCGATCAACAAGCCGTGTTCGACGATGAAGGCGACGAGGATAGCGATGACAATGTTATCGCCTGCAGCTTCAGCCTTGCCTCTCTGGACAACCCACCCGACTACGAGGCGTTATCATACGTGTGGGGCGATCCCAAAGACGTGCACCCGATATCACTCGAAGAACATCACTTCCCAATCACGAAGAACCTCATGTGCGCTTTACAGAACCTGAGAAATGCGACGGAAGAGCGCATTTTATGGGTCGACGCCCTTTGCATCAACCAAGGCAGCCCTGAGGAGCGGAGCAGCCAGGTAATGCAGATGCAATACATCTATCAATCCGCTTCGAGGGTTGTAGTATCCCTAGGCCCCATCTGGGAGGGTCATGATATCGCGATGGACTACATCGCGATGGTGGGAAGCAATGGGCAGCTTCACTGGGATCCGTCACTGGAGCCGCACGCCTCGTGCCATGGTATGGATATGGAGTCATCACTTTTATCCACGTATCTTGGCAAGTTTTTCAAGCTGCCATGGTTTCATCGCACTTGGACCATTCAAGAAATTGCTCTTGCTCGTGCGGCTGTCTTCTTCTGCGGCCAACACATTCTAGACAAAGCATCCCTGCTGGGATTCATGGGCAGTTACACTCGGCATACTGGCCAGTGTTGTGTACAGATTAGCGTATTGAATTCGGGTGCAGTACTACGTCTCGGTCATGATACAAAGGTGTTACTTCATTCCGCATCTGTCGACCACCACGGATTTTTGATACTACTTGCGGCCGTCCGGTCTCATCAGTCAAGTGATGATCGAGACAAGATATATGGATTACTCAGCCTTGCCGATGTAACCACACAAGAACATTTGCGACCTGACTACAATGTCACTGCGGCAGAAGCGTATATTAGCCTTGTAGAGGCAAGCGTGACTACGAAGTCACTTGACATCTTCAGTTGTGTTGCTGGATCGGGACGTTTGGAGCTCAGTCTACGCTCTTTTGTTCCTGATTGGACATCTGCCCTGGACGCCCTGGCCAACATGCTGGTAATCAGCCGTATCGGGGACATATTTTCCGGCATTTACAGTGCAAGCAATGGAAGCACAGCTACGCTCCGCATCCTGGAGTCTGGACATGCCACCACCCAGTGCTGTATCATAGACACTATCTGCGGGATTGAGGAGCACGGTAACACCGCGACACACCTAGCCAACTTTGCTCGATTGGCCGAATGCCACGCCGACCAAACCCCATCCGAATCGCGTTTGGCTGCATTTCGGAGAGCGCTATGCGGCGACACTATCTATGTATCTGGTCGCGCCGCGCGTCGCGCAATGGAAGCCGACTTGCACATGTACGAGAAGTGGAAGACTTTTCTGCATTCGCCTTACAATTATCAAAGTCTAGAACTTTTCCAGCCTTATTTTACGGCACACGGATTCGTGTCAAAGGAGAGAGTGTTTTGCGTGACGGAGCGTGGCTACATTGGATGGGCTCCACTAAAGACCGCAGTCGGTGATGTGGTCGTGGTGCTTCCTGGAGGCCGCGTCCCATATGTCTTACGAGAGACAAAAACTAATTTGGAACCCGCTCATTTAGGGGAAGAAGGTGGCCCGGCGCTCACTTTCCCGAAGCATGTCTATCGCTTCTTGGGTGATGCGTACCTGCAGGGCTTCATGGATGGCGAAGGATATGCCGAGGAAACGCTGGTGGAAATCATGCTCGTCTGAGTATAGTGCTTGAGTGGAGCAGCGTGATGATGCCGGTTTTGTTTTGTTCAAGGCTTGCAACAAACACGCAGGAGGCACCCACTTGGAAACACTTGATCACACCCAGGTGACCCGCTATCGCACCTCCTCATCCCGTTCTTTCTGCTTTTCTTTCCAGGAATCAGCCACCGGATCAGCATAGTCATATGTTTGGAAATGTTTACGGGGCGACCTCATCAATTTCTCTTGGGAGCGGCTCCATGCGGTAGTCATGCCGAGCAATTTCGCTGATCACGATGGTATCAAACATGGTTGATATTGTTCTTTTGTAAGGATGGTTGACATTTTTCTCTGAAACATGGGGTCCTGCAGGTAATGGAGCGGGTAATGTTCATGACAACGCTTGCAGTCTTCCTAAGCGAGCACAACACTCTGCAACTTTTGATCGGCTGGAGTTAGCCTACGCTATGTTGTACAGCGCCAAGTCTTGGGACTTTGGATGTCGGAAGATTTCCCCAAAAACTGGGGTACAGCGGCAGTTGTGTACTACAAGCATTATTAGTGCCCGAGTGAAACGTACACCGAGGACGAACGGCGCAAGTTGATGGTATATATATCAAGACATGACCCAGCTCAGGAAGCATTCGTTTCAGTTGACCATCAGCTTCCTTTCGTTACTTCAAAATGCGCGGTTTCTTCACCTCTGCCTGCCTGCTGCTGGCTTCAGTGCCGTCAATCTTCGCCGCCAACTCTGCAGGCTGCGGAAAGGCGAAGACCCTCACGAACAAGCAGTACTCCATGCAAGTGAACGGCAAGAACCGCAACTACTTTCTCAACATCCCAGACAACTACGACCAGAACAAGCCGTACCGTCTTGTCTTCACATGGCACCAGCTGGGCGGCAGCGCACAAAAGATTGTCAACGGCGAGAATCCCAACGCCGGGGGCGCTCTTCCCTACTACGGCCTCAAGGCAGTGGCTGAAAACTCAGCCATCTTCGTCGTTCCTGATGGCCTGAATGCAGGCTGGGGAAACCAGAATGGGGAGGACGTCACCTTCTTCGACCAACTTGTCAAGACAGTTGAGGCAGACCTTTGCGTCAACACCGACCTTCGCTTCTCCACTGGTTTCAGCTATGGCGGAGCTATGTCTTATGCTCTTGCATGCGCTCGCCCTGAAATGATCCGCGCTGTCGCTGTCATCTCTGGTGCGCAGTTGAGTGGCTGCTCTGGTGGCACCAAGCCCGTTGCGTATTATGGCCAGCACGGCACCAGCGACTCAGTCCTCAACGTCCAGATGGGTCGCCAATTGCGCGACAAGTTTGTTGCCAACAACGGATGCACGAAGCTTCAATCTGAGCCTGGTCCAAACGGAGGTAACTCGGTCAAGACGCAATACACGGGGTGCAAGCAGGGTTATCCAGTTACATGGGTCATCCACAACGGCGATCACAACCCCTCGCAGACCAACTCCGGATCTTCAACCCCCTTCGCTCCAGGAAACTCGTGGGAATTCTTCAAGCAGTTTACGTAGATGTCTTGGTGATATGTGGTTGGTGGAAACAGACACAAAGGCTAGTTTGAATGAAATGCCAAGCCGGTTGCCAAGTATTCCTCTCCACTCTGCATATTGACATGCGCGATCCTTCGGCATATTGAATGCTATGTCGATCATAGTGCCGGTGTTCCGAGAGTACAGGCAGCGTGGCTGAACAGGGAAGCCTTGTAACCTTGCTAAACGACAACGGAACTGAAGTATCGGGGAGCATGAATTACCTCCGCACCGATGAGTAAAGCGAGACCTGACCCACAAAGAAGATGATGATGGCAGTCAATGCAACGACGGTGTATGTAATGGCGACCTAGTCACAAGAATAAGTGGATGAGTCTCAAACTTCCATGTGATGTCTTGCCTTCGTATTGTCGTCCCATAAGCTCGGCCTCGGAAGATGCGTCGTCGCGGACCAGACGTGTAGGAACATGCCTACAATCATACACAGCGTAGCACTCGTCAAGAACATGACCGGCATCTGCCAAGTCATGATTTGCACCAGACTTGGACGAAGATTGCCGCTCTTCGCCGAGGGATTGCCTCCATTGTTGGCAAGTAGTCTGCGAATGTATTCAAGCCCATCGCGATGAGAGGATAGGCGATGTAGCCGCACCGTCTGGTCTGCAGCCGACAGAATGCTGAACAAGGAGAGAATGATACCGCAATACCACGAGGTGCGAACAGACCACGGCGAAGATTCGCCGTTCGGAAGTATATTGGGCCAGCTTCCAGTCGAGGTAAGAACACCAGCCAAGAGTGCAGCCTATTTCAGGTTAGTCAGGTGATGCATGCTGTATGCGCCGCCGCCCATGGCATCCCGACGTTCTCGCATGAACTCGTACGTACCACAATACCGACGAAATTCAGCTCGCTGAGCTTGTTGTCTCTCCAGCGCTCGGTAAGGGTGTCCCTTAATTCCTCGTCTTCGGTGTTGAGTATGATCTTGATCGGATCGTATGTTGATGGGTTGGGTGCATAGATCCCACCCCCGAAGAAGTGCAAGACGTGCGTAAAGGTCCACTTGTCGTCGTTCTCATGACCGGAGATTCGTTGATGCAATGATCTTCCAAGCATCGGGGTCCGCTCGCCAGCGCCCGAATTCTCCACGTCGTCATTGTTTGAAGCCATACCGTGCGACAGGTGGTATTGAGAGTCGAGCAGAAGCGAAGTTAAGAAGCAACGTACAGCTTGTAAATGAAGTTTACGTTAGTATTGTTGCAGTAGTAGTCTTGCGCGATTGTTGTTGTTCTTGATAGAAGTCGCAAAGAGCAGGAACGTAGAGGTAGAGCTTGCGTAACCGATGACGTACAAGCGATAGGCCTACTCAATAGGTAGCGACGAATCGGGCCCGATTCGTGCTGAAATAGGTATCGCATTAGGGTTTTGCCTTTCTAGAATAGCAATATTTAGAGCTTAATTTGTAAGCTAATTTGTAAGCTAATTCTCTTATAACTATATACTGCTAATAACTAATTTTATATATAAATAATTATTATCTAGAGTTACTAAGCTGTATACTAAAGTTGCATAAGAATATAGTAAGTATTTATTGCAATATAGAGGTATTAGAGTTACAGCATTGCAATAGATAAGAAATACTAAAAGTATCTAAGCTAAGATACTACAAAAGTATAGCTTTGCTAAATCTAGAATCTTACGTAAGAACTACTAAAACTAACTTATAATTACTTTAAACTTATTATACTAAATAGTACGCTTCTAATATAAAATTAGTTCTATTATTACTAAGTATAATATATTAAGTAGCAAAGGCCTTACTAAGCTATTTAATACTGCTTTTAATAATAGTATTAAAACTTAGTATAGCTAAAAAAGATCTATATTTATTTAACTTAGAATTTTTTTTTTTAAAAAAAAAGATTATATTTTTGCTATTCTATATAGTATAACTATAATATTCTTAATTAGATTTAAGTTTTTTTTCTAGCGTGCTTAATTAAGTTTAGTTTCTCTTCTAGCATATATATAGAGTATTTTTATTCTTAGCAGTATATAGAGTATTTTTATTCTTAGTAGCGCATAAAGTATTTTTATTCTTAGTAGCGCATAAAGTATTTTTATTCTTAGTAGCGTATAGAGCGTTTTTATTCTTAGTAGCGTATAGAGTATTTTTATCTTTAGTAGTATATAGAGTATTTTTATTCTTAGTAGTTATAGAGGCTAAGCAAACTTTAATTAGAAGTATAAGATAATTAATTAGATTTCTATATAAGAGAGTTTAATAAATAATTAGACTATATACTTAGCTGCTTAGATAATCTAGGTTTTAGCTTAGAGAAACCTTAATCTTTAAGTGTTATATACTAAATAAGTAATATAATCTTTCTTCTCTATAATATACTTTCTAGATCTAATTGCATAAGCAGAAGATTAAATTATATAGAAGTTTAGCAAGTTATAGATAAGCACTTAATTCTATTATATAATCTAATATTCTAAATTTAGTTCTGCTAAACTAGTAATAATCTATTATTACTAGTACTAATTTAAAATTTCTTTTAGCAGTTATAGAAATTTAAAGTTTAAGTAGCTAAGAAACTTAAACGCTAAATTAGCTTATTTACTTTCTATATAGCTCTATAAAAATAATATTTTATATTATAAGATTAGCTTAGCTAAGTAGAAAAATATTCTAAGAG
>Ga0265780_10002940_pt1 | contig 22767 bp, 21 predicted proteins | sample P1T30metagenome_FD_192432 | JGI IMG/M metagenome (GOLD analysis project Ga0265780, IMG submission 192432) | Plant litter microbial communities from East Loma Ridge, Irvine, California - P1 T30 | ecosystem: Environmental > Terrestrial > Plant litter > Unclassified | place: USA: California...
CTTTCGCAGTAAGCTAGCCCAATATGCGTGTCCTTCATTTCTACAAGACCTACCATCCGGACTCGGTCGGCGGCGTCGAACAGGTGATTCGCCAGATGTGCGTGGGCACCGGCCGCCTGGGCGTGACCAACACCGTGCTGTCGCTGTCGCGCCAGGACAAGCTGGTCCCGTTCGAGTTCGAAGGCCATATGGTCCACCGCGTGCCGCTCAACGTCGAGATTGCGTCCAACGCCATCTCGGTGCAGTCGATCGGCGCGCTGGCGCGCCTGGCGAAGCAGGCCGACGTGGTGCATTACCACTTCCCCTGGCCCTTCATGGACCTGGCGCACTTCATGGCGCGCGTGGACAAGCCGACCGTGGTGACCTACCACTCCGACATCGTGCGCCAGCGCCACCTGCTGCGTCTGTACCAGCCACTCAAGCACCGTTTCCTGAAAAGCGTCGACGCGATCGTCGCGACCTCGCCCAACTACCTCGGTTCGTCGACCGTGCTGGCGCGCTACCGTGACAAGACCACGGTGATTCCGTTCGGCCTGGACCGCAACACCTATCCCCAGCCCGACCCCGACCGCCTGGCCTACTGGCGCGACCGGGTGGGGCCGAAGTTCTTCCTGTTCGTGGGCGTGCTGCGCTACTACAAGGGCCTGCACATCCTGCTCGAGGCGGCCAAGGGCACCGACTATCCGATCGTGATCGTCGGCGCCGGCCCGATCGAGCAAGAGCTCAAGCAGCAAGCCGCGAGCCTGGGCCTGACCAATGTGATGTTCGTCGGCGCGATCGACGAGCCCGACAAGGCGGCGCTGCTGACGCTGTGCTATGCGGTGTCGTTCCCGTCGCACCTGCGCTCCGAGGCTTTCGGGATCTCGCTGCTCGAAGGGGCGATGTACGGCAAGCCGATGATCTCGAGCGAGATCGGCACCGGCACCACGTATATCAACGTCGACGGCGACACCGGCCTGGTGGTCCCGCCATCCGACGCCCAGGCGCTGCGCGTGGCGATGCGCACCCTGTGGGACAACCCGGAACTGGCGCGCACCATGGGCCGGCGCGCCGAGGCGCGCTACGAAGAGCTGTTTACGTCCGAGAAGATGGCGACCAACTACACCGCGCTGTACCACGAACTGGTGGCGCGGCGTGCGGTGAAGGGGACGGGAACGGTCGAGCAGGTGGAAGAAGCGGATGGCGCCCTGCACATCGAAGGCGAGGCGGTGCGGGGCAGGAAAGCGTCGTAGACAACGATGTGAGCGATCGCTTCAGCATGTCGCTCCCGCCTGCGCGGAGATCGACGGCTCGCACGTCGTTTTCGCGGAGGCGCCAATGGCCGCCCGCACGTCATCCCCGTGGAGGCGCTGTAACCAACGCCACGTCATTCCCGCCCTCGCCGGGCGCCTTGGCGGGAATCCAAGTGAAGTGACAGAATATTCATGCTCTTGCGTGGCCCGAACGTTCTTCGAAGGTCGGTTTCTGGGCCGCTGGCCGGCTAAACTTGGGTTCCCGCCTCCGCGGGAACGACGGCTGGCATGGGTTCCCGCCAAGGCGCCCGGCGAGGGCGGGAACGACGTGCCGGGGCCAACGTTATGGCAGAAGGTCCGGCGCCGCGGCTCACGCCGTCTCCGCCGGTTGAAGCGTCTCCACCGGTTGAACCGTCTCCGCCCACCTTAACCTGATCTCCCGGATCGCCGGCATCTGCTCGGCAAACAAATCCACCAGCGCCGGATCGAAATGGCGGCCTTTCTGCTCGTGCAGGAAGTCGAGCGCTTCCTGTTCGGTCCAGGCCTTCTTGTACGGCCGGATCGAGGTCAGGGCGTCGAACACGTCGGCGATCGCCACGATCCTGCCAACCAGCGGGATCGCTTCCCCGGCCAGTCCGTACGGGTAGCCGCTGCCGTCGTACTTCTCGTGGTGCGTGAGCGCGATCTGGCGCGCCAGCGCCAGCATGCCGCCATCGTGCTCGCCGATGATCTCGGCGCCGATCGTCACGTGGCTCTTCATGATCGTCCATTCGTCCGCGTCGAGCGGGCCGGGTTTCTGCAGGATGCGGTCGGGGATGCCGATCTTGCCCACGTCGTGCATCGGCGCCGCGTGCAGCAGGTCGTCGGCTTCGAGCTCGTTCATGCCGGCGGCGATGCCGAGGATGCGCGAGAAGTGGCTCATGCGGATCACGTGCAGGCCGGTCTCGTTGTCCTTGTACTCGGCCGCCAGCCCCAGGCGCTGCACGATCTCGAGGCGGCTCGCGCGCAGCTCTTCCATGCGTACCAGCGACAGGTGGGTGCGCACGCGGGCGCGCACCACCGGCGGGCTGACCGGCTTGGTGATGTAGTCGACCGCGCCGGCCTCGAACCCTTCGACCTCGTCGGCGGTCTCGGTCAGCGCGGTGACGAACATCACCGGCACCGAGGCGGTGGCCGGGTTGGCCTTGAGCGCGGCGCACACTTCGTAGCCCGACATCCCGGGCATCATCACGTCCAGCAGCACCAGGTTGGGCTGTTCGCTGCGCGCCAGTTCGAGCGCGCGTGCGCCGTCCTTGGCGAACAGCAGGCGGTAGTGGTCCTGCAGGATCTGGCGCAGCAGCTGCAGGTTGCTCGCTTCGTCGTCGACCGCGAGGATCAGGGGGCGGGTATTCGGTTGGCTCATGCGGATGTCTGTTCGTCGAATGTTTCTTCCAGCGCTTCTTCACCCAGCAGGCCGAGGACGGCCTCCAGGTGCTGGAGCGCGAGTTCGAAATCGAAATCGGAAATCGCCGACTGCACCTGGCTGACCCGGGCGGCGGCAGGATGGACGGCCAGCGCCGCAGCCAGGCTGGCCATGGCGCCGTCGTTGAGGGCGCCGCGGCGCAGCGCCTCGAGCAGCACGCCGCCGGCGCGTCGCGCACGCGCCAGGTCGACCGTGGCGCCCGGCGCCACCGGCGCGGCCGGCGTGGCCGCCATGCCGGCCAGCGCTTCGAGCGCCGCGTCCAGCGCGTGCGTGGCCATCACCAGCGCATTGGCGACCTGGCGTTCATTGGTGGGCACCGTATTGGTCGCCTGTTCCAGCGTGGCCAGCGCGTCGGACAGCACTTCGAGGCCGATGTTGGCGGCCGCGCCGCGCACCTTGTGCGCCAGCATGCGCAGCTGCGTATGCTCGCCGCCGGCCGCGTGCAGGCACATCGCCTGGCCCAGGCTGGCGTACTGGCGGCCGAAATGCTCGAGCGCCTCGGCGTAGGCGTCCTCGCGGTTGCTCCAGCGGTGCAGGCCGGCGCGCCGGTTGAGCACCTCGCGCGGGGCGTTGTTGACGATCGCGGCGGCGTCGAGCGCGTCGGTCGACAGGCCGAGCACGCGCGCGATCTCGTGCGACAGCATGAACCAGTCGACCGGCTTGCTGGCGAAACCGTCCATGCCGGCGTCGACGCTGGCGGTGCGGTGTTCCGGCAGCACGCTGGCCGTCATCGCGATCACCGGCAGGCGCTTGAGGCCATGCGCCTGTTCGTGGGCGCGGATCGCGCGGGTGGCTTCGAGGCCATCCATGGTCGGCATCTGGAAGTCCATCAGCGCCACGTCGAAGTCGCCCGACCTGGCCAGTTCGACCACGGCGGCGCCGTCGCGCACCGCCGTCATGAGGTGGCCGCGGCGGGTCATCAGCAGCTGCATCAGTTCCAGGTTCTGCGCCACGTCGTCGGCCACCAGCACCTTCAGGGGCGGCAGCACGGCGGCGCTGCGCACGCGCGGCGCCTGGCTGACGAAGCGTCCCAGCACCAGCGGCACGCGCACATGGAACACGGCGCCCCGGCCCACTTCGCTCTCGGCCCAGATGCGCCCGCCCATCAGCTCGACCAGCTGCTTGCTGATGGTCGTGCCAAGACCGGTGCCGCCGAAGCGGCGAGTCATCGAGGCGTCGGCCTGGGTGAACGGGTCGAAGATGGCGGCCAGGCGCTCGGGGGCGATGCCGATGCCGGTGTCGGCCACCGAGATGCACAGCAAGTTGGCCTCGGGCCAGACCTTCAGCGTCACGCTGCCCTCGGCCGTGAACTTGATCGCGTTGTCGAGCAGGTTGGTCAGCACCTGGCGCATGCGCAGTTCGTCGCCGCGCAGGCCGGTCGGCAGCGCCGGATCGTACTGGATGTCGAGGTGCAGGCCCTTGGCGCGCGCGTTGGCGGCCAGGGTCGAGGACAGTTCGTCGATCAGCGACAGCAGGTTGTAGTCGTTCTGTTCGAGTTCGACCGCGCCTTTCTCGAGCTTGGCGGTGTCGAGGATCTCGTTGAGCAGGCGCAGCAGGGCGCGGCCGGCGCTGCGGATCGTGTCCAGGTGGCGGCGCTGCTCGATATCGAGTTCGCCATCGAGCAGCACGTCGGTAAAGCCCAGGATCGAATTCATCGGGGTGCGGATCTCGTGGCTCATGTTCGCCACGAAGGTGGCGCGCGCGGCCGCGGCCTGCTCGGCGTTTTCCTTCGCTTCGCGCAGCGCTTCTTCCATCCGGCGCCGCTCGGTGATGTCGAGGATGACGCCGTCGAGCCACTTGACCTCGCCGGCCTCGTCGCGCACGCCGGTGCCGTTTTCCCACAGCCAGCGCACGCTGCCGTCGGCATTGAGCAGGCGGTACTCGACCAGGTAGGGGCGGCCTTCGCGCAGGGCGGCGCCGGTTTCCTTGCCCACCCGCACCCGGTCTTCGGCGTGGATCAGGGCGCCGAGCACGCGGCGCGGCGGGGCGCCGATGAAGTCGCGCGCCGGATAGCCGGTGACGCGTTCCACGGCGTCGCTGATGAACACCATCGGCCAGTCGGCGCCAAGCTCGCTGCGGTAGGAGATGCCGGGAATATTGCCGATCAGGGAACGGAACTGCTGCTCGCTGGCCTGCAGCGCGCTTTCCATCGCGCGCCGCTCGCTGATGTCGGTGACGAAGCAGACGAACAGGTCCTGCTGGTCCAGCCTGGCGTGGCCGAGCGCGCCGCGCACCGGCACCAGGCTGCCGTCCTTGCGCAGGCCAAACGTCTCGGTGCTGGTATCGATGCCCTCGAGGCTGCCACGCGCCAGCACCTGCAGCAGGCCACGCTCGGCCGTGCGGTCTGCTTCAGTGAGCAGCAGGCCGATGCTGCGGCCGATGATCTCGTCGCGGCGCCAGCCAAAGATGCGCTCGGCCGAGGCGTTGAATTCGGTGATGATGCCGTCGCGCCCGACCGTGATCACGCCATCGACGGTGGTGGTAAGCAGGGCGCGCATCCAGGCCTCGCTGCGCTCCAGGCCCAGATACATGTCGCGGTAGCGCAGCAGGCCGTTGGCGCCGACCACCGCGAGTGACAGGAGCACCGTGATGGAGGTGATCGACAGCGCCAGGAAATCGCTGTTGGTGGCGCCCGCGCCGTTCGGATCGATGCTGCCTGCGAAGCGCGCGGCGGCCATCCCGGTGTAGTGCATGCCGGCGATGGCGCAGCCCATCACGACTGCCGCCAGCAGCAAACGGCGCGATTCGGTCATGGACTTGAAGCGCGACAGGCCGTGGCGCACACCCAGCGCCAGCGTGGCCAGCACCACCGCCACCAGGATCGACAGCGCGAACATGACCGGATCGTAGCGCAGGTCGAGGCTGGTGCGCATGCCGGCCATGCCGGCGTAGTGCATGGCGCCGATGCCGGCGCCAACCAGGACGCCGCCCACCGCCAGGTGGCTGCGGCGCAGCTGCGGACGCGCAATCAGGTTCAGCGCGATCCAGGACGCGCCGATGCTGGGCAGGGCCGACAGCAGCGTGATGCCATGGTCGTAATGCACCTGCGTGCACAGGTTAAACGCCAGCATGCCGATGAAGTGCATCGACCACACGCCGGCGCCCAGCGCCAGGCTGCCGGCGCCGAGCACGAGGGCGCGATGCGCGCGGTTGGTGCTGGCCTGGCCGGTGATCTGCAATCCCATCCAGGAAGAGAAGATCGCGACCAGCAGCGACAGCACGACCAGGCGCGGTTCATAAACACCATACGCCAGCATGGAGGGATCGGCAGGGACGGTAAATAATTGCAGCATAAGGTCGTGAAATGCCCGGATCGCGGTGTCCGCAGTGTGTGAAAGTGAAGTATCGCATTTTCCGATTTGGCGTGGTGTTGTTCTTGGGAATCATTTAAGGATTCGAGGAAAGGTGTGGCGTGCAAGCGACCAAATCGGCTGATCTCATTGCGCAAAGATCATTCACAGCGCGTATGCTGGAAGCGCGGCAGTTCACTGGCCGCTACTGCGCGCCACCGCCGCCGTGACCAGGGAGGAGGGCCCATGCTCGAATGGCAAGCCCGTTGTATCCAAATAATCGTGCTGGGATGGGCGATGGCGACTGCAAGCGCCGCGCCGCCGTCCGCGCCGCGCCTGTACCTGACGACCGAGACCTCGGCGCCGTCGAGCATGCTCGACGGGGACCGCGTGGTAGGGATTGCCACCGACAAGCTGCGGCTGGCCACCGCGCGCGCTGGCATCGAGGCCGACTTCACCCTGCTGCCCTGGAAGCGCGCCTACGCCACGGCCCAGCAGCGGCCCGACGCCTGCGTGTATTCCACTACCCGCACGCTAGAACGCGAGCCGCTGTTCAAGTGGGTCGGCCCGCTGGACACCGCACAATGGGTGCTGATGGCCCGCGCCGACCGCCAACTGCGCCTGGCCAGCCTGGACGACGCGCGGGCGTATCGCATCGGCACCTACCACGGCGACGCGCGCGACGCCTACCTGCGCGGCCGCGGTTTCGAGGTCGACACGGCGCCCAACGACTTCCTCAATCCCCAGAAGCTGCTGCAGGGCCGCATCGACCTGTGGGCGGCCAGCTGGCGCGCAGGCAGCACCGTGCTCGCGAAGAACGGCTGGGACAAGCGGATCGTGCCGGTGCTGGCGTTCCACCGGATCGACGTCTATCTGGCGTGTAACCGTGCGGTGCCGGATGCGCTGGTGGAGCGCCTGAACGCGCAACTGGCGGAGATGGCGCGCGACGGCAGCGCGGCGCGGATCGAGCGGACGTATGAGTGAGACTGACGGATCGCCCGGGCGTGTGAGTGAGACTGACGGATCGAGCGTGCGTATGAGTGAGGCTGACGGATCGAGCGTGCGTATGAGTGAGGCTGACGGATCGAGCGTGCGTATGAGTGAGGCTGACGGATCGAGCGTGCGTATGAGTGAGACTGACGGGTCGAGCGTGCGTATGAGTGAGAAGGACCGGATCGCGCGCTGATGGGTGAGGCGGCCCGGATCGGGCGCGCCTGCGGGGGAGTCGACGCGGATCGATCTCGCTTACGACTGAGTCGGCGCGGCCGGCGGCAACGGCGCCTCGAAGCTCGCCGCCGGCAGGCCCTGGCACCAGCGCCGCCACATCAGGCGCAGCGCATGCTCGACGCTGTCGGCGACGCGGGCCATGCTGTCCGACTCGGGTCGCGCGACACGTCCGCGCAGCGAGCCGCGGATCGCCGCCAGCGCCGGCAGGTCGGCGCAGATGGCCACGCCCTTGGCGACGAAATCCGCGGCGTCGTGGGCGATGAACTGCGTCAGTCCGTTGCGTTCGAGGAAGCTGGCGGTCTGCCGTCCCGGCACCGCGCCCCCGGCCAGGGTCAGGGCCGGCACCCCCATCCATCCGGCATGCATGGTGGTGGTGCCGCCCGTGTAGGGGAAGGTGTCGAGCGCCAGGTCGACCTGGTTGTGCAGCGCCAGATAGTCGAACATGCCGGTGCGGCCATGGAAGTCGAGGCGGTGCGCGGCAACGCCCTCGCGCTCGAGCCACGACTGGATATGGATGCGGCCATCGCGCTCGGGCATCCCGGCCACCAGCAGGCGCGCACCGGGGACCGCATGCAGCAGCGCCGCCCAGGCCTTGACCACCTGGGGATTGATCTTGCTGGGCCGATTGAAGCTGCCGAAGGTGATGTGGCCGCGCGCCAGGGCGGGCAGCGGGCCGACGTCGGGCGACTCGGCGGCCGGCTGGAACGGCACGGACAGCGGCAGCTGCACCAGCTTCTCGGTGAACAGGTGGTCGAACCGCCCATGCGGCAGGAACGTGTGGTCCGCCAGGTAGTAGTCCATCGCCGCCAGGCCGGTGGTGCCGGGATACCCGATCCACGACAGCTGCAAGGGCGCCATCCTGCGCGCGAACGCGGGCAGGCGGTTGAACGAGGTATGGCCGGAGAGATCGACCAGGATGTCGATGCCGTCGGCGCGCACCAGCCGGGCCAGGGCCGCATCGTCGAGCGTGGAGACGGCGCGCCAGTGTTCGAGGTGCCCGCGCAGGCGTTCGGTGGTCGCATCGTGTACGGTATGGTTGTAATAGGCGTACAGCACCACGCCCGGCCGTCCCGCGAGCTGCTCGAAGATCGGCTCGATGAAGTTGGCCACCGCGTGGTTGCGCAGGTCGCCCGACACGAAGCCGATGCGCAGGCGCCGTTCCGGCTCGGGCGTATTGTCCAGGGCAGGAGCGGGCGGAGTGCGCCGCTCGACCAGGGCGGCATAGTGGCGGTGCTCGGCGAACAGCGCCTCCGGCGTGAGCTCGTTCATCTCGCTCATGCAGAACAGCATATTGCTGTGGGCGTCCGACTGCTCGGGGTTGCGCTCGAGGATGCCGCGATATACAGCCACCGCCTCGGGCTGCCGGCTTTGCGTCTGCAGGACCAGCGCAAGCGTGATGCCGGCGCCTTCATGGTGCGGCTCGAGCGCCAGCGCCGCGCTGGCGCTGGCATGCGCCTCGACCAGCCGTCCCAGTTCGGCCAGCGTGATGGCCAGGTGGTTGTGGCCATTGGGGTTCTCGGGCTGCAGCACGGTCGCGCGCTGCAGCACCTGTTCGGCTTCGTCCAGCCGGTTGGCGCGCATCAGCAGCAGGCCCAGGTTGCTGAGCGTTTCACCGTCGTCGGGGTCGTACCTGGCCGACATCCCCATCGCATGCACCGACAGGTCGGCGTCGCCGCGCCGGTGCGCCACCCCGCCGAGCAGCTTCCAGCCGAACGGATGCTGTGGAAAGCGCTCGATCAGCGAGCGCGCCGCCGCCTCGGCTTCGTCATCCCGCCGCTGCGCGTACAGCGCGCTGGCGGCGTCGATCTCGGCGCTGTCGGGCGCGCCCGAACTGGCCAGGCGCTGCGCGATGTCGTCGATCTCATCACCCTGCAAGCCATTGGTGCGGCCGAGTTCGAGCAGTTCGGACGCGGTGGCGTACTGGCGCGCCTCGACCAGCGCCGCGAGGTAGTCGAGCCAGTGGGCGCGCTCATTGGGATCGGCCTGCAGGGCGGCGGCGAAATGGGGAATGGCGGCGCCGACGTCTCCCGCCTGGCGCGCAAGCAGGCCGATGCCGTGGTGGGCGCCGGCGTGGCCGGGCTGGAGGTCGAGTACCGCGCCGTACAAGGCGATGGCCTGGTCGAGGTTGCCGGCTTCGGTTTCGTGGCGCGCAGCTTGCACGGCGTCGGTGACGATCTGGCACACTTCAGCGTTGGGGGTGGAGCTCATTTCTTCCATGGAGGCGATGTCTGCTATTGCACTTGCGCATGTTAAGCTTGACAACCATATTAGAGGAAATTGACATGAACGGGTTGGTAAAGACCGGTATCAGTGGGCTGGACGAGATCCTGCACGGCGGCGTGCCACGCAATAACAACCTGATCGTCGAAGGACCGCCCGGCTCGGGCAAGACCACGCTGGGGCTGGGTTTCATCTATCACGGCGCGCTCGACTACGACGAAGCGGGCGTCATCGTGTCCTTTGAACTCGACCCGGCCAAGCTGCTGCGCGACGCGGCCGGCTTCAGCTGGGACTTGCAGGGCATGATCGACCAGGGCAAGATCAAGATCATCCAGACCAGCCCGGCCGTGCTGCTGAGCGAGTTCCGCAGCGAGGACGGCGCCTTTGCGGCCGCGCTGGTGGCGATGGGGGCCAAGCGCCTCCTGATCGATGGCCTGACGCCGATGCGCCTGTATGCCGAGACCCACGACCTGCCGTTCCGCGAGGACGTGCATTTGCTGATCGAAGGCTTGACGCGCCTGGGCGTGACCACGATGGTCACGGCCGAACGCGACGAGTCGCTCGGCGCCGTTTCGGCGCATGAACGTTTCGTGTTCGATACCATCATCTCGCTCACGCGCGACGAAGCGCGGCGCCGCGTGCAGCGCCGCCTGGCGGTGGTCAAGTCGCGCGGCCAGGATTTCATTGGCGGCAGCCACACCATGCGTATCGAGGCCGGTGTGGGCGTACACGTGTATCGCCGCGCCCAGTCGCGCCCCCAGACGACGCTCGAGCAGCCGACCTCGGAAGAACGGCTGTCGACCGGCTCGGCTGCCATCGACAAGATGATGGATGGCGGTTTGTACAAGGGTTCGGTGACGCTGGTGAGCGGCATCTCCGGCACCGGCAAGACCGTGTTCAGCGTGCAGTTCCTGAGCAACGCGATCAAGGCCGGCCACAAGACGCTGCTGGTGAGCCTGGACGAGCATTCGCACCAGCTGATGCGCAATGCCAGGTCGCTCGGCTTCGACCTGCAGGGCATGGTCGGTGCGGGCCAGCTGTTCATCCATTACGAGTCGCCGCTGGAGCTCGAGCTGGACGTGCACTTCGACCGCATCGTCAAGTTGGTCGAGCGCGAAGGCATCGACTGCATCGTGTTCGACTCGATCGCCGTGTACGAAATGACCAGCCGCAGCGAGGTCGCCGACTACCTGTACGCGCTGGCCAGCTTCTTCAAGAACCGCCTCGCGACGACCCTGTTCAACTACGAAAGCCCGGAGTTGCTGGGCGTGTCGCAGATCAGCGAGGAGCTCAAAGGTTCGCACCTGGTCGACAACATCATCCTGCTCAACTACGTGGAGATCTCGACGGTGCTGCGGCGCGCGCTGGCCGTGCCCAAGGTGCGTGGCAGCCGCAACCTGCAGGTCACGCGCGAATACAAGATCGGCGTGGGCGGGCTGTTGCTGGTCGACGAGACCGAGACCGACACCCAAGCCGTGCCGCAATTGCCGTTCTCGTCTTATTACGGCTTGTTGTCGCGTTCGCCTTCGCGCCAGAGCCCGGCCGTCGAGGAAGCCGTTGCGCATGGCGCTCCCCTGCCCGACACCGAACTCCTGCCAACTGAAAAGAGCCGGTGATCCAGGTCGAACTACCCGATACGGCGCCGGTCGACTGGAACGACTGGCACACGCCGCTGCGTCAATTTGCCGATGCGACCGGGCTGGTCGCGTCGGCCTATGACACGGCGGGCGTGCGCCGCATCGGACCCTTGAGCAGTTCGCGCCTGGCGACATTGCTGTCCGGGCGCTCGACCCTGTGGGCGCCGGAGGGTGCCGGCACCGTGCTCGAGCGCGCGCTGGTGCAGACCACTTGCGAGACCGGCAGCCCGGCGTCGAGCCAGTTCGAGGGATTTCGGGTGTGTACCCAGCCGCTGCTGCTGCGCGGCGAGGTGTATGGCGTGCTGGTGTTCGGCTGGCGCTTCGCCGATTTCAGCTCGCCGCTGGCCTGCGAGCGCATCGCGCGCGCGATCGGCTTGCCCGGTCACCTGCTGTGGAACGAGGCGCGGCTCGACGCGCCGGTCTCCGAACAGCGCATGGGCACCTATGCGGCGCTGCTGGCCACGCTGGCCAGCACCCTCGACCGCCAGCGCGAGACCATCGCCGACCTGACCCGCGTAAACCGCATCCGCGACCTGTTCCTGGCCACGGTGTCGCACGAGATGCGCACGCCCTTGTCGGCGCTCTCGTTGCGCATCGAGCTGATGCTGCGCACGATTCCCGACCTTCCCCTGGCGGCGGTGACCGGCCTCGAGTCGATGCGCGTGCATGTGCGGCAAGAGGCTGGCATGGTCGAAGACTTGATCGACGCCTCGCGCACGCTGACGGGGCAGATGTCGATCGTGAGAAAGCCCGTGGTGCTGGCCCAGGTATTGCGCGATGCGATCTCGACGGTGGAGCCGCATGCACACGCCAAGCAGATCCTGATGCAGGTGACGCCGAGTGATTACGGCGAGAATATCCAGTTCGAGGCGGACGGGCAGCGGCTGCAGCAGGTGTGCTGGAACTTGTTGTTCAATGCGGTGAAGTTTACGCCGGTTGGGGGTGTGATTCGCATCGGGATCCGGCGCCTGGCGGGGGCGGTCGAAATCGATATTGCCGACTCGGGGCAGGGGATCGAGGCGGAGGACTTGCCGCATGTGTTCGGGGCGTTCAATTTGCAGCAGCAGGATAATGCGACGGGGCTGGGCTTGGGGCTGTACATTGCGCGGCGGATTGTCGAGCTGCACGGGGGGACGCTCAGTGTCAGTAGTGCGGGGCGGGGGCGGGGGGCGACCTTCAAGATTCGCTTGCCGTTGGTGGGGGATCAGGCGCGGGCAAGCGGTTGAGGCTGGAAAGCAAAAAACCCGCTCTTCGGTGGAAGTATGCGGGTTTCGCTGAAAATGTCTGCTGGGTGGTGCCTCCGGCCGGAATCCTAAAGTGGACCCATCAGTCAAGACATTCAGCCGGCTAGTTTAAGCTGTGTCCATTTCCACTTCAGCAGCTGCCCGGCGCTGCCCCGTTTCGCCGTTTCTCTCCGGCTCTTGTTCCGTGTCGCCGAACTTGTCGACGATCAGCGCACCACCTCCAACACCGGAGCGGTAGACTTGATCCGGCGTCTCGTAGCCCAGCGCCTGATGCGGACGCTCGGCGTTGTAGAACGCGAAGTACTGGGCCAGGCCGACTGTCAGCTCGGCCATGTTCGCGTAGCCCTTCAGGTACACGTCTTCATACTTCACGTTGCGCCACAAGCGTTCGACGAAGATGTTGTCCAGCGCCCGCCCGCGCCCATCCATGCTGATGGTGACGCCTTCGCGCTTGAGCACGCCAGTGAAGGCATCGCTGGTGAACTGCGAGCCCTGGTCGCTGTTGAACACCTCGGGCTTGCCGTGGTGGCGCAGCGCGTCCTCCAGGCAGTCCACGCAGAACGACGCGTCCATGCTGTTGCTGATGCGCCAGGCCAGCACCCGGCGCGAGTACCAGTCGATGACCGCCACCAGGTAGGCAAAGCCGCGCGCCAGACGGATATACGTCAGGTCCGTACTCCACACCTGGTTCGGCCGCGTCACCGCCACGCCGCGCAGCAAGTAAGGATAGACCTTGTGCTGCGGGTGTGGCTTGCTCGTTGCCGGCCCCGGCGCCATGCCCGCAAGACCCATTTCCCGCATCAGGCGCTGCACGCGCTTGCGATTGACGCGGTGTCCTCGACCGCGCAGGAACACCACCATGCGCCGGCTGCCGTAGAACGGGCGATTGGTGTACTCCTCGTCGATCAGCGCCCGGAGCTGGCCGTCTTCCTCCTCGATGCATTCCTGGCGAGCCGCCGTCTCCAGCCGCCTCCAGCCGCCGATACACCGTCGAACGCGGCACGCCGGCCAGGTCGCACTGCATCGTCAGCGGCATCTTGTCCTCGCGCTCGATCCACCGTGCCCGCTCGGCCGGACTCATTCCCCAAGCTTTTTTTTTAAGCCAATCCACCTGCATCTTCAGCTTGCCGATTTCGCTGTACAGCTTGTCCTCGGGGCTGCTTTCGTCTACCGGCTTCGGCCCGCGCTTGACGTCGAACAGCGCGTCGGCGTTCTCCAGGATCTCCTTCTTCCACTGACCCACAGCACCGGATGCACGCCGTATTCCTGCGCGATCTCCGTCACCGTCTTCACCCCACGCACCGCTTCCAGCCCAACCTTGGCCTTGAACTCGGCGCTGTGCACCCTGCGTTTTTTACCTTCACTCATTCGCTGTCATCCTTTCGCGGACGACAGCTTAAACCACCGTCTCAAATTCGGGGTCCACTATAGAGAACGTGGTACTGGTCGGGCCGAGCGGTGTCGGCAAGACACACCTGGCGATGGCACTGGGTTACAAGGCCACGCAGGCCGGCATCAAGACGCGCTTCACGACGGCGGCCGACCTGATGCTGGCACTGACGACGGCGCATACGCAGAACAATCTGAAGGCGGTGATGCACCGCGCGATCAAGGCATATCGGCTCTTGATCGTCGACGAGATAGGTTACTTGCCGATGAACCGTGAACAGGCCAACCTGTTCTTCCAGGTGATCGCGGCCCTGTATGAGCGCAGCAGCCTGATCGTGACCAGCAATCTGCCATTCGGGCAATGGGACACGACCTTCGCGCGGGATACGACGCTCACCGCGGCCCTGCTCGACCGGCTGCTGCACCACGCGCATATCGTCCCGATTGCAGGTGAGAGCTACCGGCTGAAGCACCAGCGACAGGCCGGGATGATGAGGGGAAGCGATGTCGCAGAAATGGGCTGAACACGGACGGTGTTCGGCGACGGCGGTGTATCAGTTTTAAATCGCTGGGACGACGAAATCTGTATCAGTTTTCAATCGCCGTTGACACCAATTTCCGGCGCGGCCGCTGGCGCAGCCAGCATGAAAATCATCGGCGGCCTCGTCGGCATGGGCATCGGCGCCGGGCTTGCGTCCTTCGTCATGATGGCCATGACACCGCCCAGCAGCAAGCAGGAGTGGCGCGTGGCGTTGGCCTGCACCGTCGTCGGCTCGATCGCCGGAGGCGCCGCGCTCATCAAGTACCTTGGCATCGAGCACTGGTCGGATGACCTGCTGGGTCAGATCGCCCAAGGCGGCTTCATATTCACTTGCGGCCTGCCGGCGTGGGTCATCGTTCGTGCCCTGTTCAAATTCATCGAGAAGCGCCGCGATGCCGACCTGGCTGACCTGGTCAAGGACGTGCGGGAGATCATCTGATGCCGCCTACCGCCTTTATTGCTTTACTGCTGCCGGCCGCCCAGCGTGTCCACCGTGAGCATGGCATCCCGGCCTCGTTCACCATCGCCCAGGCTGCGCTCGAATCCGGTTGGGGTTCGCGCGCGCCTGGGAACAACCTGTTCGGCATCAAGGCGGATCGCTCCTGGAAAGGGAAGACCGTCGAGGTGCCGACCCATGAATACGTCGCCGGCAAGCGCGTCAACCTGGTCGCCAAATTCCGCGCGTACTTGAGCCTGGACGAGTGCATCGCCGACCGCGCGCGCTTCTTTAAGATGAACCCGCGCTATGCCGCCTGTTTCGATGAGACGACTGGCGAAGGGTGGGCTCGCGCCGCGGCGGCTGCAGGTTATGCGACCGATCCGAATTACGCTAAGACGCTCATAGCGGTCTTGGATGGCCGGAACCTCCAGCGCTTCGATGTGCACGTAGAGGCCACATGACCTTTGACCAATTGAAAATCGCTGCCGCCGGGATGGCCTTGCTCGGCGCTATGACAGTCGCCGGTCTGTCTGGCTACCACTATGGAGCCGACAATATCAGGCGCGCATGGGAGCAGGACAAGGCAGCGCGCGCGGTGGCGGCCGTGCAAGACGTGCGGATCGCAGTAGCCCATAACGAAGCCGAGCGACAACGGGACATCGCGTCCACCCGGGCCACCCTGGCAACCTACCAAAGGAATCTCAATGAAGCTGAAAAGCGCATCGCTGCTGAGCGTGCTGCTGCCGATCGTCTGCGGCTGCGCATCGCAGTCCCTGCCCGCGTGTGTGCCGCTGCCGGCGGCGCCACAGCCCCAGGTCCCGTCATCGCTCATGACGCCGGAGCGACCGAATACATCGAGCTACCAAAGCCGACTGCGCAGCATCTTCGAGACCTCGTCCGAGACGCAGACCTCGAGACCGAACGTCTCCGAGAAAAGGTAAGCGCGCTGCAGGACTGGGCGCGCGCGCACGGCTTCTACGAAGTAGGGCCGTGACCGGGTAGTAAAGACAGAGCGCCGGCGCCGGTTGCGTCAACAACCGATGCCGGCCTCAATCCACTGTTCTAGCCAGTGAACCAAGCAAGGCTCTGCCACCTTCCGGAAGGCGGCGCGAGTTTAGCACAATCGCAACTGTAAGGTTTACTAATGGCAACTCCCATCATTCCGTGGATCGGCGGCAAGCGACGCCTGGCCGACCACATCATTCCCCAGTTCCCGCCGCACGAGTGCTACGTCGAGGTCTTCGCCGGCGGCGCCGCGCTGTACTTCATGCGGCCGCCAGCGAAGGTCGAGGTCATCAACGACATCAACGGCGAGCTGGTCAGGCTTTACCGAGTCGTACAGCATCACCTCGAGGAATTCGTGCGGCATTTCAAGTGGGCGCTGGCCAGCCGGGAAGTCTTCAAGTGGCACCAAGAGACGCCACCGGACACGCTCACCGACATCCAGCGTGCGGTGCGGTTCTTCTACCTGCAGCACCATGCGTTCGGCGGCAAGGTGCAGGGGCAGACCTGGGGCACGGCGACGACCACGCCACCGATCAACCTGCTGCGCATCGAAGAGAACTTGTCCGCGGCCCACCTGCGGCTGTCGGGCGCCTACATCGAGAACATGGACTGGCATAAGCTGATGGAGCGGTACGACCGGCCGCACACGCTTTTCTACCTGGATCCACCGTACTGGGAGACCGAAGGCTACGGCGTCGACTTCCCGCTGAAGGAGTACGAGAAGATGGCCGAACTGCTGGGCCGACTCAAGGGAAAGGCCATCATCAGCCTGAACGACCACCCTGAGATCCGGCGTATCTTCGCGCGCTTCCAGATGGACACGGTGCCAATCACGTACACGGTCGGCGGGGCACAGCGTGCCGTCGAGCGATCGGAGGTCATCATCTACAGCTGGGACAAGGAGTCGGAGCCGGCAGGGCTGTTCTAAGAGGGAGCTGCTACTGTGCAGACGTCTGCACAGTAGCAGGCATGCGCGTCCAGGATTGTTTAGCAGGGCACCCGGACGTCGCCTTCGCCGGTACGAAGGTCGATCCCGACCCAGCAACGATAGTGGGCGTTCTTGGGGTTTTCCAGACGTGCAGTGTACGAGCAAAAAGCACCCTTCTTTCGTCGCTCCCGGTAGCCTTGGGCATCGTCGCAGACAGGCTTCACATCTGGCCCGATCTGCTCGAATAGCTGCCTAGCCGATTCGTTCTCGAACGAGATGGTAATAGCACTGTCAGCCTTCGTAGGCATCTCCGAGTAGGCGGTGTTTCCGGAGTGGATCTTGTAATCTGCGTTCAGCGGATTCCAGTGGTTCAGCTCATGCCGCCTCTTTTCGTTCTGGCCGGCGCTGGCCAGCTGGCAGACGATAACAAGAGCCAGCAGCATCAATTTGCGCATAGTTACCCTATCAAGGCTACGTGGAAATGGTCGTCGTGCTTCGGAGCCCATTTGACGAATGGGATGCTGGTGTCGTTGAAAAGAACAAACTTGACCGGAGAGAACAAGCGGAACAATTCGATCACCTTGGCCGTCGCCTCCCTGTCGTAATGCTGTTTGTCGGTCCAGACGAGGGGTATCTCACGCCCGTCTTTCCGTAGTGGCCGGATGTCCACTTGAAGCCCATTCTTGTGCGAGCCATGGTCTCTGTCGTCGAAGCCGTCAGCTCGGCTGATATTGCCAATGCCGATGCGGCGCCGGTCGATGGCTTGCCACTCCAGGGCCACGCGGAGGATTGCCTGCATCATGATAGGGTGCGCGTACTGGTAGCCGCCCCGATCGGGCTTGTTGTCCATCATTCCATAGGTGTAATAGCCGGATTCCTCCGGCGAACGCGGCAGCATGTAGAAGCCGCGCGAGTCCTGCGTAGGCCGGAGCGGGTCGTCCTTTTGATCGGCCATGGCCTGCTCCCGTCATGCGCACGACTTGTTGCAGCCCAGGTCCCACCCGCCGGCGGTCTGGCCACCAGTGCCACCGGCGATCTTCTGCTGCGAATACTTCCACTTGACCTTGGTGAAGTGGAGGGCGATGTGATCACGCAGGATGCTGCCTTCAGCCACCATCTGCTCCATGTTGGAGATGATCACGTTCTCCAGTTCGACCTCATAGTATTTCACGCGCATGCCGTCGCCGTCGGCCCGCAAGAATTCCAGTTTCGCCTTCGGTATCGTCTTGCCGTTGGAGCAGTGCTGCATCAGCAGAGGGGAAGCCAAGTCGGCAAGCTTGGCCAGCGACAGCGTGCGGTATTCGCTACGCCCAGTGGTGCGACCGCCTGTGGCCGATCCTGGCGAGCTGACTGGCTGGCTTACGCCCCACTGCGCCTGGCTGACCTCGATCCAGCCCTTGTGGGTATCGTCAGCTGATTCGCCTTTGATGCCGTCGATCTGCAGGTATACGTCGATTGCCATGATGCCTCCTGTATGGGTATTGAGGGCATCGTCGCAGAGTTGGGTTTACTGCAACTTGTTGACCGTCAACGCTCGGCCGGGACTAGATCAAGCCCACGTCAGCGGCGCTTCGGCTCGGCGAACACGGGCACGACCTCCCCGCCCTCGATCAACAGTGGCAGTGCCGACTTGAACGGGTCAACGCGATTGCTGAAGTAGTGAACAATGGCCGGCGCCTGCTGGCCGGATGCCGGGTCAAATTCAATGGTGGGGTGCTGCTGTCGTTCGATGAAGATAATTCAGTCCAAAAGCCTTGCCATCTCTTCGGCGGTTTCGTTGTAGTACACCTGCAGCTGCCTGAGGTCACGGTGGCCGACCATGCGCGCCAGGTCGAGCACGTGCAGCTTTTTCGCCAGCCTGGTGATGGCCAGGTGGCGTGAGTCGTGAAACGTGGCGTCGTCGATTGCCGCTCGGGCCTTTGCTTTGCGGAACAGCGTATCGAGCGACTTGCTCGAGATATCGAATATGGTGGCACTTTCTTCTGACACTGGTAATAGCTCGAGCAGCTCTACGCCGCGCTTGGTCAGCGGAACTTGTCTTTTGGTCCCGTTCTTTGTTTCGGTCAGTGTAGCCACACGGCCGACCACATCACGCGGCCGCAGTCCGCAGATCTCGCCAGCCCGCATGGCTGTTTCGATGGCAAATAAGAACGCTACAGCGACTCGCTGACTGACGGTCGTGGCCTGCAGCTCGTCGCCCAGGTCGAAGCCCAGCGCGAAGCAAATGCGTTCGATTTCATCGTCGGTGTACAGCCGGTCGCGCGGCTTAGATTCCTTGGGTCGACGCACGTCCGTGGTCGGACTGACTGCGATCCATTTCCATTCTTTGGCCGCCACTGCAAAAACATTCGACAGCAGATTAAGCTCACGGTTGACCGTCGAGCCAGTGACCTTGTCCACATTAAGCCGGTGGTCTCGCCACTTGCCGAGCACGTCAGAAGTCGCGTTGGCGAGGAGCAGGTCGCGGAAAGGGATGTTGCGGAAGCGGGAAAATGTGGGAAAGTGCCATGAGCCTTTCGGCCCGCCGCGCTTCCTAAGTGCTTGTTTTTACTCAGGAAGCGGGGAAATGCGGTGTGCTGCGTTGGGTGTTGTTGGTGCCTCCGGCCGGAATCGAACCGGCACGCCTTACGGCGCTTGATTTTGAGTCAAGTGCGTCTACCAATTCCGCCACAGAGGCCCAATAACAGGCGCGCATCTTAGCATATGGTGCGCACAACTGACCAGTGCGAACGAGAAATCGTGAACAGTGCGGGCGAGAGCGTCGCGCCGTTCACCGCCGATAGTGCACCTCAGCGCGCGATCCGATGCTGCAGCAAGCGCAGGCTCCCCACCGGCCCCACGATCTCCAGCACATGCTCGCGCACCGCGACATTGATCGCCCCTTCTTGTCCGCGCAGCCATGGCCGTGGGCGGAAGTAGCGGATGTTGGTGCTGTCGGTCGCCGTGCGGCGGTAGCCCAGCGCGCCGAGCGTGTCGTCGAGGGTGGTGATCATGTAGTGGGCGTCGAAGCGGGTGCGCATTTCGAAGCGGCCCGGGCCCAGCATGAATACCGGCAGCATTCCGCCCACTAAAGCCGGCAGCACCAGATAGGGCAGCGGCGTGCCCGGGTCGATCAGGTGCAGTACCAGCACCAGTACCGGCAGGCCGGCCAGCAGCGTCAATGCCCACGGCAGGGACTGGCGCCAGGTGTCGACCCGGCGCAGGAACCCGGGGCGCTCCCGGACGCGCACGATTTCTGAAAACGTCACGCTCTTCATGGTGATCTCCTCTCCAGCGTTGAGTGCAACGGGTCTGCTCGATCCGGGTTTGTGGTTCGTCACCGACTTGAACATTGTGACGGGCGCTTCCGGTCCGCATTTGACTCCGCTCAAACACGCATTCTTTACGAACAGGTTCTCACATTGGCAACACTTGCCGCGCACAGGTGAAAAGCATGCTGATCCAACGCCGGAAAAAAACAAGCCGCACAGTGTGCGGCTTGTTGGAGGAAGCGTTTATGGGGCGCGGCGGAACAGGCGGAAGCGTTCGTCGCGGTCGGACGCGCGGCGGCCTTCCCACAGCGGCGTCACGTTGCGCACGCCGTAGGCGCGCAGCAGCGCGCGGTCACTGCGGTTGCGCATGCTGTCCTGCAGCAGCACGTAGTCGCACTTGCCGCCGGCCAGGGTGACGAAGGGCAGGCGGCCGTAATAGGCCAGCGAGGCGCGCTGGGCCGGGCCGACATTGGTCTCGATGCAGCCGGCGTCGGCGGGCAGGCGCGCGGCGAGCTGCTGGGCCACGCCGGCGTAGCTCTTGCCGTAGTTCAGGTCGGGTAGGAACAGCGTCATCAGCAGCACCCACAGAAGGATCAGGCCGCCGGACGACAGCACCACCGCGCGCCACAGCACTGCCGGCTGGCGCGACAGGCGCCAGTGCACCAGCATCACCCAGCCGACGCTGGCCGCGGCCGCCACGGTAAAGGTGACGATGCCGATTTCCGGCGTGAAGCCGGGCACCAGCTTGAGTGCGTTCTTGGCCAGCTGGGCCGGCCAGCCGGTCAGCTTGGCGATCCAGAACAGCCAGATGGCCGCGCCCAGCATGGTCAGCACCATCACCGAGAACCAGTCGATGGCGTTGATCGCGCCGCGCTTCATGGTCGGCAGGCCGAAGGCGGCCATCAGGGCCAGCGGCGGCAGCATCTTGAGGAAGTCGCTGTTTTCAGGCACCGGGTCGCACAGCAGTTGCAGCACCAGGGCCAGGAAGAAGAATACCGGCAGCACGATGTGCAGCATCTGCTGCTGGCGGCGCCAGGCCCAGATCGCCCACAGGGCGAACGGCCAGGCCGGCCAGAAGAACCACACGCCGATCCGGAAGAAGGCCTTGACCGCGATCCAGCCCGGCACGCCGAACTGCTCGGCATTCCAGTTCAGCCAGTCGGAGACGGGCGACAGGCCGTAGGGCTGCACGGCCACGGCCGGCAGGAACCAGACCAGGGTCAGGCCGAAGGCGACGCCGGCCGCCACGCCCAGGTCGCGCAGCGCGCGCGACGCCGGCAGGTCGAGGTAGCGCGTGCAGGCGAACAGCGCCACGATCAGCACCAGCGGCGGCAGGAAGCCCTGCGTCAGCGTCAGGGCGCCCAGCGCCACGCCCACCAGCACCGCATTGCGGGTGCTGGCGGTCTCGACGTAGCGCACCGCGCGGTACAGGAAATAGGACAGCAGCGCGCCCTGCAGGGTCGCGGCCAGCGTCAGGTGGCTTTGCAGCAGCAGGCCCAGGCTGCCCAGGTAGATCAGGACGGCGGTGTCGCCCAGGGTGCGGCCGTAGTCGTTCGGCTCGGGCTGGCCGCCGAAGGCCAGGCGCAGCGGCTGCGCCTCGGCGCGGCGGCCCAGGTGGAAGGCGGTGTACCAGAGCGACATCGTGCCCAGCGCGAAGATGCCGATGGTCGAGACGCGCGCGGCCAGCACGTCGCCCAGGATCCAGCCGAACAGCTTGATGCAGATGGCGCCCAGCCAGAACGTCAGCGGACCTTCGTCGACGCTGGCCAGGCCGGCGATGTTCGGGTACAGCCAGTCTGCCAGCGACCCATGCGCCATGGTCCACATGATGCCGAAGCTGGCGGCGTCTTCCTTCCACAGGTCACGCCCGATCAGCCCGGGCAGGATATACAGCATGCCCAGCGCGAGCAGGGCCCAGCGGGGCAGCGCCAGGGTGGCGGCGGCAGGAAGGCGAACTGGTTTCATCGACAAATCTGATGGGAAATAAGCGCGTAGTATAGCCGCGAAAAAAAAAGAAGCCGGAGAGCCGGCTTCTTTTCGCGAGGCCCCGCAGGGCTTCGAAGATCTTGCTGCAGCAATTAGCCGTTGGCGACCGAAGTCTTCGAGCCGACTGCGCCGAACTTCTGGCGGAACTTCTCGACGCGACCGGCGGTGTCGACGATCTTGTGCTTGCCGGTGAAGAACGGGTGCGATTCAGCAGACACCTCGATCTTGACCAGTGGGTATTCTTTACCTTCGTGGGTGATCTTTTCGCGGGTGTTGATGGTCGAACGGGTCACGAACTTGAAGTCGCACGACAGGTCGTGGAAAACGACTTCACGGTATTCTGGATGGGTATCGGTCTTCATGATGTTACTTTCTAATGAGTAGGTAGCCAACCAGCACTTCGTCGATCGTCCTGCTTCTTGATCCGATTGCCAATCACTTGCCAGGGTGGACTGAACCGGAGATTATAAAGTGGTTTTTGGTCGGGGGCAATCGCGGCGTCGGTGGTAGTGTTCTTTTGCCAGCCTACGCACGTCGTTCCCGCGCAGGCGACCGGCCAGCGATGTCCCAATAAAAAAAGGCAGCCCGAAGGCTGCCTTTGCGCACGGTGCTGCAGCGGGCGATCAGCCGCCGCGGCGCATCATGTCGAAGAACTCGACATTGTTCTTGGTCGCGCGCATCTTGTCGAGGATGAACTCCATCGCCTCGATCTCGTCCATCGAGTACAGCAGCTTGCGCAGGATCCAGATTTTCTGCAGCTGGTCCGGCTTGATCAGCAGTTCTTCACGACGGGTGCCCGATTTGTTCAGGTTGATCGACGGGTAGACGCGTTTCTCGGCCAGGCGGCGCTCGAGGTGGACTTCCATGTTGCCGGTGCCCTTGAATTCCTCGTAGATCACGTCGTCCATGCGCGAGC